>Ga0182030_10001309_pt1 | contig 50937 bp, 48 predicted proteins | sample 812S3MmetaG_FD_121299 | JGI IMG/M metagenome (GOLD analysis project Ga0182030, IMG submission 121299) | Permafrost microbial communities from Stordalen Mire, Sweden - 812S3M metaG (Illumina Assembly) | ecosystem: Environmental > Terrestrial > Soil > Wetlands > Permafrost | place: Sweden... | reverse complement strand
GTCGCTCACGTTCGCGAACTTCTCCGACGAACACTGCGACGCGGGCACGCTAACGGGCGGCCCTGGCGGCTCGGAAGTCGCGCCGGGAGCATCGACGACCTACTACTGCACCCACGCGATCACCTCCGAAGGCACGTTCATCAACGTCGCCACGGTCTCGGGCAAACCGGTGCCCGGCGGCGAAGAAATGACCGTTCCCTCGCCGAAAGTCGAAGTCGTGGCGTCGATAACGCCGAAGCCCGGTGGTCAAGGGGTCATCCCAATCTGCACGGCCAAGTCGGTGCTGCACGGTGGGACCGGGCCGAAGACGAAACCCTTCAAGGTCACGGTGGCATCCAAGGGCATCAAGAAGATCGTCTTCTACATCGACGGGCACAAGATCCGGACGCTCAAGTCATCGCAGGCGAGGCACGGCGTGTTCAGCATCACGATCAATCCCGCCAGGCTCTCCTTCGGAGCGCACAGGGTCTCGATCAGAACGACGCAGATAGCCCCTAACTGCGCGACGACGGCGACGGGGCACACGTTCGTGAAGCCCTTCTCGGCTCGCGTGAACCCGCCCTTCACTGGCTGAGCCGCCGCACGTCAGCTCAGCCCGGGGCCGCTCTGCCGATCGTGGCGATCAGCGGCCCCCGGGGTGGGCTCACGCGATCGCAATCGGCGGGCCACCTGGATCGGGTTGCATGGCTACGCAGGGTCGGCCCTCTTGACGCGCATGCAGGGGTGGGAAGGCGGCCCGGGATCAACGGGGGCTCGTCGGTGCCGCGGGCCGCGACAAACGCTGTCGCCGGCCCGCTTCGCCGGGCTTGCCGGCGGGCCTCAGTCCAAGAGGGATCTGCGGGCCCCAACGATCACGCCGCCTCGCCGCGGGCTCACACGACTTCGATCGGTGTGCCCACCTGGATCAGATGCCACAGCTGCACCATGTCGGCGTTCTTGACACGGATGCAGCCGTGCGAGGGGCGGCCCGGGATGAGCTGCGGTTCGTCGGTGCCATGAACCCCCACCACACCGCCGCCGGGCCATTCGCTGAGGGTGGGCGCGTATGCGCTGGTGCCGAGCGCATACGGTCCGTACTCCGCGGACTCGGAGATCAGCTTTTCGAGCACGTAGAAGTGGCCGGCCGGCGTGGGGAGGGCCGGGCGCCCGACGCCGACCGGGGCGCTCCAGATCACCTGCGTGCCGCGGTAGAGCGTCGCGCGCTCCCGCTCGCGGTCCACGACCAGGTGTTCGTGGCTGACGTGCAGTTCGCCGAGGTCGCCGGCGGGCACCCAGCCGGTGACGCCGTTCGGCCGCCCCGGGATCGGAACGAGGATCCACTCCCTGCCCCCGATCTTGTAGGAGCGAAGCGCGAGATAGGGCTCCTCCTGGCCGTCCACCGTGAGGAAGCGCAGGTAGCCGACCGTGCGCGAGTGTGCCGAGGGGAACTGGTGCGCGGGAGCCGCCTCCTGTGCATAGCCCCAATACGAAAGAGTCGTAAGATTCGAAAGCTTCGCAGTGGCACCCGCGGCACTGGCACCAGAGCCTGCCGATGCGAGCGGACCGGCAGCCAGAAGCGCGAGGCTCAGTGTCGTTGCTGCAAGCCTACGGGTTCGTTCTTGACAGCGCATTGGGCGGACAGTAACCTCCGTGTCTGATTCCGAGGTCCATCTTGCTGACACTACGAAGTCATAAATATAGCCTGTCAGCGAACCGGGTGGGACATCAGGTTCTGTCTCTGCTGATTCTCGCCACAGCGCTCGGCGCGATGGCGCTGCCAGGCGCTGCGCTCGGGGCCGAAGGCAAGCTCGAAGACAACACGTATCCGGAAGTCACATGGACGCGACAGGTCGCCGTCGGGGAACGCCTGATCTGTGACGCGGGGAGCTGGACGCAGGCCAACAGTTTCTCCTACACCTGGATACGCAACAGCCAGCCCGTCAAGTCGGGTCCGGACGAATACGTGATCACGACCGCGGACGAAGGCGATGAAATCTGGTGCATCGCAAAGGGGACCGGCGGTCCGGGAAACAAAGAAAGCCTGGAAGTCGAAAGCAAGAACTCGGTCGTGGTTCCCGGCAAAACCAAAACCGAACCGCCGAAAGCGCCGGAACTCGTGACGGCGCCCACGGTGTCCGGCAACACTGAAGTCGGCGCGACGCTGAGCTGCTCGCAAGGTACCTGGAAGGGGTACCCGGCGCCATCGTTCAAATACAAATGGTTGCGCGACAAGTCGGTCATCAGCGGTGCCACCTCCAGCACATACACGGTGAGCTCCGAAGACGAAGGTGAGGAACTCTCGTGCAAGGTGACCGCCGAAAACACCGCCGGCACCGCCAATGCGGAATCCTCGAACAGCTTCAAGATCCCAGGTAGGCCTCCTAAAAACACGGCGCTGCCCACCGTCAAAGGCGTCTACGAAGTGGGTAAGACCCTGACCTGCAGCGAAGGCAGCTGGGAAGGCAGCCAGCCGCTCACGTTCAAATACCAGTGGCTGCGCAACGGCGCCGAACTCGGCGGCGCGACCGTGAGCACCTACCTCGTCAAAGCCGCCGATGAAGGCCAGCTGATCTCGTGCAGGGTCTCGGCGAGCAACAGCGCGGGAGGTCCCGTGACCGCCACGAGCAAAGCGGTTTCGATTGTGCAGGCGCCCCCGACAAACACCACACCACCGGAAATCACCGGGAAAGCGGAAGTCGGCGCCACGCTCTCGTGTTCCAGCGGCATCTGGTCGAGCCCATCGTCAGAAACCAGCTATTCATACGAATGGGTGCGAGGGGATCAACTCGTCAAGGGTCCCTCGTCATCCAAAACCTACCTCGTGGCGGAAGCCGATCAGGGATACACGCTCTACTGCGAGGTCACCGCATTCTATGGCGGCCACGAAGTGCCGGCCCGGAGCCAGCCGTTCGTGATCCCCAAGAAAGAAGCGGGTGGTCACGCGCCTGTGAACACCGCGAAACCGGTCGTGTCCGGCCCGGCCCAGCTCGGGGGCGAACTGACCTGCAGCGAGGGCGCATGGAACTACTCGCCGATCGAATATCTCTACCAGTGGATCCGCAACCCCGGCGCGAGCCGCGTGGTGATCGAAGGGGCGACCGAAGAAAGCTACCGCGTTGTCGCCGCCGACGAGGGCCAGAAGCTCGCGTGCCGCGTGACGGCGCTGAACGAAGAAGGCAGCGCCTCGGCGGAAAGCGCGGCGGTTGAAGTGGCCGGCAACGCGCCGGTGCCGACCAGCCCGCCGCCGGAAATCCTCGGCAACATCCGCGTGGGTGAAGCGCTGACGTGCGTCGCGGGTGGCTGGACCGGCGAGCCCAAACCCGAATTCACCTACGCCTGGCTGCGGGAAGGAGCCCAGATCGCCTCGGGCTACGCCTACACCGTCAAAGCGGCCGACGAGGGGCACTCGCTGCGCTGCCTGGTCACCGCCAAGAACGACCGCGGAGAAGCGACCGCAGAATCCTCGGAAGAGTACGTTCCCGGCAGCGAGCCGGAAGTCGGTACTCCGAGCATCGAAGGCACGCTGCCCGCCGAACCCGGAAAGAAGCTCACCTGTGTCCCCGGAACCGTCACGGGAGCTCCGGCGCCAACGGTGACCTACGAGTGGCAGCTGGAGGGTGAAAACGACCCGTCTGAAACGCAGCCGACGTATGAAGTGACCAGCGCCGACCGGGGCATCACGATCACGTGCACCGTGACCGTGAAAAGCCGCGAAGGCACAGCGTCGGCCACCAGCAAGGCCGTCGCGGTCAGGGGCCAGGCACCGCAGGAGTTTCAGGCGCCGGCGATCACCGGTGTGGCCGCCGTGGGCTACGCGCTCACCTGTGGCGAAGGCGTGTGGAAAGGCGCTCCGCCGCCGCACTTCTCCTTCCAGTGGTACCGGGATGGGACGGCGATCGGCGGCCAGACCGGTAAGACCTACGACGTCGAATCAGCTGACGAGGGCCACGTGCTCACCTGCAACGTGGTGGCGGCGAACACGGAAGGCAGGGTGGAAGCGGAAAGCAGCAACGGCATGTCCGTACCCGCAGCGAAACCCACCACCGGCGGCGGCAGCCCGACCTTCACGATCGGTGAAACGCCGATCACCGGGCCCAGCGCCGCAGTGATCCTCGCCAACCTGAAGAACGAGATCACCAAAGCTCAGCAGGAACTGCACATCCGGACGCTGGTCAAGAAGGATGGCTTCTCCTTCAGCTTCACGCCGCCCACGGCGGGCAGGTTGGACGTGTTCTGGTACGAGGCGGTCACGACCGGCCATGCACACAGGACGAAGCACACCGAACTGTTGGTCGGACAGGCGACCGGCGCCTTCACGAGCACGGCCAAGCGCACTCTCACGTTCGCGCTGAACAAGAAGGGCCGGCAGGCGCTGAAAGGCAAGAAGCGCGCCAAGCTGACGGTGGAGGTCACCTTCACCGTCGCCCACGACAAGCCCGTCACCTGGACCGAGACGCTGATCCTCAACCGCTAGAACGCAGAGGCCGCTCGCGGGCTAGCGCACCGATCGCAGTATGACCTGGCTCTGTTGCGTACGCGTGGAGCCAGGGGCCGATCGTGTCAGAACGATGGCGCGGGCGCGCAGCACGCCCGAGCGCGCGAGCAGGCGCCTGGCGGCGGCGCTCAGGTGGACGGACACGTCGCGCACGTGCCCGGCGGCGATAGTGAAGGCGGCGGAGCCGAGGCGCAGCGGCTTTGGACGGCCACGATGCGTCCCGCCGGAGCCGAGGGTCTGCAGCGTGAGGGTTCCGGCGCAATGCCCCTCTGCGGCGGTGCATCGGACGCGTGCGACGAGCATGCCGTGGGGCCGGACCGAAAGCTTTGCGCCAACGAGCACCGCACCCGCGAGCGCCTGTGAGCCAGGTGCTTCCAGCGCCCCCGTGGTGAACGCCTGGATCGCCCCGAGGCTCGCGCCCGCGGCGTCGCTTGCAACGAGACGGTATTCGAGTCTGGTGCTCGCAGACAGGCCCGAGACGGACGCGAACACCGCCGCGGAGCCCACGGTGGCGCCCGGCAGCTGGGCGCAGGGTGCATAGCCGCCTGGACCGTCGAATTCAAAGCCGCAGGAGCTGATCGGTTCGCCCTCGGTTTCGATCGTTCCGTTCAGCTGAGCCGAGGTCGACCCCACGTGCGTGGCAGCGTCGGTGGCCACCGCGGGGCGGCCGGGGGTCGTGCGGAATACCTCGTCGCCGCCGTAGCCGGTCCCGAATGAGTTGCTCGCCACGACTCGGAAGTGGTAGATGCTGCCGGGCCTGAGGCCCGCGATCGCCGCGGTGGCGGACACGCGCGCCGACGGGCTTGCGGAGCTGAACGTGCATAGCGTCTGTGAGCCGTAGAGGTCCGTGCTGCCGTATTCGAAGGTGCACGTCCCGATCGCTTCGCCGTTGGGCGCAAGCTGCGCTGCCAGGCTCACCGAGGACGCCGTGACGGCCGAGGCTTCCTGGGTGAGCGCCGACGGCGCCCCCGGTGGCGTGCTGAACGACGCATCCGATCCCTCGCCGGCGCCACCCGGATAGCGCAACGCGACCCGGTAGTGGTATGTGACTCCCGGCGTCAGGCGGCTGAGCACCGCTGAGACGGGCACCGCGTTCGTGCCCGCCGCGGGCAGCGATGAGCACGCCACGCTGCTGCCATAGGCCGTCGTGGGGCCGTATTCGAAGGCGCATTCCTGGAGTTGGGCTGCGTGAGGGTTGACGCTCCCCGCAAGCGTTGCGGTGCTCTGCTCGACCGAGGTGGCGCCTTCGGTGACAGCCACAGGCGCTGGGACTTCCGGCACCCCGTGCAGGCTGCCCAGTCCGGTCGGGCCGTCATACCCCGGGAGCGCTTCGCAGAGGTAGCTTTTGTCGCAGCCTAGCTCGTTGGAGCCTTCGACGATGTCGTTGAACTCGGCGACGTTGTTGGCGTAGGCCATGTACAGCGCCTGTGCGCCGTCGAAGGACCTCGTGTATGAGTCCGACAGGGCCATCGCGGCGGCGACGATCGGGGTCGCCACGCTCGTCCCGCCCTCCAGCAGCCAGGGCGATGGTTCTTTTTTGGCGGGTTGGTAGCTGTCATACACCGAGACCGGGGTGTTCGGGTTTGCAACTGCTGCCACGTCGTTGTTGGTGCGCTCCGTGCAGCCAGTGTCGGTCTGCCACGCCGGCTTTGCTTCGGCGCTGCAGCCGCTGCCCGTACCCGACCAGGCGGCTTCGCTCCAGGGGCTGCGTTCTGAGAGTTTCTGCAGCGTCGTGCCACCCACTGCGATCACGTTCGGGCTCGACGCCGGCGATTCCACGCCGTAGCCTTCGTCGCCCGCGGCAACGGTGATCGGGATACCGGGATGTTCATAGTCGGGCCGCAGTGAGGGTTCGATCTCGGCCACCGGTTCGCCGTAGCTGTTGCTTATCTCCGTAGCGCCGAGCTTCACGGCCTCATCCTCGGCGGCGGCGAGGCTCGCAGGCTGTTCGTTCTGCGCCTCCACCAGCAGGATGTGGCAAGCGGGGCAGGCGGCGGAGACCATGTCCAGGTCCGTGGAGATCTCCGCGGCCCAGCGTTCGTTGGCTTCCGGCAGGTTGGAGCCGCCGGCCTGGTTGACTTGGCGCAGGCAGCTGCCGGCCGCCGTGCAGGCCGCCAGCTTGTATTCGGAGCGGTATTGGCTCAGGTCAGATTCGGCGCTCGGATCGTTGTACGCGTCGACCACCGCAACGGTCTCGCCCGCTCCACCGGAGGGCGGCAGGCCATAGGCCGAGCGAAGGTCTTCCGGCGAGTAGCCGCCCCCGTGCCCGTGTCCGTCCAACGCCGGGCTCACCTGCTGCTCGGGGCCTGTCGTGATCGCTCCCGCGGGGACCGGCCCGCGGGCAGTCGGCCCCCGCGTAGGATCCTGGATCAGGTCGCACCCCCTGTGGTGAGCCATGCGATTACAGACGAAGGCGGGCAGCACCTCGGAGGGACTGGCAGAGACGGTCGTCCACTGCGCGACAGCCGATGGCGGAAGTGCGCCAGCGAGTGTGCTGAACAGGAGAGTGGTTGCGCCCGCGGCGAGCAGGACGCGCCATCGTGAGGCGATGCCACAAGGCTTCCTACCCGTGGGCGCGATCCGTCGGCTCATCGTTCTTCATTGTGGCGACTGCAGGCCCGGCGAGCCGCAGGTCGTGGCCCAGGCGATCAGTTGATCGTCAGGTAGAAGCCGGCGTCTTCGGTTTCTGCGGAGACGAACGTTTCTTTGCCGCTCGTTTTGCTCGTCACATAGGGAGACCAGGTTTCGACGGTCACCTGCGGTTCGGTTCCACAGATTTTCGAGAATTCGGTCTCGCCTACCGTCGTGGTGACAAAGGCCGGCACCAGTGCGCCCGCTTGACCCTTGGCCGGCGATTCCTCGGCGTCGATGGTGGCAATCAGGTTGTGTGGCGTCACTTTCAGACCCGAGATGCAGTACACGCCCGGTTCGGCGACTTCGACTTTTGCCGTTTCAAAGCCCTTGCTCGCACCGGTGCCCGTCGCGATGGTGCCCGCTTTGGTGATGTGCGCGTAGGCCACCGCGCTCCCCTCAGGTCCTTCGGGTCCGGTTTTGCCTTCGTGTCCTTCGGGGCCTTCGGGGCCCACCGGGCCGCGCCTGCCTTCGTTGCCCGTCGACCCCGCCGGCCCCGTTTCGCCGCGTACGCCTGCCGCTCCCTGCTTGCCGGCAGGCCCGGTTGCGCCCGTGTGCCCGTTGGCGCCGCGCAGCTGCTTGACGACGCTCGGCTTGATCTGTTTGGTCGAGGTGATGATGTAGTGCGAGGCGGCCATGCTCGTGCCGCCGAGGGCGACGAACAGCGCGATCCATGCGACTAGGTTGTTGCGAATTGCGGCGGTGATGCGAGCGATCATGTGGCCTGCCTCTGGGTCTGGGTGCGGCCTACTTTACGGTCTTTGCGGGCATTTGTGTCGCAGTTGACACACCTGCACGACCGCTTGCGCCTGCGTTTGCGAGCCGCATCGCTGCCCGGGCCGACCGTTTGCGGCGGTCGGCTAGACTCGATGCGATGCAGCAGGACGCCATCACACCCACCGAGGAGGACGTCATGGACGCCCTCTCCAACGTCATCGACCCCGAGCTCGGGCTGGACTTCGTCGAGCTTGGACTGATCTACGGGGTGGAGATCGCCGATGGCAACGTCAAGGTGACGTTCACGCTCACCACTCCCGGGTGCCCCATCGGCCCTCAGGTGACCGAGCAGATCGAGGAGTTCGTCGGCGAGCTCGCGGGTGTGAAGACGATCGACTCCCAGATGGTCTTCACGCCGCCGTGGTCGCCCGAGCTGATGAGCGAGGACGCCAAGTTCGCACTCGGCTACTGAGCGCGCGCGCTCAGGCGGGGGTGGCCGCGGACTCGCGCGCCAGCGCCAGCAGCGTGGCCAGCTCATCGGCGAGGTGCTCGCCGATCGCTGCGATATCGGGAAGCGCGTCGAAGTCGCCGAGCAGGCCGAAGTTGAGCTGCCCGTTGTAGGACATGATCGCGATCGCCAGCGCGTGGTTTTCGGGCAGGAACGCCACCGGGATGGCCTGCAGCATCTCCCTGCCCAGCACGTAGAGAGGGAACTGCGGGCCCGGCACGTTGGTGACGATCAGGTTGAACAGGCGCGTGGAGAAGTTCAGCCGCGATGCCTGCGCGAGGATCGTCGGCGGCGCAAAGCTCTGCGCGCCGGAGATCACCTCGGCGCCGAGCGCCTGCTTGGACTCCTTCAGCCCCGACATCGCGTGTGAGACGAAGCGCAGGCGGTCAAGCGGGTCGGCGATGTAGACGGGCAGCGGCCCGCGCATCACAACGATGCGGTTGCCGCCCTGCTCGCCCTGCGTGCGCACCGACACGGGCACCAGCGCCCTCATCTCAACGCCCTCGGTGCGCCGGCCGCGCGAGATCAGGAAGGAGCGCAGCGCCCCCGCGACGATCGCCAGGACCACGTCGTTGACGGTCCCGCCGAACGCGTTCTTGACCTCCTTGAAGTCATCCAGCTGCTCCGCAACCGCGACGAAGCGGCGGTGCGGCCCGATCGGGACGTTCAGCGGCGTCTCAGGCGCCGGGTTCAGGCCCGCCCAGATGATCTCGCCGACGCCCTCCGCGGCTTCACGCGCGCGCGAGAGGGCGCGCTCGGGGTGGGCCAGCGCGTCCACGGCGCCCTCCGCGAGCGTGATGCCGGTACGTACCGCGCCGATCAAGCCGGCGGTCACCAACGCCACGGCCCCCGGTTCGGGGTGCGGCTTCCAGGGCTTCCCGTTGATCGTCAGCGGTGGCGGTTCGGGGGAGAGGTCGAACAGCACGGTCGCCAGGTCAACGCCCGCGATGCCGTCGATCAGGGAGTGGTGGGTCTTGGTGATCAGCGCGAAGCGGTCGTCCTCGAGCCCCTCGATCAGCCACATCTCCCACAGCGGCTTGGTGCGGTCCAGCTGCTGGGAGAAGATGCGCGCGGTCAGGTCCTGCAGCTGATCCCAGCGACCCGGCGCGGGAAGCGCGGTGTGGCGCACGTGGTAGTCCAGGTTGAAGCTCGGGTCGTCGACCCACACGGGCCGGCCGCTGTCCAGCGCGGTGTAGGCGAGCTTGTGCCGGTAGCGCGGCACAAGGTGCAGGCGACGCCTGATCTGTTCGAGGAACTCATCCATCGTGGGCGGCGGGCCCTCGATGATCGTCAGCCCCCCGATGTGCATGTGCGAGTTGGCGCCCTCCTGGTGCAGGAAGGAGGCGTCGACTGGCGTCAGTCGGTCGAGGTGTTGCTGGGGCACAGCGCTTAGCGTACCTATACGCCCCCTACAATGAAACCCATGTCCAACACCGTCCAGAAGCTCCTGCTCGCAGCACCCCGCGGCTACTGCGCCGGAGTCGATCGCGCGGTCCAGACCGTCGAACGGGCGCTTGAGATGCACGGCGCCCCGGTGTACGTGCGCAAGGAGATCGTGCACAACAAGCACGTCGTTGAGGCGCTGCGCGAGCGCGGCGCGATCTTCGTGGAGGAGCACACCGAAGTGCCCGAGGGCGCCGTGTGCGTGTTCTCCGCGCACGGTGTCGCCCCGAGCGTGCGCGAGGGCTCGGTCCAGCGCCGCCTGCAGACCATCGACGCCACCTGCCCGCTCGTCACCAAGGTGCACCGCGAGGCCGCGCGCTTCGCACGCGAGGGCTACACGATCGTGCTGGTCGGCCATGACGGGCACGAGGAGGTCGAAGGCACGATGGGGGAGGCCCCCGAGCAGATGGTGCTCGTGCAGAGCGAGCAGGACGTGCAGGAGCTGCAGGTGCCCGACCCCGACCGTGTCGCCTACGTCACCCAGACGACGCTCGCGGTCGATGAAACCACGGCGATCATCGACCGCCTGCGCCAGCGCTTCCCCAACATCACCGGCCCGCGCACCGATGACATCTGCTACGCCACCACCAACCGCCAGGCGGCCGTCAAGCAGATGGCCGGCTCCTGCGACCTGATGCTCGTGATCGGCTCGCGCAACTCGTCCAACTCGGTGCGCCTGGTGGAGGTGGCGCGCGACTGCGGCACCGAGGCGCACCTGATCGACAACAGCGGCGAAGTGCAGGAGCAGTGGCTGGAGGGGCGGCGCGTGGTCGGCATCTCCTCGGGAGCCAGCGCGCCCGAGAACCTGGTGGCCGATCTCGTCGAGTTCTTCCGCGAGCGCGGCGTGAGCGACATCTCCGAGTTCGACGTGGTGCGCGAGGACGTGCGCTTCATGCTGCCCAAGCAGGTTCGCGACGCGGTCCCCGCGGGCGGAGCCTCCTGAGGCGGCACCGGCGCTCCCGGCGCGCCGCGCCGGGCGGGGCAGGATCCAGCCAGGGCGCAGGGGCCCCACGCCGATGCGCACGCTGATCCTCTCCGACCTGCACCTCGGGAGCTATTCCGACACCGACGTGCTGCGCCGCCAGGAGCTGCGCGAGCCGCTGCTGGCTGTCGCGGCCGAGGCCGAGCGCGTGGTGCTGCTGGGCGACGTGCTGGAGCTGCGCCACGGGCCGATGCGCGACGCGCTGGCGGCGTCGCGTCCCTTCTTCGAGGACCTCGGGCGCGCGCTCGCCGGGCGTGAGATCGTGGTCGTCGCTGGCAACCACGACCACGCGCTGATCGACCCGTGGCTGCGCGCGCGCGGGCAGGTGCACGAGCCGCCGCCGCTCGGCCCCGAGCAGCTGCTCGCGCCCGAGCAGGCCTCCTCGGCGTACGCGCTGATCGCGCAGTGGTGCTCGCCGGCTCGCCTGCGGGTCGCCTATCCGGGCCTGTGGGTGCGCCCGGACGTGTACGCCACCCACGGGCACTACCTGGACTGCCACCTGACGGTCCCCACGCTCGAGCGCCTGAGCATGGGGGTGATGGCGCGCGTGCTCGGGCGCCGCCCCAGCACGTTCGACTGCGTCGATAACTACGAGTCAACGGGCTCGCCCGCGTTCGCCTGGCGCGACGCCGTCGCACGCGACGCGCACACGGGCAATGCGCTCAACGGCATCGCCACCGTAAACGCCTGGCGTGCGCTCGGCGGCGCCCGGCGCCCGCGTGAGCGCCCGGATCGGCGCTCGAGCCGCAGCGCGCGGCTGCGCATGTCCGGCGCCTCGCGCGAGCTGCGCAGAAGGGCCATGGTGGCGGGCTTTCCGCTGGCCGTCGCCGCCCTGAACCGCGCCGGCATCGGGCCCCTGCGCGCCGACATCTCCCACACCGAGCTGCGCCGTGCGGGGCTGCGTGCGATGGCGGAGGTCTCGGCGCGGCTGGGCTTTGAGAACTCCTACGTGGTATTCGGCCACACCCACCGCACCGGGCCGCTGCCCGGCGATGATGAGCGCGAGTGGAGCGGTGCCGCGGGGGTGCGCCTGTTCAACGCGGGCAGCTGGACCTACTCCTCGATCTTCCTCACCGCCACCCCGGGCGAGAGCCCCTACTGGCCCGGCGGCTGCGTCGTGGTCGCAGACAGCGGCCCGCCGCAGGTGCGCATGCTGCTCTCTCACAGCACCCATGAGCAGCTGATGCGCCCGCTGAGCTTCTCAGGCGCGCGGCAAGATGGCGCCAGCGCGCCGCCCGCGGCTCGCTAGCCCGCTCAGGCCAGGCCCGGAGTGAAGCACGTCGCCTCGCAGATCAGCCCCTCACCTGGCTCCAGCTCGATTACGCCCTCGGTGTGGCGGGGGTGAGCTCTCAGCAGGTAGGCGCCCGGATGGCGCACCTCAACGGCCTGCACCTCGCGCTCCTGCGTCCCGTGCACCCGCAGCGTGCCCTTGCCGTCGAGCACCGCCCACACCTCGCCGGCCGCGTACGCTCCGCGGTAGGCGCCCGGCTGGTCGGGGGTCTGGCGCAGCAGCCGGGCACCGGGCGCGTCCTCTGGGCGCACGGGCGCAAGCGGCTCGTGCGTCACGCCGAGCAGCTCTGCGATCGCGCGCTCGGTCTCCTCATACGCGCCCTCGCCGTAGTGGTAATCGAACAGCCGTCCGCGGCCGTCGAACAGGTAGCGCGCGGGCCAGCCCTCGTTCTCGTACTCCTGCCAAAGCACCAGCTCGCTGTCGATCAGCACCGGATAGGCGATCTGCAGCCTCTCCACCGCGTCGCGCACCGCCCGCTCGCCGCTGGAAGCCTGGAAGCCCGGGCTGTGCACCCCGAACACGCGCAGTCCCTGCTCGCGGTAGCGCTCGTGCCACGCCCTCACGTAGGGCAGCGTGCGCAGCGAGTTGGGCCTGCAGAAGTCCCAGAACTCCACCAGCATCGGCGTGCCCCGATGGATCGTCGCCTGCGGCCCGGTCGCATTCACCCAGGGAAGCCCCGTAGGAAAAAGCGGCGCAGCAATGGTGTCGACCGGCGCTCTCATCCTCTGCGCGCCGAGGGACGCGGCTCGGTGGCACGGACCTGGGCGTCGAGGGCCAAGGCTGGCAAGGACGCAGTGAGCGTGGCGTGCGCTAGCACGCGAGCGATCGAGGACGCCCCCAGTCGCCGGCCATCGACGCCCAGGTCAGCCGATTGAGCCGACCATCTCCAGCTGTATAAGCCGGTTGAGCTCCACCGCGTACTCCATCGGCAGCTCCTTGGTGACGGGCTCGATGAAGCCGTTGACGATCATCGCGGCCGCCTCGTCCTCGGTGAAGCCGCGCGAGCCCATGTAGAAGAGCTGGTCGTCGGAGATGCGTCCCACGGTCGCCTCGTGCGCGACCGTGACGTGGGGGTTCTGGATCTGGATGTCGGGCCACGTGTCGGATTTGGATTCGCCGTCCATCATCAGCCCGTCGCACTGCACACGCGCTTTGGAGCCAGCGGAGTTGTGGCCCATCTTGACCAGGCCGCGGTAGCCCATGATGCCGCCGTCCTTGGAGATGGACTTGGCGAGGATGTTGGAGGTGGTGTTGGGCGCCAGGTGCACCACCTTGGCGCCGGTGTCCTTGTGCACGCCTTTGCCGGCAACGCCAACGTTGAGGTGGTCTGCGCGCGCGCCCTCGCCCATCAGGAACGAGCCGGGGTAGAGCATCACGTACTTGGCGCCCATCGATCCGCCGACCCACTCCACCGTGCCGTTCGCCTCGACGACGGCGCGCTTGGTGTTGAGGTTGTAGACGTCCTTTGACCAGTTCTGCACGGTCGTGTAGCGCGCCTTGGCGCCCTCGTGGACGAAGATCTCCACGACCGCGGAGTGCATCGAGTTGACGCTGTAGGTCTGCGCGGTGCAGCCCTCGATGTAGTTCACCTCCGAGCCCTCGTCGGCGACGATCAGCGTGTGCTCGAAGGTGCCCTCGCCGGCGCCCTCCATGCGGAAGTAGGACTGCAGTGGAAGGTCGCACTTGACGCCCTTTGGCACGTAGCAGAAGGCTCCGCCGGACCACACGGCGCCGTGCAGCGCCGAGAACTTGTTGTCCTGCGGCGGCACGCATTTGTTCATGAAGTACTTCTGCACGAGCTCGGGGTACTCGGTGATGGCGGTGTCCATCGAGCAGAACAGGATGCCCAGCTTGGAGTACTCCTCCTTCAGGCCCTCATACACCGGCTCCTGGCGCCACACGCCCACGACGCCCGCGAGGTGCTCGCGCTCGGCCTGGGGGATGCCGAGGTCCTCATAGGTCTGCTTCATCTCCGCCGGCACGTCGTCCCAGCTGTTGAAGCGCCCGGCGGTGGGGGGCGAGTAGAGGACGAGATCGTCGAGGTTCAGCCCGCCGAGGTCGGGTCCCCACGTGGGGATGGGCTTGCGTTCGAAGATCTCCAGCGACTTGAGGCGTTTCTCGGCCATCCAGTCGGGCTCTCCCTTGATCTTGGAGAGCTCCGTGACGACCTCGCGGGAGATGCCCTGGCGGGCGCGCAGCTGTCCCTGCTCGTCCTCGACGATGGGGCTGGGCTTGGCGATCTTCGTGCGCTCAATCGTGGACATGGGACTCCTCGCTACCGGTCGCTTTGCGAATCCTGTGCTCTGAGGTAGGAATTGTATCGAGCCTGGGGCCGGCCGCGGTGGAAAGCTCACCCGAGCAGCTCATCCAGCGTGTGGCCGCTGAGCACCGAGGCGGGCTCTTCCCCGGCGACGTCCGAGCCGGGGCGCGCCTGCTCGTCGCGGCGCTTGAGCAGCAGCCACTGCGTCTTGGGGCCGGGTCGCGTGCGCTGCAGCGCGAAGCCGCCGCGCAGCTTGTGGCCGTGCAGCACGAACACGGCGTGCCCGCGCTCCAGCGCCTGCGGCCAGGGCACGCGCCCGCCCTGCTCGTATTGGCCGCGGTCCCACACGATCACGCCGCCGCTCTCGGTGGCGCCCTCGAAGGTGTTGTGCTCGATCGCGTGGTCCTCCACCTCGACCGCAAGGCGCTTGACGGCGGGGTCCAGCGAGGGGCCCTTTGGCACTGCCCACGAGCGCATCACCCCCTCGACCTCCAGGCGCAGGTCGAAGTGGCGCGCGGTGGCGGCGTGCTGCTGCACGACGAACACGCCGGCGCTGACGCCGCGCACGGCGAACTGCTCGTGGCCCTCCACGCGCGTGCTCGCGAGCGCCAGCTCGGCCACGTGCGCCCCCCGCGGCCCCTTCCGCAGGAACGCCGTCAGCGCTTCGATCGCCGCCGGCGGGCCCTCGGCGTGGACCTCCACGCTGCCGTCCTTGGCGTTGCGTATCCAGCCCATCACGCCAAGCTCGACGGCGCGGCGGCGTGCGCTCTCGCGAAAGCCCACGCCCTGCACCCTGCCCGACGCCCTCGCGCGCACAGCCTGCGCGGCCTGCTCGCCGCTCACCGGCGCTCACCTGCTCCTTGGCGCACGCCCGCCGCCGCCGCCCCCGCCGCCGCCGCCGCTCGGCTCAGGTGGGCCAGTCGTGATCGCCGGTGACCGCGCCGCGCACGACCTTCAGGTTCAGCAGCGCGCACTTACGCCGCGTGGCCGACACGGGGATGCCCAGCAGCTCGATCATCCAGTCGGCGCCGAGCTCGCCGACCTGCGTCAGGGGCATGCCCTTGAGCTCGTCCGAGGCGATCGACGCCGCCGCCTGGGAGATGGCACAGCCGTGGCCGTGGAAGCGCAGGTCCTCGATGCGGTCGTCCTTCACGCGGATGTGCACGCCAAGCTCGTCGCCGCACAGGGGGTTGTGCTCGACCGCCTCGAGGTCGTGCGGCTCGAGCTCGCCGAAGTTGCGCGGCTGCTTGTAGTGGTCGAGGATGTAGTCGCGGTAGAGGTCGTCCACGTGCGCGTTCCCTTAGGCGGTTGGTTCCACGGCGACGTGCCGGGTTCTGGGGGTGCGGCGGGGCGTGGGCGTTGGATCGATCATCTAGGCCGCCCGCAGGCCGAAAACCTCGCGCGCGCCCGTCAGGGCCCGCACGAGCGCGTCGATGTCGGCGCGCTCGTTGTAGACACCCACGCTGGCGCGCGCGGTGGCGCTGACGCCCAGGCAGCGCATCAGCGGCTGCGCGCAGTGGTGCCCCGCGCGGATGCACACGCCCTCGCGGTCGGCCAGCTCGGCGATGTCGTGGGGGTGGATGCCCTCGATCGCAAAGGAGGCAAGGCCGCCGCGGCGCTCGGCCGTTGGCGGCCCCATCACGCGCAGGCCTGGCACCTCGGCCAGGCGCTCGAGCATGTACGCGGTCAGCGCCTGCTCGTGTGCGCGCACCCACTCCATTCCCAACCCCGACAGGTACTCCACGGCCGCGCCAAGGCCGACGGCCTCGGCGATCGGGGGAGTGCCCGCCTCGAACTTGTAGGGCAGCTCGTTCCACGTCGTCTCCTGGAAGCCCACCGACGCGATCATGTCGCCGCCCGTCATGAACGGTGGCATCCGCTCCAGCAGCTCCGCGCGCCCGTGCAGCACGCCGATGCCCGTGGGGCCCAGCGCCTTGTGACCCGTCCACGCGTAGAAGTCCGCGCCGATGCGCTCCACGTCAACCGGCAGCTGGGGCACCGCCTGCGCGCCGTCGATCAGCGTCACCGCGCCCGCCGCACGCGCGCGGGCGGTCATCTCCGCCACCGGGTTGATCGTTCCCAGCACGTTTGACACGTGCGCGAACGCCACCAGGCGCACGTCGCCGCGCGCCAGCTCCTCCTCCAGCGCCGCCAGCGACAGCTCGCCGTGCTCGTCCACCTCGAGGTAGCGCAGCTGCGCGCCGCGCTCGCGGCACAGCATCTGCCATGGCACCAGGTTCGCGTGATGCTCCATCTGCGTGATCAGCACCGCGTCGCCCGGCCCCACGTTCTCCCGGCCCCACGCGTAGGCCACCAGGTTGATCGCCTCCGTCGCGTTCTTGGTGAAGATCGTCGTGCGCGCCTGTGCGCCCACGAACGCCGCCACGAGCTCGCGCGCCTGGGCGTACGCCGCGTCGGCCTCCTGCGCCAGCGCGTACACGCCACGGTGCACGTTGGCGTTGTGGTTGCGCAGATGGTCGTCGAGCGCGTCGATCACCACCTGCGGCTTCTGCGAGCTCGCGCCCGAGTCCAGGTAGATGAGCGGCCGCCCCTCGAAGGTCCTCGAGAAGATCGGGAAGTCGGCGCGCACGCCTCCCCGACCCCCGGAGGGGGTCCTCATCGGGGGATCGCTCTCAGCGGCTCGTGGCATAGGCCTCGATGTCCTCGCGCGCGCTTGCGAGCTTGGCCTGCACGCGCTCGCGCACGATCTCCGCCAGCGCGTCGTCGGCGAGCTCGGCCAGCAGCGGCTCGAAGAAGCCCTCGATGATCACGCGCACCGCCGCCGCCCGGTCGAGGCCGCGCGTCTGCATGTAGAAGATGGCGCTCTCGTCGAGCTCGCCCACCGTGCCGCCGTGGGATGCCGACACGTCGTCGGCGGAGACCAGCACCGAGGGGATCGCGTCGATGCGCGCCTTGGGGGAGAGCATCATCGTGTGGATCTGCAGGTAGGTGTGCGTCTGCTGCGCACCCGGTTCGATCTGGATGAGACCCTCGAAGCTCGCGCGGCTCTCGCCGGTGGCCGCGCCGCGCCAGTGCACGTCCCCGCCCGAGGGGCCCGTCTCGTGCAGGTCCACCGCGAAGACGTCCAGGTGCTCGTGCTCCTCCGCGAAGAACAGCCCGCGGAAGGCCATGTCCCCGCCGGGCTCGGTGACGGCGAGCTCGAGGTGCTGGCGCACCATGTGCCCGCCCAGCAGCGAGGGCAGCCAGTGGCAGTAGGCGTCGCGCCCGACGCACACCAGGCGCGTTGACACGTCGAACACCTCGCCTTTGCCCCAGTCCTGGATCTGCGCCAGGCGGCAGCGCGCGTTGTCCTGCAGGTAGAGCTCGAACGCGCCCGCGTGAAGGGCCTGGCGCGATCCCTCGGGGTGCTCCTCGAAGTCCTCCGCGAGGTCGTACTCGTGCACGCGGAAGTCGCTGCCGGGGGCGCCCAGCACGAGCGTGCGCCCGTACTGCGCCACACCGGGGCGATCGATCGCGTAGACGATCTCGAAGGGATCCTCGACGGCCACGCCCTCGGGCACGTACAGGAAGGCGCCGCCGCTCCAGAAGGCGGCGTTGGCCGCCTCCAGCTTGTGGCGGTCGATCTCCAGGCGCTTTGAGTACCACGGTGCGACGAGCTGCTCGTGGTCGCGGAATGCGTCCTGCAGCGAGCACAGGATCACACCCCGCTGCGCGAGCTCCGCGTCGAGCTCCACCGCCACGACGCTTGAGCCGCTCTGCACGATGCGCCCCGCGCGGCTGCGCTGGGGCAACGTGCGCGTGACGATGTCCGGCACGCCGCCGGCGTCGCTGTCCGGATCGCCCCGGCCCGCGTTCGCCAGCGCGTCGAGGTCCAGGCTCTGCAGGCTGGTGCTCCAGAAGCCCGAGCGCCGCCACACGGGCAGCTCAAGCTGCTCGTAGGCCTCAAGCGCCGCCTCGCGCAGCTGCGCAAGCGTTCTGCCGTCGCCCGCGCCCGAGCCGGCGAGCGCGTGGTAGAGGGTGGCCTCGCGATGGCGGCCGGCCTTCGCCTGGGGCGCGCCCGTCTCCGCCTGGGCGCCCGCTCGGTCCTGACCGCTCGCGGCGCGCGCCGCCTGCCCGATCTCAGACACCGGGCTCACCAGCGGCGACGGCTCCCGCCGCGCTGGCCTGTGCGCCGACCTCCTGGCGGATCTGGTCATAGCCCTCGCGCTCCAGGCGCTCGACCAGCTCCACCCCTCCCTCAAGGACGATGCGGCCGTCCATCAGGATGTGCACGAACTGCGGCTGCACGTAGTGCAGGATGCGCTGGTAGTGGGTGATGATCAGCGCGCCAAGTCCCTGCTCGTCGTGCAGCCGCTGCACGCCCTCGGCGACGGTGCGCAGCGCGTCGATGTCAAGGCCCGAGTCGGTCTCGTCAAGGATCGCCACGTCGGGGGCCAGCATCGCCATCTGCAGGATCTCCGCGCGCTTCTTCTCGCCGCCGGAGAAGCCGTCGTTGAGGTGGCGCGAGGTGAACGCGCGGTCGACGTCGAGCAGCTCGATGGCGTGCTGCAGCTGGGTGCGGAACTCCTTGACCTGGATGGGCTCCTCGCGCTTGGCGTTGATCGCCATCCTCAGGAAGTTGGCCACGGACACGCCGGGGATCGACACCGGGTACTGGAAGGCGAGGAACAGTCCGGCCTTGGCGCGCTCGTGCGGCGGCGCCTCGCTGATGTCCTCGCCCTTGAAGGTGATCGTCCCGGAGGTGATCTCGTAGGAGGGATGGCCCAGCAGCGTGTTGGCAAGCGTGGACTTGCCCGAGCCGTTGGGTCCCATCAGCGCGTGTATCTCGCCGCGGTTGATCTCCAGGTTCACGCCCTGGAGGATCTCGCGGTCCTCGGTGCGCACGTGCAGGTCTGTGATCTCTAGGTCCGCCATGTGGTCTTTCAGGCTCCGCTCGTCAGGGTTTGCAGGTCGATGGAGGGCAGCGTTGGCCCGGTGGGAACTGGGTAGACGGCCTCGGCTCCGCGCAGCAGGTCGGCGAGCGTCGTTTCGCGCAGCGTGCTCACGATCGAGAAGCGCACGCGCGTCCACAGAAGCTTGGTGGGGCAGGAGTGCTCGGCGCTGGACTCGCGTGCGCACACGATCGATCCGTCGGCCGCCTCGGAGATGCACTCGATCGGGGCGATCGCGCCCTCCAGCGCCTCGACCACCTCGGCCATCGTGATCTGCGCGGCGGGCCGCGCCAGCATGTAGCCGCCGCGCGAGCCCCTGCGCGAGTCCACCAGGCCGGCCTTGCGCAGACGCGCCACCAGGTGCTCCAGGTAGGCCAGCGGCAGGCCGTCGTGCTCGGCGATCTCCGCCAGCGGGATCGGTTCATCGCCGGCCCGCCGGGCCAGCTCCACCATCACGCGTATGCCGTACTCGGCCTTTGTTGAGAACATCATCGCATTTCCTACCTCGCCGCTAGGGTATCAGCCCCCTCCCAGCTTGCCGATGTCGTGCGCGAGCGATTCGGGGGTCAGCTCCGGCTGCTCGTAGAGCACGCTCTCTTCGCCCTCGCGGTCGATCAGGTAGACGGGCACCGTCGCTTCGAAGTCGCGCTTGCCCACGCTGGGAGGGACCACGTGGTATGCGTGCCAGATCGGCTGAAGCTGCGACAGCGGCCCGGTCAGGTAGCTCGCCCTGCCCGTCAGGCCCACCTGCGCCAGGTAGGCGGAGACGCGCCGGCGCGTGTCCGCCGCCGGGTCCACGCTGACGATCAGCACCGGCACGGGCCTGGGCAGTTCGGCCAGCGCCCCGCGGATCTGCTGGCCGATCAGCACGCAGCCCGGCACGCAGCCGGCGTAGAGGAAGGTGAGCACCACCACCTGCCCCCGATAGGAGGCCAGCGACACGCGCCCGCCGTGCTGGTCGGTGAGCGTGAAACCGGGCGCCCGCGTGCCCGGCGGCAGCTGCGCGCCGGTGAACTGCGAGGGGATGCCCGCTTCGGCGGCGGCGGGGCTGCGCGCGGGGGAGGAGCTCATGTGCAGCAGCAGGCCGATCGCCACGCCCAGCAGCGCGGCGAGCGCGAGCGTCGCGGCGATGGCTGCGGGCCGCAGGCGCCGTTCTCCTCTCATCGCTCCCACACTATGCAAGCGCCGCCCGCAACGGGCGCGATGGGGGTACGGGACAGTCCCCGATGGCGCTACACTTTATGAAGTCCATGAATCCCGACCTTTGTTTAGGAGTTTTGCGATGAGCCCGTCCGGAGCGGAGCTTCTCCGCCAAGTGAAGAGCCGGATCCAGGAGGTCGACCCCGCCGAGGTCAACGAGCTGATCGGCGAGGGCGTCACGATCGTCGACGTGCGCGGCAGCGAAGAGTTCGCCACCGGTCACCTTCCCGGCGCCAAGAGCGTCCCGCGCGGCCACCTCGAGGCGCGCATCGAGGGAGCGGCGCCCGACCGCTCGGCCGAGCTGATCCTCTACTGCCAGTCAGGCGCCCGTTCGGCCTACGCGGCGCGCACGCTGCAGGAGGACCTCGGCTACGAGCACGTGCGCTCGATGACCGGCGGCATCACGCTGTGGAAGGACCGCGGCTATGAGGTGGATGTCCCGCGCGCGCTCAGCGCCGAGCAGCGCGACCGCTACTCGCGCCACCTGCTCATCCCCGAGATCGGCGCCGAGGGCCAGCAGAAGCTGCTCGACGCCAAGGTGCTGCTGCTCGGCGCCGGCGGGCTGGGCTCGCCGACGGCCCTCTACCTGGCGGCCGCGGGTGTGGGCACGCTGGGCATCGTCGACGACGACGTCGTGGACCTGTCCAACCTGCAGCGCCAGGTCATCCACTCCACCCAGCGCATCGGCATCCCAAAGGTCGACTCGGCCGAGGAGTCCATCCACGCGCTCAACCCCGACGTGAACGTCGTGAAGTACCAGACGCGCGTCGACGCCTCCAACATCATGGAGATCATCGAGGGCTACGACGTGATCGTGGACGGCGTGGACAACTTCCCCACGCGCTACCTGCTCAACGACGCGACGGTGCGCCTGCGCATCCCCGTCGTCTCAGCCTCGATCCTCGGCTTCGACGGGCAGCTGTCGGTGTTCAAGCCCTACGAGGGCCCGTGCTACCGCTGCCTGTTCCGCGAGCCGCCGCCGGCCGAGCTGGCGCCCTCCTGCGGCGCCAACGGCGTGCTCGGCGTGCTGCCCGGCACGATGGGCCTGCTGCAGGCCACCGAGGTGGTCAAGCTGATCCTCGGCATCGGCGACCCGGCGATCGGGCGCCTGCTGCTCTACGACGCGCTCGGCGCGACGCTCACCGAGGTGAAGGTGCACCGCGACCCGCAGTGCCCGATCTGCTCGCGCGACCCGCACGACATCACCGACGATGAGATGGGTGTGTTCCCCGACTACGAGGCGTTCTGCGCGGCGGCCGGCTGACGGTGTGCCCGTGCCGTCGGGTAGGGGAGTGCGCTCCCGCCTCAGCGTGCCAGCACCCGATGGCCCCGGCCTGATAATCATTCACCCGATGGCAACCATCAAGATCCCCCCAGTGCTCCGTGCCTCCGTCGGAGGCGAGAAGGAGGTCGGCGCCTCCGGCGCCGATGTGGGCGAGGTGCTGCGTGACCTCGCCGTCAGCCACCCCGCGACGGCCAGCCAGCTGTTCTCAGCCGAGGGCGAGCTCAACCGCTACGTCAACGTGTACCTCAACGATGAGGATGTGCGTGTGCTGGACGGCCTGGCGACCAAGGTCGGCGACAGCGACACACTGGTGATCCTGCCGGCGATGGCCGGCGGGTGCCGCTAGCCCCAGCTCCGGGCAGCTTCCGCCGCCACCGCGTCTAGCCTTCTCGTCCAATCCGGGCGGTGCGGCTAAAGCACGCGTGGTCGGCGAACGATTGGACGGCGGTTCATGAGAACACCCTGTAGCTCCACCCGCGCACCTTTCCCACGCCGCCGTCCGCTTGCGGGCGCGCGCGCCCTGTTCGTGCCGCTGCTGGTTGGCGTCGCGGCGCTGCTCGCGCCCTCCTGCGCCCTGGCGCACAGCCACGGCAAGCAGTACAGCCTGAAGATCTCCGAGGGCGAGGGCAACTTCCCCGAATACGAAGGCGTCGCCTACACCAGCGGGAACGTCGAACCGGCCGCGGAAGTGGCCGTGTCGATCATCCGCGGCGGCGTGGTGATCTACCGGGACGTGCAGGGTAACGGCCAGGCGGGCTTCTCCCAGGTGCCGCAGGTGGGCGACGAAGTCACGCTTGAATCTCCGCGGGGGACGTTGATCGCCAAGACGGTCTACGACGGGCTGCCATCGATGGACCCCACGGTGTGCGCGGGCTCGACGAACTTCTCCGGCGGGAACTCCCCCGGGGACGTGGTCGAAGGCGCCTATGAGACGCCCTCCCTGCTGTACGGCCCCTACGGCGAAGTGGTCGGCGTGCACCACTCCGGCTACAGCGAAGCGCAGGTCAAAACGCTTTCCGGCACAACCTTCGGCGGCAGCTTTCTGAACGCGCTCTCCTCGGGGCAGACGGTCACGGCGACGGAGACGCTGAAGACGCCGCTGGCGGGCGAAGCCACCTACATCTACACGAGCGAAACCAGCCGCCCCGTTGGCGCGTGCCCCGTGGTCCCGCCCCTCGTCACACCCACCCCGACGCCCGTGATCACACCGGCGCTCACCGGGTCGATCGCGAAGTTCCTGCACAACACGATCCTCTCGATCCTGAAATCGGGCTGGCGAGACCAGGTCAGCATCAACCAGGCGGGCACCGTCGTGCAGGATCTCTATGCGGCCGCCGGCAAGGCTCCCGCCTTTGCGTCGAGCAGAGGCAAGCACCACAAGGCTCCGCCGGCGGTGCTGCTGGCGCGCGGCACGGTCACCACGACCGCGGCGGGCACGGTCACGGTGGTGCTGAAGCTGACGCGCAGGGGCCGTCACGAGTTCAAGACCGCGCAGCACGTCAGCGCCGTTCTGCTGACCACGCTGAAAACCTCAGGTGGCCCGCTCGTGCACCTGGGACGCCGCAAGATCTCGCTCCATCGTTAGCCGCGCTGCGCTCATCAGCGCAGCACTCGGGCCCACCCTCAGCGCGGTGCTCTGGCTGCTGCCCCCGCCGGTGCTGCCGACGCCCTCGCGCACGGGCCCCGAAGGGCCGCCGCGGACGTTCGGCGCCGAACCGCGCCCTGGGCCGGCCCCGCCGCGGACCGCCCCCGGCCTGGCACGGGCACAGAATCGCGCGCTGCTGGAAGGCCCGTTCCCCTCCGGCGGACTGGAGCGCGGCGTCTCGGAAGGGAAGCTGCTGCTGGAGGAAGGCGAAGCGGGCCGCGCGCTGGCGGTGCAGCGGATCGCGCAAACGGGCGCGAGCGTGGTGCGGATTCCGGTGGACTGGCGCGATGACGTCTTGCCCGATCCGCCCGCAGGCTTCCAGCCGGCCGACCCCGCGGACCCCTCCTATCGTTTCGAACGCGTCGACGCCGCCGTGCAGAGCGTGGCGGCCGCGGGCCTGCAGCCGCTGCTCGTCGTCTCCCACGCGCCCGCGTTCGCAGAAGCGCCCGGGCGCTGGCCCTATGCCTATCAGGGCAGCTGGGCGCCGAGCCCGGCTGCCCTCGAGGGCTTCGCCACGGCGCTGGCGCGCCGCTACGACGGCACCTTCGCCGACCCGCGCGCGCCGGGGCGCACGCTGCCGCGAGTACGGCTGCTGCAGGCCTGGAACGAGCCCAACCTGGCCCGCTATCTCGAGCCTCAGTGGGTCGCGCACGAAGGACGCTGGAGCGCGTTCTCGCCGCCGCTCTACCGCCAGATGCTCAACGCGTTCTACGCGGGCGTCAAGGCCGGCGCCCCGGACGACCTGGTGCTCGCGGCCGGCGTTGCGCCAAACGGAGAACGCGCGGGGCTCGGGCGAATGGCTCCGGTGAGCTTCCTGCGCTCGCTGCTGTGCGTCAGCGCCCGCTGGCGGCGTAGCGCCTGCGCACAGCCGGTGCACTTCGACATCCTCGACTTCCATCCGCTGTCGGTGGCATCGCCCGACCGCGCAGCGCGATCCTCGCTCGACGTCTCCATCGCCGACGCCGCCAAGATCACCGGGCTTCTGCGCGCGGCGCAGCGCCTGCGCACCGTGCTGCCCGCCGGTAGAAAGCCCGTGTGGGTCACCGAGCTCAACTGGGAAAGCGCTCCGCAGGCCACCTCGGGGGTGGCGCCCGCGTTGCAGGCCGCGTGGATCTCGCGCGCGCTGCACCGCCTGTGGGTGGCGGGGGTGAGCCTCGTGGCCTGGCAGTTCCTGCTCGATCCCTTCCCCGAGCTGACCGCCTCCACGCCCACGGGCGCGATCGTCGAATATCCGCGGCCAGCGGGCCTCTTTGCGCCAGGCCCCGGCGGTGGCCTTTTGGGTGCGAGCGCCAAGCCGTTCCTGACCGGCTTCTCCCTGCCCCTCGACCCGCTGCGCGTCACCCGTGCGCGTGTGCGCGTGTGGGCGCTCGCCGGCGCACCCCGTGCCCCGGTGACCCTGCAGCGGCGGCTGCGCTCGGGCGCGTGGAGCACGATCGCACGCCTGCGCGCGGGCCCCGCGGGCGTGCTCAACGTGCTGGTGGCTCTGCGCGGTGCCATGACGCTGCGCGTGCTCTGCGCAGGCCTGATCAGCGCCCCGGCTCCGATTCCGGCGGGGCGCAGCCGCCTTTGACTCAGGTCGCTAGGCCGGCGTGGGCTCGCTCGCGGGCTGCTGTGAGGGCGCGCCGCGCGCGGGAATGCGCTCCATCGCGTGCTCGGCCAGGGCGGTGATGGTGAGCGAGGGGTTCACGCCCACGTTGGCCGGGATCGCCGATCCGTCGCACACGAGCAGGTTCTCGTAGCCGAAGACGCGCTGGTTGGCGTCCACCACCCCCTGAGAGGGATCGGCGGCGATCACCGCGCCCCCGAGGATGTGAGCCGTCGTGGGGATGTTCAGCAGGGCCTCGGTGACCGAGCTCTGGGCGATTCCCCCGGTGCGCTGTGCGAACCATTCGGCGGCCTTGTTGGCCACGGGGATGAACGTCGGGATGGGCCGCTCGGGGTCCTGCTCGGTCTGCAGCCAGAAGGAGCCGAAGGGGCCTTTGCGCGGGCGCAGCGCGATCGCGTTGTCGAGCGTCTGCATCACGAGGATGATGATCGTCCGCCGCGACCAGTGCTTGGGAAAGGCGATCATCGCCACGCGCCGCGGGTGCATCAGCAGCTGCGCGAACAGCTTCAGCGGGCGCGTCAATCGCGTGCCGTCCCCCGTCAGCAGCGTGTACAGCAGCCGCATCGAGTTGCCGGCGTCGCCGTAGGTGACCGTCTCGATGTGGGTGTGCGGATCGGGATAGATCGAGGAGGTGATCGCGACGCGTTTGATCAGGTCCTCCGGATAGTCCTCGGGCACGGTCACGGTGAGGATCGACTCGGAGTTGGTGCGCACCAGCTCGCCCAGGCGCGCGGAGATGCGCGGCAGGGAGCCGCCTACGCGGCAGCGCTGAAGCAGCTTGTTCGTCCCGAGCGGGCCCGCGGAGACGACCACGCCGCGTGCGCGCTGCACGCGCCGTTCGCGCCGCAGCCAGGCGCCGGAGCGCACGCTTTCGACCTCGTAGCCCTCGCTGCCGTCGCCCGCGCCGAGCGGGCGGATGTCGATGACGGTGCGTTCGGGCATCACCTTCGCGCCGAGCTTCTCGGCGAAGTACAGGTAGTTCTTCACGAGCGTGTTCTTGGCGCCGTGCTTGCAGCCCACCATGCACTCGCCACACAGGTGGCATCCCGTGCGGTCTGGGCCCTCGCCCCCGAAGAAGGGGTCGCTGACGGTCCTGCCCGGCTCCCCGAAGTAGATGCCAACGGGTGTGCGTTTGTAGCTCTCGCCCACGCCGAGCTCTTCGCCGAGCTCGCGCAGCAGCTGGTCGGCGGGGTCCTCGTGGGGGTTCTGCACGACGCCCAGCATGCGCTGGGCCTCGGCGTAGTGGGGGGCGAGCGTGCTCTCCCAGTCCTCCATCTCAGCCCACTGGCGATCCTCGAAGAAGGCGCTGGGCGGCACGTAGAGCGTGCACGCGTAGCCGAGGCTGCCACCGCCCACGCCGCATCCCGAGACGACCGAGACGTCCTTGAAGGTCGTCAGCCTGAAGATGCCCTTCATGCCCAGCCGCGGGTTCCAGAAGTAGCGTTTGGCGTCTGCGGTGACCTTCGGGAACTCGTTGTCGGCGAAGCGGCGCCCGCACTCCAGCACGCCGACGCCGTAGCCCTTTTCGGAGAGGCGCAGCGCCGATACGCTGCCGCCGAAGCCCGACCCGATGACCAGCCAGTCGTAGTCGTAACTGCCGCTGCCGCTGCGATCCATGTGCTGCGCTCCCCTGTGGACGGCGATGGAGCTTGATCTTACTTGCTGCGGGCCGTGCAGACCCCGCTATATTCCGTGAAGTAATGGCGGTGGAGCGGCCCAGGACCCGGCCCTGTGGGGGGCGCTACGGCGACATCGTGCAGTCGATCGGAAACACGCCGCTGGTCGAGCTGCCGCGCCTCTCGCCCAAGCCGGGCGTGCGCATCTGGGCAAAGCTCGAGTCGCGCAACCCGACGGGATCGGTCAAGGACCGCGTGGCGCGTGCGCTGATCGAGGATGCGGAGGAGAAGGGCGCGATCAGCCCCGGACAGACGATCCTGGAACCGACGTCCGGCAACACCGGCATCTCGCTCGCCCTGATCTGCTCGCGCAAGGGCTACAAGCTGAAGGTGGTGATGCCCGAGAACGTCACACCCGAGCGCACCCAGCTGCTGCGCATGTACGGCGCGGAGATCGTCTACTCCAGCGGCTCGGAGGGCTCCAACGGCGCGGTGGCCAAGGCGCTGCAGATGGCCTCCGAAGACTCCTCGGTGTACATGCCCTACCAGTACGGCAACCCAGCCAACCCGCTTGCGCACTACAACGGCACGGCCGTTGAGATCCTCGAAGAGCTCGACGAGGTCGCGGCGTTCGTCGCGGGCCTCGGCACGGGCGGCACGCTGATGGGCAACGGCAGGCGCCTGAAGGAGACCTTCGGCGACGCCGTGAAGATCGTTGCCGCCGAGCCGATGCAGGGCGAGCCGGTGCAGGGGCTGCGCTCACTCGACGACGGCTTCATCCCGCCGATAATCGACCTGTCGCTGCTGGACCGCAAGATCTTCGTCACCAACACCGATGCGATCGTGTGGACGCGCAAGCTGCTGGACCTGGAAGGGCTCTTCGCGGGCGTCTCCACGGGCGCGATCGCGAGCATCGCCGTACGCATCGCCGGCGAGCTGGAGGAGGGCAACGTTGTGTTCGTCGTGTGCGACGACGGCTGGAAGTACCTCTCCAGCGGCATCTACACGCTGCCGGTGGAGGAGGTTGAGAACCTCGAGTCCACCGTCTGGTGGTGACGGGCCCCCGGCGCCCGGCCCCTCCGGCGCCATGAACATCTCCAGGGAGCTGCTGGACGAGCTGGTGGGTCATGTCGCCGAGGACCCGCGCAACGAGCTCTGCGGCGTGGTGGCGGTGGCCGACGACGGCTCGCCCCCTGGCTCGCGGCGCGCCGTGAGCGTGCATCGCGCGGGCAACCTGCACGCCAGCCCGCTGCGCTTCGAGATCGAGCCGATAGAGCTGTATCGGCTCAACAGCGAGATCGAGGACGGCGGCTGCGAGCTGGGCGCCATCTACCACTCGCACGTGCGCAGCGATCCCTACCCCTCCCAGACCGACATCAACTACGCCGCCGGCTGGCCCGGCGTGGAGTGGGTGATCGTTGGGCTGGCGGGCGCCGAGCCGCTGACGCGCTCCTACCTGATCGAGGACGGGCGCGTGCGCGAGATCCCGCTGGAGATCTCGTGAGCGGGCGCGAGCGCCTGGTGTGCCCCAGCTGCGCGCGGGCCGGCGCTGGGGAGGAGCGCTTCTGCGCAGATTGCGGCATGCCGCTGGTGATCGAGGAGAAGCGCGCCGAGCCAAGCCCCTGGCAGGAGCGCGCGCGCAAGATCAAGCCGCAGTACTCCGAAGGCAGGCTCGTGCAGGTGGCCCGCGCGGCGGATCTGGCGCAGGCGGAGTTCATCGCGGGCCTGCTGCTGGAGGAGGGCATACCCAGCATGCTGCGCGGGTCGATCGCCGGCTACGCGCCGCTGATCGGCAGCCGCGAGGTGATGGTGCCCGAGTCCGGGGCGCAGGCCGCGCGCGAAGCGCTCGCCTTCAGGCAGTACTAGTGGCCTGGCGCTGACTCAGGCCAGGAGCGCCGGAGCGCTGGGCGCTAGACCAGGACCGGCTGGCCGGCGGCTTCGCCGGTGATCGAGCGGATCTCTTCGGAGGCGCGCTCGAACTCCGCGTCGGAGAGCACCGGCGTGCCCTCGAAGGGAAGTTCGCGCTGAAGCTCGATCCACGCGCCGGGCCCGAGGTACTCGTCCTTGACCTTGACCGTGACGGGCCTGGGGATGCGGTAGGTGCGCAGCAGCAGCACGTGCAGCGGCTGGCGCCCGCGCCAGCCGAGGCGCTTTTCGGCGTAGTCGGGCGTCCACACGTAGAAGGGGGAGAGGGCGTCCACGCAACGCGGGTCCACGATGGTGAAGTGGTCGGTCACTTCAGCCCACGCGCGGATGCGCACGCGGTCGGGCTGCTGCAGCGGCGCGCCCGAGACGAACGTGTGCAGCGGCGGCTCGCCGTCGCTCCATACGCCCTCCTCCAGTGCGCGGCGAAGCTCCGGCTGGTGGGACTCGCGCACCAGGTCGCCCGGCTGGTGGTCGAAGGTGGGGTAGAGGAAGAAGCGCTCGTGCGCGAGACGGAAGGGCTTGCTCTCCTGTGGGAGCACTCCCTTTCGCAGGGTTACGAGCTGCTCGCCTTCCGCTAGGGCGCGGACGGTGACAGCCCATTCTTTGAAAGCAATTGGCATGGCAAGGCGGTGAGGCAGGGCACAACAGAGGGACTTACAGGAACTCTCGAGGTGTCCGTCTGTGCGACACGGGACACGATCGACTCGTTAAAGATACGAAACCTGAGCGAAAATCCCAAATCGCCTGCAAATCGCAGCGTTTTTGCACAACATTGCGCAAACGCACCAGACAGCGCGCACTCCAAAGACCCCCCCACGCCGGGAGGATAGAGGACCCGCGCGACGCTCGCCTGCCGCCCGCGGCGCCGCCCGCTCAGCCCGCCAGTTTCAGCCCCGCCAGGCCCTCGGCGGACTCGATGATCGAAGCGTAGTCCTCATCGGCGTGGCCGCGTCCCATGGCGGCCGAGAGCAGATCGCGCGCGTGCGCGGCCGCCGGAAACGGCACCCCGGCCTGCTGGGCCTCCTCCAGGCATAGCCGCACGTCCTTGAGCATGTGCGCCGTCTTGAAGAAGGTCGTGTAGTCGTGCGCCCGCATCGGCCCGGCCTTCAGCTGCAGCTGCGCCGAGGCGCCGGAGCCGCCGGCGACGATCTCCGCGAAGGCGTCGAGATCCACCCCGGTGGCCTGCGCCAGCACGAGAGCCTCGGCGAGCGCGGAGGCGTTGGCGGCGCCCAGAGAGTTGTTGATCAGCTTGAGCATCTCGCCCTGGCCGAGCACCCCCACGTGCCTGATGAGCGTGCCCATCACCTCCAGCACCGGGAGTGCCCGCTCGAAGTCCTCAGCCGCGCCGCCGGCCATGATCGTCAGCGAACCCTCCTCGGCTCGGGGAGAGGACCCGGTGACCGGAGCGTCGAGCAGCGCGACGCCGCGCTCGGCCAGCGCCGCGCCGATGCGCCGGGTCTGGGGCGGCGCGATCGTGGACATGTCGATCGCAAGCAGCCCGGGCCTGCCCGCCTGGATGACGCCGTGCTCGCCCAGCATCACCGAGGCGACCTGTCCGCCGTCGACGACCATGCTGATCACGATGTCGCTCGCCGCGGCCACCTCGGCGGGGCTCGGCAGGGCGTGCGCCCCATGCTCGGCCGCCCAGTCCCCGGCCTTTCCCGGCGTGTGCGTCCAGACGCTCAGCGGGAAGCCCGCGCGCGCCACGTTCGCGGCCATGCGCGAGCCCATGATGCCGAGGCCGAGGAAGCCGATCCGCTCAGGCGCCTGGTTCTCGCTCATCCCCGCATCCTCCTCCACCGGGCGTTTCGATGCGCAGCCGCTGCCCCGGCGCCAGGCGGCCCGTGCTCTTGCCGGGGATCGGAGCGCCGTCCACCAGGTCGCGGCCCATCGCTCCCGGCCCTCCGCCGTCCGCGCCCGCGGGCGCGTGGCGGCGGCGCTCGGCGATCAGCGAGTAGGTCATCTCGCGCAGCGCCTGCAGCTCGCGGATCACGCCGTCGCCACCGCGGTGGCGCCCGCGCCCTCCCGATCCTCGCCGCAGGGCGTACTCGGTGACGCGCAGCGGGAATTCGCGCTCAAGGGCCTCGATGGGGGTGTTGAGCGTGTTGCTCATCGCGACGTGCACGCCGCTGGGGCCGTCGGCGCTCGCGCTCGCGCCCTGGCCGCCGCCGAGCGTCTCGTAGTAGGAGAAGCCGCCGTCTCCGAGCGTGAGGTTGTTCATGGTCCCCTGGCCCTGGGCCCTGCCGAACGCGCTGAGCACCATGTCGGCCACGCGCGAGGAGGTCTCGACGTTGCCCGCCGCCACGGCCGCCCCCGGCAGCGCGTTCAGCACGCTGCCCGCGGGCACGACCAGCTCCAGCGGCCTGTACGCGCCGGCGGTGGGCGGGATGTCGGGGTCGGTGAGCACGCGCAGCGCGAACAGGCAGGCTGAGCGGGTGACCGCCAGCGGGCAGTTGAGGTTGCCCGCGTGCTGGGGCGCGCTGCCCGTGAAGTCCAGCAGCAGCAGCTCCCCACGCACCTCCGCGCGCAGCTCCAGCGACAGGTCCCCCGCGGCTGCCTCAAGCACGTCGGATGCGACGCGCACCCCGTCCGCCATCGCGGCCAGGCACGCGCGCGTGCGCCGCTCGGAGTAGTCCAGAACCTCGTCGGTGCCCTCCCTGAGGCGCTCGGGGCCAAGGCGCCGGGCGAGCTCGCACAGACGCGCGAGCCCCACGCGGTTGGCGGCCAGTTGCGCGCGCAGGTCCGCGCGGCGCTCCTGCGGCTGGCGCATGCCCGCGACGACCTCATCCAGCGAGCCCTCGTCGATGGTGCGCGGGGAGATGACGACGCCCTCGTCTGCCAACGTGGCGCTGTCGGCCGGCATCGAGCCCGGGGTGCGGCCACCGACGTCGGCGTGGTGGGCGCGGCTGGCGGCGAAGCCGATCAGCTCGCCGCTGTCGGCGAACGCGGGTGTGATGACGGTGATGTCGGGCAGATGGGTGCCGCCGGCGAACGGGTCGTTGAGCACCCAGGAGACCCCCTGCCGGTGCTCGCGCGCGATGACCGCGGCGACCGCGGCGGGCATCGCGCCCAGGTGCACGGGGATGTGCTCGGCCTGCATCACCATCTGCCCGTCGGCGTCGAAGAGGGCGGTGGAGGCGTCGCGGCGCTCCTTGATGTTGGAGGAGTGCGCCGAGCGGATCAGCACGACCCCCATCTCCCGGCACGCCGAGGCCAGGGCGCCGTTGAGCACCTGCAGCTCGATCGGGTCAAGGCTCACCGGCCGCCGCCCTGCTCGTGGGAGAGGCGGATGGTGCCCTGCGCGTCCACGTGCCCGCTCCAGCCGGGCGCGACCAGCAGCGTGGACTCGCCGAGGGCGCACAGGCACGGGCCCTGCAGGCGCTCGCCGGGGGCGGGCTGCCCGGTCAGCAGGCGCGCCTGCAGCGTGTGCGCGCCGAAGCGGATCGGCTGGCTCCGCGCCGGCGCGCCGGGCTGCCCGCCCGCCGCCTGCGGGCGCAGCTGCGGCGCGTGTCCCCACACGGAGGCGCGCATGTTCACCAGCTCCACCTCGCCCTCCAGGTCGCGGTAGCCGTAGTGGCGCTCGTGCGCGCCCGCGAAGGCCTCGCACAGCTCGCCGGGGCCCATCGCGCCCGCGCCGGTGAGCTCCTCCTCGACCGGCAGCTCGAAGGACTGGCCGCGATAGCGCAGCTCCTGGCGCAGGCGCGTGCGCGCCGGAGCGTCGCCAAGGAGCGCCCGCGCCGCTGCGATCAGGCTCTCGCGCTCCCGCGCCAGGCGCTCGGCCGTGAGCGAGGCGCCGCTGAGCATCACTGTGCGCGAGACGTCCCGGCGCGGCGGCGCAGCTGCGAGGCCCAGCGCGCACAGGACTCCCGACGCCCGCGGGCAGAGGATGCGCGAGATGCCCAGCTCCTCCGCGAGCGCGGCCGCGTGCAACGGCCCGGCGCCGCCGAAGGGCATCAGGGCGAACTCGCGCGGGTCGATGCCGCGCTCGACGGTCATCAGCCGCAGCGCGGCGAGCATCTCCGCCTCGGCGACCTTCACGATCCCGGCGGCGCAGGCGATCCGCTCGAGCCCCAGCTCGTCTGCCAGCGCGCCCACCGCGCGCTCGGCGGCGGCCACGTCGAGCCTGAGGCCGCCCGCCAGCCCGGCGTCGGCCGGCAGGCGGCCCAGCAGCAGGTTGGCGTCGGTGACCGTCGGGCGCGATCCTCCGCGTCCGTAGCAGGCCGGTCCGGGCTCGGCTCCCGCCGAGGCGGGGCCCACCCGCAGCGCTCCGCCGGCGTCCCTCCAGGCGATCGACCCGCCGCCGGCGCCCACCGTGTGGATGTCGAGCGCCGGCAGCGACAGCGGCCGCCCGGCGATGGTGCGGGCGGCCGTCTCGGGCACCTCGTAGCCGTCGATCACGCACACGTCGCAGGAGGTGCCGCCCATGTCGAAGCACAGAACGCGCGGTTCCTTCGCCAGGCGCGCGAGCAGCAGGGCGCCGCCGACCCCGCCCGCCGGTCCCGAGAGCACGGTCAGCGCCGCATGCGCGCCGGCGCGCGCGGCGTCGATGAGGCCGCCGGAGGACTGCATGACCTCCGGCTCTGCCAGACCCAGCGAGCGCGACTCGCTGCTCAGCCGGCTCAGATAGCTCTCCAGGAGCGGCGAGAGCGCCGCGTCGAGCACGGTGGTGGCCGTTCGCTCGTACTCGCGAAACGTGCCCACGAGGTCCGCGGACAGGCAGACGTTGGCGTCGGGCAACGCGGCGCGCACGAGCTCGCCGAGCAGACGCTCGTGTGCCGGGTCGGCGTAGGAGTGCAGCAGCGAGATGGCCACGGCGGCGGGTGCGGCCGCTGCGACCCGTCCGGCGAGCTCGCCCGCAGCATCGCCGGCGAGCTCGCGCAGCGGCCCGTGCGGGCCCATGCGCTCGGGCGCACCGAAGCGCAGCTCCGCGGGCACCAGCGGCTCGGGCGCCGCGAGGTCCAGGCGGTAGAGATGAGGGCGGTCCTGGCGTCCGAGCTCGAGCACGTCGGTGAAGCCCTCGGTGGTGATCAGCACCGTGCGCGCCGCACGGCCCTCCAGCAGCGCGTTGGTGGCGACGGTCATCCCGTGCGCGAAGCGGGTGACCTGCTCCGGGCGGGCGCCGGCCTGGCGCAGGACCTGCTCGACGGCCGCGATCACTCCCCGCGACTGCTCGCGCGGTGTGGAGGCGACCTTTGCGGTGTGCACCGTGGCGCCGTCCAGGACGAGCACCGCGTCGGTGTAGGTGCCGCCCACGTCGACGCCAAGGAGCATGCGCCCAGACTATGTGAGCGCCGCCGCGGCAGCGCTCGCGTGCGGGCTGGTCAGGCGGCGGCGAGCTCCCGGTCCTCGGTGTCGGCGAGGTGCTGATGGGAGGGGCAGTAGCCGTTGTGCGGCAGCGGCGTTCGCTGGCAGGCCGAGCCTTTGCGGGTTGTGGCCCTGCACTGCGGCGGGGCGCCGCTCACGGCCGTGTAGCCCTCGTGGGGGTGCTCGATGAGGAACTGCTGGGCGAAGCCCATGTAGCGCGCGACCACCTGGTGGACGTGGGGCTGGGAGGCGATCGGGAAGTAGCTGCGGATCTGGCAGAACAGCGTGCGCTCGGGGCGCGCGAAGTAGTGGCGGTCCACAGCCAGGCGGGTGACGACCTCCTCGCAGGCCTTCAGCACGGCCTCGTGGTTGCTGGCGGGCGGGGCGCCCAGCGGCGGGGCGATGATCTCGGGGGCTAGACGGCGGTATATGGCCCTGCTGAACTGATACATGAACTGCTCCTACCCTCTTTGGCGCTTATCTCCCGGCTTTTGCGATCGAAGGGCCCCCGGGCGGGCAAACGCCCACCGTCCCTACACCAGCCACAAACACGCGCGCGCGGCGAAAGGAGCGAGATAAAGGCAGAAGGCGCGATTTCTTACAAAAGGGCGCTCAGGCCCAGGACTGCCAGGAGATCTGCTCATCCCCGCCGACGATCACGTGCCGGTGATCGAGCGAGGGGTCGCGCTCGGGGAAGTCGGCCCGCAGATGCGCTCCACGGCTCTCCTGGCGGGTGAGCGCGCACCGTGCGATCAGCCTGGCCAGCGGATGCGCGTCCGCCAGCAGCGCCTCCAGGCCCTCGCGGTCGCGGATGATGCCGGCGTTCTCCCACAGCGCCCTGCGCGTGTCGGGCCCGGCCGGCGGCGGCCCCGGCATGAGCCTCAGCCGCTCCAGCTCCTGCGTGCCGGCCGGCGCGGGCGGACGCGGGGCTCTGGCCAGGGCGTCCTCGATCGCGCGGCGGGCGAACACGAAGCACTCGCTGAGCGAGTTCGACGCCAGCCGGTTGGCGCCGTGCAGCCCCGTGCAGGAGGACTCGCCGACGGCGTAGAGGCCGGGGACGCTCGAGCGCGCGCTGAGGTCCGTGACGATGCCCCCCATCATGTAGTGCGCGGCGGGCGCCACGGGCACCAGCTCACGCATCGGGTCCAGGCCGGACTCGCGCAGCGCGCTGACCACGTTGGGGAAGTGGGCGGGGTCCACCGCGCGCATGTCAAGACCCACCGAGGCTCGCCCGGTCTCGGCCAGGCGCAGCTGGATCGCGCGGGACACCTCGTCGCGGGGCGCCAGCTCCTCGACGAAGCGCTCCCCGGCCTGGTCGTGCAGGGTGGCGCCCTCGCCGCGGACGGCCTCCGTGACAAGGAAACCCTCTCTGCCGGGCACGCCGATGACGGCTGTGGGATGGAACTGCATCAGCTCCAGGTCCGCCAGCTGGGCCCCCGCTGTATGGGCGAGCAGCAGGCCGATGCCCTGAGATCCGGGCGGGTTGGTGGTACGCGACCACATCGCGGCGGCGCCGCCCGTGGCGATGATGGTGGCGGGCGCGGCGATCACCCGGCCGTCATCGCACACCAGGCCGTGGCAGCCCGCGGGCGAGCTCCACAGCGCGCGGGCGCGCGAGCCCTCGAGCACGGAGATCATCGGCTCCTCGGCGGCCAGTGCGGAGAGCTGGCGCACCACCCGCCGCCCGGTGGCGCTGCCGCCGGCGTGCACCACGCGCCGAACGGAGTGCCCGCCCTCCAGCCCGAGGGCGAGCTGTCCGAAGCGGTCGGCGTCGAAGCGCACCCCGAGCGCCTGCAGGTCCGCGACCGCGCGGGGCGCCTCGCGCACGAGGATCTCCGCGGCCGAGCGCCTGACCAGGCCGCGGCCCGCGACCTCGGTGTCGCGCAGGTGCAACTCGAAGCTGTCCTGCTCCGACAGCGCCGCCGCCAGCCCGCCCTGGGCCCAGTAGCTCGCGGTCTGCGCCAGCGGCGTGGCGGATATCAGCACCACGCGCGCGCCCTCGCGCGCGGCGCACAGGGCCGCGTAGAGGCCGGCCGCCCCCGCGCCCACGACCGCAACGTCTGCCTGCTCGGGAGCCCCCATGGGCGTGCGGGACATCGCGGCTAACCGTATCCGCCCGGGCGCCACATGAGCCTGCACGCCCCCGGGCGCGTGCAGGGCAGCACCGCTGCGCTAGCCGCCGCCCTTGGCCTTTTCGGCTTCCTCTTTCAGTTTCCTCAGCCGTTCTTCCAGCAGGCCTCCGACACCGCCGGCGCCGTTACCGCCCTTGGCCTTGGGATGGAGGTTCACGGCGCCCGTGCCGGGCGTTTTGGCTTTCGGCGCGCCGCCCGGCGCCACCGCGGGCGTGCCGGCCGTGCCGGTCGCCTTCGAGGGTGTGCTCTTGGCGGCAGCGCTCTTCTGCGTGGAGGCGCCCTTGCCGGTCGTCGTGCCGGTCGCGGGGGTCGTGGTGGTCGCCGCCGGGGTCGTGGCGGGGGTCGTCGGGGTCGTGCTCGACGGGGTGCTCGTCGCCGGCGCCAGCGCACTGGTGATCGTGCGCGTCAGCGCGGGCGGCGCGGGGCCCGTGTCGCTGGCGAGCTTGACGAGCGCCGCGGCGAGCACGCCAAGGGCGAGCACGGCGAGCAGCAGCACCGCCGCGACGGGCCCCTTCCAGCGGGGCGAGGGCGCCAACCTCGTTCGCGCGGCTGCGCCGCAGCTCAGACACCACTCCTGCTCGGGGTGCAGCGGCGCGCCGCACAGCGGGCACGCCTCGCGCTCGCGCAGCAGCTCGCGTTCGTGATCGGCGCCCGGCGGCCCGGCGGCCGCCCCGCCCTCCCCGCCCGCGGGGGGCGCCGAGGGCGCGGCTGCGCTCACGAGCCGCCGCTGGAGGGGTGGAGGATGGCGGTCGCTTCCTCACCGCCCGCCGGCTGCACGGTGAGATCCTGCTCGCGCTCGGGCTGCTCGGGCGGCGTCGCGGCCGGCCCTGCGCCCGGTGTGCCCGGCTCGGGCGGCGCAGCGCCCGGCGCGCGACCGAAAGCGCCGGCGCCCGCTTCGGCGGCGGCGGGCTGCGCGAGCGCCGGGGCGGGCGCGGGCGCGGGCACGGGCTGCGGGGCGGCCTCGGGGGCGGCGGGCGCCGCAGGCGCGAGCGCCCCGGCGATGGGCAGTTCGGCGTGGCGTCCGAGCGAGAGCCCGCAGCTGGGGCAGAACGCGTCCTCGCTGCTGTGGATGGCGGCGCAGCGCGGGCAGGCGGTGACGCCCGCCTCCCGCAGCACGGTCACCGGCTGGCGCTCGGCGAGCACGTTCTCCAGCGCTCGCAGTTCGGCGTCGATCTGCCCCAGCGTGCCCAGCTTGGCGAGAACCAGGGGGTCGTTGCGCTGCCCGAAGCGGTGCAGGTTGAAGACCAGCCCGCCAAGGTCGCGGTAGGCCAGCTCGCGCGCTTTGTGCAGGAAGCGCGCGCGGCGGCGCATGCGCCCGCGCGAGCCGAAGCCCGCGGAGTCGGCGGCGGCGCGCTCCGGGCCGGCCGCGGCGTCGGGGCCGGAGGCGAGGTCAGGACCGGCGGCGAGGTCGGTTGTGGCCGGGAAGCCCGCCGTGTCGGCGCCCGGCGCCGGTGCATCGAGCTCCGCCTGCCCGGGAGAATCGCCTGGGGTCGCTGCTGTCGTCTGGTCCACCACCGACCAATGCTATCCCCCGGCCTACCCGGACGGACGCAGTGCCTCCTCCCACGCGTCCCGCACGAGTTCGGCCATGCGCGTGGCGGAGAAGCGCTCGGCGCTCTGGCGCCCCTCCACGCGAGGGTCCGGGGAGCGCAGATGCGGCGTCACGGACTCCTTCCAGAGCTCGAGGTCAAACGGCGCGCACAGGGTCCCGGCCACCCCCGCGAGGGCCTGCTGATGGATGCCCACAGGGGTTGCCAGCACCGGCACGTCGCACGCCAGCGCCTCCAGCGCGGCCAGGCCGAAGCCCTCGCGCTCGGACGGTATGAGCACGGCATTGGCCGCGTTGACGTGGAGCGGGACCTCCTCGGGATCGACGCCGCCGAGGCTCAGCAGCGGCACGCCCACCGCGTCGGCGAGCGCGGCGGCGAGATCGTGGCGCTTGCTTGCGCGCGCCGGGTCGGCCGGGAACAGCAGGTAGGGCTGTTGCGCGGCCAGGCCCAGCGCCGTGCGCGCCTGCGGGCGCGGGACCGCGTGAAAGCGCTCCAGGTCCACGCCACACGGAAGCACGCGCGCGCGTACGCGCGCGCGTCGCGTGGGCAGTTCCGCGGCCAGCGGCGCGGAGACGGCCGCGAGCAGGTCGATGAGCGGGAGCGCGGCGGCGGTGACGATGCGTGTGCGGGGATGGCGCACGTCGGTTCCGTGCACCGTGAGCGCATGCGCGCGCGCCCTCACGGTCAGCGAGGGCCACGCGGTGAGGCCGAAGTGCGCGTGCACGATGTCCCAGCGCTCGTGCGCGGCGCCCGGGGGGTGGGCGAAGCGCCGGCGCAGCTCAACGGCCGATCGCGCCAGCTGCGCCGCACCCGGCGGGAACTCATGCAGCGTGACGTGCACGTCCTGCAGGCGCGCGAGCGCCGATGCCTGGTCGCGGACGAAGCGCCCCCGCTCGGGATTGGCTGCGTCGGGGAGCATGTTGGAGATGACGAGGGCGCGCACGGCCCCCCGGACCGTAGCGCTCTGGAATGATGGGCCCATGGGCGCACGCAGCTACGGACGCGGTCCCGGGGAGCTCCGCCCGGCGGAGATAGAGCCCGGGTTCGTTCGCACGGCCACCGGGTCCGCGCTGATCTCGATGGGCGAGACGCGCGTGATCTGCACGGCCTCCGCCGAAGAGTCGGTGCCGCGCTGGATGGCCGGGCGCGGCCGGGGCTGGGTGACCGCCGAGTACGGGATGCTTCCCGCCTCCACGGGCGAGCGCAAGCAGCGCGACGCCACCCGCGGGCGCCCCGACGGGCGCACCGTGGAGATCCAGCGGCTGATCGGCCGCTCCCTGCGCGGGGTGGTGGACTTCGACGCGCTGGGCGAGCGCACGATCTACCTGGACTGCGATGTGCTGCAGGCCGACGGCGGTACCCGCTGCGCGTCGATCACCGGCGCGTTTGTCGCGCTGTCGCTTGCGTGCGCGCGCCTGGTGGGCGAGGGCCGCATCGAGCGCGTACCGCTGCTGGGCTCTGTCGCTGCGGTGTCCTGCGGCATGATCGACGGCGAGCCGCTGCTGGACCTGGACTACTCCGAGGACTCAACGGCCGAGGTGGACGCGAACGTGGTGATGACCGGCGAGGGCGGGCTGGTGGAGGTTCAGGCCACGGCGGAGCGGACGCCGCTCTCGCGCGCGCACCTGGACGACCTGCTGGCGCTGGCGGCGGCGGGGATCGAGCGGCTGCGGGGCCTGCAGGAGGAGGCGGTCGCCGGGCAGGCGGCGAGCCCGTGAAGCTGCTGCTGGCGACGCACAACCATCACAAGACCCGGGAGTTCCAGCGGCTGCTGCGTGGCTCCTACGCGGCGGCGCCGCCGATCGAGGTGGACGCGCTGCCCGAGCAGGTGATGCTGCCCCCCGAGACCGGTGAGACCTTTGCCGAGAACGCGCTGGGCAAGGTGCGCGCGGCGGCGGGCGCAACTGGACGCACGTGCTTCGCCGATGACTCGGGCATCGCCGCGGCCGCGCTGGGCGGTGCGCCGGGTGTTCGCTCCGCTCGCTTCGCGGGCGAGCACGCCAGCGACGAGCAGAACCTCGCAAAGCTGCTGGCGGAGGTGCCGGCGGGCAGCCCCCTCCAATACATCTGCGTGATCGCCTACGTGGACCCCGCCGCGGGCGTGGAGCGCCTGTTCGAGGGCAGCTGCGCAGGGCGCATGGCGGCGCAGGCGCGCGGGGAGGGCGGCTTCGGCTATGACCCCGCGTTCCTCCCCGACGAGGGCCCCGAGGGGTTGACGATGGCCGAGCTGAGCGACGCGCAGAAGGATGAGATCAGCCATCGCGGCCGCGCGGCCCGCGCGATGCTCGCCTGGCTGGCGGCCGAGGGCAGGCTGTGAGGCGGCTGCGCCGCCGGCGCGGCCCGCTCAGAGCAGGTTGATGGCGGCGGACGCCGCCACGGCAACGCCGAGGCCCGCGTAGCCGATGTATCCCGAGAGGCCCAGCAGCAGGGCGGTGATAAGCGACACCAGCACCGTCGCTATCCAGGCTATTCGATCGATCGCCACAACCGGCATTGTTGCGGATGCGGTCCCGGAAGCGCCCGGGCGCGCCGGCGGGCCGCGGCTCGCGCGCCGGGAAGGGGCCGCAGACGGAGTTGACCCGCGTCCGCGGCGGGTGTTAGCGTCGCCGCAATGGATCTCGAACGAGGAGGGGCGAAGTGACGAAGTCCGAGCTGGTCGACCAGGTGGCCGACCGGGCCGCTCTGACCAAGCAGGATGCCTCGAGGGCCGTGGACGCCGTGCTGGCGACGGTCGAGGACGCTCTACGGCGTGGCAGCGAGGTGACGGTTTCCGGTTTCGGCAAGTTCCACGTGAGTGAGCGGGGAGCACGGATGGGCGTTAACCCGCGCACGGGCGAGCGGATCCAGATCGCCGCCTCGCGCGTTCCCAGGTTCACGGCGGGCAGCGGCCTGAAGAGCGCGGTGAAGAGTCGTTGAACGCTGCTGCCCCGTTCGGCGACACGCTTGTCGCGCGGGTGCAGGAGCGCCGCTCACAGATCGTGCTCGGGATCGACCCCGATCCCGCGAGGCTGTGGCCGGGAGCTGGTGACGGGGGCGGCGCCGGCGCCGAGCAGGCCGCGGCGAGCGCCGTGCGCCGCCACTGCCTGGCGCTGATCGACGCGGTCGCGGAGAGCTGCGTGGCGGTGAAGCTGCAGCTCGCCCGCTTTGAGGTGCTCGGCGCGAGTGGCCGGAGCGTCCTCGGCGAGGTGGCAGAGCACGCCCGCGGAGCTGGGCTGCTGGTGATCGCCGATGGCAAGCGGGGCGACATCGACGTGACCTCGCAGGCCTACGCCGCCTCCCTGGCCGGCGGTGTTGACACGCCGTTCGGGCACATCGACGGACTGGGCGCGGATCTGGTGACGGTGAACCCGCTGATGGGGCGCGACGCGCTGGAGCCGTTCGTCTCGGCCGCCCGCGCCGCCGGCTCGGGGGTGCTGGTGCTGGTGCGCACCTCAAATCCCGGCGCTGCCGACATCGAGGACCTGCAGCTGCGCGACGGCGGCGCGCTGTGGGAGCGCATCGCGCAGATCGTCGATGAGCTCGGCGACGCCGGCGGCGGGGAGGCTGGGCTGAGCGACGTCGGCGCCGTGTTCGGGGCGACCGCGCCGGCGCACCTGGCACGGGCGCGCGAGCTGATGGGCTCGGCGCCCTTCCTGCTGCCGGGGGTGGGCGCGCAGGGAGGGCGCGTGGAGGATCTGCGGCCCGCCTTTCGCCCGGGCCGCGCGGGCGGCCTGGTGAGCGCCTCGCGCAGCGTCGCCGACGCCCACCTGAGCCGCGGCGGAGATCCGGCGCAGGCGGCGAGGGCCGAGTGCGAGCGCCTTCGCCGCAGCGCCTGGGAGGTCTCCGAGCGGGCGCCGGCGCTCGGCTAGCGCGCGCGGGGACAAGGTCGCAGGAGTGCCGGTTCGGCACCGGTGCAGACCCTGCAGCGGGGGCCGCGGAACACGCTAGCCTTCATACGTGCGCGCCAGGGTGACTTCTTCCGAGGAGGCGCGCCGGGAGGATGGGTAGGGAGGCTGGATGATCATCACCGTCACTCTCAACGCCGCGATCGACAAGTCGCTCGCGGTACCGAACTTCAGGCTCGGGCGCAGGCATCGCACCGTCGATCAGGTGACGATGGCTGGCGGCAAGGGCGTGAACATCGCGCGCACGCTGAAGGCGCTCGGGCAGCCGGTGATCGCCACCGGGTTCGCCGGCGGCGCGACGGGCACGCACATCGTCGAGCAGCTCACGGAGGAGTCGATCCTGAACGACTTCGTGCGCATCCGCGAGGAGTCCCGCACGAACACATCCGTGCTGGACCCCACGACGGGCGAGCAGACCGAGATCAACGAACGGGGGCCGCTGGTCAGCGAGCGCGAGGTGGAGCTTTTCCGGGACAAGCTGATCTATCTGGCGCGCGGCGCGGCGATCGTGGTGTTCGCCGGCTCGCTGCCGCGCGGGGTGGACCCCGACATCTATGCCTCGCTCGTGCGCGACCTCGAGCGCTCGGAGGTGACCACGGTGGTGGACACCGACGGCGAGCCGCTGCGCCAGGCCGCGCGCGCCGAACCGGACCTGGTCTCGCCGAACGTGATCGAGGCGGAGGAGCTGGTGGGGCACGAGTTCTCCGGGGAGGAGGAGCGCTCTCTGGCTGTCCTGGAGATCACGGCGATGGGGCCGCGCGAAGCGATCATGACGCTTCCCGACGGCTGCTACGCCCAGGTGATGGTGGACGGTCAGCGGCGGCTGAAGCGCGCGAGCATCGAGCAGCGCGAGCCGATCGCCCGGCGCGGCTCCGGCGACGCGTTTCTCGCTGGCTACCTGGCGGCGCGCTACGAAGGGCGCCCGCCCGACCAGTGCCTGCGCTTCGGCGTGGCCTGCGGCGCCGAGTCCACGGGCCGCCTGGCCGCCGGCCAGCTCGACTCGCGCGAGGCGCGGCGGCTGATGGGCGACGTGGAGCTCTCGGTCATCGAGCTGCCCGCCGAGGTCGGCTGAGGCTCACCCGCCGGCGACGTCGCGGCGCAGCAGCACGAGGTAGCCGGCCAGCAGCGCGGGCCCGGCGTAGAGCGCGCAGACCCACGCGGAATGGGTTATGGGCGCCCAGTCGGTCGGCGTGCGCAGCAGCCCCTGCCAGGCGAAGTACTGCGTCGTGAGCAGGTATGGATGCAGGCCTTCAAGGCCCGGGATCTGCGAGACGATGGCGAGGATCAGCGTCACTCCCAGCGTCCCCACGATCGCCGCCGCGCTGTTGCGCGTGATCGTCGAGAGCAGCACGCCGATGCTGATGACGGCGAGCAGCGGGATGAGGAAGAAGCCGTTGGCGGCGAACACCAGCAGCAGCGCCTTGGGTGCGCTGACGAACGTGTCGGAGAACGTCCTGACGCCGTGGAACCCCCATGCGCCGATGCCCGCCAGGGTGCCAACGGCGGCGGACAGGTAGACGGCCACCACGCCGTAGGTGATCGCCGCGGCTGCCTTCGCGGCGAACACCTGGCCGCGGTCGACCGAGCGTGTGAGGATCGTCTTGAGCGTCCCGTTGTTGTCCTCCGCGGCGACTATGTCCCCGGCGACCAGCGCGGCGATCAGCGGCAGGAAGAACGGCGCGAGGAACGTGAGCATGAGCACGGGTGTGGCCAGCCCCGACTGGAAGATCTCCGAGGCGAAGATCGAGTCGGCGCCGCGCGGCGGATGCCCGCGCACGAGCTGGCTGATCACGAAGATGAGCGGCAGCAGCATCGCCAGGCCGAGTCCGAGGTAGGTGCGCTTCTGCGAGACGAGCTTGCGCAGCTCCCAGCGGTAGACGACCAGCGTGGAGGGGCGGCGCGTGCCGGCGGCCAGGCGCTTGGCCAGCGGCGGTGCGGAGGCGACGCTGCTCACTTGGCCACCGCCAGCGTCTCGTTGCCCCTCGCCGGCGTCGGAGTTTCCGACTCGCTGGCGCCGCCCGGCCCGCGTCGGTCCGGCGCGGCGCCATCCTCGGTCAGCCGGAAGAACAGATCCTCGAGCGTCGCCAGTTCGGGGGTCAGCGCGAGGATGCCTATGCCGGCGCCGGCGAGCGCCATCGAGAGGGCGCCCACGTCGCTCTCCTCACCCTCGAAGGAGATGCCGTGCTCGCCGCTCTGCACCCGCTCGATGCCCTTCTGGCGGCGCAGGACCTCGAGCGCACCCGCATCGTCGGTGCAGCGCAGCCGGTAGCCGGCGCCGCCCTGGCGGCGCAGATCGGCCAGCGCACCCTCGTAGACGACGCGGCCGGACTCCACGATGGCCACGCGGTCGCACAGTTCCTGGACCTCCGGCAGCTGGTGGCTGGAGAGCAGCACCGTTATGCCCTCGTCGGCCAGGCGCCGGATCAGCAGCCGCATGTCGCGCATCCCGGCGGGGTCCAGCCCGGTGGCGGGCTCATCGAGTATCAGCAGCTTGGGCGTGCGCAGCAGCGCCGCGGCGATGCCCAGGCGCTGGCGCATGCCGTGTGAGAAGCCGCCTACGCGATGCGCGGCGCGGGGAGACAGCTCCACGGTCTCGAGCACCTCATCGATTTGCGAGGCGGCGCCAGCACCGTCCAGGGCGCCCAGCAGTTCGAGGTTCTTCCTGGCGGTGAGGTAGGGGTAGAAGCGCGGCGCCTCGACGAAGCCCGCCACGCCCGCGAGCGCCCGCGCGCCCTCGCGCATGGGATCGCGCCCGAACAGCTCGACCGTGCCCTCGCTGGGAACGATCAGGCCGAGGGCCATGCGCAGCGTGGTCGTCTTGCCCGCGCCATTGGGGCCGAGGAAGCCGTAGACGTCACCGGAGCGCACGTTGAGGTCGATGTGATCGACCGCCAGCACCTCCTTGTAGCGCTTGACCAGGCCGCGCGCCTTCACTGGCGGGGGCCCGTCCTGCACGCTCAGAGTCCTCGTGCCAGCGCCTCGACCGCCGCGGGGCCGACCGCGCCGGCGAGCACGTAGCGCCTGTCCGCGCGGACAAACGTGAGGACCGTTCCAAGCTCGGTGCGCAGCTCGCTGGCGGAGGTTCCGTTGATGTCCACCTTTGGCAGGCCTTCGACGCTCGCCGTGGAGGATCCCGCCTTGGTTTCCAGCTCGCCGATCGCGGCGATCCCGTGTCCGTGGCCGGAGAGCTTCCTCCCGTTGGCGTTCTCCGCATGGGTGCTGGGCGCACCGGCGGCGCCCCCGGAGCCTGCGTGCTTCGCATGCGCGCCGGCGAGGTTCTCCACCTTCGCGCCCGGGGGCGGCGAGAGTTCGAACACGGAGGCCGCAACAGGCCCGTAGCCGACTTCGGTGGCGGCCAGTTCGATGACCGGCGCGGGCGTGGTCGTGGAGTAGACGGCGACGCGCAGCGGGAAGCCGTGGACGGCGTCGAAGGACAGCTCGGCCCCGGCGATCAGGCTCCCGCTTTCCCTGGGGGAGATGCGCACGGTGTAGGCGGGCTGCCCTCCCACATCCACCGGCGTGGCTCCGGAGAGATCTGCGTGGCGCTGGATGTGGGCGATCGCTTCTTCGATCTTGGCAACGGAGGGCGCGTGGTGGCCCGCGGAGGAAGTGCGCGTAGCGACGGTGATTTCGCTTTCCGATCCCCCTTCGCCCTGCTGGGGCGTGTAGCGATAGACGGTGTTGCTCGCGGCGTCATAGATGGTGAGGCTGTGACCGTCGTAGACCACCTCGGTGTCTCCGGATTCGCTCTGCAGCTCCAGGCGCACCTTGCCGTCGCTTGAGACCCACAGCCGTCCGGAGCCGCCCGCGATGAGCGGGTTGGAGGTCAGTTCGCCCCCCTGTCCCGCAGCGCCGGCGAGGTTTGCGCCTTCGAGCAGGTGGTCGGTGAGCGTCACCTGCGCCGTGACGCCCGCCACGGCGGGGGCGCCGAACGTGTCATGCACGGCCTGCGCCAGCGCCTTGGCCGGTGGCACGGGCCCGGAGCCGAGCGCCGATGCGAGCGCCGCTCCCGATACGCCGATGGCGACAACGGCCCCGCAGAGCAGGAGCAGGCGCGAGAGGGGAAGGCGGCGCAGGATGTTCAAGATGCTCCTCGGGGGTAGCGGTCCATCATCCAGGTTAGCGGCCGCGGCGCCCGCCGGGCGGGGTTCGGTCGTTCTTCCCCGCCAACCGATATCTTCCCCGCTGATGAGGACCCCGTTGACCGTGCTCCCGGCGCCGTTTGCGCCGCCCGCGCCGCGCGACCGGCCCCTGCCGGCGCGACCCGCCGGCGAGAGGACGCCCCGATGAAGGAGCCGTCCAAGGCCAACAAGCGTCTGACGACGCTCGGGATAGTGATCGTGTTCGCGTTCGGGCTGATCGTGCCCGCGTTCGTGCTCGCGCACAACGGCGACGACAAGGCGGCGACGGACCTCGGCGTACACCTCACCGCCGACCAGCAGCAGGGGCGCGAACTGTTCTCCAAGGCGTGCGTCGTCTGCCACACGCTCGCCGCCGTGAAGTCGGTGGGGCGCATCGGGCCCAACCTGGACGTGCGTGTGGGCAAGGAGCTGGGCAGCTACGAAGAACGCTATGCGCTGGTGCTGAACGCGGTCACCGAAGGGCGTGCGCTGGGACGCGGGGACATGCCCGCTCTGCTCTACCAGGGCAAGGAAGCCGAAGACGTGGCGTCGTTCGTCGCAGCCGTCGCCGGCCACTGAGACGGCCGAGGACCGGCGCCTGGCGGCGTCCTCGCTTGCTCGGTATGTGCGTGACACCTGCGTTTAGGCAGATGTCGATAGCGGCCCGCTGGGGCCATCGGTAAGGTCCGCGGCGATGGCATCGCACCGGCCGAAGACCGCGGAGGACGTCAAGGCGATGGTGGAAGAGCGGAACATCCGCTTCATCCGCTTCTGGTTCACCGACATTCTCGGCCAGCTGAAGTCGTTTTCGATCAACGCGGCCGAGCTGGACGACGCGTTTGAGGCGGGCATGGGCTTCGACGGGTCCTCGATCACGGGCTTCAACGCGATCGAGGAGTCGGACATGATCGCGATGCCCGACCCGGAGACGTTCTCCGTGCTGCCGTGGCGCCCCGAGGAGCAGGGTGTGGGGCGCATGTTCTGCGACGTGATCACGCCCGAGCGCAACCCCTACGAGGGCGACCCCCGCCACGTGCTGCGACGGGCGGTTGCGCGCGCGAAGAGCATGGGCTTCGACACGTTCAACGTGGGCCCCGAGCTTGAGTACTTCCTGTTCAAGGACTCGCGCTCCACGGAGGTGCTGGACGAAGGCGGCTACTTCGACCTGACGACGCTTGACGCAGGCTCGGACGTGCGGCGCGAGACGGTGCTGGCGATGGAGCAGCTGGGCATCCACGTCGAGTACACCCACCACGAGGTGGGGCCCTCCCAGCACGAGATCGACATGCGCTACGCCGACGCGCTGAAGATGGCCGACGACTGCATGACCTACCGCATCACGGTGAAGGAGTACGCGATGAAGTACGGCTGGCACGCGACGTTCATGCCCAAGCCGCTGTTCGGCGAGAACGGCTCGGGCATGCACACGCACCAGTCGCTGTTCAGCGACGGCAAGAACGCGTTCTTCGACGCCGAGGACCCCTACTTCCTCTCCGACGTTGGCAAGGCGTTCATCGCGGGGCAGCTGAAGCACGCGCGCGAGATGTGCTCGATCTTCGCGCAGTGGGTGAACTCCTACAAGCGCCTTGTGCCCGGCTTCGAGGCCCCCGTCTACTCGGCGTGGTCGCGGCGCAACCGCTCGGCGCTGGTGAGGGTGCCGATGTATCACCCGGGCAGGGAGAAGGCGACGCGCATGGAGTTGCGCTGCCCCGACCCCGCGTGCAACCCCTATCTGACCTTCGCGGTGCTGCTGCAGGCCGGCCTGGAGGGCATCGAGAAGGGCTACGAGCTGCCCGAGCCGATGGAGAAGAACCTGTACCACCTCTCCTCGGAGGAACGCAGGCGCCTTGGCGTGGAGCAGCTGCCCGAAAGCCTGGGCGAGGCGATCGAGATAACCGCTGAGAGCGAGCTGGTGCTGCGCACGCTGGGGGAGCACATGTTCAACCGCTACGTGGAGATCAAGCGCCAGGAGTGGGACGACTACCGGGTGCAGGTCACCAAGTGGGAGCTGGATCGCTACCTGTCGGTGTTGTAGGGCTTTGAGCTCCTTTGAGGGGCCTGCGCCTGCCGGCTCCGGCTCACGGGGCGGGTCGTGGCAGACCGCCGGGCACCGCGCAGGCGATGGGGTCCTCGAGCCCTCTGTCGGCGGAGGCGCGCTCAGCAGCAGCGGCCCGCGAGCCGACGCGGAGCTTCGCGTGAGGTCAGGAGCGCGCGAGCCGCTGCACGCCTCGCCGCCCGCTCACCGGCCTGCAACTGCGGGCGCAGAAGCTCTGCCAGGAGCAGCTGCTCCTCGGAGAAGTCTGGGCGGGTGCGGTTGGCCCAGATGCCGAGGAGGCGGCGGGGCGGACCCTCGAAGGCGAGCGTCAACTGGTGCTCAATGGCGGCCGGGCGGAGGAACTCACCGTACAGCGCGCTGCGCCTGAATCCGCGCATGCTGATCGTGTCCGACAGACGGTATGAGTGGCAATCACCGGCTGCGTGCAGGCGGATCAGCGGGTGCGCCGTCATGTGGAGCAGGAATGCCGGCAGGAGCGCGGGGGCGATCGCGCCGCGCGGCTCCAGCGGCGGCGAGGCGGTGCAGATGATGCTCGGCGTCGCGGATGCGGCCGAGTCGTAGCGCGGCTGAAACTCGTTGAACACGAGTACGTCGCAGGGAAAGACGTTCGCCAGCGTGGCGAGCAGAGTGGCATGGTACGCCTCGACCGACACGGCGCTCTGGGCGTCGGCGACCAGCGCCAGGATCGCATTGACTGCCTTCGTATCCATGATCCCGTCGCAACAAAGATACGCCGAACGGCGTATGGATGGGGAGCCTATTTTGCGGTGTCATGCGGGTGCGTTGGCTAGTTAGAGGAGGCTCCATGAGCACGACAACAGCATTTGATCTCGAGCGCTTCACACGCGCCGCCGAGGAACGTGACGCGGCGACTCAGCTGTCGATGTATGGCCCCGACGCGACGGTCACGATCCTCGACAGGGTCAGCCAGCCCAGCTCGCCCCGCGTGCTGCGTGGGCGTGAGGAGGTCAGGGAATGGCTCCAGGACATGTTTGGCCGCGACATGACGCACTCGGTGACGCAGAGGGTCGCGGACGACGCCGGTGCCGCATACACGCTGGCCTGCAGGTATCCGGACGGCAATCAGGTCGCTTGCGCCACCCTGATCGCCCTTGAGTCGGGCCAGATCAAGGGCCAGACGGTCCTCCAGGTCTGGGACGAGACCGAGTAGGAGGACAACGAGGTGTCGGCCACAGCGCAGGCAGTCGATGAGGGCAAGCTTGATGAGTTCATGGGCCGTTTCGTCGGCGATCTCGGCGCCGCGTTGAGCGCGGCACTGGTGGTGATCGGCGACAGGCTTGGCCTGTACCGGGCGATGGCCGACGGCACTCCGCTGACACCGGAGGAGCTCGCCGAACGGACGGGCACCGATGCGCGCTATGTTCGTGAGTGGCTGTCAAACCAGGCCGCCGGCGGGTATGTGACCTACGAGAGCGGCCGCTTTCGGCTCACTCCTGAGCAGTCGCTCGCACTCGCCCAGGAGGGGAGCCCGGCTTTCATCCCGGGCGCGTTTCAGCTCGCGACCGCGCTGACCAAGGACGAGGAGACGATCGCACGCGCTTTCGAGACGGGGCGAGGTGTCGGCTGGCACGAGCACCACCACGACCTGTTCACGGGCACCGAGCGGTTCTTCCGCCCCGGATATGCGGCCAACCTGGTCTCGTCCTGGATCCCGGCACTCGAGGGGACGCAGGCGAGGCTCCAGGCGGGCGCGCTCGTCGCCGACATCGGTTGCGGCCACGGCGCCTCGACGCTCCTGATGGCCGCGGCCTTCCCGGAGTCGACGTTCGTCGGCTTCGACTACCACGACGCCTCGATCGAGCACGCTCGTAAGGCAGCCGCCCAGGCGGATCTCACCGACCGGGTCACGTTCGAGGTCGCCGCCGCCAGCGAATACACCGGCGATGAGTACGACCTGGTCACGATGTTCGACTGCCTTCACGACATGGGCGACCCGATCGGCGCCGCCGCCCACGTGCTGGAGACACTGGGGCCAGACGGGACGTGGATGATCGTCGAGCCGTTCGCCGGCGACCGCCTCGAGGACAATCTGAACCCGGTCGGGCGCGTGTTCTACGGCGCCTCGACGCTCGTGTGCACCCCCGCCTCCCGCGACCAGGAGGTCGGGCTGGCACTCGGCGCCCAAGCCGGCGAGGCGCGGCTGCAGGAGGTCGTCAGCGGAGGGGGCTTCACGCGCTTCCGCCGGGCAGCCGAAACCCCGTTCAATCTCGTGCTCGAGGCCCGCCCCTGACGGCATCCGAGCGCCCGCGGGGCGATTGGTTTGGGGAGCATCACGCCGGGACCGCGCAGGCCACAGGCCGCGCCGGGGCCAGTCGCCAGTGCATGACCTGCAGCACATGTCCAAAGGACGCCGGGTGGCGTGATGCGATCTCGTGCAGCAGCGCGAGCACAGAGTCGGCGTGGCTCTCATACGCCTCCTCGCCGGTCAGCTGAGCGAGGCGCAGCAGCCCCATGGCCGCACTGGCGGCGCCCGAGGGGATCGGCGAGTCCTCGAGGTCCTTGCGCCGCGCGATGAGCTGTTCCTCGCCGTCTGAGGCTGTCGAGAAGAAGCCCCCATGCTGCTCGTCGGCGAAGCGCTCGATCATCTGGCCCGCCAGCTGGCGCGCCTCAGCGAGCCAGAGCTCCTTGCAGGTCGTCTCGAAGAGGATGATCAGCGCCTCCAGCAGATAGGCGTGATCCTCCAGGTAGGCGTCGATCTTGGCCTGCCCGTGGTTGTAGGTACGGAGCAACCGCCCGCGGCCGTCGCGCATACTGCCCAGCAGGAACTCCGCGCAGCGAACGGCGGCCTGCGTGTAGCGGGGCTCGCCCAGCTCGGCGCCGGCGTCGGCCAGAGCGGTGATCATGAGGGCGTTCCAGCTGGTCAGGCGCTTATCGTCCAGGCCTGGCCGCACGCGCAGCTCGCGCGCGGCCAGCAGTCTCCTGCGGATGCCCTGCCGCCGCTCGGACTCCTCGCCCGAGAGAGGTTCCCCGGCCGCGCGGTCGGTGAGCACGTTCAGCCCCTCACGAGGATGGTGCGGGTCCTGGAAATTGCCCTGCTCGCTGACGCCCAGCCAGGAGCAGGCCGCCGCTGCGTCCTCACCGAGGACGCAGCGGAACTCCTCCGAGGTCCACACGTAGTAGAGGCCCTCCACGCCATCGGAGTCGGCGTCCAGCGCGGAGTAGAAGCCGCCCTCCTTGCCTCGCATCTCGCGCAGGACCCAATCCAGGATCCCCCGGCAGACCTCGCGCAGGCGCTCGTCCTGCGATGCCCTCCATCCGTGCAGATACGCGCGCGCGAGCAGGGCGTTGTCGTAGAGCATCTTCTCGAAGTGCGGCACCGTCCATGCGGCGTCGACGCTGTAGCGGGAGAAGCCCCCTCCGAGCTGGTCGTGGATCCCACCTCCGGCCATCGCG
>Ga0182030_10001308_pt1 | contig 50944 bp, 46 predicted proteins | sample 812S3MmetaG_FD_121299 | JGI IMG/M metagenome (GOLD analysis project Ga0182030, IMG submission 121299) | Permafrost microbial communities from Stordalen Mire, Sweden - 812S3M metaG (Illumina Assembly) | ecosystem: Environmental > Terrestrial > Soil > Wetlands > Permafrost | place: Sweden... | reverse complement strand
TCACGAACAGAATTGGTTGGCGTAGAATTAGCCTGCAGCATTGTATCAAGTCCCACTCTTAGTAGCCCCATGGCAGTAATAAAGGTGTGGTCATTTGCGTCGCCAGTAGTATCGATTATACCAACAACCTCTTTGGGATTGATGTATTCTACCTGCGGTCTTTTGGTAAATGGTAGCTGCCTATACCAAGTTGAGGTATGCAGTTCTTCCATTAACATCGCCAACGATGAGCCACCACCACATAGCAGAACACGGTGGGGAAGATTGTCGACAGTAGTAAATTCGCTCAAAGCTAGTTCAACACCGCTTGCCCAAACATCGAGGGTCTTGCGCAGAGCTTGTTCGACAGCTGGGACCTTATTTGCCGGCAACGTCTTATTGCCAAGACCTATCTTTAAGTCTTCTGATGCCGAGAAGCTCGTGCCCAGTTCTCTCTCAATACTCCTAGTATAAGCACGGCCACCTATCCCAAACATTATAGTGCCTTGTACTCCCCCTTCATCTATTAGAGCAATGTCGGTCGTACCACCACCAACGTCCATTAAGATGGCACTCATCGTAGCATTGGGGTCATCACCAATCACACTGCGAGCAACAGCAAACGGTTCTGCGGCAACTGCCAGCAAATCTAGATCTAGTTCTTGAGCCGTACGCTCTAGTGCCCCAATATGAATAAGTGGCGCAAAAGCGGTGTAGAGTTGAACCAAGACTTCTTTACCCTGAAAACCAATAGGATTAGTAACCTTATAGCCATCGATATCAATACTAACTAAAGCGCTGTTAACCAGTCGCACTTCAACGTCTTTACCGCCAAGTTCCAAAGCTAGTGATTCTTTGGCACTAGACTCTGCTCTTTGTTGAACAAGTTTTATTATCTGTTCAACTTCAGCTAGATCCATCGGTTTATTAGGGTCTTTTCGAGTGAACTTTACAGCTTTAGTCGTACCTTTAACCAACTCGCCGGCGATACCAATCACAGCACTCCGAGCTGATACCCCAGCTTGTTCTTCGGCTTGAGCTAAAGCCTTATCGCAGTTGTCAACTACGCTAGCAATATCGGCAATTGCCCCAGCCTGCATATCACTAAGGCTTTGGTGGGCCCTGCCGACGCCGATAATTTCTACACCATTACCAACAACTCGGCCGATAAGTGTTTTAACGTATTCGGTACCAATATCGAGAGCTACAAGATAGTCTTCTGATGATTTACGCTTTGAACGGGCACTTTTTATGCCACTAATGCCACCAGAAATACCACTAGATGCTTTGCCAGCAACACCCTTCGTTAGACTTTTAAATTTATCAAGCATAATCTTATCAGATTATACCACGATAGGAGGTTAAGGTTTACTGAAGAACGGCCTTAATACGCCGGATCCCAGCCGAGCTGGATTCTTCTTTTGTTATCTTAAATTTCTTATTATCTTCAGCTAACTGCCCGGTGCGATCAACGTGTGGACCGCCGCATATTTCTAAACTAAATGGTTCTTTGTCATTATCGGCCTGCATCCTATAAACCTTAACTACATCGCCGTAGCGATCACCAAAAGCGCCAAGAACATGCAGGTCATTAATCGCTTCGCTAGTTGGATGTTCTTCAAAACTAACCTTTAAATCACGCTCTATCTGCTGATTAACAATGTCCTCGACTTGCTTGATTTGTTCTGGCGTCATTTTATCGGGGTGAGAAAAATCAAACCGCAGGCGCTCTTCGTTTATATTGCTACCGTGTTGGATAACATGGTCACCAAGCGTTTGGCGAAGTGCCTCATACATCAGATGGGTGGCCGTATGATATTTTTTGTGCTGCAGGGTCTGACCACCCAGTCCGCCCTTGAACTCGCCCTTAGTTGCTGTCCTAGAACGATCGCGCTGTTCATCCATTAGTCGTTCGAATTCACTATCAGCGTTACCGTCAATTGCTACGTCGTGTTTATAAGCCTCTTCTTTAGATAACTCGGCTGGGAATCCATAGGTATCATAGAGTTTGAAAATATCCTCTCCACTAACATTCTTGCCACTCGCCAGGGTCGCACTAAAGACTGCTAAGCCCTTACGAAGTGTTTGTCGAAATATCTTTTCTTCTCTGACTAGGACGTCAATAATTCTATCTTTGGCATCATTAATCTCGGGGTACGAATCCTGGTACAAGGCTGTAATTATCGGTACAATTTCACTGCAGAGATTTTGTTCTACGCCAAGCTCAAAAGCAAAACGAATTGCTCGGCGCAGTAAACGGCGCATTACATATCCCTGTTCTTTATTACTTGGGACGATGCCATCGACGGCAAGAAAAGTTGCAGCCCTTAAGTGATCGGCTATGACTCTCATACTCTGAGTGTAATTATCGTAGTCTTTACCACTTAGATCTTGAAGCTTGGCCACGATTGGCCAAAGAATACTCACCCTGAAAACGTCGCCATCACTCAGTGCAGCCGCTGCAATACGCTCTAGTCCACCACCAAAATCAACATTTTGTTTGGGTAGCTTCGTGAAACCCTGATCAGTTTTTAGGTACTCCATAAAGACACTATTGCCGATTTCTAGAAATTGTCCGCAGTCACAGTTGGGGTGGCAAAATTCACCATATTTTCGTTTTTCTTGCTCGTTGTGATCGCGCTCGTAAAAACGATAGAAGACTTCACTGTCTGGGCCGCCCGGCTCACCGGTTGGCATCAAGCTGATTTTTCCGGCTCGACACCACCAGTTCTTGCTGGCATCGTAATAAAAGATTCGGCCACCATTCATTCCAACCTTATAGCCATTTTCTTCACTACCAATCTCAACTTTCTTGGCTTCAATATCTTTACCAGCAAACAGTTTTTCCCAAATCTGGGCACTATCACTATCTTTGGCAATGTCGTAGTCGCTGTCACCTATAAAACAGGTAACAAATAGTTTGTCAGGGTTTAGGCCAACAATATCTGTTAAAAACTCAAAGAACCAAGGTAGTTGTTCGGCTTTGAAATAGGAACCCAAACTCCAATTACCAAGCATTTCAAAAAAAGTGGTGTGCCGATTGTCGCCAACCTCTTCAATATCTTGAGCCCTAAGACAGGGTTGGCTATCGACAAGTCTCTCACCAGCAGGATGTGGCTCACCAAGAAGATAACTAATTAATGGCTGCATGCCACTACCGGTAAAAAGGGTGGTCGGGTCATTCTGGGGCACCAACAAAGATCTTGGGATAATAGCGTGATCTTTGTCCTCAAAAAACTTTAGGTAGGCGGCTCGGATTTGTTCGGCGTTCATTTACATTTAATTGTAACAGAGTTAATCACGCTTTAGCATGACTGTAAAAGCGTCGGCGGGTATATCGACTCGACCAAATCTTTTTAAACGCTGTTTACCTTTCTTCTGCTTAGCCAAGACTTTTTTCTTTCTAGAAACATCACCACCATAAAGTCCGGTTGTTACATCTTTACGGTAGGCACTAATGTCTTCGCGAGCTATAAATTTTCCACCGACGCCAGCTTGCAAACTAACTTGGAAGTTTTGCTTTGGGATAACATCTTTAAGCTTTTCAACAACTTCTTTGCCTAGTCTTATCGATTCACTGCGGTGGACCATGATACTAAGAGCGTCTATCCGGTCTCCGGCCACATAGAAATCCAACCTAACAAGATCCTCGGTGCGGTAATTATCCAGTTCGTAATTAAAAGAACCGTAGCCTGAAGTTAAACTCTTTAGTTGATCATAAAAATCGGTTAGTAAATTAGCCAGCGGTGCTTCAAAATCGATTATTGCCAGCTCAGCATCCACGAAACTGAGGTTTTTTTGTAGGCCACGCTTCATTGCAACTAGTTGGATAACGGCACCAACGTAGTCTATCGGGCAAACCAACTCGCCTTTTATCCAAGGCTCTTTGATCTCAACGATTTTACTAACATCCGGCAAATCAGAGGCTGATTTGATAATTATCTCCTCTCCCGTAGTTAGACCAACATGGTAGTCGGTTGAGGGGTTTGTAATAATTAGCTCCAGGTCATATTCGCGCTCAAGTCGCTCCCGGACAATATCCATGTGTAATAAACCTAAGAAACCAACCCGAAAGCCGTAGCCCAAAACCGGAGAATTCTCCGGAGTAAACTGCAGGGCCGAGTCGCTAAGGCTAAGCCGATCGATAGCTTCTTTTAGGGTTAGATAATTCTCGTTACTGTCTGGGAAAAATCCAGCATAGACAAATGGCTGAACGTTCTTGTAGCCAGGCAGGGCTTCGGTTGCTGGTCTATCGATTAGGGTCACGGTATCGCCAACCTTAGCTTCGCGGGTTGTTTTAAGATTGGTAACTATATAGCCAATCTCCCCGGCAGTTAGTGTGTCTTTAGCCGACATTTCCGGAGTTAAACTACCAACCTCTAGAGCCAGACCATCGCTACCCGCCGAAATCATATGTATACCGACAGATTTTTTTATCTGACCATCAACCACCCTGGCGTAAAGTACTACCCCGCGATAGTCATCATAGTAGCTATCAAAAATAAGAGCCCGAGTCGGTTTATCACTATCGCCCCGGGGAGATGGAATTTGTTTGACGATTGCTTCAAGTAATAAATCAACTCCCTCCCCTGTTTTAGCGCTAATATGTAAAATATCTTCTTTGCTACAGCCTAGTAAGCCAATTATTTCTGCGGCTACTTTATCTGGATTGGCATTTGGTAGATCAATTTTATTCAAGACAGGAATTATTTTGAGATTAGCCCCGATCGCTAAATAGACATTGGCCAAGGTTTGGGCCTGTACGCCTTGGGTGGCATCAACTACCAAAATTGCACCCTCGCAGGCTTCTAGACTTCTAGAAACCTCATAACTAAAATCGACGTGACCAGGCGTATCAATTAGATTTAGCTCATAATCACGATAGCGCATCCTTACTGGGGCTAGTTTAATCGTAATGCCCTTCTCCCGCTCTAAGTCCATCTTATCGAGTAGTTGAGCTTTCATAAGACGCTTATCTACCGTCCCGGTAATTTCTAGCAGGCGATCGGCAAGAGTAGATTTACCGTGATCGATATGAGCAATTATACAAAAGTTGCGAATATGGTCTTGGTTCATGGTTTAAAGATTATAACAGCGCCTATGGGCTAGTTTAAAATTGTTCTTTGATGGGTTGAAGAATTAATCGACGTATTCGCCTGAATATTACTTTGGCTTCATTAAGACCAAATAGTGCCGACATGGTAATGTGCACTACTGCTGCGACACCAAAAACTAAGATAAGTTTACCGCCCAGCGTAATAAATCCGCGGTCGTTGACACCCAGAGGCAGCAGTTGAACCATTAAAAACCCGGCCGCTGCCGAAAAACCAGTTACCGAAATTATTCGGCCAATACTACGAACAAACTCATAGCCGAATAGCTTACGGTCACGAATAAACATGATTACAGCTAGGATGACGACTTCGGTCATCGCCACAACCGATTGTGTTATAGCTAGCCCGCTCATCCCGTAAGTTGAAGGCCTAGCTAGAATAGATACCAGAATAATATCCAGGAAAACTATAAAGATCGATACCAGTAACGGAGTTATGGTGTCTTTTTGGGAGTAAAACCACCGAGACATTAGAGTGTAGAGGGTTGAGGCGAATATCGCCAGCACCAAAAAACCAAAAATTATGGAAATTTGTGGAGCGTTTTTACTAAAAATTAATCGGGCAAGATAGCCTCGAAGAAAATAACTAGTTATCGATACTGGGGCAGCCACCCAGATCATGGCCTGTAAAATTTTTAAAAATTCTTTGCGGAATAGATCTGGTCGGCCTTGGGCTAGACGATTGTTCATTTGGGGGAAAGCGGCCGTTGATATCGCTGTACCAATCAGAAAAGTTGGAGCTGTAGACAGTGTATAGGCGTTATTGTAATAACTAATGTAACCGGTACCCAGTCGCCGAGCAAAGTGTGTTTGAATAATGTCTTCCACTTGATCGATGCCTTGGTCGAGAGAACGTGGCGGAAGGTTTTTTAGGATTTTATGAAAATCGGAGTTTCGCCAAACAATCTTTGAGGACCAGTGGAAGCCGGTATTAAATAGCCCCAAAGAGACAATGCCAAGCTGCAAGACGGCACCAACTAGAGCGCCAATGCCAAGTCCAACTAATCCAATGTTGTGTTTAAAGACATAGATGCTCGCAATTATCGATAGATTGTAAGCTAGGGGTGCAACAGCATAAAAGAAAAACCGACCCATGGTTTGCTGGGTCGCAGTTAAAACTCCAGATATTGTAAATAGTAAAGGGTTAAGTGCCAAAAAACGCATTATAGTGACGGTATTATGGAGTTGTTGGGGTGTAAGATTCGGCGAGATGATATAGTGAACCAGCGGTTCGGCAAAGACAAATATAATAAGCGATACGACTGCCATTATTATTACTAGTAAATTCATTAGGCTAGTCGACAGTTCCCACATACCTTTTTTGTCACCTTTGTGAAGTCGATCGGCCAGTACCGGCATAAAAGCTACTCCCAGTGCACCGGCCGCCAAAGTAAAAAAGAAAAAATCCGGGATATTAAAGGCAGCAAAATAAGAGTCAGTGCTTCCCGGCCCAGTAGGCGGGAAGTTAGCATTAACTAGTTTGGTACGAACCAGACCAAGAAGTTGACCAAAAAAAGCTGTAGACACCAGCAGGACTGCGGTATTGCTTAGAGATATTCTTCGTGCTTGTGGTTTGGTCTGTTCTGCCATTTTTTTAACGGATATTAACTGCTTTCTCTAGTATAAAGCAGCTAGCCGATTATGCCACTTATTTTCCCGCGACTATATCTTTAAACAACAACGCCGCCACCAAGTACCTGGTCGCCAGTATAAATTACCGCCGATTGCCCTGGAGTAATTGCTCGAACCTGCTCGGCTAACTTTATTTGCCAGTTACCGCTAGCGTTTTTTATAAGCTGGTCAATGGCCACGAGGGGTAAGCGGTATCTTAAGCGAATTTGAAGCTTACTGGTCTTAGCGGGCGCTAAACCACTAATCCAAAAAATATCCGTTAGACTAACTTCGTTTTTCCATAGAGCATCGTCCTGCAGATCGGTTGTTACATATATTTCATTTTTCTTGATATCTTTACCGGTAACGTAATAAGGCAGACCTCCCCCAATATCCAGACCGTGACGCTGACCTATAGTGTAGAAGATAGCCCCATCGTGTTCGCCAATTACCTTGTTATTTTGGTCAATTATTGGCCCCCGAGGTTGCGCGCCCAATTCGTACAGTAGAAAATCTTTGATACCAACTTTACCAACAAAACAAATCCCTTGGCTATCTTTCTTGTTAGCGGTTACTAACTGATATTTGTTGGCTAGTTTTCGGACTTCGGCTTTAGAGTTAAATTCTCCAATTGGCATTAGGGTTTTTGCTAAAGCTTTTGACCCGACCCGGTATAGAAAATATGTTTGATCCTTGTCTTTATTTTTGGCTACAAATAATCTGCCGTTTTTGGCCCTGGCGTAGTGACCGGTGGCAATAAGATCAGCACCATCTTTTAGAGCCGTATCTAGAAATAGCTTAAACTTGATCTCTTGGTTACACATAATGTCAGGATTAGGCGTACGGCCTTTTTTATACTCACTAGTCATATAATCAACTACTTTTTGCCGGTAGTCTTTTTGAAAATCATAGACTTTAAACGGAATGCCTAGTTGAACAGCAACCCGTTTGGCGTCTTGATAGTCTTGCTTCCAGGGACAGATTAGTCCGGGTAGATCCTTGGTCCAATTCTTCATATATACTCCAGTCACATCGTAACCTTGGTCTTTTAATAGAGCAGCGGCTACCGAGCTATCGACTCCACCTGACATCCCAACAAAAACTTTTTTTGACATAGTCTGATATATTAGCAAATATAGGGCTCTAGGTCCAGGTTATCGGTTAGCCCTATCACTCTTTTCAATTTTGCGTCTAATGGAGATAAGTTCATAGCGTCTGCCGACCCAGAAAGCAATAATAATTAGTATTAATAGACAAAGCATGGCAATTTTGGCCCAAATCGATATAGTTATAATTTCAGTTTTTGTAGTTGTTGAGGTACCACCAGTGCTAGCCAGTTTCTGGATTGGTCCACTAATAACGCTAACCACTTGAAGAAACGCTGGTTGACCGGTCTTGTCTGTAGCCTGAACCGTGACCGTATAGGTGCCAGAAAGTTGATAGGTGTGGGTCAATGAAAGTGGCCCGGCGCTAGTTACACTCATAAGCTTTGAGGGCGTTCCATCTCCCCAGTCAATACTGAGGGCGTATGGGCTAGTCCCACCGTTAATAGTAATTGGCCAAGACAACTGAGTACCCGGAGTAGACCCTAATTGGGAATAGTTACTCGATATAGTTAATTGAGTACCAAAGTTTGTAAACTGGGCACTGGTATAACTAACCACCACAATATTAGAATTTGGTCCCTGTTGATCAAGAGCATCATAATCTATGCTATTCAAACTATTAGTGCCATCAAATAAACCTATCTTTAGCTCATAGCTACCACTGCTACATTCCGCAGATCCGGCGAAAATATTATTATCGAAAACCTTGATTAATAGACCGCTGGGGCATAAGCCCGAGACTGTAATTGGTAGAGTAGTGAAAGACTGTCCGCTTCCTGGTGTTGTGATGGTAGCAGCCTGCGATGGCGGTGGCCCATTAATCGTTCCCTCGAGCCCCACAGCCCCATTTTGGGGATTAACTACAGCGTAGACGTTGGATACGGAGCTTAAAACCATCACGCAGCCAATGACTAGCAGTGGTAGTAGGTAAATTGACAGTTTATTGTTTGTTTGGAATATCTTCATAGACGCCTTAGTCTATCTAATAATAGCGCAAGCGTTATAGAAAAAGAATGTCTATTTTCTTTTAGGAGCGGCAGCGGCTCGGCGTCTATAGCCTAACCAGTAAATACCGACTGCAAGTAAAGCGACAACGGCTACAACAAGAATCAGAAACCAAACCGGGAAGTAATAGAAAGTTGCGCTGGTTGTAATGTAATTACCCGTTCCCTGTTGATAGGCGACAGTTTCAACAACCGTATATCTCCCAAACCAACTGTGACCAGTCAGTGGGTTAATGAACTTTCGAATGCTACTGGGTAGAATATTGGCTCGTGGAATAGAGTTATTGAATTGGTAGGTCCCAACTATGTGCCCAAACATATTCTTTATAACAATATTCCCAAAAGGCTGCAGTTGTATATTGCCAATGTTATCTAGACGAGTTAGTACCGACACGCCACCTGACGTTAGGAAGCTAGAAGGGTTGCCACTACTATCGGCCGCAGATAACTGAGTTAGACTTAATTTCTCAATCAAATTACCCGGAACAGTGATCAAAAAGATTGATCCAACACTTGCCGTTAGACCAACGTTGCCAGTTTGGTTGATGTTAGTCGGTATAAAGCGAACGGCTCCGTAATAGCCACCAGAATTCGCATTCAGTGGTACAGTAATCGTAACGGGAAAATAAACTTTGGCTAGTGGCCCCAGAGTGATATTGCCAATTGGCGCAACTAAAGACTCAAAATTATCGGCCGGTAATTGAGAATTGCTGTTGAGGATTAGTCTGGGCGAACCGGACTCATCACTACTCGCAACAAAATCATTAATAACGGCTTTAACCTCAACTGTGGTATTGGCTGGGTTCTGAACAGATAATTCAACGCTCTGGGTACTACCCTTATTAACGGTAATTTCAGTCTCTACCGGTGAAATAGTGTAACCAGTGGCCTCACTGGCGGCTGAAGCATAAGGAGCTGCGAATAACGTAAAACTAGCGATAGTAGAGAATACTATTAATGCAATTTTTGATTTCATTGATATATGACCCTCTTAATTTAACTCAATAATAACATATACTTTAAAAGTTAGCCAAGCAAATATATGTTAGTGTCGTAGTGTAGACCCCAACAGGTTGGCTAGTGGCTATATTGGTGATATAGCTGGCGGTATAGGTTACCGGTAAGGTAGGTCTTGGAATAGACACCAGATTATCACCATTATTGAAGGTGTAGAGGTTGGCGGTACCATAATTAGGTGTTATTACCGGAGTGGGCGATAAAGGGCTTATTTGGCCAACTGGATCGCTACCAAAACTGGGGATTTCATTTACTCTAAGGTTCATCCCAAATTGATCTTGGCCTATTATTGAAGGAGTCGGTGTTGATAGTCCTGAAATTATGTTGTTACCTGAGGTTAGGGTTGTACCGGTGACACTGACGGTATACCCCCCGGTAGCGTTCGTGGCCCCCAGAAACTGGGAAGTCCCAATCGAAGTTTGGTTATCAGTAATATCACCCATGTTGACGATGTAGTTATCAATCGTTGAGCAGTCGTTATTGAAGATTACTACCCCTGCACAGAACTCCAGAAACGGTGGCACGTAGCTTTCAACCGCTAAACCCGTAGCTGTGGATAAAGCCACCCCTCCCGTCTCAGTTGGCACGCCGCTAGCATCGAGAGATGAGTAAGTATAAATACGGATATAGAAGGTGCCCGCAGTAGACGGATTAACCACCCCAGATAATATGAAGAGGTTTGGCGATAAACTCGGCGAGTTAATTACTGTTGCAGCAGATAGAATGAGATCATTAGCCGAAGTAAGTGAAGATATACTAAAGCCAGTATTCCCAGATTGGCTCGAAAGAGTTGCGCCGCTAATAGAAAAACCGGCAGGTGGAGTACATGGTGTACCCTCAAGAGGATCATTCGAACAAAACTGAAATTCGATTGAACCCAGCGCGCTAGAACTACTATCAAGAGTAAAGCCTAAATCGTGGGTAGTAACGGTCGAAGCGGAAGAGTCTGCCATCTGATCGAAACGGTTTTGGACTTCAGTATTATCAGCGCCAGCAAAGTTACCCGAACAGGCTAGTAATACACCAAGGATACACAATACGAAGGCTGCTAGCCGATATTTTATCGCCATAGCCTTTTTTAAGGAACTCCTAGTAAGTACCGGTGGCTATCAATTGTAGAGTGGTCGTATAGATACCAGATGGCTGAGTAACGTTAACACCCGCTCCTAGAGCAACTTGGTTAACCGTCAGGCCTGGAGCCGGAAGTGTTGCCAGTAAGTCACCGTAAGTAGATGTTGTGTTGGTGAGGTTGAAGCCAAAAGTAGCATAGGGTGTGCCAAGTGAAGTTAGAAGGGCTGGACTACCGGTATCAGTAACTGTCGCACTACAGGCTCCCCCGTTGGAAGTCCCTAGATAATCTGTGGCAACAGTCATTGCCTCACCTGAGGTGTTGTAAGTACATACTCCAAAGAAGTTTATGTTAGCTCCGCCGTACAAGTAAGGAGTTGAACCGGCTGCAGGAATCGTGTTGCTACCTGAAGTTAGGGTTGTACCTTTTATGTAAACCACCGCGCCGTGCGAGGCATTTGTACTGAGACTGTAGGTTGACGTGTTATCAACAAATGGCGCAGATATAGACAGTACATCGTGGGCGTCACCTAAGTTGATCACTGCCTGAGTACCACAAGTCGTAACGTAAACACAGAAACTGATTTGTTCTTGGATCTTAGAAGTAACTAGTATCGGTTGAGTGATAGCTAGTGCGATACCACCATAATCAGTGAAGCCAGACAGACTACTGCCGTCGGTTGTACCCAGCCAAGTAGTAGCTAGTGTTGGAGTGGCAAAAGTAAGTATACGCGCATAGAATGTACCGGTACTGGTGGGGTTAACATTCCCTGTTATCGTGAACGAGACAGTTGCACCAGAAGACAAACTACCACCGGTCGCATTCGATAACTCAAAGGTTCGGTTGCCGTTAGCTGTAGATGCCGTCCAACCAGATGCCGTGTTAGTCCCTGGAGTAAAAGCCGAACCAACAGTAAAACCAGTTGGTGTCGGTGTACAGACATCGCCAGGGATTGGATCTGTGCTACAGAAATCTACAATTATCGCCTGAACTACCCCTGTTGTAGCAACATTAAATTGCACGAGATAGCTATCCGTACCACCGCTCGTGTTGGTGGTGTCATCACTCATCTGAATTGATCGGGATTGTATTTGTCCGGGGCCAGTCGCAAACACTTTGCCACCAGTTATAAGAACAGGTAGAACTAGCATTAACAGAAATAAAATAGCTACGTAAGCCGGAACGGAGCGTTTGTAAAATGTTTTCATATGTAATTGTTTTTATTTTTATTTTTTAACCTTAACTAGAAATGTATACCTACCTTTATATAAAAGCAAGTAATTGCGTTGTAATAACTACAACTAATAAGTGCCAGTAGCAATTAATTGGAGCGTAGTCGTATAAACACCAGACGCCTGAGTAACGTTAACTCCTGCAGCCAGTACAACGGCATTTACTGATGCCCCAGGGGAAGCTATACTAGCCAACTGGTCACCGTAGGTTGTTGCCGTGTTGGTGGCGTTAAAACCAAAAGTTGTGTAGTTTGGGCTTGTACCAATAGATGTTAGAGAGGCAGGTGCGCCATAGTCAGTCGTGTTAGCTGCGCAAGTACCAGAACCATCACCGGTTCCAGTATAATAAGCCGCCACGGTCGGCGCTGAGCCGAAAGTTAACGCAGAATTATATTCACACAGCCCGAAGAAATCCGTACCGGTTGTGTTGTATATGTATTGGTTGCCCGCCGCTGGGATAAAATTACCCCCCGAAGAAAGCGTTGAGCCCTTAAGATCAACTACCGCCCCATGTGAGGCATTGGTACTTAGACTATAGAATACTCCGTAAGTTGCTCCGGCAGCGGTCGAGGGGGCTGTAGTAGACAGTACATCGTGAGTATCACCTAGTAGGACGTTAGCTTGGGTGCCACAAGAACCAACATAAACACAGAAGCTAAGCTGTTCCTGAACCTTGGATGTAACAATAATCGACTGTGCTGTAGATAGAGCAATACCACCGTAGTCATAGTCGTTTGTATTATCACTACCGTTAGCTGTTGTTAGCCACTGGGTAGCACTACCAGCACCACTAGCGGCGTTGAAGGTAAATATACGAGCATAGAATGTTGTACCTGCCGAAGCTGTCGGGTTGGTAACAGCGTTAATCGTGAACGATACAGCTGCTGATGAAGATAATGAATTACCAGTCGCGTTGGTATATTCGAAGGTTCGACCGCTGTTAGGCGCCGCGGCTATCCAGGTACCGGTAAGACCGCTAACAATCGTGCCTGATGCAGTGACACTAAAACCAGTTAGTGGGCTAGAGCTACAACTATCGCCAGGGATTGGGTCTGTGATACAAAAGTCAACAATAATTCCGTAGATCGTGGTTGCACTGACATTATACGGAGTGAAAGTAACTTTATAAACAGTTGTGCCGCCGCTAGTAGTAGGGGTAGAGTCGCCCATTTGAATCGAGCGAGACTGAACCTGTCCATCAACCGCATGAGCCGTCCCGTGGTTTAGCAATAAAATAGGGACAAATGTAAATGAAAGCATAATAACTAGCAGATAGATTGGGATAATGCGTCCTTTGAACTGGCCAAAACTCACTTTTTGTTCTCCTTATACTGACTATAATATATACAGTAATGCTTACGCATATACAACTATATAGTGTTGTAATAACAACAATTAATATGTACCCGTTGCAATGAGTTGTAACGAGGTTGCGTATACTCCGGATGGTTGAGTAACATTAACCCCAGCCCCGAGAGCAACCTGATTCACTGTTGATCCTGGAGCCGGAAGTGTTGCCAGTAAATCGCCGTAAGTAGACGTTGTACTGGTTAAGTTGAAGCCAAAAGTAGCATACGGAGTCCCCAACGAGCTTAATAGAGCGGCACTCCCCGTGTCAGTAATTGTCGCACTACAGGCTCCCCCGTTGGAAGTCCCTAGATAATCCGTGGCAACAGTCGGTGCCTCACCGGATGTGTTGTAGGAACAGACCCCGAAGAAGTCTATGTTAGCTCCACCATATAAGAATGGTGTCGAACCAGCCGCAGGAATCGTGTTACTACCGGAAGTTAGGGTTGGGCCTTTCATATATATTACGGCTCCGTGGGAAGCATTAGTTGTAAGACTATAGGCGGTCGTATTGTCGATAAACGGCGCCGAGGTTGAGAGTACATCGTGGGCATCACCTAAGTTGATCACTGCCTGAGTACCGCACGAGGTGATATAGACGCAGAAACTGATTTGTTCCTGAACCTTGGACGTTACAAGAATAGGTAAAGCAGTAGATAGGGCTATACCACCGTAATCCCAAAAATTGCTGATATTACTTCCATCGGTTGTCGTTAACCATTGGGCAGCGCTACCAGCACCACTGAAAGCTGAGAATGTGAAAATACGTGCATAAAATGTGCCGATCGTGGTTGGATTCACCACGCCAGTAATTGCGAACGATACTACTGTTGAAGGCGTCCAAGCCGCACCGCCGGCCAGAGTTAACTCGAAGGTTCGGTTCCCAGTGTTAGCCGCTGCGCCAGTCCAGCTACCAGAAACACCGCTGACCGCTGTAAAACTCCCCGATCCAACACTAAAGCCTGATGGAGCTGGGGTACAGACATCGCCAGGGATTGGGTCTGTAGTACAAAAATCGACAATAACACCATATATGGTCTTAGTTGAAGCTGGCTGAAAACTGACCAGATATGAGGCTGTACCGCCCGAGGTGTTTGTGGTGTCGTCACTCATTTGAATAGAGCGAGACGATACCTGGCCGCCAGCGGCATGAACATGGCTATTAAAGAGAAACGCTGGCGCAATTAACACAAGTAGCATAACCAACACTACTTCTGTCGTTATAAAACGGTTCTTGAATTGGCCAAAACTCACTTTTTGTTCTCCTTATGCTGTGTTTATTTATATAATAATGCTTACGGATATACAATATAATGTTGCGTTAACTACAACTAGTAAGTCCCTGTGGCAATTAGCTGGAGAGTAGTCGTATAAATACCGTCTGCTTGAGTTGCGTTAATGCCAGCAGCGAATACAACTGCATTAACCGACGTACCAGGAGCAGTAATACTAGCTAGCTGGTCGCCATAGGTTGTTGCCGTGTTGGTGGCATTAAAACCAAAAGTTGTGTAGTTCGGACTTGTACCAATGGATGTTAGCGACGCGGTGGTATTGTCGTCGGTGGTATTAGCTGCGCAAGTACCACTACCATCGCCAGTACCATCATAATAGGCGGCCACTGTTGGTGCGGTCCCAGACGAATTATATTCACACAAGCCGAAAAAGTCCGTGCCGGTAGTGTTATATATGAATCTATTGCCCGCCGCTGGGATAAAATTACCCCCCGAAGAAAGCGTTGAGCCCTTAACGTCAACCACCGCTCCATGGGCAGCGTTGGTACTAAGACTATAGAAGACTCCGTAGGTCGCCCCCGCGGCTGTAGTTGGTGCGGTGGTCGATAGCACATCATGGGAGTCACCCAAAAGGACATTGGCGGCGGTGCCACAGGAGCTAACATAGACACAGAAGGTTAGTTGTTCTGAGACCTTAGAAGTAATTGTAATTAAAGCAGCTGTTGATAATGCTACGCCACCATAATCGATGTAACTACCTTCGGAGCCCGGCGAATAACCAGTGGTTGTCGTGCCATAGGTCAAAACTCGAGCATAGAATGTCCCAACTGCAGTCGGATTGGTTACATTCGTCATATCAAACGCGATCACAGAAGTTCCTGCGGTCGGTGTAACGCCCGTGGAGTTGGTAATTGTCAATGTGCGATACTGTGAACCCGTTATTAGATTAGTCCCGGCACCAGTCCAGCCTGAAGCTCCTAGGGTCGCTGTAAGTGTTGGGTCTGTTACAGAGCTTGTGACTATCGTTGGCGTTGCCCCGCCGACGTCAAAACCGGTCGGTGCAGTACAGGTAGCGTCACCAACGGTCGGATCGTTGGAGCAAAAATCAACTACAATTGCCTTCACTAGACTAGTGGTTTCGGCGGTAAAACGTATTTGGTACGTCACACTAAGAGCCGTGGCTGCCGGATTAGAATTACTCATTAAGATACTACGACTTTGAATTTGAGCCGCTTGGACGTTAGAAGCTGGTTGAACTTGCAATAAGCCGAAAATAGCAACTAGAAAGGCTATTATTAACAATAACCCCCTGTATGAAAAAACCCTGAATGTACTTTGGAAACGCCCCATATTTTTATTTCAAAACTCTGTAACACTTTTATTCTAACATAAGCATTTTTATATTGTCTAGGTCGATCTTAGTATGTTGGTAGAACAATAAGAACTTGATTAAAGGTATAGGTCCCAGCAGGAGTCGTGCCAGCAATATTTGTTATGTAGGATATCGTGTAATTCGTTTGACCCGAACTTTGATTGGAGGCTGCGATAACGTCGCCACTTTGGTACTTAAAATAGTTGATAGTGCTATAGCCCGTTGCAACGCTAGTACCATTGGGCCCCGGAGCTCCGGCTGTCACGCTACCGAAACTAAAGACACTTGAGGGGAACTGGACTGGAATAGCCCCAATTGCTGGGCTAGTGTTAGCAACAAGATTCATCCCAAATTGCTCCGTACCAGGGGTAGACAAAGTCGGGCTCGTGAGCCCGGTAAGGGTGTGCGTGCCACTGGTCGGCGGCGGGCTAGCAGTCTCAATTATGTAACCTTGCGACAAATAGTCCCTAACTGAAAAAGTCCCGGTAGCTGTAGCTACCGATGATGTTGAGAGGCTACCAAGACTGGTCGAAGAACTAGTAACTATAAACTGCAAATAAGGGTCGTCATTGGTATTAAAACCAGCGTATGCCTGATAAGCGCTGCCTTTTGTATTACCCACGCCGACCTCGCCAACTGCTATCTTAGCCTGGTAGTTGGCCGAGGAGCAAACCGTACTTAAACACCCGCCGCTACCGAAGAGTATTTGATTAACCTGATAATGAGTCGAGGTATAAGTTGTTGCTTGGACAAGGCTAACGCTAGCAAGAGGTAATACCCCAACCAGGACTATAAAGACTATTTTTCGCCACTTCTGCATATCTAAGTAGTAATTGTGTAAGATTTTTCGGCAAAAATCAATCCGTTTACGCTTTGATGGCTAATCTTGTATTATTAAGGAGTAATCTTGTTAATTCTATGGAACCATCAAAAACGCCACCAGCAACCCCACCAACGACGCCCGAAGAGCCAGGCTCTTTAGAAGCCAATGCCCCGGAGACTAAAGCCCCGAGCCCATCGGCAGATGCTGCTGCACCAAGCCCAACCGACCCAGCGACGTCCGATGTAATAGAAGCTCGCTCCGACACCGCCGCCCCACTACCAGTAGAAGTTAAGAAAAAAAGCGTATCTGGCATTTTGCAGCGCATAAACATCTATTTATTAATCTTTGGTCTAGTGGTAATTATCGGGATTGCCGTAACAGTCATAGCCTTTATCAAGACGCCCTCAACTCCCAGTTCTAGCACGATCAAGCCACAAAACTTAAGTGCTAGCCAGCTACAATTATTGGCCTCAGGCTCAACCACCATTGGTGCTTCTGACCAAGTCTTAAACATAGAGCCCAATACCATCTTTAGTGGGCAAGTACTGATACGTAAAGATCTAGATGTTGCTGGTAATATAAACGTTAGCCAATCGGTAAATCTGGGCTCTGTGACCGTTACGGGTATAGCTAATCTTGAGCAGGTTCAAGCTGGTAAATTAGCGGTTTCAGGCAACGCCGCTATTGCCGGTCAAGTTGCTATAAATAACACTCTAGCTGTTAGTGGAGCGTCTAGTTTTGGCGGTACCGTTACGGCCAACCAATTGACCGTTCAAAGTCTTGAGCTAAATGGCGATTTAACAATCTCCGAACACATCTTAGTAACGGGAGCAGCACCGACAGCTAGTCCTGGTGGTGGTGCGCTTGGAACTGGGGGGACTGTTTCAATAAGCGGGACCGATACAGCCGGCTCGGTCATTATTAATACTGGTAGCTCACCCGGAACTGGCTGTTTTATGACAATAACTTTTACCCATAGTTTTAGCTCTAGTCCGTCAATAATCATAACGCCCGTCGGTAGTGCAGCCGGTGGACTAGCCTACTACATCACGCGAACTGCCTCGAATTTCGACATTTGTACTAATTCAGCTGCGCCAGCTAGTACTAGTTTTGGCTTTGATTATATTGTCATCTAGACGTCTAGAAAAACAATGACTTGATCGGCTTTAACATGCATGACACCCCGGGAGATACGAATTCGCTTAATAGCATTGGTTATGTGGACTTCCAGCACACAAGGATTTAGCAGAGTAATAAAATTGTGATGCCTGGGTAGTACGTCAAATGGACCAGTATTATTGAGCCCCGATATACTGTAGGCGTTATCGTCAAAGTAATTTTGGTAGGGTGAATAAACCTTAACGTGAATCATCGGTTTGCCGGCGGGGTCCTTTAAGCCGCTTACAGCCCCCGGCTGATCGATTAATGGCTTAGCGGTAGAAGTTTTTGGGACATCAACCATAATAGCTAGAATCCTATTTTTTTAATCATGCAACTATCTCTTCTATGCCCTTTAGGGTTTGTTCACGGGTAAACTGCTCACCTTTCAAACCATTCAGGGTTTCCATGACTGTCATATTTTGAGAGAAATAGGTGATAAGTTTCTTGGCTTTTCCATAGTCAGCTCGGTCAGACGGCGATAGCTCGTTCTCACCAATGATCGCAATGATGCCTTTTAGTGATTCATATTTCTGCAGTAGTCCTTGGACCTGAACGCTAAGGTTATAATGACGATCTCCGACAATATCGGGTGCTAGCAAAGATGAGGTGGTATTAATAAGATCAACAGCCGGGCGAATCCCTTGTTCGGCAACTTTACGACTGAGCACGATCGTAGAATCTAACTCGTGTTGAATCATTTGCACTGCTGGGTCAGATAAGTCATCGGCTGGTACGTAGATCGTCTCAACAGCGGTAATTGAACCTTTCTCGTTAGAGCTAAGCCTATCCTGCAACGTTTTGACGTCGCTAAAAATCGTTGGCTCATAGCCACCTTCGGCTGGGATTTGAGAGATAATAGTCGAGACTTCGTTTTTAGCCTGGACATAACGGTACATATTATCGGCAAAGAATAAGACGTCCTTGCCCTGTTCGTCTCTAAAATATTCAGCCAAGGTTACTGAGGAAATAGCTACAATTCCTCTTTGGACTGGGTTCTCATTCATCTGCCCAAAGAACATACAAGTACTGCCAAGCAGGTTATTGTCCTTTAGGGTCATATATAACTCGTGACCCTCTCTAATACGCTCACCGATGCCGGTGAAGAAGCTAAGGCCCGAGCCACTTACAGCAACGTTATGCATGAGTTCCATCATCAGTATGGTTTTGCCGACACCGGCACCACCAATAATGCCAATCTTGCGTCCCTTTACGAATGGTGTAAAGAAATCGATAACTTTTATACCCGTTTCCAGGATTTCAGGTTTGGCTATTTTAAAATTATCATTGTGTCCAGCACTTGTAAAAATGTTGCGTCGTTCAACGTCTGGGCTATCAAGTGGCTCCAAACCATCAATTGGATTTCCAAGGGCGTCTAGCATCCGACCAATAGTCTTATCACCTACCGGTATTTCAATACTTTTGCCGCTGCCCTTAACACCCATACCTTTTTGAATAGTCCGATCACCGTGAATGTTGAGGCAAAGAGCATTATTGTTAGCGCCAACACTATCGACCAGAAGAATAGCTTTACCTGGGTTGTCGACAATAACTATCTCATTGATATCTGGGCAGTCATCATCAAACGAGACTGTTACAACGAGATCTTTGACTGTTTGAATTACACCTTGTACCATAGCTTAAGCCTGCATTTTTAGACCAATTATGATCTGTTTAAGTTGAGCGTCACGTATTGACCGCTTGGTGCGGTTGTATAGGGTATTAAGATCAGAAAACGACTCTTTGGATTTATCATTGGCGGCACTCATAGCCCGAAAGCGGCTGGCGTACTGAGCAAGCTTTGAATCAAAAATAACTTGGCCGAGGGTAATTTGTAACATTGACCTTTCGAGGTGAGCGGCTACATCAAAAGCACTTGGCTCAAAAATATAGGTCTGCTCGCTAATAACTTCCTTGGACTCGCCAGCCAAACTATTAAACTGTTTTATTGCAGTACTTAGTTCAAGGCGTTTAATCTCTTGATTCATGAGTGAGATGTAGGTTTGGTAATAGACAAAACTATTCTTATACTGGCCTATTTCTAGGACTAACGGTTCGACGTTTATGTTGTGGTCACTAGCCGGTAGTTCAAAAAACCTTTTGTACTTAATCCCCTGCTGGGCTAGTAGAACTGAGCCGTGACGGCCGACGATAATAATATCTTGTTTGTCTGGGTTGTAGTCTTTTAGCGTTCTATCAATTACTCGTTGATCAATGTCACCACCAAAACCACCGGTGGCTGTAATAATAATATAGAGCTCTTTGTCGATTACTGGCTTGGTATTATGTCGACCGAAACGAAATATGCTATCAACCCGAAGTTGGATATAGATATTCCATAGTTCATCAAAAAAACCTTGGGCTTGAATCACTTGGTTTTTAATTTGAGAGATTCGCATACTAGCTAGCGTCTCGAAAGCGCTTGTCAGCTGAACAATTGTCATCATCGAAGCCCGTTCTTGATCAATGTCTTGGAGCTGTCTCATTTTTTGGCCTCCTTGGCAGGTTCCCCAGATGCCTCCACAGGCGCAGCAGCAGTTACTGCCGCACTAGAAGCAACTTTCTTGACGCAGAGTAGTCTTAGGTGATCGCGAATTTTGTCAAAATCATCATCATTTTTTATTTGCGAGGCTGATTCAACAACGTTATCTCTTAAGACTGTTATGTCTAAGACCTCACTGTCACGATCAACGCCAAGAGCAATATCGAGAAGAAGTTGCTGGCAAACCAAATCAAATAGTTCGCCGGGTTTCTGGTTAAAAATGGCGTAAAGATTTTTGCCGAGTGTTAGGTTATTGGCCGATTCTAAAGCCATCTCTGAACCAAAGTGCGAGAACTCTAAGGCTTGAGTATAATTACTGAGCACTGCCGTGGTACGTACTCCTTGATCTTTTTGGCGAGAATTTTGACCACGACCACCAACACGAGTAACGCTCAGACCAATACTAAGTGCTGGTCGAACAGTCTCATGGAATATTTTTTCATCTAAGATCCACTGACCGTCGGTAATAGACATTATGTTAGTCGGCAAGTAGGCAGTTATATCGCCACTTGGCGTTAGAACTAGTGGAATAGCCGTTTGGGTTTTATGGTTATCGGCAAGTTTTCCGGCTCGCTCGAGTAAGCTTGAATGGGCGTAGAAAATATCACCTGGGTAAGAATCGCGCCCCGGACTAGTGCCGGATAATAAGGCGATTTCACGGTAACTTTGGGCATGAGAAGTTAAATCGTCATAGATAATAACCGTATCCTGGTCGGCTTTCTGCCAGAGGTATTCACCGATAGCACAGGCGACATAGGGCGCAAGGTAGCTTAAAACTAACGATTCCGACATAACCGATACTACGACTATAGATTTTTCCATGGCTTTATTGGTTTCTAGCTGGCTAATTAGGCTATCAATGTCACTGCGGCGTTTAGCGATTAAACAGTAGATGACCACTTCGTCAGATTTTCGTTGATTGATGGCGATCTGGGTAACCAAAGTACTCTTCCCGACCTTGCTATCTCCAAGCACAGCGATACGCTGGCCACGAACAAGAGGGAAAAGAGCATCAAGCATCGTTATGCCAGTTTCCAGTTGTGTGTCCAATAATTCACGTTTATAGAGCATCGGAGCATCGGCGAAAACCGGCCAAGTGGTTTCGGCTGTTATTGGCCCTTTTCCGTCAAGTGGGTCACCGGTTAAGGAAACTACCCGGCCAATAAAGTTCTTACCGACTTTGGTAACCAGTTCATGGTGCTGTAAGACAACTACCATGCCAATCGATAAACTCTTAGAGCCTAGATGAAGAATCATAACGTGATCTTCAAAGATAGCTTGAACAAAGCCGTTACTGCCATCCTCAAACATAACTAAAGCGTGAATGTTAATAGGTTGCAGTCCACTAGCTCTAATTAGAAAGCGGTTAATACCGGTTATTTCACCAACTGGGTTACCGGCTTCGACTAGTTTATTAAATCGTTTGTTATCACTCATGGTTTGGGTAACTCTTCCCCGCTTAAGCTCTTAACCAAAAGGGCATGCTGTAATACAAAGTGCTTTCGAAGGGTGAAATCAAATTGTTTATTTGTGGTTCTAACTATGCAGCCACCGACAATTGAAGGCTCCAGACCAACTCTAACCAATATCTGGGGATGGACGTTAGCCCTAAGCCAGGTTACTAGTTTGCTCAGGAAAGTCAGCGACGGTGCTGTAGCAAAACCAAAATGAATTGTCGGGGCCTGCTGTTGAATTTTACTAAGGAGTTCCTTGAAAGCCTTTCGGTCATCAGGTTTTAGAAGTTGCAGTGAATTTAGGCCAGCTAGTTCTTCTAGTGCCTTAGAAGTTTGAGGCAATTTGGAGGGTTCCTGTGAACTACGTAAGGCGGCTTGGTTTAGATATTCATCCAGATCATCTAGTTCCCTTATCAGGCGCTTTAAGTCGCCCGGAGTGGTAATCTGAGCTGGCAGCATTTCCTCAGATAATTCTTTAGGCACCATTGTTAATATCCTTGACTATCTCATCCTTGTTGGCCTGAAGGTCGCCGATTATAAATGACAACTGATCGTTAAGATCGACTTGGCTGCCAACGGCTGACACGACATAGTAACTAACTATTTCAGCCATGTTTTCTTCAAATCTTTTTATTAAACGGGCTTTTTCGTTATTAAATTCTTCTTGCAGTTGGGCAGTGAGGGCTTCGGTCTCACTTGCTAGAGCTGTGTTGGTCTTAGTTACCGATTCAAGGGCGATCTGATTAGCCTCCTGAATTGTCTGCTCGTATTTCACAAACGCTTCGCTAAGCCTCTGGGTTATCTCTTTTTTTATGTACTCATTAAGCTGTGAAGTCGTTAGGCGCAGATCTTGTTGCAAGAACGAAGCGTTTTCATTAATGATTTTTTCAAAGTACAACCGACCACGGTTGCGCAATTCTTCTCGAAATTCGTCATTAAAGATATGCTCGACATCGCTTTTAGCTTGATCTTCATAGGTACCTTTTATGTCTTTTTTAGTAGTTTTTTTCTTCGAAGTCAGAATAAATATAACAATGACTACAGTCACTACAATCAGGACGCCAATTATTACTATAATCCACCGGTTATTCACGTTATTAAATGCCCATCATTTTTTAAAATGCTTATTGTTAGAACCTCAGTAGTAAATATACCCCAAAAAGACCAATAATAAAAACCATTATACTGGTTAGAATAACCTGAAGTAGGCCACGGTAAATTGATGGTCTTGATAATGGGTTACGTCCGATAGCCGTAAATGCTGTTCGCACACCTGAATAAAGCAAGCTAGCTGTTATGGCACAACTAATCAGTAATACTACAAAAGACAGAGTTAACCTTGATGTACTAACCGACTTATTGGCAATACTATCTCCGGCTGTTACTAGGAAAGCTGGTAGATCTGAGTGGCTAGGTGTTTGAAGCGGATTATGGCTCACGTTTATGGCAACCATAATTCTACCTAGTTGGACTGTTGACTTAACGCCAGTAGCATTAACTAGTGAAGTTGAGCCTATGCTATCGAGGACTGGATTAAAACTACTAAGTGCCTTGCCGAGAATGTAGCCGTCACTGCTGGCAGCTTTCATACCAATACCATCCAAAGACGAGACAGTTATGTAGTCACCGGTATTGATTGCGCCGTTTTCGCTACTAACTAACACCTCGTAATTGCCATTATTGGCCACAAATACCTGCTGGGTTGTTATTCCCGAAAGAGATATGGCCGACGCTCCTGGCGTGGTAACGACACCAAACATTCCTTTTTCAGCGCTTTTAGTAGTTGGTATAACCTGGGTAGAGTTGCCAACCTTCAGACTAACAATTAGGCCGTTTTGGAGGGTCTGGGTAGCCTCATAACTCTGTACGACTAGTTGGGCTGAAGCCCTAGACACAACTACCGCGCTAAAAACAATAACCGACAGCAGAACTGCTGGAAATAGAAGCGCTTTTTTGATCATGGTTATCCTTAGTATATCGCCTAGGGCTAGATTGGCAAAGACGACAAGACGGCAACCACTTTTTGCAGAGACGTTAGGTTGGTATCTCGCCCCATCGTAAAGCGAATACTAGAGCGGGCATCAGTCTGATTAATACCCATTGCCTTAAGTACATGCGACGGCTCGTCGCTACTAGCGCTACAGGCAGACCCAGCAGCTGCTAAAATACCAGCCTCATCAAGCAACATCAAAACTCTTTCATTATCAACTCCCGGTAATGTTACGTGAACATTGTTTACCAAACGATGCTTCATGGAACCATTGAAAATAACGTTTGGTATGTTTTCTTTCAAAAGGTCAATAAACTTTGTTTGAAGTTGACTTAATCGATGGCACTCTTCTAGTCGTTTTGACTGAGCCAGACTTAGAGCTTTGGCTAGCCCTATATCAGACGCAACATTTTCAGTACCACTACGCACCCCAGATTCTTGACCGCCGCCCAATATCTGTGGCTGGAGAGAAACACCGGTCCTAACAAATAGTGCCCCCGATTGTTTGGGACCATAAATCTTCCCACCATTAATAGTTAGCAAGTCAACGCCTAGCCTGGAAATATGCATGTCCAGATAATTACCCGCCTGGGCACCATCGCTATGAAAATATATAGGTAGTTTATTCCCCTTTAAAAGTCTATCTTTTCTAATTTTATCTAAAGCTGCAGATATTTCATGAATTGGCTGGATTGAGCCAACCTCATTATTGCAGTACATAACACTTACTAGAACCGTTTGGTCATCAATTAAACCAATCAATTTGGCGATATCAACAATCCCATCCACGCCAACTGGTGCCGGTTTATTCTTATAAAGTTGACTGGGTAATGTGACCGAGTCGTGTTCAATGGCTGATCGCACCATATTACAGCCAGGAAATTTCTCCATGACTCCTCTAATCGCTAAATTATTCGCTTCTGTTCCACCGGCAGTAAAGATGATTTCGGCTGATTTAGCACCAAGGCTTAGAGCAATGCTTGAACGGGAAGCCTCCAGGTCTTTAGCGACAGCTTGAGCTGTCAAATATACAGCCGAGGGGTTATAGAATCTGGCGCTAAAGAAAGGCTCCATAGCTTTTAAAACTGCTGGATCAAGTGGAGTTGCAGCGGCGTAATCAAGATAAATAACCTGCTTCATGACGTCAACTCATTTAGGTTAAATAAGTCCGTGGCGTTGTTGGTAGTTGCCTGGGTTAAGCTGTCAAGATCTTCATTACGCAAGGAAGCTAAAAATTTAGCAGTTTCAGCAACATATTCGGGTTTGCAAATTTTTCCCCTGAAAGGCAACGGGGCAAGGAATGGTGCATCGGTTTCAAGAACAAGCTGACTAAGCGGTATGGCCTTATACATATCGAGCTGCTCTGATTTATTAGTGAATGTTGCAATACCATTGACGCCTATATACAGGCCATGGCTTATGGCCCGCTGCAAATTTTCCATCGAATCAGTAAAACTATGTAACACACCTCGAAAAGTCGGATAGTTCTCAAGTATTGGCCAAAAATCGTCATAGGCTTCCCTGACATGAAAAATTATTGGTAGATTATTCTTTAGAGCCAGTTCGATTTGGAATTTTAAAACTGTCATCTGGCTTTCCTTTGAGGAATGATTATAGAAGTAATCCAGTCCACACTCACCAATGGCAACAACTTTTGGGCTGGTCGCAAGTTTAGCAAAATCAGCTAGTTTGGTCTGTTGCGCTGCGTAGTGGTCGGCCTCGTGAGGGTGCAGCCCAATCGAAGCAAAACAGCCTGGATAATCTTGAACAAAATCAATTGCTAAAATACTATCCTCCAAATCACAGCCAACACAGATCATTTGATTGACTCCAGCCAGGTGAGCACCATCAATAACGCTGCCGGCATTTAGATCTGGGGCCTTAGCCCACAGCGAGCGAGTAGTTGCTTCGCCCTTATCTAGACCAACCGACTGGATATGGCAATGGGTGTCTATGAGATTCATGATGAACAAACTCTGTGATTAGTCTTTAGCTACTTCTAATTTAGGGAAAAGCGTAGTAGCCATCGGTTTAACCGTCTCCCCGCTGAAGATAGCTTTAATCTTGGCGGCCGTGTCTGGTAGAAAGGGAACTAGCAAATCAGCAATCTCGATCAAGCAGCTAACCTGGTAAGACAGAACTTCTTGCAGATGAGTCTTGTCGCCGCTGCCGGCAATTTCCCAAGGTTTTTCCTCGTCGATATATTGGTTGAGTCCCCTCACCTGTTGCCAAATTTCGTCCAGAGCCCGGTCAAACTTACAAACTTCAATGGCTTTAGCAATGGCTGCATTGTCGTGACTTGCTGGCGGTATATCACCAATCACACCGTCCTGATACTTCTGTATCATAACAACTGTCCGCTGAACGGCATTGCCAAGCTCGTTGGCTAACTCATTATTGTAGGCATCATCGAACGTTTGCCAGCTAAAGTCACCGTCATCATATGACGGAATGTGCCGTAAAAAATAATATCTAAAAGGATCTAGACCGTATTTATTAATTATTTCTTTTGGGTGAATACCGTTACCAAGCGATTTACTCATGGTCTCACCTTCAACGGTTATAAAGCCGTGGACATAGAGGGTCTTAGGCAGCGGTAAATCAAGGGCCAAAAGCATAGCTGGCCAGATGGCACCGTGAAACCTGAGGATATCTTTACCGACAACCTGAACATTGGCTGGCCAGAAATGCCTAAAGTCATCACCTTCTGGATAATTAAGCACAGTTATGTAGTTAATTAAGGCTTCTAGCCAAACATACATAACCTGGGTGCTATCTCCCGGTACAGTAATCCCCCACTCCAATTGATCCTTAGGCCGCGAGATACTAATGTCTTCTAGACCCTCCTCAAGTAACGATAAAATCTCGTTGCGTCTAGTAGTTGGATATATCTGAAAAGCGTTGGACGTAATTGCCTGTTTTATCTGATCTGTATATTTACTGAGCTTGAAGAAATAGTTTTTTTCTTCTAGGCGTTGATAGGCCTGAGGATGATCCGGTTTCATGCGTGCAGGATCTGCCTTACCAACCGGAATAAATTCTTCTTGTTTAACGTCATACCAGCCAGCGTACTTGCCTTTATAGATATCTTTAGACAAGGCCTTCCATATCAGTCCAGCCCGCTTTTCATGGTTAGCATCAGTTGTTCTAATAAAACGATCGGCACTGATATCAAGTAATTTAAGCAAGTGTTTGAATTCTAAGCTCATGTGATCACAGTAAGCTTGGGGAGTCATTTTATGTTTGGCGGCAGCCTGAGCAACTTTAGCGCCATGTTCATCGGTGCCGGTGCTAAATATAGTCGGGTGGCCGTTTTGCCGGGCCGAGCGTGCTAGAACGTCAGCCATCAAAAACTCTAGGGCATGGCCTAGGTGCGGCTGACCGTTTAAATATGGAATTGATGTGGTGATGTAATAATTCGTTTTCATAAATTTTCCTGGTGGGCGAGGTGGGACTTGAACCCACAAGGTTGTTAAGACCAACGGATTTTAAGTCCGTCGCGTATACCAATTCCGCCACTCGCCCTTTCATGCTAATTATTAACTTGGAGGCGCGGACGAGATTCGCACTCGTGTACAAGGTTTTGCAGACCTTTGCCTAACTCCTCGGCCACCGCGCCATGGTGGCCCTATCCACTGCTGACTCAAACAAATGGTCACTTCTTCTAGAAGACCACCCAAAAAGGCAAACAGGGGAAGTTATCACCTCCTCTGATTATCAACTATCAGGCCCAATCCGTCAACGACAGAGGCGGCTCACTGAGGCTCAGGTGGTCGATTTGGTCAAGCAATATGAGACAGGGGCCACGGTGTACGAGTTAGCCGCTGAATTCGGCTGTCATCGCGCGACCGTGGCTGAACGGCTCAAGAAAGCCGGTATTTCGATGCGATTACAGTCACCCACGCCCAAAGAGATCGAATCGATGGCAAATCTGGTCAAGTCCGGGCTTTCTCCTGAATCTGTTGGCAAGCAACTTGGATTTTGTGCGAACACAGTCAGGAATTGTCTACAGCTGCAGAATGAAGCCTGAAGACACGTATTAGCAAATTTGTTAGGTGCTCGCTGTTTCGGGCGTTGTCGGAACGTCGTCAGCCTCAGTTCTATCCTCAAGAAGAACTTTTAATTGGCTGTTTACTATTTCATCAATCGCACCGAACAACTCCTCGAGCTCAGATTTAATAGCAGGTTGAGTAGACGCATGTCGAGCAACCGAATAGCAGAACTGTTCGTAACTAATATTTTTAAGTCCGGTCTTTCCAAAAATAAGCCTCAAGAGGCGCTTACCCCGAAACTTTCTTGTGTACGTTCCGTCCGAGATCATCCCTTCAACGATTTTATTGGCTGAGGAAGTTATTTCGTTATACCGCTCATCCGTTAAGGCCGTCGCTAACTTGTCTGCCTCGGTGGTGTAAGACTTGCGGAGTTCATCGATATTCTCACCCGTTGGCCGAAAAACTGTGATGCCAATTTCATTTTGCACTCTAAGTGCAACTTCTTCGTTCTTTAACTCAGTTCCGGACTCAGAAATTGCCTTAGAAATCTCTGCCGATCCAATCGTGAGTAGTGGATTGAGCTCCTTGAGGGCTGCTTCGATGGCTAGAGCATTAATCATGAGATTTTCGATTTCGCAGCAGTCCCAAAACACGGATCCGGCGACACTCTTGCTTCGGTCGCCATCTACAAGACCAACAACCGCAACTCCATATTTCTCAACTGGAAGACTTTCTTTCAGCCGTGTAACGGCATGCAAGACCTGACTCTTACCGCCCATAGGAACGAATGTATATCTACTCGCCCGATCGTGAAGTACTTCAATTAGACCAACGTCACTTGCTTTCTTCCCAGATTGAATCTGTGACTCGCCCTCGATGCAGACAATGTTCCTGCCTGTTGTGACAAAATACGACTCCCCGGTAAGTTCTTTCAGACTTTCTAGCCGAGTTGCGGATGTAGCCACTTGTTGTAATTGATTGAGACCTTGAGCCTTTGCAAGTTGAAGGAGAAACAACTCATCATCGGCGGCACAATCAAGAATTGTTGGTGAATGAGTCACCAGAATAAACTGGACGTGACCCTCGGTAGCCCTTTCTCTTAAATAGCTCAACATCCGACGTTGTAGATCTGGGTGGAGGTGTAACTCCGGTTCATCAATGAGAAAAACGCGCTCCGGTGGAGCGAGCACAACTTGTTCACCGGATGCAACGGATTCAACGTTGTGGATTATCTCTGCCTCAATCAAAGGCATGAAGAGAATGAGAATCGCCTTCTCGCCCGAACTGAGATCATCAAGGTCAATCTCAATACCGTCATCGTCACCAGATTGACGATTGAACACACACCTAATGTTCTCCTCCTGAGAAAAATCAACTCGAAGGAAAGTTAAATGAGGCAAAAGCCTTTGAACTAAACGACTTAGCGGCGCGTATACATTAGTCAAATCATCCAATGGCAAGTTCGTAGCACCAGATGCAACTGCAAGGTCAACACGAGAAGCCAATGAATTCTGTCGGCGATTCTCTAATTTGCCAAGAATAAATTTGAGAGTCGATCCGCTCTCGTCGACGTTGTCAGGAGTGCGACTTGGATATGGGATTTGAAGCCCCTCGAAGGCAGTGACTTGATTTGCGATCAACAGATCACCAAAACCATTAAACGCATTGCCACCTAAGAAACGTCGCTGAACAGATTGTCTACGTATGACGCGATGTGGGGGTTGGTAGAGAAATACCGTGTCTGAATCCATATCAATGGTGGCGTCACGTGTCTGTAATGAGTGAAGTAGGGTCGATTTACCGCTGCCGTTTGGCCCACAAATGATCATCAAAGGTGGAACAGCGTCGCATTCCGCGAGCTTAAGACCTTTTCGGTTTTCTACTTTGAATGACCTCAGCGACATCTTGATTCATGAGCCTTTCTGCCAGATTGCCTCAAAACGATATTCAAGTGTTTGGCAACTACGCATTGAGCCATAACCATGGCCATGTGGTCTCCTTCGAAATCTGTCATTAACTAAATCTCCGATCTACAAAGAATTATCCTCTGACGTTGTGACGTTTGCAATCGTCACTACTTATCTGTTGTTCTGCAAGCTTCACAAATGCCCTGGCCAACATCTGAAGATCTGGTTCAGGCTTCATGATTGGCCTCAACTCGAATGACTTTGACTTCGCGATGACTTCTGCCACTTCGGGCCTTGGCGTAGTGAATTCTTTGAAGTGCTTACCAGCCTTGTGAGCCAGACTCGGTTCAAGCTGGTTGATGTAGTCGCGGTAGCTAGCTAGTTCGTGTTCTTCAATGTCAACGGTCGGTAGAAAGAAGCGATGGAGCTCTAACTGAGCCGTTGGGCTGAGCAGACTGAATAGCTGAGGGTGCGTATCCCACATGTAGCTCAACAGACCATGGCGAATGAAATAAGTTGATCGATTTAGACGGGGCACCGGTACATCTACCTCTGTTAGAAAATGACCGGTTTATTGTCGCATACGTGTACCGGTAAGCAAAATACGTTATCGAGTTCAATTCGTTAACAGGGGTGGGTGTTGTCAAAAAGAAATATTTGTTCGAGTAGTGATGTAAGGGAGTACCTTCGGGGAACTGACTAAAACTTGGTGGAGCTATGGGGACTTGAACCCCAGACCTCTTGCATGCCATGCAAGCGCTCTAGCCAACTGAGCTACAGCCCCCTAGAACAGAGGTATTTTAGCAAGAAGAAGGCGATAATAAAAGTCGCCCAGATAAGGCGACCTTTTCGTGCGCGCCCACCACGGCGTGGTGTTTGTTAATTATTTTTGTTTTCAAACTGCGCCGCTTGCGCACGAATCACAGTATAAGCATAACTTCTTATCAGCTTTTGTCAAGTATGGTGAGTAGTTGCTCTTCACTAATTTGGTCGGTGCCAAATTGCTCAGCTTTGGCAAGTTTTGATTTGCCAACAGTGCCCGATACCACCAAATAGTCTGTTTCTTTGGATACAGAAGTTTGGAAAACACCACCCAACGAGCGAATTCTTTCGGCAGCTTGATCACGGCCCATAGTTTTTAACGAACCAGTGATGACAAATGACTTGCCAGCTAATTTACCTTCGACTGTAGACAGAAAATGAGGTGCCACACCAAGTAGTTTAAATTTTTGGAGGAGCTTCTCATTATCTGGAGCAGCAAACCAACCTAGAATTGATTCGGCGACTATCTCGCCGATGCCCTCAATGCTGAGTAGACTATCAAGGGTTGCCTTAGACAGCTCTTCAACACTTTTAAAATGCTCGCTCAGGTCAACTGCCGTTTGAGCACCAACATGCCTAATACCTAGGCCATATATAAATCGTCTTAGCTCGGGGGTTTTTTTGGTAGCAATAGCGGTTATAAGATTATTTGATGAAATATCGGCAAACCTTTCCAGTGACATAAGTTGATCCTTCTTCAGTGAATAGATATCCGCTAGATCTTTGACCAGTCGACCGTCAACAAGTGCCGCAACGTTTTTTTCACCCAAAGTGTCAATATCGAGAGCCCCTTTAGAAGCAAAATGAACTAAAGCTTGTTTTAGTAATAAACCGCCGGTCATATTCTTAATCCGGAATATTGCCTCACTCTCACCTCTAACGAATTTTAGTTCTGGATATTGCCTATCCAGTTCAGCTTCCATGTTAAATGGCTTAGAATTTTTTGGACGGAGACTAGTAATAACGCTAAGTACTTGGGGAATTATGTCGCCAGCCTTAAAGACCACGACAGTATCTCCAACTCGGATGTCTTTACGGGCTATTTCGTCAGCGTTATGCAAGCTAGCGTGTTGGACGGTTGTTCCGGCAACGATTACTGGGTTAAAAACTGCTACTGGCGTAGCTGCACCGGTTCTACCAATACTAATAACGATATCCTTAACTATAGTGGTGGCCTCTTCTGGAGCATACTTGTAGGCTACGGCTGCTCGAGGGTTTTTACCAACCACACCCAGCTCGCGGTACAATTTTCGGTCATTGAGTTTAATAACTAGTCCGTCAGTTTTAAAAGGCAGCGATTCTCGGCGCTCTTCCCACTCGTCGATAAAACCCATAACTTGATTTAAGTTATTAAAAACCGGGGCATCGGCATTTGCTACCACGCCAAGACTTATCAATGTTTTATAAGTAAAGCTATTGGTCGGTGTCTCGGTTTGATCGTCGCGTATCAAGTCGTAGGCCCGAAAATGTAGTGGTCGCTTGGCCACCAATTTTGGATCAAGCTGTCTAATGGTTCCAGCGGCAAGATTACGAGGATTGGCAAAAACTGCTTTGCCTAAGGCTTGTTGTTGCTTATTAAGTTGATCAAAATCGTGCTTCAACATTATTATCTCTCCTCTAATCTCGGTACGACCATTTAGGAAAAGAGCTGATTCTTTACTTACTTTAAGGGTCCTGGGCACATCTATTATAGTTCGGACATTGGTCGTTACATCTTCGCCAACTCGACCATCACCCCTAGTAATGGCCTGTTTATAAACACCGTCTACATAGATTAAGGCGCAGGCTAAACCATCCATTTTAATATCGCAAAAGAAATCGTGCTTTTGGCCAGGAATAAGTTTATCCATCCGCCTGACCCAAGCCTCAACTTCTTCGCGCGAAAAAACATCGTTTAAACTAATCATCGGCGTACTATGGTTGACCTTGTCAAACGAGTTGAGGGTAACGTTGCCTACTTGTTGGCTTGGTGAATCAGAGGTAATAAGACCCGGATAATCTGCTTCTATTTTTTTTAACTCATTCATTAAACCATCATAAACTGAGTCACTAACACTAGGGTTATCCATAACATGATATTCATACGAATAACTTGCAACTAATTCCCTAAGCTCACCCAGTCGCTTAAGAGTAGCTGTCTTACTCATTTATTAGTTCCCGGTAAAGAGCATATAAATAACTATGGATAAAGACCAGGCAGACTAGCGAAAAAACTAAAAATATCCAACTGGCCGCAACGGTAATTAGTAGAACTACCGGAACCATTATAATAAGAGCCACAACAACTATAGCAAGGGGCATAAATAGCATTTTACGCATGACTAGCCAGCGGCGGCGCTTAACCAACTGTCGGGCCGAGCGCAAAGCTTTTAGCGGCGTCATATCGGGTAGTGTCACAATATAAAGACCAAAAATTGAGGAACTTATTAGGTATAGACTAATTAGCGATAAGCCAGCAAAGCCGAGCGCCCAAAGAGTAGTTTCAAAACCACCAACGGAAAGTCCGTTACTAGTTACTGCTGAGTAAACGGAAGCGCCTATAAGTAGTGGTATAAGTTCCAGACCGATAACTACTAAAACTATAATGAATGGAATAATAGGATACATGCCCTTATAGAAAGCATCTCGGGCTCGTACTTTATTATTATTGTAGCTCTGGCGGAGGGTCCAAATTAAGGCCAGACTTACAATTATTAGCAAGATTGTTTGATAGACACCGGCGTTGACGCTACTACTTTGAGTAGAGGTTGAATTACCGACCAGATAGGCGAATAGTGATATGCCAGTTGATATAGAAGTTGTGCCTTTATTGTGGTCGAGCGATGCCCTAAGACTACTTAAGTTCAAACCGCCAGAGACACCTCTAACGAAAAGAACATAGAGCAAGGCGTATATCAACATCACAATGATAAACGTTTTCCAATATTTTCTAATGATTGTTAGCGAATTCTTTAAAACTACTGTTACTCCTGGAAGGTCGGCGTGTTTAACAACCGCCCTAGAGCTAGGTCTTTTCATAGCCGCATTGGTTTTTTGTTTGGCTTTAGGCATGGGTTTCAGTGTTCTTAAGGCGGGCGATTCGATCCTTGATAGGTGGGTGGGTACTAAATAGGTTGGTAATACTATGGCCCTTTAGAGGATTAGCAAAGAAAAAGTGAGCTGTTGCCGTATTTTGTTTTTTCAGAGCACTGCCGGTTTTATCAATCTTCTGAAGCGCGCTAATTAAACCTTCTGGGTAGCGAGTTGTTAGAGCTCCAGTAGCATCAGCTAAGTATTCACGTTGGCGAGAAATGGCCAGCTGAATTAGCGTAGCTACAATTGGAGCTAGGATTGCTGCTACAAGACCGACTACTAAAATAATAACTCCAGCCTGACCGGAATTTTGCCTACGCCGATCTCCGACTCCAAAAAAAGTAAATCTAATAATCACGTCGGTTAATAAAGCAACAACTGCTACTAACGCAAAAACAACCATACTAACCCTTATGTCGTAGTTTTTTACGTGGCCCAATTCATGCGCAAAAACCCCCTGCAACTCGGTGTCTGTCATTATCTCTAATAATCCAGTGGTAGCACAAACAATGGCTTTATCCGGACGAGGGCCAGTGGCAAATGCATTAGGGGCTGGATCATTAATAATAAAGACTCTCGGCATCGGCAAGCCGTCGGTAATACTCAGGTTTTCAATAATTCGCCACAGCCTAGGGTTATCTTTCTGGGTAATTTCCTTGGCACCATTGACAGCTAAGGCCATTCGGCTAGCAACAAAATAGGTAATAATGGCATAGAGAGCTGCACAGCCAAGAACAATATAGAAGATACTGTTGTTATTACTCAGGTAACGGCTTAAAAACCAGGCTATAACTCCAATAAGAACTAGAAAACCTAAAATTATCACAACACTACGTCTTTTGTTGGCAGCTATTTGGCTATACATGCTCGCTCTTCTAGTCGTCTCTGCTTAAAAAATTAATTAAAATTTAACGTTTACTGGTTCTTCAATACTCGCCTGTTCTCTGGCATCAACTTCGAAGAATTCTTTGTCTTGTTTGAAGCCTAAGATACTGGCGAAGATGTTTGTAGGAAAAACTTTTCGTTTGGTATTGAAGTCACGGACTACTCCGTTATAAAAACGACGCGAGGCTTGAATTTTGTCTTCAGTATCGGTTAGTTCATCTTGCAACTTCTGGAAGTTTTCGCTAGCTCGAAGCGCTGGATAGGCTTCGGCGACTGCGAAAAGGCTTTTCATGGTTTGCTGGAATTGATTATCGGCTTTGGCCGTCTCAGCGGGCCCACTAGCGCTCATTACGGCGCTACGAGCTTTGGTCACATTTTCAAAAACTGTTTTTTCGTGAGTAGCGTAACCTTTGACGGTTTCTACTAAATTTGGTATTAAATCTGCTCGACGTTTAAGCTGAACGGTTATGTCACTCCAAGCTTCGTTGGACCGTACGTTAAGTCGAACTAGGCCATTATAGATTGCGACCAGCACAACTACTATAAGCACAACGATAACGATAATAACGATTGTCATAAGGTTGATTCACTCCTTTAATTTGCTGTATTTATTATATCACGAAATCGGCTCGGTCCTCACGCTAATGAAGCTAAAATAAATTCGTTCGCGATTAGTCCCCTCAAGAGTTATTATATGTTTATGGCAAGCAATGGGCAGCGTCGACATTGGAAGCGGTCCAAGAAATTTATAGTTGGTTTATTGATTATTTTAATGGTTGGCGTCGTGGTTAATTATTTCCGACCAATCCCGCCAATAACAGCTGTTAAAACCCTAAAAACTGAAGCTTCAACAATTACCCCACTGCAATGGCCCGATATTGGTAGTGCCCAAGCGGCTATCGGAGCGGACGGTTACGGTCTACTGGCAACTGATGGCCCACAAATTGAGCAGCCGACGGCCAGCACCGCTAAACTTGTAACCGCCCTAATGGTACTTAAAAAATACCCTCTCCAAATAGGCCAAACAACGACACCAATTATTACTCTTGGGCCTAATGATGTGGCTATTTATAAGGCCTATTTGGCCGAAGATGGTTCGGTAGCGGCAGTTACAGCTGGCGAACAAATTAGTGAATATCAAGCCCTGCAAGCAATGTTGCTACCATCGGCTAATAACATAGCTGATAGTTTGGCGATTTGGGCATACGGCTCACTAATCAACTACAGTGTCGCAGCCAATAGCTATTTAGCGAATGTTGGCCTAAAAAATACAATTATTGGTACAGATGCTAGTGGTTTTTTACCGAGTACAACTAGCACCGCTTCAAACCTCACGCTTCTTGGCCTCGATGCTCTGCAGAACCCAGTGATTGCCCAGATAGTTGCCGAGAAACAGACAATAATCCCTGTTGCTGGGGTGATATATAACGTCAATCAACTACTTGGCCAAAACGGTGTTGTTGGTATTAAAACTGGGAATTCCGATCAAGCCGGGGGCGTCTATGTTTTTGCCGCTAACGATGAAGTTAATAAGGTTAGTCCAAGGCACGATGTACTAATTGTCGGTACAATACAGGGTGTTCCAACTCTGGCAAATAGCTTCACTCTTGGTGAACAATTGATAAATTTTGCTGAAAATACTTTTAACCAAAGTATCGTTGCCACCGTAAACGAACAAGTCGGCTACTACAGAGTTCCGTGGGATAAGAATAATGTTTACGCATTGTCTCAGTCACAGCTGACATCAATAAATTGGTCAACAAATTACCCTAAACCAGCGCTAACCCTAAATGCCCTGAAAGGGTCGAAATTAGCTGGATCGAGTATTGTTGGAAAAATTAGCGAGTGGCGTAGTACTACGAATTATGATATCTCAAATGTCGTTCTGTCTCAGAACATTAGCTCAGCACCATGGTGGTGGCGAATACTGCGTTTTAACCCTTAAGGTTACAGCTTGGCTAAATCTAAAATAGTATTAACTAGTTCGGCGTGACTCCAAACCAATGGCGACACTGATATGGGTGCTCCATTGCTGGGGTTTACTTGCTCCGGCAAAACGCCGCTTGACATAGAGTGTTGAATTGACCAATCAATGTAGTAGGCTGCTCGCGTTGCATTGTCTACTCTAATATAATACTGGGCAATCCAAAGAGTTGTGACAATCCAGGGATTGCCTTGGAAAGCTGGTTGTGATTCGAAGTAATGATCATGTTCGTAGCGCGGACTACCGCCAACTGGCGATTGATCTAGCAATACTGACTCAATTCGCGTAGCAGTGGCTTCTAGTCGAGATATATCGAAGTTTTTGCCGCCAAACATCATAGCAGCGTACATCGTAGAGACATCCAGAGTATCATCGTATTCGATGGTGTTATCTTCTTTGAGCAAATAGCCTTTTCGGTAGCTCTGCAATTCTTCGTTAAATAGAACACCAGCGTTTTCAGCGATTCGCTCGGCTGCGTCCCGCCAGGCGATAGCATCATCAGGATATTCAAAGGTTTCAGCAAGATCAGATCCAATAAGTAAAGCCTGATAAACTACCATAACAGTGTAGGTGTTAGTCAAGAACTTTTCCTCCCAAAGATCATAACTAGCATGAGGCAGCCTAGTAGACTCATCCACAAAATCCATCATGAAATTACAGGCCGGTTGAATAAGCGTAGAGTAGAGGTTTAACACAAAATCTTTGTCCTTACTGTAGGACAGATATTCTCCAAGCATATAGATTACTACGGCCGTCTCATCCTCTTGAATGGCTAACTCACTATGTCGCCCGTGCAAGAGTGGATGCCAGGTACTACCAATCGCCCGATCTGGTTGATATTTATGCATTAGGTAGCCATCTTCTGTCAGTATATCTCGGCAAAATTCAAAGAAGCGTTTAGGCTCATCACTATAGCCCAGCCGAATTAACGGCCAAATAGCAAAAGCTCCGTCCCTCGGCCAAACATAACTATAATAATCACGGCCATAGTTATATATTGAGGAGTCGCAGGAAGCAATTATACCGCCTCTTTTATCGGTATGAACCTTGATCATCATTAAAGACTTCTTTGTCATATCCATATACTTTGGATCTATGGAGTGTAGGGCTTTGGCGGCAATGCCTAGCCAGTTGTGCCAATAGTCACGAGTATCTTCCAGGCGACGAGCTAAAGTATCACTTTTAAGTTTTAGGTGAATTTTCTCGGCAGTATATTGGGAATCGGCAGCTATTACCCAGTAATCGATAGTCTCATTGGCCCCAGCTTCGAGTTGAGTAACAAAACGAATAACCGAGTCAACCCCGCCGTGTTCAACCGGACTCCCCGATAGTTGACCGTCTTCAGCGTCCTTAAATGTTCCCTCTTTGCCTTCGATTCCATAATTACCGATAGCAAACTGATCAAAGATATTGCCTCGACTGTCTTGGCCATAGATAACAAGTGAGTAGCGGCCTTTATAATCTAGAATGTAGTTTACTTCCGGAACGAAAATTGCCGTATCAGCACGACCCTGCCGTGAAATCTCAAAGACTTGATGCATGAACAAACGTACTTCACGTTTTCTAGCAGCATTATTAGTAATAACAATTTGTCGGCAAAAAGCATTCACCTCAGAATCAACAAAATCTTGAAAAACTAACGATATTTCTAAGGCTTTATTCTCCATTGAGATTTTACTAATAAGAGCATCTGAGAAGAAATCTACTTTTATATCCCACGAATTATCGTCAACCCAACTATATTTTCCATCAACCCAAACCCCAATTTTATGACCTGAACTGCGGGAGGTACTTAAATTATCTAAGCCAACGTAAGGATAATAGAAATCATGCACCAGACCCTGCTCGTTAAGACCAACAGTCAATTGCCCATTACCCAACATTACCGGTCTGCCCATCTTAGACCCCTACTCCTTTTTCGCCTAAACGAAATTGTAAATCATGCCAAACGTTCATGTAATTTATAACAGCTTCGTATGGCGTATCATACGGGCTAAAATATGCATGTATATCACCATCATTAAACCATTTTGTGCACATATAATAGAAATGATCTGAGGTTTGTAGGAGTCGCCAATCTTCGATTAAACCAAGATCATCAGTACTTAGTATCTTACTTTCAAGCTCATAAAGGGCAACTATAGCCTGTTGTTGCATGGGGTTGCCGAGCCATGCCGATAGATCTCTCTCGGTATCAGCCCAAGTAACAGTTTCTGGGGCATCGACGTAATCAACTGGCTCGAAGTTATCAATCGCTTCGCTGACTGTCATGAAAGTATTGTTATCGTTTTTTAGCCATTTTTCGGGCAAATCATCCAGGAAATTGAAGATGCCTGACTCTTGCCATTGGTGCTCGCCAAAGGTCTCATAATCCATGAATAAATTAAATACTTGGGCGTCTGGGGTGTCGTTCAGCCACTTGGTAAACTTATCGGCTGTAAGTGGCCACTGCTCCCAATCATGATCCCCAAAACGAAAAGCAATATCGTCACTAAGTTTATAGTTTTTCAGCAGTAGTCTTATGTTGTTGGTGTAGGCTGGTTGATAAATAAAATTGGAGTTACGCCAACCTAGAAGTTTATCCCAACCCTCGGCCAGAATCCCTTTATAGCCAGCTTCTTCGGCCCAGAATGCTAGATCGTTGTTATAAGCTAATTCGGTATTTCTAAACACCCTTGGGGTTTGACCAAAAAGCTGTTCAATTTTATTTTTATGCATTTGTACTTGGGCTTCAAACTCCGAGCGGGAATAGAAAAATGCCAGAGTATGGTGATACGTTTCAGCTAAAATTTCTACTCGGCCAGTATCAATCAGGTCTCGGAAAGATTGCAAGGCTTCGGGTGCCCATTGTTCCATCTGGGTTAAAACGGTGCCCGTAATAGATAGACTTAACTTAAACTCAGGATAACGATTTAGTAGGTCAATAAGCTTATTATTGGTTGGGATATATGATTTTTCAGCGACTTTTTTAATAAGTTTTTGGTTGTTTTTATCGCTGTCGTCGTTGGCGTTAAAGTAATTATGGTCTACGCCACTATCGTAAATCGTATAATGACGCAAGCGGTAAGGTTGGTGGACGTGTAGGTATAGAACAATCGATCGCATTAGTTGGTCACCTCCGCGAGATGTCTATCATATATCTTTTTTAGTTTTTTGGCTGAGGGAGCCCAGCTGAGCTCGTGAATTTCACGCTCGGCATTTTCTTTAAGAGCTTGACGCAAAGTTGGGGTGCGTAAAACTGCAACAATCTTATTGGCCATTTCATCAACATCCCAATAGTCTACTTTTAAGCAGCTTTTTAGAACTTCACTAACACCGGATTGGTAACTTATCAGTGACGGCGTGCCATAGTTAATAGCCTCTAGGGGAGTTAATCCAAAAGGCTCAGACACCGATGGCATTATAAATAGATCGGCTATCGAGAAAGAATCTCTCCAAGATTTGCCTCTTTGAAAACCAGTAAAGACAACGTTTTTTAATATACCTAGTTCGGCCGATAGAGCTATAAGCTCGTTGTACTGTTCCCCGTCACCAACAACTAAGAACAGAGTCTTAGGAACCTTTTCAATAACCTTTTGGGCAGCTCTTAGCATATTGGTAACATTTTTTTGGATAGTTAACCTGCCAACACTAGTAATCACGTGGTAACCTTGGCTTTTCATAAGCTGCAAATAAACATAGATATTTTCCGGCTCAATTTCTCCGAGATCATCACGGTCAATGCTGTTATGGACAACCTTTATCTTGTTAGCTGGGATATTATAGTCACGAATAATTATTTGCTTGGTGTGTTCGCTGACAGCTATAACTTCATCAGCCAACGACAAACCAAGATATTCCATTTCCTCAATTAAAGGATTACCCTTGTTGCCCCCAGCACGGTCGCTTTCAACTGAATGAATATGCACAATAAGAGGCAAACCGGTTTGGGATTTTAACTTAAGGGCAGCTCTGAAAGTAAGCCAGTCATGAGCGTGAATAATATCGAAGCTGCCGAGATCGATAACTTTTTCGATTGACTCACCATAGATTCGCTCTTGCTGAACTAGATCAAGATGTTTGGTGTCACCAACAGAATCAATATAACTAGCACTATCATATGCTAGGCCTGTACGAATAACATTTTTGTATTTTTTAGGCCACGCAGTGGTAACTTTCATGAAAGGAACTTGAAGGGTGGTGTGGTAAGGTATAACGAATTCTATATCAACATTATTGCTGGCGAGGGCCTTGCAGAGGTGATAGCAGGCTACTCCAAGACCTCCACTATTTTGTGGGGGGAGCTCCCAACCAAGCATCAATACTTTCATACACCCTCTTTTTTACATTATTTACATCACTGATTATATCTGTGTTTTCGCTTAAAACATAACTATTTTAAGCATTTGGATGAATAAAGTATAACACTTCTCAATTTTAGTGCCAAGTCGCTTACGTATAACCAATTTCTTTACTAATTTTGGTTACATTCTGGGCAGCGCTTTACTAATTAATAAACTTAAGTATAATTTTAGATATGATTTATCTGTTAATTATTCATATCGGTTTGGGAGCAACTCTATTAGCAACCTTTCTATTTAGGGGGTTCGCTGTATTCACCGCAAAGATTAACCGTAACAAGGGGCGACAAGCCGTACCAATACTAGGCGCTGGCATTGTAATAAGTGGTACAGCCCTATCAATTTTAGCTCATTCGCCAATATCAAGTATTTGCCTAAGTTCAATAGCTATTATCGCCGTTATTATTGTCGCCGAATATGTTCTGCAAAAACTGCCAGTTTCAAATAAGTAGATCAAACTATCTCTATTAGCTGTTTATATTGTTCGCTCACCAAGTTATTCATTGCCCAATTAAAATAGGCCCCAGGTAAATTAGCTAAATTGCTAATTATTTGATTATCCTCTTTAAAAATATTCAACGATCTAATCGCTTGGTTATTGTATTTTTTGATCTCTCTAATCGTCTCTGTCACTGCCCCACTACTAAAAAGTATTTTATTGATAGGTTTTAGGTCATTGTTTGTTTTAGGCTTAAGAAACGGCTTAATTTTGCTGGGCTCACTGCCATTTAATAGCACCAGCAGCGGATAGCTATAGGCCCCTTCGACTATGTCGTTACCGGTTGGCTTCCCGAGTAATTGTTCGGATGAAATAAAATCGAGTAAGTCGTCAATAAGTTGAAAGACAATACCAAAATTCTCACCAAACTCACTTAGTCCATTTTGGAAAACTGCATCTAGACCAAGCACTAAGCCACCGAGTTTCGCAGAACATGCAAACAAAGCAGCGGTTTTACCCGATATTGATTTAAAGTATGAGTTGATTGACCTATTTACGTTAAAATTATCGGCCGCCTCTCGTCCCTGGCCGCCACATAGTTCGGTAATGGCTAAGTCTACACATATTGCTGCGTCGGCGCTTATAGTGGCTGCAATCTTACCGGCCTCTGCTAGTAAATAATCTCCAATTAGAATGGCTTGGGGTAAGCCCTCCTTAAAGTTAATCGTTGGTGTGCCACGCCTAGTTTGGGCGTTATCGATAATATCGTCGTGGATTAAACTCGCTAAGTGGACTATTTCGACTGACGCTGCAGCGGTTATAATTTCATGACTAATAGCAATTCCTTGAGCGGCGGCCACGGCGATCACCAGACTCGGGCGCAAGCGTTTACTTTTTGATTTTAAGATTCTGCTATAGGGTTTATAGATAAAATCATTATCTTTCGGGATAGCGCTAGCCACTAAGCTATCGACTTTATCTAAATAGCTATTTAGTTTTGGCACTCCAAGAATCGTAGTCATATCAAACGAAGACATGCTAAGTAGTATAGTCATTTTGCAACAAAAAAGTATTGGCTATGTTTAAATCTACAGATGATGTGGTGATCGTCCACTAATAAAAATGTTATAGTAGAGATTATAATGATCGTGGTTATATCTATCATTGGAGAGAAGCGCCAGTGTATAAAAAAATAAAAATCATAATTATAGTTCTGCTTGTTGGTAGTTTTTTAGGAGTCTCAGCTTGGTATTTACATCACACCAACATACCGATACTTGAGCCAGCCGGACCAATTGCTCAAAAAGAACGCAACCTTATATATTTTGCTCTAGGATTATCTTTGATTGTGGTCATTCCAGTATTTTCTCTACTAGGTATCTTTGCCTACAAATATAGAGAGAGTAACACCAAAGCTAAGTATTCTCCCGAGCTTGATCATAGTCGACTGGCTGAGACTGCCTGGTGGTTGATTCCTTCGATTATAATCCTGATTTTGGCCAAGGTCGCATGGACCTCATCTCACACCTTAAATCCATATAACCCTATTGCCTCTTCAAATAAGACAATCAATATTCAGGTGGTGGCATTAGACTGGAAGTGGTTATTTATTTACCCAAATCAAGGCGTCGCATCAATTAATAATTTCCAGATTCCGATCAACACACCGATAAATTTTGAAATAACTTCTGATACGGTAATGAATTCCTTTTGGGTTCCACAGCTCGGTGGACAAATTTACGCCATGCCGGGTATGTCTACACAGCTCAACTTAATGGCATCGAAAGATGGTATATTTAATGGATCGTCAGCTAACATAAGCGGTGAGGGGTTTTCGGATATGACATTTGCAGTTAAAGCCAGCTCTTACGGGGATTATTCAAACTGGCTCGCTAAGCTTAGTAGTTCATCCAAAAAACTTAACTTGAAAACCTACAACCAACTGGCCGAGCCTAGCCAATATAACAGCGTAACTGATTATTCAAATGTAGTGCCAAATCTATATAACGCAATCGTCTACAAGTACGTTACGCCAACTTACGGTAGTAATGGTGGCTTGACAACTGTAGCTATACCCAAAGGTGAAAGCCTCAGTGGGATGGTAATGTAATGGACTATATTGCTGGGGTTTTAGGTAAGCTCAACAGCCACGTTTTCCCAACCGATAAAGTTACCTTAGGAGCAGCAATATCTATACCACTAGGTGGTCTTTTGGTGATTGCGCTTCTGACCTACACCAAGCGCTGGAAATGGTTATGGAAAGATTGGTTAACAAGCGTTGACCCTAAAAGAATAGGGGTTATGTACATAATAGTGGGGTTATTAATGCTGGTTAGGGGTGGGGTTGATGCTCTAATGATGAGAGCTCAACAAGCAACTTCTGTCGGTTCCTCCCATGGCATTGTATCGGTTAACACTTTTCAGCAGCTTTTTAGTGCTCATGGCACGATTATGATTTTTTTCATGGCTATGGGTTTAATGTTTGGCCTTATAAACTTGGTGCTGCCAATGATGATTGGCTCACGCGATGTAGCCTTCCCGTTCATGAATTTAACTAGTTTCTGGCTATTTGCGGCTGGTATGATTCTTATAAATTTGTCGCTTGGTATTGGTCAATTTTCGGCAGCTGGTTGGTTGGCATATCCACCGTTATCAGAGCTGCGCTTCAGCCCTGGGGTTGGTGTTGATTACTGGATATGGAGCTTGCAGATTGCTGGAATTGGTAGTTTGCTGTCGGGTATTAACTTCTTTGTAACGATTATAAAAATGCGCTGTCGTGGCATGAATTTGATGAAGATGCCATTATTCGTATGGAGCGTACTGTGTACTAATTTACTAATTATGTTTGCTTTCCCGATCCTAACAGTAACACTGACGCTACTATTTCTAGATCGAACAATGGGCATGCACTTTTTTACTAGCGGCTTTGGTGGTAACCCAATGATGTACGTGAACTTGATATGGGCATGGGGGCATCCAGAAGTCTATATCCTGATCTTACCGGCTTTTGGAATATATTCGGAAGTTGTGGCAACTTTTTCTAGAAAAAGATTGTTTGGTTATACATCAATGGTTTGGGCTCTAGCGGCCATTACAATACTGTCTTTTAGTGTTTGGTTACATCACTTCTTTACAATGGGGGCCGGGGCTGACGTCAATGGATTCTTTGGGATTATGACCATGGTTATAGCCATACCGACAGGTGTCAAGATATTTAACTGGCTGGCTACCATGTTTAGGGGTCGTATCCGCTTTACAACGCCCATGTATTGGTTTATGGGGTTCGTTGGTTTATTTACTGTTGGTGGAGTTGCTGGGGTGGTCATGTCCGTGCCGCCAGCTGATTTTCAATTACACAATAGTCTATTCCTAGTAGCCCATTTCCACACCATGATAGTCGGTGGAGTAGTTTTCGGTTACCTTGCTGGCATAACTTATTGGTTCCCGAAGATATTTGGTTTTCGTTTGAACGAACGACTTGGTAAATGGTCGTTCTGGTGCTGGTTTATAGGTTTCTTATTAGCGTTCGTCCCACTATATATCTTAGGTTTAATGGGTGCTACTAGACGACTTGATCATTATTCTGCCTCACTAGGTTGGCAACCGCTATTTATTGTCTCAGCTATCGGGGCAGCTATCATCGCAGCCGGTGTTGGTATATTTATATTGCAAATTATTGTCAGCATTATAAAGCGCAAAGATAACATTGATTACACTGGAGATCCCTGGAATGGTAGGACGCTCGAGTGGTCTATCCCCTCACCGGCCCCATTTTATAATTTTGCTATTGAGCCGGTAGTTACCGACCGGGATCCATTTTGGCAAGCTAAACATTTGGCTAATAATAATGAGGCTGAGGCACCACACTATAAATCTATTACAATGCCAAAAAATAGTTCGATTGCACCGATTATTGGTGCCCTTAGCGTAGCCTTTGGCTTTGGTATGATTTGGCACATCTGGTGGTTAACGATAGCTTCTCTTGTGGCAATTATTGTGTCTATTATAATTCGCATCTCAGATGATAATACTGATTTTGTGGCACCAGCTAGTAAGATCGAAGAAATTGAATTGGGCTATAGCGCTAAACGAGCACTAGCACCTAAGGAGAAATACGCATGAGCGAGGCGGCTAATCCGACTATGGGCTTAGAAGTGTCTAACACCGAGCAAGCGAAAAACGCCAAAACATTATTTGGTTTTTGGGTTTATATAATGACCGACTGCGTATTGTTCGCTAGCCTTTTTGCAACTTACGCCGTGCTACATCGCAGCACCTTTGGGGGGCCATCTGGTGAAACATTGTTTTCACTGCCGAACGTACTAGCCGAGACTTTGATACTGCTAACATCAAGCTTTACCTGTGGGCTTGGCATATTGTCAGCTAGGGCTAGGCATAAAAATAAAGTTCTATTTTGGTTTTTGATAACATTTGTTCTTGGTGTGGCTTTTCTTTTTCTTGAGCTAACTGAATTTAGGCATTTAGTTATTACAGGTAACAGTTGGCGGCGCAGTGCCTTTTTATCAGCCTTCTTTACTTTAGTTGGCACGCACGGGTTACACATTAGTGTTGGTCTACTCTGGTTAGCAGTATTACTGGGTAAAATTTTTAGTAAAGGACTGTCAAAAAATAATATCCGGCAGTTGACACTTTTTAGTATATTTTGGCATTTCCTCGATATAATCTGGATTTTTATTTTCACAATTGTCTATTTGATGGGGGCGTTAGGTAAATGAGTAAACACCAAGGCATGATAGTAGCCGAACACGAAACTAGTGAAGGAAGTTTAAAAAGTTACGTTAGCGGTTTTGTGCTGTCAATTATTCTAACGCTAGGGGCCTATTTGATGGTGACCCATCATAGCTTCACGGCCGATAGAATCGTCGGGGTTATTGTCGGCCTAGCCCTTTGTCAATTCCTAGTGCAGATGCTATTTTTCTTACACCTTGGAAAAGAAACAAAACCGCGATGGAAATTATTTGTCCTACTATTTATGATCACAGTAGTTCTAATCTTAGTGTTTGGTTCAATATGGATTATGAATAACCTAAACTACCGCATGACGCCCGAGCAAATCAATACCTATATGAATAACCAAGGTGGTGGTTTTTAGTCAGTGGCAAAGTTTATCGATTATTACAATTTAATGAAGCCTGGGATTATATATGGCAATTTAATTACGGCCATTGGTGGATTTCTCTTAGCTTCAAAAGACCATGTTGATATAACTCTACTAATCTTTACGCTGCTCGGTACCTCCTTAATTATTGGTTCAGCCTGTGTGTTTAATAATTACATAGATCGAGGTATTGATATTAAAATGGATAGAACCAAAAAACGGGCACTGGTTAGCGGGCTAATTAAACCAACTGATGCACTTGTATTTGGTTCAATAATTGGGTTGGTCGGTTTACTAATACTAATTTTTCACACCAACGGACTGGTCGTATTAATTGGTAGTCTGGCATTTATTATCTACGTGGTGTTTTACGGTATATCAAAACGACGCAGCGTTCACGGTACTCTAGTGGGCAGCCTGGCTGGAGCATCCCCGATTGTAGCCGGCTACTGTGCAGTTACAGACAGCTTTAACAGTGGTGCCATTATTCTGTTAATAGTATTGATCTCCTGGCAAATGGCTCATTTTTATGCAATTGCAACCTACCGGCTTGATGACTATAAAGCCGCCGGCATACCAGTTCTACCAGCTGTAGCAGGTATAAAGCAAACGCAGATTCAAATTTTCGCCTATGTCGGAGTCTTTATAGCAGCTATTTGCTGCTTAACCTTTTCTGGCTACACTGGCTACGGATTCATGTTAGTGATGCTAGTTCTTGGGCTTTGGTGGTTATATAAAGGTATAAAGGGCTTTAAGGCTGCCGACAGTAAAAAATGGGCTAGAAAAATGTTTTTATTTTCGCTGATAGTAATAGTTGGATTGTCGTTTATGTTGTCAATTAACACTCTAATTTCTTGAAGAAGTTTAAGATTAACCAATAAGTGAGATAGAATATTACTTAGTTATGAGAATGATGGGCAGAACAAAGAAAAATAGTTGGGGTTTTACACCGGTCGAGATAGCCTTTGTGCTGGTTATAATTATGGGGTTGTTTCTATCCGGTTATTTATTATTTAGCAGTGATCACAAAACTAATAAGTTAGCTAGCTCGTCGAGTTCTACGACTAGCACTACTACCACGAATTCGACTAGTAGTTCATATGCAGTTTTATCACCAGCAACTGTACCGTCTAAGACAGCCGAGTGCACTCAGGCGATTAGTTTTTCTAGTAACGGAGATTCTGGGCCAATATCATGTACGGCTGGTGGACTCAACATAACGGAATGGAATAGCCTAGCGGCACTTGAGCCTACGGTTATGGCCCTTGGCTACGGTGCAACTTCTATTGATGTTCAGTCAGCACTCTGTGCTGACGTGCAAGAAAACATAAGTAATCCTATCGAGGTGACTACATATCAAATTGCTGCCCTATATTATGGCTGGAATTTCAGCAGTAATCCGACCGCCGTAATAACTAACGGTACCTGTGTTAATAAAGACGATTAAACTCGTACTTCGTTTTCGTAGCGTTCAAGACTAATCGTACGTCCTGAGAGTATTAAAACCACATTCTTACCTTTAATCGACTCCCTGTATCTTCTCAAACCCGCCAAAGGCAATCCGGCGGCAAGTTCAACTTTTAAGGGACGAGATGGTCTTTCCCATAGCCACGTTACTGCCTCGCGTAGGTCATGATCCGGAACACCGATAACAAGATCTACTAAATGACTAGCTAGCTTAAAGGGTAATTCGCCGACTTGCCTAACTGCTGCACCATCCACGTAAGTACTGATTTCGCCTGGCAAGGGCGATGGCTTGCCTTGTTCAACCGCATATTGCCATGAGGCGGCCCCTTCTGGTTCAACGCCAATAATCGTAGCGTTTGGATTTTTGTCTTTAATAACGACACTTGTACCGGCTATTAATCCACCGCCGCCAATCGGGCAAATGGCCATATCGATATTTGGAACTGCTTCACAAATCTCAGCCGCCAAAGTAGCTTGACCAGCAATTACCCTTATACCATCGTAAGGCGAAATGAAAGTCTTACCTTTTGCTTCAGCATAAGCTTTGGCTAGTTCTAGAGATTCCTCAAAATTTTCTCCCTCAGGTGGTCTTTTATTTACAGCATCCTCGCCAAGCTCAGTTATTCTAGCTATTTTAAAGTCTGGTGTAATTATTGGCATAAATATATCAACAGGCATTTCTATCTGAGTGTTATCTAGGGCCCACTTACTGCTTAGAGCTATACTCAGACCATGATTACCTTCTGTCACAGTAACTAGTCCGCTTTTCCGTTCTTCGTAAGTCATATTATAAATAGAGTATTCGGCTCCGCGAGTCTTAAAAGATCCGCTTCTTTGTCCTAGTTCACTTGCATAAAAAATATTTGCTTCATACTCAGAAGATAGTTGTTCGTCACGAATTATCTCGGTTGGTAAAACTGGGCTAGCACGCCTAGCAAGAACAGGACGTGCTTGATTCATTTCTTGCAATAATTGAGATCTATAGTTTATTGTTTGTTCAGGACTAGACATTTTCCATCCTTAATATTAAAACCCTCCGCTAAAATGTGGAGGGTTTAGTGTTTGCTAAATAAGTTTTTTACTATAAATTAAGCAAGCCTCCGCGTAGGAAGTTTAATAATAATCCCAGCCATTATTACCATACTCATTACAATAAATATATTAACATAGTGGCTAACTAATTTAGTAATTATAACCGGAAGACGAGTTGGTCGTAAACGAACCGCTATCAACATTTGTTGTTGACTGACAATATGATGTTCTGGTTATTTTATACTTATAACTAAAGTATCTTTAAATATCAAAACAAATTAAATATTCTTTATTTTAACGCGACGTGAAAGACTGTAGTATCTCTAACTTCAGCCCCATGTTTTTCGTAAAACCGATGAGCCTTTCCCCGGCTTGTGCGCGATGTAAAGGTAAGACTTTTACCCTGTTGTTCTTTAGTCCAATCTAACATTGCTTGCCATACTTTATCTCCAATGCCCCGTCCCTGAACTTCGGGATCAGTAACAAAGTCTTCTAAATCGCCCTTCTGGCCCGAAAGAGCTCCCGCGAGTAGGTTCATTGTTGCAGTTCCAACAATTACCCCATCTAATCTAGCAACTAGTTGGGCGCGTTCGGGCGAATCTATAATTTTTCTAAGCAAATCTTCCCTCACCGGGTCACCACTTAGTGCTTCGTCCAAAAAGGGCCTTAATCTACCAATACCAGCAGCATCAGCTTCAGAAAATTCGGTTAATCGTTCAACGGATACATCTGGTTGAGTCATAACAATATATTAGCATATTATTGATTAAATAGCAATACCCAGCTCCTTGGAGTAGCTGTTTATGATGCTCGAGTTTTTATATCTGGAAATCTAGTAATTAAGAGAGTGTTTGTTATATATAGTCCTCAACACCCTCCAGCCAGCCACCCATGAAATATTCTTTAGGGTTAAATTTTGTAACGTCAACCCATTCGTAATCATCCATATGTTTTCCAAGAACAATGTTACCGCCCCTATATTCAGCTTCATAGCCGATGGCAAAGATTCTGACTTTTTTATTTAGATCATGTTCTAGGCGTTCAACACGGAAGAATACACCATTCTGAGTTACGCTACCGTATTTGACCTTATCGCCCAATTCCTCATTCATTTTTCTATCGATAACTGTTTCAAGAGAAGTATTAAACTCGTCTTTCTTAATCCTACCCCCTGGCAAATCCCATGCACCGAAAATGTCATGAATTATTAGTAATTTATTCCCATCACGAAGAAACACTTTAACTGCAACAAAGTATAGGTCTTTATCGTATTCATCCATCTCTTATATATTATCAGAGTAAGTGTTGGGAGTTACATAAGATGGCCCCAAAACCCTATCGGCAAATCACCATTCAAATACCATTTTCCGCGATACAGGACTATATTTACAATTCGTCCTGATCTTGTTTTACATATACCATAAGTTGGCGTCTTTTTAAGTAGCTGTACGCAGCCCCTGAAGGAATAGTAATTATCAAATGTACTGTGGGCTTTATGTAGCAACTGAACTTGGTAAATTCCAAGTATTATTAAAACAATTATTAAGACGCCACTGATTGACGACAATATCCTGTGACTTAAAAGCCTTTTGATCATTTTATATAAATAATTATACAGTGCTTCAAAGTACTTATACTTAGTGCAGCAAGTGGGTAAAAGTTTACGCCCTGTAAGGGATGAGATAGTTAGATGGAGAAAGATTTTAGAAGTACCATATCAAGAATATGTGTTATTCAAGTAAGACTTATGAGTTACACCAATGAAACTGTTAATTAAAGGCTTAGCTAATTATCGGTTAATGTAACGTCGAGGACATTATAACCTTTAGGTACTGG
>Ga0182030_10001306_pt1 | contig 50956 bp, 40 predicted proteins | sample 812S3MmetaG_FD_121299 | JGI IMG/M metagenome (GOLD analysis project Ga0182030, IMG submission 121299) | Permafrost microbial communities from Stordalen Mire, Sweden - 812S3M metaG (Illumina Assembly) | ecosystem: Environmental > Terrestrial > Soil > Wetlands > Permafrost | place: Sweden... | reverse complement strand
TGGAAGGGCGGGGCTTTAGCCCCGCCGTTGCAAGGCCGTCCTGATTATTTCCAAGTCCCGCACCCCGCGCAGCTTGCAGCCGCAAGCTGCGCGGGGTGCGGGAGGAATAGAGGGCGGGAGCCGTGATTTCGGCGGGGCTGAAGCCCCGCCCTTCCAGCATCGTCCAAACCTGGTGAGAAGTCCGGGTTAGGGTAGAGCGAAGCCACTCAAATCCCGGATCGTTGCCCATTGCCTTTTGATTTGTATTTGCCGGTCCGCCGCTCCGCACCCTCTGTGTTAAAGTCTTTTGGCCACAAAGGACACGCAGGCGCTGCGGGCAGGAGGAGAAGTCTTCGCGCGCTGACAAAACTTTCATCGTTAGCTGCGCCGAGGCCCATTCCCGACCGCGCACGCATTGATACCCTCAGCGAAAGGCACAACATCATGAACGTAATCCGGCCGATCCAGCAAGCAGCTAACTTCATCATGCTCGCTGTTCTCTTTGCCGTTTATACCTCCGCGGCACAAGCGCCCGCCCTGGCGGAGCGGTTGCGCTGCGAATATCGGGTCAACCCACTTGGGCTCGACGTGCCCGCGCCGCGCCTGAGTTGGATCATGGTTTCCCCGGATACCGGCCAGCGAGGGGCGCGGCAGACCGCCTATCGCGTCCTCGTGGCCTCTACGGCAACCGTCTTGGCGGAGAATCGCGGCGACCTCTGGGATTCGGGACGCGTTCAGTCAGACCAATCCAATCAACTGGAGTACGCGGGGCAACCGCTGCGATCGTCGCAACAGGTGTTTTGGAAAGTCCGAACCTGGGACGAGCACGAACAGCCTTCCCCCTGGAGCAGGCCGGCCACCTGGACCATGGGCATGCTCAGCGACGCCGATTGGCACGCCGAGTGGATCAGCGCCAAGGAAGCGGTGGCGGAAAGCCCGCCCTTTGCGGGGATCCACACGGAGGGCAGGGCGCTGCCGCCGCCCTTTGCCACCGCCCCTCCCCGAATCTACCCGACCATGCTGTTGCGGCGCGAATTCGTGGTGAAGCCGCGCCTCGAGCGGGCCGTCGTACACCTCTGCGGGCTGGGCCAATATGAATTGACGGTCAACGGCCGGCGAGTAAGCGACGACTTGCTGGCGCCGGGTTGGACGAAATACGACAAGACCGTGCTGTACGACACCTACGATGTTACCCCGCTGCTGCGTGCCGGCCCCAATGCCCTCGGAGTGCAGCTCGGCAACGGGATGTACAACGTCCGGGGCGGCCGCTACACGAAGTTTATCGGCTCGTTTGGACCCCTGAAGGTCATCGGCCAATTGCGCCTCGAATATGCCGGCGGAACGGTTGACGTCGTAGGTACAGATGGCAAGTGGCGCGTACATCCGGGCCCCATCACGTTCTCTTGCGTCTATGGCGGCGAAGACTACGATGCGCGGCTCGAGCCCAAGGGCTGGAATCAACCGGGCTTTGGCGATGCGGGCTGGGAAGAAGCGCTGGTGGTGAGCGGCCCCGGGGGGAAATTGCGCGGGCTCTCCTGCGCGGCCCCGCCCCTTCACACTTTCGAGAGTTTAAAGCCCGTGCGTGTCAGCCCTCTCCGGACGGGAACAACAGTCTACGATCTGGGCCAGAACGTTTCGCTGATCCCGCGAATTCGCGTGAAGGGGCCGGCCGGCGCCGTGGTAAGAATCACCCCCACGGAGCTGCTGCACCCCGATGGAACCGTGGACCGCGTTTCCAGCGGCGGCGGCGAGGCCTACTGGCAATACACCCTGGCAGGCAAGGGTGAAGAGGAGTGGTTCCCCAAGTTCTTCTACCACGGCAGCCGCTATCTTCAGGTTGAGTGTACGGCGCCGCCGGGCAGGAATCTGCCCGTTGTCGAGACGCTGGAGGGCGTGGTGGTGCATTCCGCTTCGGAAGCCGTCGGCGAATTCTCCTGCTCTAATCAGCTCTTCAATCGCATTCGCACGCTGGTGCGCTGGGCGCAGGAGAGCAACATGGTGAGCGTGCTCACCGATTGCCCGCATCGCGAACGTCTGGGCTGGCTGGAACAGTATCACCTGAATGGGCCGTCGCTGCGCTACGAGTTTGACTTGGCGGCGCTTTACACCAAGGGCATGAATGACATGGCCGACAGCCAGGTGGAGGACGGCCTGGTGCCCGACATCGCCCCCGAATATGTGCAATTTGAGGAGGGGTTCCGCGATTCGCCTGAATGGGGCAGCGCCTTCGTGCTGAGCGCCTGGCAGCAGTATGAGTGGACGGGCGACCGGGAATTGCTCCGTCGGCACTATGCGGCCATGCAGCGTTACGTGGCCTATCTGGGCAGCCGCTCCCGGAACTTCATCGTATCCCACGGCCTGGGAGATTGGTACGACCTCGGGCCCAAGCCGCCGGGGGTGGCGCAACTCACCCCCGTGCCCCTTACCGCCACGGCCTTCTATTATGCCGACGCGGAAGTTCTGGCAAAGGTGGCCCGGCTATTGGGCCATACCGATGACGCCGGGAGGTATGAAGAATTGGCCCGCGGCATTGGCGAGGCCTTTAACCAGCAGTTCTTTGATCCCGCCCGCCAGCAATACGCGCAGGGATCTCAATGCGCGAACTCAATCCCCCTGGCGATGGGACTTGTCTCACCCGCACATCGCCCCGCCGTATTGAATGCCGTGGTCCAGGATGTAACCCGTCGCGGAAACGCCCTGACGGCGGGCGACGTCGGCTATCGCTACCTGCTGCGGGCGCTGGCCGAGGGCGGCCGGTCCGACGTCATTTATGCGATGAACAATCAATCCGCCAGGCCCGGCTACGGATACCAGCTCAAGCAAGGCGCCACCAGCCTCACCGAGGCTTGGGATGCGGGGCGGGATTCCTCGCAAAATCACTTCATGCTGGGCCACATCATCGAGTGGTTCTATCACGACCTGGCCGGGATCGGCATCGACCCCGCCGCCCCGGCATTCAAAAAGGTCGTGATTAAGCCCGCCGCCCCGGGCGATCTGACGTGGGTGAAAGCCGGCTACAATTCCATTTACGGCAAAATCGAAAGCCACTGGTCCGTCGAGAAGGGGAAGTTCACACTCAACGTCGCCATCCCGCCTAATACGACGGCGGTGGTGTATGTCCACGCCAAAGCCGGGGCACAGGTGATGGAGAGCGGCAAGCCCGCCGCCCACGCCCTCGGCGTAAAATACCTGCGATGGGAAGACGGGGCTTCCGTGTACGAGGTCGCCTCCGGGCGTTACAGCTTTTCTGTCGAGTGAGATTTCGCCCGCATTTCTCACCACGATTTTGGAAGGGGGGGCTTTACAGGCTGCGGAAAAACCGTGCGGCACTGTCATTCTGAGCATTGACATCCATTCGGCTGCCCATGATCGACGGGACGAGGAGGGGTAGCGCGGACCTGTTTTTTAGGTCCGCGGCTTTTCCTTGTCCATCGGGGGGGACCCGCTAACCTGAAAAACTTACGCGCCGAGTTTCTGGAGAGCCGGCCTTTGGGGCGAAGAACCCCCGTAGGTCGCGTTGTTCGCCAACCCCCGCGAACTGCCGGGGTCCTTCGCCCCCAATGCGGGCTCAGGATGATGGCATTTATGCTTCTTTCCGCAGCCTGTTCAGCCCCCCTCCCGACAGGCCCCGAACAGCGTCCAAACGTGGTGAGCCCACGATTGACGCCAAAAAGGCCGCGGACCTCTACGACAGGTCCGCGCTACGGCTGCTTCCCGGCGCCACCGCCGCTTCCGCAGGCTATGATTCTGGGCAACCAGACTCGAAATAGTTCTTGACTTTCGTTAGCGAATAGGCTATGCTCATGGCAAGTCCCGGCGTCCGCCCGGCGCCATGCGCCTTTCGGGTTTTTCCCCAAAAAGAGGACAGAAACAGCAGTCGTCAGTAAAGGCTTGCTCCAGCACAATCAGATAGGCAGGGTATCGATGACGGGAGAATGTTCTTGATGATTAACCCCCAACCGGCGAGACGGAAGTTGGCGAATGCCGCGCCGAAAACGACTATACTCTTGAAAAAAAGGTAGTTAATAGAGAATGGGCGAAACCCGATGGGAGAAGCGATGAATCAAGTTTATGAAAATAAGGAAGTTAGCCGATGCAGGCCAGGGGTGGGAGGGCTGGTACAAAAAGATGTTAAAAATGAAGGATGGCCCGACTATATGCATGAAAACACAGGCGCGAGTGACAAAATGTCCTTCGATCCACCCGGCCTTTAGGACGAAAAATGCACAGCTTGCTCGGCAACCGAGGTGAAATCAGCCGGCGTAGCGCGGACCTGTTTTTTAGGTCCGCGGCACGTCCCCAATGGACAAGGAAAAGCCGCGGACCTAAAAAACAGGTCCGCGCTACCCTTCCTCGGCCCGAGTTTCTGCCCATCCTGGGCAGCCGCAAGGCTGTCGATGCTCAGAATGACAGCGCTTTCGAGTTTTTTCCGCAAGCTCTAAAGCCCCGCCCTTCCAGAGTCGTGGTGGGAAGTCCGGGTTAGAAGCGATTGGCGATTTGGGGAAATCAGATTCCGGATTCCGAATAGTGGACTCTGGACCTTTGAATTCCAGATTCCTTATTTCGGATCCCAAACTGACATTTACACTCGTGGTTCACTGGGAGTAAGGGGGCGGTTGGGATTGACGACCAGCCACAGGACGCCGCCGAGCACGCAGAAGGCGGCGGAGGTTAGAAAGGAAGCGGTCCAGCCATAACGTGCGGCAATGGCAGGTGTAGTAATGGCGGTAAGGGCTCCGCCCGCTTGGGCGAACATATTGATAAAGCCGGAGAGCGAGCCGGAGGAACCCTTTCCCAGGTCCGCCGAGAGCGCCCAGTACGCGCTTTGCGCGATGTAGAGCGAACCGGCGCCCGCCGCCAGGACTGCGCTGGCTGCGGCGGCAGTGGAGACCTGCGAGCCGGCGGCCATGAAGAGGCCTGCGCCCACCATGCCGATGGCCGCCACGCCGCAGCGTCCCCGCCAGCGGCCGAATCGAAGGCTCACGGCGTCGGCAATCCCGCCGCCCGCCGCCGATCCCAGCGCCATGGCGATGAACGGCAACATGCCGTAGTAGCTGGCGGTTTGCAGGTCCAGGCCGCGAACCCGGTTGAGGTATATAAAGAACCAGGTGAAGAAAATTGCGGGGGTGTAGCCAAAGCAAAAATAGCTGAGGGCGATGGCCCAAACGTCCTGGCTCCCCAGCATGACGCGCCACGAGTATTGGGGCGCCTCAAGAGGGTCACGCTGCGGGATGCCCTGATGAATCCATTTTCTTTCGGCGTCATTCAGCCAGGAGTGCTGGTCGGGATGGTTGCGCGCCATCCAATACCACACCGCGCCCGCCGCAAGTCCCAGCACGGCGCACACCCAGAAAGCCGAGCGCCAACCCAAATGGACCATAACGTAGCGGATGATGGGAGGGGTGAAGGCCGAACCCGCGCCAACGCCGGCGAAGATCAGGCCGTTGGCCAAGCCGCGCTCGGCGGTGGGAATCCAGTTGGCCACCCAGCGGTTCGAACTGGGGTACATGACGGATTCACCCATGCCCAGGAAGAACCGCACCGACCAGATGATCAGGAAGGCCTGAGGGATGCCGGCGGGAAAACTGGCGGTAAGGGCGGTGAAAGCCGCCCACCAAGCGGCTCCCAAAGCAAGCACGCGGCGCGGTCCCAGGCGGTCAACCACCCAGCCGCCGGGGATCTGAAAAAGTCCATAGCCGATGAAGAACGCGCTGAAGATTCTGCCAAGTTGCGAGTCCGTGAGGTGAAAATCCTGGGAGATGGAATGCGCGGCAATGGAGATGTTGACGCGGTCGAGAAAACTGAGTGCCCCCATTAAAGCAATCCATGCAACCAGTACCCAGCGAATACGAGTTGGCGCGGGCGAGTTCATGAGAAGATGGGTGACACCTCCGACCGGCTTGGCCAAAAGCTCTTCAGCGTCCCATGATTCGGACGGGAAGGCAACAAACTTTGGCAGAAAATGCACTTAACCGGGATTTATCAACAGGCAGGGACGCTCTTTAGGGAGTGGCAGGAAGGGCGGGGCCAGGGTTCCGTTAAAGTCGCGGGCGTTGCCTACCTCCATGGCCATGAATGCATCACCCGCGAAGAAACCCCTCACCCCCCGCCTTGCGGTCCCCCCTCTCCCCAAGGGAGAGGGAGAGAAATCAAAAATACAGCCCTCTCCCAGGGGAGAGGGTGCCCGACGGAGGAGGGAAGGTGAGGGGTCCTGCCCAACCTCGATTGGAATTTGACAGAGCACTGGGTCGAGAAGGCATCAAAGGCCCCACGCGTATCCTTGCACCGTAGCGCCCTACCCATAGCTTGGGAGGGGGCAAGATATTTAAGCAGCGTAGTTCATTCTGTCGTATAATTTCGGCAGATTCAGGTAGGAGGCCGCGTATGAAATGTAAGGCCCTACGGCATGGGTTCCCTCGGATCGTCGTCGGGATCCTAATTCTTCCCACAATTTTGCTCGCACAGAAGGGACTTTCCCACGTGCGTGTTGTCCGGCTGAGTTACGTGAGCGGCACCGTAGGCGTGAAACGCCCTGCGTCCACAGAATGGGCAAAGGCGCTGGTGAACACGCCCGTCCAGGAAGGTTTTGAGCTGTCGACTTCCGCCAACAGTTATGCCGAGGTGGAATTCGAAAACGGCTCCACGGTGCGGCTGGGCGAACTCTCCCGGGTGAACTTTGACCAACTGGCGATGGATGAGAGCGGCAATAAGCTGAATCGCCTCACGTTTGAACAAGGGTACGCGACCTTTCATATTCTGCCTGAACACCACGATGCGTACAGCGTAAAGATTGCGCAAACAACGGTGGCTCCGAACGGCAAGAGCGAATTCCGCACCGACCTTGAGCACGGCCGGGAGCGCGTGGAAGTATTCGCCGGCTCCGTTGAGGTGGCAACGTCCTCAAATACGGTGAAATTGGGTAAAGACAAAGTTCTGGAATTCGACCCGGAGGCCACGGAAGTGGCCACGAATGCAAAGCAGGGAATCGTCAAGGATTCCTGGGACAAGTGGACGTCCGAGCGCGATACCCAGGCGCAACTATCGCTCGCGGACCAAGCCGTCGGTGCGCAAGGCCCGATGTATGGTTGGAGCGATCTTAACGCCTACGGCGAATGGGGATTTTTCCCGGGTTTCGGCTATGGCTGGTCGCCTTTCGCCTCCATGGGCTGGTCGCCCTATAGCATGGGAATGTGGAACTGGTACCCGGGCATGGGTTACTCATGGATCGGCGGCGAGCCTTGGGGATGGCTGCCTTATCACTACGGCAATTGGAACTTCTCCCCCGGCTTCGGCTACTTTTGGATGCCGGGCAACATGGGAAATTATTCTCCGGCATTGGTCAGTTGGTATTCGGGGCCGGGATGGGTTGGGTGGTCGCCACTGGGAATGTTTGGCGCAGCCGGACAAAATATTGTGACCACCGTTCCGGGCGGAGTGGTTCAGAATGGGCTGCTGGTGAACTCCGAAAATGTGAACCGTATGCCAGTGACGGCGGGAACCAGAATCTCGCGCTTGCCGTTCGAACCAGGGGCGGGAGCGATGCTCTCTGGGCCGCACCTATCCACGGTTCCCGAGGCAATGTTCACGTCCCATGGCGCATCCACGCACACAATGGCGCCGGCTTCAGTTCTGATGGGAGGCGACGCGCAGAAGGAGCAATCGTTGCAAGGAGGGCGTTCACAGCCGCTGCGAGTGCGCTTGGGGACAACCTTGGGCGGGGCCTATGCTGTGCATGGCGCGGTTGGTGAATTTCGCGGCGAGGCCTTCAGCGGTTCGCACGGGCCAAGTTATGGGGCTCAAGGCGCCGAGCTTTCGCGCGGCGCTGGAACGGGTGGACCAACCCTGCTGGCCCACGGACAGCAACATTCATCGAATTCTGCTGAAGTCGGCGGGGGCGGAATGATGCCGAGCGGGGGTGGTGGCAATGCGGCCAGCGCGTCACCGAGCATGAGCTCTGCCGGGGTCGGGCATAGTTCCAGCTCGGGAAGTGGTCATCACTAACGGGTGACTAAGACAAATTGTCCGCAATGGGCATTCTATGCCAAACTGCCTATTATCAGTGCCGATCACGGGAATACTTGGTCTGGCCTAACTACGTTCTGCCGCCAGGCACATACCTTTGGGTAGCGGGTTAATTTGATGTCGAGGCGGATTTACGCCGCCAGGCTGCGACGCACACTCACCGCTATAACGTCAGGCGGGTCCGCTATCTCCCTTTTGCATTTGTTTGACTTAGGAGCAAAGGCAGGCTGTCCCATTCAAAGTCGGACGATCTGAAGCCCTGTTCCGCCTCTCGTTCTGCGAACCCCAATTCCTGTTCCCCCCGCGCTTCCATGCACGGCTCATCGTGACCCTTTGAATCCATTGTGTGCTCCTTTGCACCGGGCTCCCGGGGCGCGTACAATGGGCAGGTTCAGGATATTCAGGGGGTTTAACTAAAGGGTCATATAAACCGGCAACAGACTTCACGGGGGAAGCGTCATCCTCGGGGGCATGTCGTTTTCGGCCCGAGCTATTTCCTGAGCCGCGCGGGCACCGCCCGCAGGTGCGTCACGCACAGATCTTGTCAAGCGTTGACCCTTCGAGATTTGGGATAAGAGTGCGCTACAATAAACCGGAGGCTTTCACATGCAGGTGAGTCCCAAGGCCGGCAAACTGGCCGACGCAAGCGACTTGGTCAACGTCCCGAAGCTCATCACCGCCTACTTTACCGAACACCCCGACCCTTCGATAAGCGAGCAGCGCGTTTCCTTTGGCACCTCGGGCCACAGGGGGTCAGCGTTCAAGTGCAGCTTCAACGAAGCCCATATTCTGGCTATCTCCCAAGCGATCTGCGAATACCGCAAACAGCAGAAGATCCAAGGCCCCCTCTTTATTGGTAAGGATACGCATGCCCTTTCGGAATGCGGTTTTGCGACCGCTCTGGAAGTTCTCGCGGCAAACGGGGTTCACGTGATGGTGGATTCCGCTGGTGGGTATACTCCCACGCCTGCTGTTTCGCATGCTATTTTGAATTTCAATCAGGCGCGGCCCGCCGGCCTCGCCGATGGAATTGTGATCACGCCCTCGCACAATCCTCCCGATGATGGAGGCTTCAAGTACGACCCCCCGCACGGCGGCCCGGCGGACACGGATGTGACCCAATGGATTGAGCAGCGAGCCAACAAAATCTTGGAGGATAATCTCCGGGAAGTTCAGCGCGTGCCTTACGCGCGAGCGCGATCAGCGGGAACGACCCACCTGCATGATTACGTAGGCACCTATGTGAAGGACCTTGAGGCCGTGGTCGATATGGCGGCCATCCAAGGCGCCGGAGTGAAAATCGGAGTTGACCCCCTGGGGGGGGCAAGCGTCGCCTATTGGGGACCGATTCGCGACCGTTATCATCTCAATCTGACCGTCGTCAACGAGTTGGTTGACCCGACTTTCCGTTTCATGACCATTGATTGGGATGGCAAAATTCGCATGGACTGCTCCTCGCGATTCGCGATGGCGAGTCTGATCGAGCGGAAGGGAAGCTTTGACGTGGCCTTTGCCAACGACACCGATGCCGACCGGCATGGGATTGTGACGCGCGAGGGCGGCCTGATGAATCCGAACGACTACCTCGCCGTGGCCATTGATTACCTCTTTCCCAGCCGTAAGGGCTGGCCTGCCACTGCGGCAGTTGGCAAGACGGTGGTCAGCAGCAGCTTGATTGACCGCGTTACCCAACGGTTGGGGCGGAGGCTTGTGGAGGTGCCGGTGGGATTTAAGTGGTTTGTCGAGGGCCTGCTGAATGGCGCGCTAGGCTTTGGGGGTGAGGAGAGCGCCGGCGCGTCGTTTCTTCGTTCCAGCGGGCGGGTTTGGAGCACGGACAAAGATGGCCTCATCATGGGCCTGCTGTCTGCCGAAATAATAGCTAAGACCGGACGCGACCCGGCAGAGCATCTTCGCGCGCTGTCGAACGAGTTTGGCGAAATGGCGTACGAACGCACCGATATGCCCGCCACACCGGAGGAAAAGGCCGCGCTGGGGAAGTTGTCACCCTCGCAAGTGAAAGACGTCGAGGTCGCCGGGGAAAAGATTGTGGCGAAATTCTCCGACGCTCCCGGCAACGGCGCGGCGATCGGCGGAATCAAGGTTGTCACCGAACACGGATGGTTCGCCGCCCGCCCCTCCGGGACTGAGGACGTGTACAAGTTCTACGCCGAAAGTATGAACGGAATCGAGCACCTGCACCGGATTCAGGAAGAAGGCCGCGCCCTGATCACGCGAGCGCTGGGAACGAAAGTTTAGGCCCCACAATACCCCGAAGATTCTACTTCCCTCTCCCCCAAAGGGGGGGAGGGGGGACCGCCGGGGGGTGGGTGAGGGGGTAAGTACCATGATGAACTCCCTGGGCAAGTTCGTATCTGCACCACGGTATTGACCCCCTCACCCGGCTCGCTCCGGCTGGAGAAAGCGCCGGTGGCGGCCCACCCTCTCCCCCAAAGGGGGGAGGGTTGTAAATTCGAATTACCACCTCGCCATGGCCGAGCGATGAATTCGCGGTAAGAATCTGACATGCCGGCCCGCAAAAACCCGTGCGAGGCTTATCTGGAAGGAATCTGGCAGGGAGGGAAAATTGAAAACTGAAGCGAAAATCCCGAGTCCCGCCGCGACTGGCGAAGAAGCGACGAAGTTAGTCAAAGAATTGCGGCACGCTTTCGAGCATCACCTGCGCCGTACGCTTGCCAAGGATCGCTACACCGCCACCACCCGCGACCGCTATTACGCCTTCGCTCTTGCCGTGCGCGACCGCCTGATTGAGCGCTGGATTCCCACCCAGCAAATGCACCACAACCGGAATGTCAAAAGGATTTACTACCTGTCTCTGGAGTTTTTGATCGGCCGATCGCTGGAACATAATGTGCTGAACCTTCGTTTGGGTGATGCTTGCCGCCAGGCCGTTTTGGATGTGGGACTCAATTGGGACGACCTCCTCGAACAGGAAGTGGATGCGGGCCTGGGCAATGGCGGATTGGGTCGCCTGGCTGCCTGCTTTATGGATTCCCTGGCTACCCTCAATTTTCCCTGCGTCGGATATGGCTTGCGCTATGACTTTGGCATCTTCAACCAGCGCATCGTGAATGGGTATCAGGTGGAGGTGCCGGATGATTGGCTGAAGCTGGGCTACCCCTGGGAAATTGCCCATCCGGAATTTTCCTTTCAAGTGCAGTTTGAAGGCCGCGTCGAAGCCCGCCCAGGCCCCAAGGGTTCCGAATGGCACTGGGTTGATACCAAGCCGGTGGTGGGGATGCCCCACGACCTGCCGATGGTAGGATATGGCGGGCACACGGTAAACACCCTCCGTCTCTGGTCAGCGAAGGCGGCGGCAGAATTCGACCTGGATGATTTCAATCGCGGTTCGTATGTGGACGCAGTGGCCAACAAAGTCCTGGCGGAGAACCTAACCAAAGTCCTCTACCCCAATGACAATGTGTTTGAAGGAAAAGAACTTCGACTGAAGCAGCAGTACTTCTTCGTGTCTTGCTCAATTCAGGACATCCTCCGGCGATTCAAGACCGACAATAAGGATTGGGAGGAATTCCCCCGTAAAGCCTTTATCCAACTCAACGACACACACCCCTCGTTGGTTATCCCGGAACTGATGCGCCTGTTGATCGATCGCGAAGGACTGGGCTGGGATCAAGCCTGGAAAATCACCACGGCGTCCACCGGTTACACCAATCACACCATTCTGCCGGAGGCTTTGGAAAAGTGGCCCGTCAAGATGTTTGGACAATTGCTCCCCCGGCATTTGCAGATTATCTACGAAATCAATGCCCGGTTTATGCGGGATGTGGCAACCCGGTGGCCTTTGCAGGGTGACCGCCTGAGTCGCATGAGCATTATCGACGAGGGAGGGGAGAAATACGTTCGCATGGCCCACTTGGCCATCGTGGGCTCCTGCTCGGTGAACGGCGTCGCCCAACTCCATACCGAGCTTCTGAAGAAAGAGGTGTTGAGGGACTTCGCGGAATTGTGGCCGGCGAAATTCAATAACAAAACCAACGGCATCACCCCGCGGCGCTGGCTCCTCAGCTCCAATCCGGCCCTTGCCCATCTGATTACCGAGTACATCGGCGACCAATGGATCACCGATTTGGATCAGCTTCGGAAGTTGGAACCGTTGGTGGATGACCCCGTTTTTCGGCAACGATTCCACGCCGCCAAGAAGCAGAATAAGGAGCTGTTGGCACGGCTCATCACCCGCGAAACAGGAATCAACGTTTCGCCCGATTCGATGTTTGATGTTCAAGTCAAACGCTTGCACGAATACAAGCGCCAACTGCTGCTGGTTTTTTATATCATCGTGCTCTATGATCGCCTGAAGAAAAACCCGGCCCTGGACATTGTTCCCCGCACATTTATTTTTGGAGCCAAGGCGGCGCCGGGCTATTTCATGGCCAAGCTGATCATCAAATTGATCCACCAGGTCGCCGAGGTCGTTAACGGGGATCCGCAGGTTCAGGACAAGATGAAGGTGGTGTTCCTGCCGAATTACCGGGTGTCGTTGGCGGAGAGAATTACCCCCGCCGCGGATTTGAGCGAGCAGATCTCCCTGGCCGGAACGGAGGCTTCCGGGACCGGCAACATGAAAATGATGCTCAATGGGGCGGTTACCATTGGAACCCTCGACGGGGCGAATGTGGAAATCCTGGAGGAGGTTGGGAAGGAGAACATCTTCATTTTTGGCATGAAGGCTGAGGAAGTGGATCAACGCCGCGGCGCTTACAATCCCTGGGATGTGTACCACAGCGACGAAGAGATTCGGCGCGCGTTCACGCTGATCGAAAAGGATTTTTTCAGCCTCTTGGAGCCGGGAATTTTCAAGCCGCTTGTCCAATCGCTGCTGGAGGGCGGCGACCACTTTATGCTGCTGGCCGACATGCGAGACTACATTCAAACGCAGGAGCGCGTCGATGCCGCGTATCGAGACGTCGAAGGTTGGGACCGGATGGCAATTCTCAACGTGGCCCGCGCTGGAAAGTTTTCCTCGGATCGCGCCATCAAGGAGTACGCATCCGAGATTTGGCACGTGGAACCCTGCGATGGTGAGAGGTCGCCAACGCAGGACTAAAGGTTGGGTGCCATTACCAAGTTGCAGAAATGAGCGACACTATCTGTAGTCGGGCGGAAGGACGGGGCTTTGGAGCTTGCAGAAAAACTCGAAAGCGCTGTCATTCTGAGGAGCAGCGGCGACGAAGAATCTCGCCTTGCCTTGAAAATACTCAGAGCGAGATCCTTCGCGTAGTTTACCCTGAGCGGCAGAGCGAGATTCTTCGCTGCGCTCAGAATGACAGCGAACGGGCTCAGGATGACAGTATGGTAGGTTTTTTCCGCAGTGTGTTTGGCCCCGTCATAGAACTCGAGTTGATTTTGGGAGCTTTAGCCCCTGAAGCGACGCGGCTTCAGGGCCTGAAGGCCCGTCCAAAGCTCGGCCCGGTAGCGGCGGGGCTAAAGCTCGGGCCATCCGTGAGCCATAAATATTCATACTTATAATTGTAATTAGATGCTAGGTTTTAGGGAATAGCGAAAATCGATACTCGAAACTCATGATCCCTTCAACGAATCTCAAGTTTCGATTTTCGCGTTTCGTTTTTGGGTTCTGACGCCGTCTTTGCCCAGGGGGAGGGCCTTTGCAAGGTATGTGGCGCTGCCTCACTTTCGCTGTCTTGCTGGTTCCTGCTCTCGCTATGAGCCTCGCTTTAGGGGTGGCCGCCGGCGCCCCGGCCGGGCAAGATATTTCCGACCAGGCCGCCATCCAGGAAAGTGCCAGTTGGATCGGCCACCAGGACAAGATTGAAACTGAATATCGTTACGTAATGACCTGCAAATTGCGTTTGCTGCTCTTCTGGGCCGGACGCGATGACGTGGGCGGTGGTTACGTCCGCATCGGGAAGTCGTTCGGGGATGAGCGGCAGCAGATGATCCAGATTCTTTTTGGGTCGGATCCCGCCAAGGCTCCGCTCTCCATCAATCGCTGGGGCGCCGGGACAGAAGTCCTGCGCGGCGCCGACTCCGGCCGGCCGGCGGCGAGCGCCTTCTTTGGCTTTATGAAATCGTCGAAAGGTCAATCTGCAGTGGCGATGCAAAGGGAGCTTTCCAAGGAGAAGAACAACGGGGACCACCTATTTGAAGGCATCATCAGTCGAGTGGACGACGGCCGCGCGCTTTCCACCACCGTGCCCTACAACTCGAGCCAGGATCTGAATTTTAACCAATATGCTGAGGCGGAAAAAGCGACACTACAACAACTGGAGAGCAACCCTTCACGCCACATTCGGCGTCTGGACGGCGCCGCCCGGCAGGCATGTCCCCGGACGGGGGAGTTCCTGTCGACGACATTCGAACTGATTGATGACGCGGTCGCCGGCCATCCCACGCCCGCCTCACTGTGTTACATATACAACGCCCGCCATTATACGGCCACGCTACTGAGTGTCCATCCTGTCGCGGATAAGACAGTGCATATCACGCTGCGAGGGACCGCCGGCGCCCTCGATCAGACTTATCGCCATCTCAAGGAAGCCCACTTTGAGGTGGCGGGCGAAGAGACAGGAACCAAGTCCTCATTTGACATCTTGCTTGGCACGGAGGGAAACCTGCGCGGCGCGCCCATTCAGATTACTTACTCACCCAACTGGTGGTTCCAAGTCATTCTTAACCTCGCGCCGGGCGCCCCGCAACCTAACAACCCAGGCACCGCATCGCGTTAGGAGGCTGAACATGAAGGAGAAAATACCAGCGACTCCCGAAAACGTGAGAGCGGGAACCTCGGCGGCAAATAGCGGCATGACGCGGAGGGGGTTGTTGCGACAGACAGCCGCCGCTGCTTTATCTTGGGCCGCATTTGCGCGCCTTAGCTCGGCCATGCCCGCCGCACTGCCCAATCCCGTGGGCTATTCCAACATTTCCTGGCCGCAGGAACAATTAGGCCAAGCTTTGCAGACGGTTTCTACCCTTGGCTATCAAGGCGTGCAGGTGTTGGGTTGGGTGCAGGAGACCTATGCGGGTGAAAAGACTGCGGAACTCAAGAACCGGCTGCAGAAGCTGAAGCTTTCCGCTGCCGCGTTGTCGTGCAGTAAGGTGAAGCTGCTCCCGGACAACCCCGAGACCTTCACCTCCCAGTTTCGCGAGTATGCTGACTTCCTCCACAGTCTGGGGGGGAATGTTTTGCAGTTAATTGATGGCGGCAAGCCGCGCGGCAATTACCGCACCGGCGAGATCAAATCGCTGGGCGCGAAGATGAACGAGTTGGGAAAGATGGCGAAGGATTCCGGCATGACCGTTGGCTACCACCCGCATTTCGGGACGTTGGGAGAAACCCGCGAGGGGCTGGAAAGCGTGCTGGACGCTACCGACCCGCGGTACGTGGGGCTGATTGCGGATGTCGCGCACCTGAAACTCGGCGGCTCCGACCCGGCAGAGGTGATTCGAACCTATCATCAGCGGCTTGTCCTGCTGCATCTCAAGGACGTTCGGCAGGACGCCTACGAACTCGCTCGCCAGAATCGTGATGCGGCTGAAAAGTTGAAGTTCCGCTTCTGCGAAATCGGCCACGGAGTGGTGGACTTTCCCGCCGTCACGGCGAGTCTGCGGGAGAGTCAGTTCCAAGGCTGGGTGATTGTCGAACTCGATCGCTTCGAGCCGTCGGCCGGCGGCCCCGCGGAAAGCGCCCGGATTAACAAGGATGCCCTGCGATCACTGGGGTTTCAAATTGGATGAGGGGCGCAGACTCGGGTGATGCCGCCCGGCGGAATCCGCTCTAGCCCGCATTTCTCGCCACGCTTGGACGGGTGCTGCCGGAAGGGTGGGGCTCCTTAGGCTGCGGAAAAACCTCTAGTTTTTCGGTTCTCTGGCGAGGTGTTGCCTGGCCGTTTTGGGCGCTAGCTTGCTACCGCTTTCCTCCATGCATGCTTGCTCGCGGGAATGTCGGCCGGGAGCACAATTCCCCGCCAGCAAGCTGGCCGGTACCAAAGCGGCAATAAGCTGCCGCACTCCAAAGCATCGCACCATATGCCGCGAGGGAAGCGTCTTTCCGCAACCTCTAAAGCCCCGCCCTTGCAGACCGGTGGTGAGAAATCAGCTTCAGTAACCCGTAACCCCTGCTTTATGGTAGACCTCTGCGGCGCGCTGGTATTCCTCCTGCGCCTCATCCAGGCCCATACTTCGCAGCATTTGGCGAATCGTCAGGTGCGGGTCATTCGACCAAAACATCCCACATTCCTCATCCTGGTAATAACGGTAGCCCACTTTATCCCCGTAACTCTTCTGGAGGCCTTCCCCCCGCTTCAGGGCCCTGCTATACGGGATGATGGCGTAGCTCAAATCGAGCTCTTGAACGAGGATGTTGTCATCGGGAGGGTTGATGTTGCCCACTTTGACCTTATCATCGCTCATGGGCCATGTGACTTGGGAGACGATTTTGCCGGTGGGTTCGAAGATGGAAGCGTTGTTGTGCCAAGTGCTGGAAACGATGTAGTAGTGGTTATGTTTGGCGCGAAAGGCAGGTTGGGAAGTTTGCGGTGATTGGCTTGGCCACGCAACCAGCTCGGCGCCCTGGCGGGCCAGCTCCCCCCAGCCGTAATCAAATTCCATGTCATAGCAAATCTGGATCCCCAACTTGCCGAAATCACACTGGAAGACAGGCTCTTCCTTGCCCGGCATGGCGCCATGTTCCAGGGAGCCTGTGTGCGCATCGACGACAAGCTGCACCTTGCGATAGATGCCCACAACATCGCCGGTCCGGTTGAAGAGAATGGCGGCGTTGGAACATCGCCGGGTAGCCCGATCCTCCAGCAGGTAAGTCGGCGCCACGATGTAGCAATGGCATTTGCGCGCCTCGCGAGCGAAGGTATCCTGGATCGCGCCTGCCAGTGGATACGACCAATCCGCCACGTTTCCGATATCCTCGCCTTGACCGGTTACGGCCACCTCCGGCAGGACCGCCAGGTCCAAACCGCGGCCATACTTCTTCTCCGACTGCGCCTGCATGCGATCGACGATCACCGTCAGTTGCTCCAAGCGCTTTTCCAGGCCCGGATGTTTTCCCCAGAACGGTTGCAGCACTGTGCCGACGATGACCTTGCGGGAGGGTTGATCCGACGTGCTTTTCAGCGGGATGTCTGCGCCCGCTGCGGAAAATGGCAGCAAGAGTCCCAGGAAGCCCACAACCAACTTTATGAGCGTACGCTCTTGCATTAGGCGCTGTGTGATCACAGTACTCTCTCCGTTGCGGTATGATCGAGCCGATAGCGGCGCTCGGTATCGTCCTGAACGTGGAATTTTCTCATGCGGGCTACCCCGGTGGCAACCGCCCGTCGCCGAATCGGGTTTTGGTTCACCCCTTCGGGACCTGAGCCTGAGACCGCATCTTGATTCCCAGAGCGCTGCCTTGGCGCCGGGATGGGTCGCCCGCTTGGAGCTCATGATGCTCGCCGTCCTCTTGACGACTGACAAGCTGACTCCTGACGAACTTATAGCGTTATGCGGCTCAGGATCGTTTTATCAACATCAGCCTAACCCTTAGAATTAGAGGGAATTTCTCACCACGATGGGATAGTTTTGGGGAGCTGGCGGAAGGGCGGGGCTGAGCAGGCTGCGGAAATACTCGAAACCGCTGTCATTCTGAGGAGCAGCGACGACGAAGAATCTCGCATTGCCTTGAAAATACTCAGAGCGAGGTCCTTCGCTGCGCTCAGGTTGACAGCATTGTAGGGTTCTTCCGCCGCCTGTTCACCCCGCCCTTCCAAATCCGTGGTGAGAATTCCGGGTTAGACCGGAGCGGAAGGGGAATGCACGATGATGGTAATGCTATGCCGGAACCGTGTTGCGGATTTCTCCCAGTGGAAGGGTGTATTTGATTCTCATGCCCAAGCGCATCGCGACGCAGGGCTCCACCTAAAGGGCATTTGGCGCGCGGTAGATGAGCCCAACAACGTGTTCTTTTTATTCGAGGTGACTGACGATGGGAAGGCGCGGGCCTTCATAAACAACCCCGCCGCCGCGGAGGCCGCAAAGACGTCCGGCGTCCTCGACGGCGAGTATCACTTTCTTGAGAGCAGCACAGGGTATTGACGACCAACTCGGCTGGCTGGCGCAGACCGCCGCCTCGGCGATCAGCGGCTTTTCCTATGGAACCGCAGCTCTACGGGAAAAGACCGGAGGGGAGGTTTTCAGTGCCCCGCAAGGGTGCAAGATAGTAGCCGGGAGCAGCGCCCCCGGTAAGAGCGACGGTCGTTCGCCGATCCTGAAGGGGGCGCATTACCCCGGCCCGTGGGACGCAAGACTGGCGCCCTACCAACCGGATTCGACCCTCTCAGGGTCGGGCCTTGCTTGGGTGCGTTTTCCGGGGACGTTGTCCCCGGCTATTTTATCTATTCCCCTGCGGGGATCAGAAATGGAAAGCACCCATGGGTTTTTCCGCAGGCTGTTCAGCCAGGCAGATTTCTCCGGCGGAGCATAAACGCTGCCGCCCTAAAGTGTGCCTCTACATAAACCGATGCGGCGCCGCTGCGTGGAACATCCGGCTTTGACTCTTGCGTTTTACGCTTTACGTTTTGACTTCCTCTTGCGGCTTCGCCCCCTGCACTCACTCCACATAGACATTGAATTCCTCCGGTGCTACTCTGGCACCCGCAAAAGTCTCTTCATAGCAAGGAGGTCATAAAATGGTGAATAAATCAGACAAGCCGGGCGCGGGGGAAGGCCGCAACGGCCTGAATCGCCGCGAATTTCTTGCGGGGACCGGCGGCGGCGCCCTGTCATTCAGCATCATGAAGCCACGCATAGCTCGTGGGTCACAAGTGAGTTCCAAAATTTCTCTGGGATCGATCGGCTGCGGCAGCCGCGGCACTTGGATCGCCGATCTTTTCCGCAAGCACGGCGGATACGAGATCACCGCCGCCGCAGATTATTTCCCGGACCGGGTAAACACCTTTGGCGACAAGTACAATGTGCCCACGGCGCGGCGCTTCACGGGCCTGAAGAGTTTCCAACAAATGCTGGATGCGAAGGTGGACGCGGTGGCGATCGAGAGCCCACCTTACTTTCACCACGCGCAAGCCGCCGCAGCCGTTGAAGCGGGCGTCCACGTGTACCTGGCCAAACCCATGGCCGTGGACGTTCCCGGCTGCCGGAGCATTGAGGCCAGCGCCAAGAAAGCCGAAGAGAAGAAGCTTGCCTACCTGATCGATTTCCAGACGCGCACTGATCCTTTTTACCAGGAAGCCATCCGGCGAGTGCAGAAAGAGAGCAACATTGGCCGCATCATCAGTGGCGAGGCGTCGTACGTCGCCGGCTCACCCTGGCTGCGCATGATTCCGGACCTGGAAGCGAATCCCCAGGATCCCGAGCGCCGCCTGCGCGCTTGGGGAGTCAGCCGGGCGCTCTCCGGCGACATCATCACCGAGCAGAACATCCACTCGCTCGACGTCATGACTTGGGTCCTCGACCAGCATCCGGTGAAAGCCCTGGGCACGGGCGGCCTGAAATCCCGCAACCTGGGCGACTGTTGGGATCACTTCTCGGTCATCTTTTGGTTCGCTGACGACGTGCTCGTCACTTTCTATTCCAAGCAGTATGGCGAGGGCGCTGACGATATCCGCTGCCAGATGTTCGGCACGGAAGGCACCATCGACACACACTACGCGGGCGATGTCAGCATCAAAGGCAAGGTGAATTACTCGGGAGGGCGCGACGGCGGGTTGTTCGCCAACGGCGCGATCCGCAACATCTCGACGTTCTACGACCAGGTCACTTCCGGGCGCTTCGATTACTCCACCGTGCCACCCGCGGTGCGGAGCAACCTTACCACTATCCTCGGCCGAACCGCCGCCTACAAGCTCGCCGAGTTTACGTGGGATGAGTTGATGCGGTCGGAAGAAATCCTCGACCCGCATCTGGCGGGGTTGAAGGAATAAGCGCGCGGCGGAATTGTGGGGCCGGGGCGAGGGTAGTAAGAGGGTAGCGCGGACCTGTTTTTTAGCTCCGCGGCTCTTTCCCGATGGACAAGGAAAAGCCGCGGAGCTAAAAAACAGGTCCGCGCTACGCCTGCTCCTCACGCCGACAACACAACTTCCAGTGCATGATCCGGAGTCACAGCGATCTCGCGCTCCAAGGCCACCACTCGCCGCTGTGTCTCCTCTTTCAAATCGGCCCGTAAGACCTCCGTCCCCAGGCGTGCCGAAGCTTTACTAAACTGGCCCTTGGCGAGGCCATTGACGGCCAAACGCTGCACAGCGATGGCGCCCTCGGCCACGTGGACTTCCACGCGCTGGCCCTGGGGTTTGAGCGTGTGAGTGAAGCTGCCCCATCCTGACGGGACCGACCAGAAGCAGCGGAACGCTTGGCGGCGCGTGCGCGGCATCAGGGTGAGTTCGCGCTCGGGAGCGGAATAACGGAAGCCGCTCCAGGCCACAAAACAGGCCCAACTCGCCATGGCGCGCGCGTAATGGTGCCCGCATTCAGGCTCGTTCCAGGGATTGCGCCGCTCGCCGTCAAAGCGCCGGCGCGTGGACTCCACAATGTTGAGCGCCTCCGTCGTCATCCCTTCAAACGCCAGCGAGGCCGCAAACTGGTAGTCCAATCCCGTCCAAATCTCGCCGAAATAAGGAAAAGGAATTTCCGGACGTTTGCCCAGCGGATAGGTGGCCACCAGAACTCCGCCTTCGTCGTTCAGGGCATAGGTGCGCTGAAGATCGGCATGCTCGCTCAGGTTCGGTCGGTAGTTATACTTATAAACCGACTTCAGTGTGGCGCGCACATGCGCCTCATCCAACAGATATCCGAGGCCCGCCACATGCGCCTGCATTTGGCCTAGCAACTGGTCCGCCAAGCAGGCGTTGCCCATCTGGTAATCAGGCTTGAGGGTATCACCCGCGCCCATGCCGACGCGCAAGCCGGGGGCGATTTGGTCTGCCGGACGTCCCTCAATTTTTTGAATGTAGTACTCACCGTTAAAGAGATTTTGGTCAATCCAGCCCCTGCCGTTCTCAAAGAGCCGGTGATACTCGGCCGCCGAGTCCTGGTCGCCGAGGACGCGCGCCATCTCTTCGCCCGCGCGCAGCGCTCCCAGGTAGTAGATCCCGCACAGAGGATTAGGGCCGTAGAACTCCACGTCGTAAGTGTTGTGCTGCACGCCTTCGGCAACGCCATCGCGGTTTCCATCCCAACCGTTTTTGATCCAGGCGAATTCCAACGCGCGCTTGGCGTTGGGCCACAATCGGCGCAGCCAATCCATGTCACCGTATAATTTCCAGTCGCGGTAAAGCTTGATCAGGCAACCCATTTGTCCGTCGGCGGCGGCCATCTGCCAAATCTGCACTCCGTCCGGCAGATAGGAACGGAAGCCCATCAGGCCGTTGGTATCGGTGTTGCGCAGGAATTCCGATTCGCGCAGTGAGTGCGCCAGCTTGGGAAAGAGCTGCGCCGTGGCTTGCTCGTAATTCCAAACGTGAGTGCAGTTGCCGTGGCAGCAGCCCTGGTGGTCATTACAACCTTCGAATCCATGAAACTCACCGTCCGGCGTGCGGAAGCAGGTGTTCGTCCGCAAGGTGGAAAGCGTGCTGGTGGCCGCATCCAGCACCGCCGCCGGCAGCGTGGACGACTCGATGGCGTGGGCGAACGCGCGCGTGCGCGCTTCGAGCTGGGGGAGTTGGGCGGCGGCTTGCCGGCTGGCGTCCCAGGCGTTGGCAAAGCGTTCCGTATAGGCGTTGCCCACCACCGTGGTCTTGGGCACACTTTCCGGAGCAGGCCAGCCGCAGCGCTCCGGGGTGCGATTGGGGAAATGCCACGCGAGCAGGAACGTGACCGCTGCCTCGCGCCCCCCGGGAATGGTTTGCGTCACCGCCAGGGAACTCACCGGCATAGCGACCGGAGAAGCGGAGTCCAGCGCGCCATCGTCGCTGAAGTCGTCCCAAAAGGTCAGCACTCCATTCCACCACCCGGTCCGCTTCCAGCCACGGAGATAGGAGACGCTTCCCTCCGGCGCTCCCACGGCGCACAACGCGAACGTGCCTTTCAACGGGTGGAAGGGCGACAGGAAGGGATTGTCCATGTACAAGCCACTCAGGCCAGGGCCCTCGCGAAAAGCCGCCTGCCCTCCTGCTGGGGTCTGGCGGGCATCCGACTCCCTGACCGCTTTGCCCACGGGAATTTCAATGCTCCACGCGATGCCAACTCGGGCGGCGGCGTTGTTCGTATTGCGGATCGTGTACCGCAGAATCGCCACGGGCCACCCGGAGGCGTCAACGTCCAGGGGCACCAGCGGATTGAACGCTTCCAGCCGGACCTCCACCGGCAATTGAGGATCGCCAAACGCGATGCGCGCAAAAGGGTACGCGCCCGTAAAGGCGGCTTCGGCAAGGCGCGGCAGACCCGGAGCGTTATCGGAGCCGAGGCCGCTCTCGTTCAGCTCGTAGGGCGGCTGGAGGCGCGATTCCAGCACGCGCGCCACGGGTTCGCGCTCTCCCACCCTGGCCCAGATGGCCGGAAAGGCGTAACTCAATTCGTTGCCCTTGTCGGGCCGGTTGAAGATTTCCCAATCGCGGAGTTGGCCGCGGCCACCCAGCGACACCGTGCCTGTGCCAATGCCTCCCAACGGAAACGCAATCATCTTCAGATTCCGCCCCGTAAAGGTACGGGGAAAGTTGATTGGAACGAGGGGCAGAGGAGGCGATTTTTCCGCGGCGGCGGCGCCGCCAGGGCTTGCGGTACCCATCTTGTTACTTTGCCCGGCCAGCGAGGGCCCTCCGAGCGTCGACGCCACCGCGCCTCCGGCAGCAACTTCCTTTAGAAAATCCCGGCGAGGGTATTTCCTGCTTTTGCGTTTTTCGGACATGTGATCTCCCGTTCTCTACGAACTTTAGCACCATCGTGCCGACCCTGGATTCTCGCTCAGCAATAAACTATGTCAAGGGAAAACCTTGGATGGTTTCCATACCGCCCGTCACCGGGCGATCCCGCCGGTGCTTCAATTCCCCCATCGACCTCCCGCCGCCATCATGTAGAATGGTCGCCGGGCCAAAATTCCAACGGGTTCGCGATCGAGGAATCCAGGATCCCGCCAGTTCGCGGTCAAGCCAGCGCGCACACGGGTTCATATGCGGGTGCGGTCGAATCGGGAGGAACACATTTCGTGCAGATGTTGATCAGGAATACAACGTCCTTGGCGCTCGCTATCGTGGTCATTATCATCTCCGGGACCGGCCTGAGCCAGGAGAAGGCGTCGTTCCAAGTGGAAGGCATTGTTCGCGACGAGTCAGGCGCTCCCGTGCCGGGCGCAGAAGTCACACTGAGTAAAGGCCGCTTCCGCGCCAGCCAGCCCACTGACCGCGAGGGACGATTCCATTTTCCCGACACGCCTATTGCCGCGGGGACGCTCACCGTGCGAAGCGGCGTATTCACCCCTGTCCAGCAAAGTTGGGACGCAAGCACCCAGGGTTCGAGACCGATTGAGATCACGCTCGCTCCCAAGGCGCTGACCGAACGCGTTACCGTAACCGCCACCCGCACTGAGCAGCGTGTGAGCGACTCGGCATCGAGCGTGACAGTGTTAAGTCAGGAGGATCTCGCAACCAGTGGAGGGATTACGCTCGACGATGCGCTCGGCGAAATTCCCGGCTTCATGCTCTATCGCCGTAACGGCAGCCTGACGGCCAATCCCACCTCCCTCGGCGTCTCGCTACGAGGCGTGGGAACCAGCGGGGCCAGCCGCGCGCTGGTGATATCCGACGGCATTCCGCTCACTGACCCCTTTGGCGGGTGGGTTTTTTGGGACCGCGTCCCTTCGACCTCCGTGGGCGCCGTGGAAGTGGTCGAGGGTGGCGTTTCCGACCTCTATGGCGGCGATGCGCTCGGAGGCGTCATCAACGTTATTCCGCGCCGCCTTAACGATTCTTCCCTTACCCTCGAGACCTTCTACGGAAACGAACAGACGGCGGATGCGTCCGTCACCGCCAGCCTCCGTCGCGGCCCCTGGCTGGCCATCGTTTCCAGCGAGGGGTTTCACACCAACGGTTATGTTTCCGTATTGCCTCCTTTGCAGGGCACAGTGGATTCACCCGTGGCTTCCGAGCACATTGTCGGACAGTTCACACTGGAGCGCCGGTTCTCCGATCAGGGACGAGTGTTCGGGCGCGGGTCGATTTTTGAAGACTCCCGGAAGAACGGCACACCTCTCCAAAACAACGACACCCGGCTGCGCCAGATCGCCGTGGGCTCCGACTGGCAATCACCCGCGGCAGGCGCCTTGACCTTTCGCGCCTACGGCGGCCCGGAGGATTACGATCAGACCTTCTCCTCGATCGCTGCGAACCAGGACAGTGAAACGCTCACGGACAGCCAGCGTGTGCCCTCGTACCAAGCCGGACTCTCGACGCAGTGGACGCGCACGGCGGGCGCCCACCAGACGCTCGCCGCCGGTTTTGACGGCCAGGAAATCCGGGGCGCTAGCAACGAGCAGATGTACGCTTCTGGCAAGGTTTCATCCGCCGTGGGGGCGGGTGGGCGGGAGCGCCTGTGGGGACTGTACGGGGAGGACATCCTCCGCATCAACACGCGCTGGCTCATCACCGGCGGCGCGCGTGTGGATGACTGGCGCAATTATGACGCGCTTTCCGTAACGCGGCCGATTGCCAGCCCCGGACCTCCGAAAGTCACCGATTTCAACGACCGCGGCGAACAGGCTTTCAGTCCTCGACTCTCTACACTTTTCCGGGCGAAGGGAAACCTGGTCTTCCGGGCCTCCATGTATCGAGCGTTTCGCCCCCCTACCTTGAACGAACTCTATCGAAATTTTCGCCAGGGGAACACGCTGACGCTTGCCAATAGCAGCTTGACCGCCGAACAACTTACCGGCGCGGAAGCCGGATCAAGCTACAGTGCGTGGCATGAGCGGCTCAGCGTCCGCGGCACTCTTTTCTGGAGTGACATCAGCGATCCCATCGCCAACGTGACGCTCTCCACCACCTCCAGCCTGATCACCGCGCAGCGGCAGAATTTGGGCGAAACGCGCTCACGCGGGGCCGAGATCGAGGCGGAAGCGCGGCTGAGCAGCAACGTGACCCTTTCGGGAGGATTGCAGTTTGTGGACGCCACCGTGAGGAGCTTTTCCGCGAACACGCAACTGGTGGGTTTGCTCGTCCCCCACGTTCCCCGCCATGACATAAATTTCCAAGCGAAATACTCACGCCCCCACCTTGTGACCGCCGCTCTGCAAGGAAGTTTTGTGGGCTCCGCCTTCGATAACGATCAGAATACCCTCCTGCTGAATCATTATTTCCTCCTCGACGCGCTGGTTTCGCGCCCGCTGGGGCATGGCATGGAAATCTTTGTGGCGGGGGAAAACCTCTTGGACCAGCGGTACAATGTGGCACGCACACCTTTCCTGACGAGCGGTCCTCCCGTTCTGTTTCGAGGCGGCTTCCGGTTAACAATTCGATAGCCGCGCCTGGTGTGATTGTAGCAATTGAAATTATGCACCGGCTCGACGTAAGATGCCGCAGGGTTGCCTGAGGCGCTTGGCGCTGTTCGCCGCTTGAACGCGCTTCTGTGAGAAAAGTCCGCGCACTCGTGGAGAGCAATGCCGTCAAAGAATGCACTTTAAATGGGGGATGCCACTCATGCGCAATCGGTTGAACCGCCGCGGGTTTCTGAAGCAAAGCGCCTCATCATTGCTCGCCGCCTCGGCGTGGCCTGCACCGGTTCCCGCCGCCAAGCCGCCGGCTTCCAATTCTGCCCGTGAGTGGCGCGTGTACGGCGGCAATCTTGCCGGAACAAAGTACTCATCTCTCGATCAAATCAATCGCTCCAACGTCGGCAAGCTGCAAGTCGCCTGGACATATCACACCGGGGACAGCCGGCGCAAACCCGCCACCACCATCGAGTGCAATCCCCTGGCGGTGCATGGCGTGGTGTACCTCACCACCGCGCAACTAAAGCTTTGCGCGCTCGAGGCGGACACCGGCAAACTCCTTTGGCAATACGATCCGTTCGAAGGCATGGACGAGGACAAGCCGCGCGGAGTGAATCGTGGCGTGGCGTATTGGGAAGACGGCGCCGACCAGCGAATCCTTTTCGTCGCGCGCGCGCGCCTCTTCGCGCTTGACACCAAAACCGGCAAGCTCATTCGTGATTTCGGCCAGGGCGGCAGCGTGGACTTGAGACGCGGCCTGGGCCGCGACATCAGGGATCTTGAGTATGATGTCACCTCGCCCGGTGTCGTTTACAAGAACCTGATCATTTTGGGATCAATGTGCGGCGAAGGCCCGGAACCCTCTGCCCCCGGCCACCTTCGCGCTTTCGACGTGCGCACGGGCGTGATGGCCTGGATCTTTCACACCCTTCCCCGCCCCGGAGAGTTCGGCAACGACGTCTGGCAAGGTGATTCCTGGCGCACCACGGGCGGCGCCAACGATTGGGGTGGATTGACGCTGGATGAAAAACGCGGTTGGGTCTTTGTTTCCACGGGTTCTGCGGCGTTCGATTTCTACGGCGGCCAGCGCCTGGGCACGGACCTCTTTGCCAATTGCGTGATGGCGCTGGATGCTGCCACCGGTAGGCGCATTTGGCACTACCAGGTGGTGCATCACGATTTGTGGGATCGCGACCTTCCCTGCCCCGCCTCCCTGGTTACGCTCAATATCGGCGGCAAGCATGTGGATGCTGCCGTACAGGCCACCAAGTTCGGCCAGTTGTTTGTTCTCGACCGCGAAACGGGTACGCCCGTCTTCCCCATTGAAGAGCGGACCGTACCGCCCTCGGACGTCCCCGGCGAACAAGCTTGGCCCACGCAGCCGCAGGTGCTGAAGCCGCCGCCCTATGCACGCCAAATCTTCACCGAAGACGACATCACCAATATCTCGCCGGAAGCACACGCATACGCCCAGGAAACCTTCAAGAAATCGCTCAGTGGTACCTGGCGCCCTCCGAGCTTGCAGGGAACCATTATCTTTCCCGGGTTCGACGGTGGCTCGAATTGGGGTGGCGGCTCGTTCGATCCCACGACCGGTTGGTATTACATCAACTCGCACGATGAACCCTGGATTATGACCCTGGTACCCGCCCCGGAAGGCGCCGGGTATCCTTACTCGCACACCGGCTACAATCACTTTGTCGACCAGGAAGGCTATGCGGCCATCAAGCCGCCCTGGGGACAGCTCACCGCCTTCGATTTGAACCGGGGAGAAATTGCGTGGCAGGTGGTGCTGGGGGAGCACAAGGAATTAACCGCGCGCGGCATCCCGCCCACCGGCACACAGAACATCGGCGGCTCCATTGTTACGGCCGGCGGAATTGTCTTTATCGGTTCAACCCAGGATGAAATGTTCCGCGCGTTCGATAAGACCAACGGCAAACTTTTGTGGAAAACACAACTCCCCGCCGGCGGCTACGCGACCCCTTGCACCTACGAAGCCGGGGGCAAGCAGTACGTGGTCATCGCCGCGGGAGGCGGCGGCAAACCGCGCACGCTTTCCGGCGATGCCTATGTGGCTTTTGCCTTGCCGTAAACAATTCGCGGGGCGGATGCGCGAAGGGCTCTTACGGAGCTGCATATTTGCGATCGAACATGAATTTGACACCCTCCCTGCCGCACTCTCGGGCAGTTCGCGCCGGCGTCTTGGCCCTTGTTCTCGTCGTACTCAATCGGAGCGGCGTTTTGTGCGCGCAAGATCAGACGCCCCCGCCGCGGGCCGCGAAATCGCAGCCCCTCCCTTTCAGCCACAAGCTCCACACGCAATTCCTGCAACAGTGCCAGGATTGTCACCAAATCTCATCCGACGGCTGGACCATAAGCTATCCACCAGAGGGAAAGTGCATGACGTGCCACGCGACCATCAAGGCGGATAGCCCCGCGATCAAAAAGCTGGCTGAGTATGTTGCGCAGAAAAAACCGTTGCCCTGGGTGCAAATCTACGAAGTCCCGGACTACGTTTACTTTTCCCACCGGACTCACGTTAATAAAGCGAAGCTCGATTGTGAAGCCTGCCACGGCCCCGTCCGCGAACGCGAGGTGTTAACCAAAGAGAAGCCCACCTCTATGGCCGCCTGCATCAATTGTCACAAGGAAAAGGGAGCCCCCACCGGGTGCCGCACTTGCCACGATACCATCTGATTTTGAGAGTAAGGGAAATCAGTCATCATCCGAGCCCCCTCCCTTGGGGAGAGAGTGCCCGAGGGACGAGGGCGGGTGAGGGGTCATTTCGCACGGCCAGGTCTTTGCTGTGGATCGTCGCAGTGTCACGCTGATCAAGCAACCCCGATCAAGGCCGCGGCGCGTAAGTCTTCGACTTTCCGTTTCGGCTATTGGTCACGGTGAAGCCGCCATCGAGTGCTGCCGAGAGCTTGATCCAGCTCACGCTCGCGTCCTGGTCCACATTAACGATAAAGGGCTCGGGTGCGTTGTTCTCTTTGCCCGCATTCTGGGCGTAGTGCAACTGCCACACGTCCTCAATGCCCGGCGAAGTGCGGATGGTGTGCAAAGCCTCGGCCGAGCCGCCTTTCGTAGCGCCATTATTGGTAATGGCCACGCGTGGCTTGAGCGCATCCACAACGGCCGGCGCGTTTGACTCATTCAGCCCGTGGTGCGTGCTGAGGTAAACATCCACCGTCCCAAGTTTGTCGTTCGGGCAGACAAGCCCCAGCTCCTTATTCCAGGTCAGGTCGCCGAAATCGACCATACGAAACTTGCCATAAGTAATCAGCATGGCAACTGATTGGGCATTCTCGGAAGGATCAACCTCGCGAGGTTTGGTGGTCGCGCAAAAAGGATTCGGCTCACCCGCCCTTGGCAGCGGCCGCAGAATACCCTGGCCGGCAGCGCTCACAACCCGCACCTCCATGCCCTCGACGGGAATCCGGTCCCCCGCCCTGACAATCAGGTGGGATGCACGGTCTCTCACCTGCACGTAGGCATGGTAGAGATCGTCAGCTTCCTTCCCAGTTTCGACGCTTCGCCCATGATCCACAAAGGTGCCGATGGGAATGCGCTCGGCGAGCTGCGGCACGCCTCCCACATGATCCATATGGAAGTGGGTGATAACCAGGTAGTCGATGCGGGTGACGCCTGCCGCTTTGGCGACGCTGGCAATCCGCTCCGCGTCGCGGCCACTGAAGCCTGGCCAGCCTGTATCCACTAGCATCGATTTGCCGGAAGGGGTTACGAAGAGGGTGGATTGCCCGCCTTCTACGTCAATGAAGTACACATCGAGGGTACCCGCCGCCCGCAGCGGCGCGCTTAGAAATGCCAAGAAAGCAATCAGGAGAAGTTTGCGCATGGGGTGCATCCTAACACAATCCGGGGGCCGGAGAGAATTACGGCATGTTCAGGGCGGCAGCTCCTGAAATCGCGTTCTCCGAAGGGCTCGAACCGTTCCACCCCGATAAGGCGTAGGGGCGGTTCGCGAACCGCCCCTACTTCGTCCGTCTCCCTTTCCTCGGCAAGAGGTAGCGTCCTCGCGTACGGCAAGGCGGTTATATCAGGAATGGGCCACAACGATGCAGGCCACGATCGCGCCCAGAGCCATCACCGCGAAGATGGGAAGAATGACGCGCCGCAACGCGGGGCCGCCGAGAACTGCTGCGATCCCGCCTTTCACCATTGTGTTCGTCGCCCCTGCAAGCAGAATCGAGGCGCCCGCGGTGGCGTGCCCCAACACGCCTTGCTGGGCCAACCCCGCCGCGGAAATCGTGAATGCGTCCACATCCGCCAGGCCCGAAAGCGCTCCCGCCACGTAGATTCCGGAAGTACCGAAGTACTGATATGCCGCCCGCGAGACGAATAACACCGCCGCGAATATCAGGCCAAATTTGATGGCGCTCCCAAGCTCCATGGGGTTTTTTACCTGCAACGCGGCTTCCTGCTGGACGCTTCTTTGCCTCCAGAGGTTTATTCCCGCACCTGCGCCGATCACTACCGGGAGAACCACGGGGAGCATCAAAGCGTGCCCCAGGCTGTGATCAATTACAAAAGTCAGCAGCAACTGCCGGAGGAACATGATGGTGGAGGCGATCACAATTCCCAGCGCGAAGTATTTCGCCAGCGTGTCCGCTGCCTCCCGCGCTTTCTGCGAGAGGCCGAAGGTGACGGCGGTGCTTGAGGCGAGGCCGCCTAAAGCGCCCGTTACGGCCACCCCTTGCCGCGCCCCCAGCAACCGCATGAGCACGTATCCGATCATGCTCACGGCGGAAATCAAGACCACCATCCACCAAATCACACGCGGGTTCAATACCTGGAACGGTCCGTAAGCGTGGTTGGGGAGCAGCGGCAGCACAATCACGCTGACGATGCCAAACTTAAGGATGGCGTAAAGCTCCTCTTCCCGAATCATCTCCGCAAGATGATGCAAGGGCGCTTTGATGGAGAGCAGCAGCGTAGTGACCACGGCAAATGTCGCGGCGGGAATCAGGAAGCCCAGCGCCGTGAGCGCGCCGAAAATGAAAGCCAGAACCGCAACGAACTCCGTGGTAGCGCCCCTGTGACCACTGTCCACTGCCGATACATACGCCGCAACCACTATCGCGCAGGTTCCCGCCAGCGCCACCGGGAGCACCCACGTGAACCCCGCCCGGGTGAGCAGACCGCACAGATAGCCGCTCAGAACGATGATGGGGAAGGTGCGCACGCCCGCGAACAACGGTTCGTCGCCACGTTGCGAGTGCTCCCGTTCGAGGCCAATGAGCAAACCCATCAGCAGGGCCATGGCGCCCTGCCAGGCAATCTGCGCAGAGGTGGGCATCAGCCGTCTACCCCCTCAATGGTGAGGTGCTGGCTCGCATCCCAGCCCGCGTAATAGAGTTCAATGTTCAGCTCCGGCCGCTCTTTGGCAAGCGCCGCCCGCGCGCGACGCAGGTCTTGTTCCTGGCGCTGGCGCGGCTCCGGGGAAGAATGCAGGTGTACCGGCAACTCCTGGTACCAGCGGCAATCCTGATGCTGAATCAGAACCAGGCGCTTCAGGTCATGGGCATCTACCAGGAAACGGAACCACTTCCAGCCCGCCCAGGAAAACTTTGGCAAGTATTCCACCAGGGTCAGGCATTGCGGGCCGCCGGGCAGAACGAGCAGGTCGTAATTCTCATCGAGGTTCAACTTGCGATTCAGGAACTCGTAAAATCCGGCTTGGAACCGGTGGTCGCTGCAATGGATGGCCAGCACTTCGACCTCCGTCTCGTGCAGCATGGAGGAGAGTTGAAAGCTCGGCATAAATCCCACCTTCGGGTGAATTGCGCCGCGTGGTCAAGAAGGGCGGGGCTTTAAAGGCTACGGAAAAACTCGCCGACACTGTCATTCTGAGGAGCCGCAGGCGGTCCTGAGCAAAGCGAAGCAAGAATCTCGCCCTGCCCTGTAAGTACTCAGAGCAGGATTCTTCGCTGCGCTCAGAATGACAACAAACGGGCGCAGGATGACAGCATGGGAAAGTTCTTCCGCAGCCTATAAAGCACCGCCAGTCCGGCAGTCCCCTAAGTGTCCACACGTGGTAAGAAATGCGGGCTCGCCCAAAACATGATGCGTCCAAGAAAGGGCGAGGACCGCCTACTTCTTATCTCCGCTTGCCTCAGCCCGGGGCGTCGCCGGCTTCAACGTCGCGGCCCACTTCTCATCCAAGCCGAGTTGCGCAAGCACCGTGGGAATATCCAGACCTAACGCCTGGAGTTGCTGGAGCAAGCCGAAGACCAGCGCCGGCCCCGCTTGCGCGATGCGCCCGATTCCGCCCGTGCCGTTGCCCGCCGCACCGTTACCCTGCTCAATCACCACGACTTTGTCAATGTTGCCGAGCGGCGCTGCCACGGCGCCAAAAATCCCTGCCGAGGCTTGCAGCACGCTGGGCAGTTTTTCGAGCAGCGTTTGCAACTTGGCGGCGTCGTTAAACTGGCGCCACGCTTCCGCCTTTTTCAAGATGGCCTGCGCTTCCGCCAAGCCTTGCGCTTCGATGGCGCGCGCCTGCGCCAAGCCCATGGCCTCGATCTTTGACGCTTCCGCCCGGCCTTCCGCCTCCACCGCCGCCGCGCGGCCCAAACCTTCCAGCTTTAACTTTTCCTGCTGGGCTTCCGCCAGTGCAATCTGCGCGGACTTCTGGCCCTCAGCTTCCAGGATCGCCGCCTGCTTTTTGGCCTCCGCACGCACAATGGCCGCCTGCCGCTCCGCCTCTGCGGGCTTGATGACTGTCGCCTCGAGCTCTTGTTGCTTGCGCAGGACTTCCTGCTCCTGCACGGAGATCTGTTCCTGGGTGCGAGTCTTCTCCACGCGCACTTCTTCCGCCACCACCGCCTGCTTCGCTTTCGCCTCCGCCAGGGGTCCGGCCTGCGCGGACTTGGCCTTCTCCATTTCAATTTCGGCCTGGTACTGCGCCTGCCTTACCGCGAAGTCGCGCTGCGCGTTGGAAATGTTTGCGTCCGCGTCGAACTTCGCCTTTTCGCCTTCTTGCATCGCCAGGGCGGATTTAATCTTGGCGTCGCGGGTGGCTTCCGCCTCACCAATCGTCCCGTCGCGTTTCACTTCCGCGGTGCGCTTCTTGCCCAGGGCGTCGAGATAGCCTTCCTCATCGCTGATGTCCTGAATCGTCAGGACGTCCACGCCAATGCCCATGCGCTCCAGATCGAGCGCTGCTTCCGAGGTTAGTTTCTGGGCAAAGCTGGAGCGGTCGCTGTTCACCTCTTCCACGGTCAGTGTACCCAGGATCGATCGCAAGTGGCCTTCCAAGGTTTGGAAGATCACCTTCTGGATGGTGTCATGCGTCATACCCAGGAAGCGCTCCGCGGCCGCCGAAAGCGACATGTCATCGCCCTTGATCTTCACGTTGGCTACGGCCTTCACGGAAATCGGCACGCCCTTCAGCGTGTAGGCGCGCTTGATTTCAAGGGGAATCGTAAAGACGTTGAGAGACAGGTAATCCACCTGCTCCAGCAGCGGCCAGCGGAACGCCGCGCCGCCGCGCACCATGCGATAGCCCACGATGCGCTCGTCAGCCATCTTGTGTTTGCGCCCACTGAAAATGGCCACCGCGTTAGGCGGCACCTTGATGTAGTTCTTGGCGAAGCGGGAAATTGCGACCAGCAGGGCAACGGCGGCAACCGCCGCCAGAATAATAACAAAGGGCGAAAAATGCTCCATAATAGTCCTCCGAAGGAAAGTGGCAACTCACGAATGACAAGTAATGAGCCAGCGAGGGCCGAAATTCGAAAATCGAAGCTCGAAAATAGCAGCGAGTTTCGAATTTCGAGTTTCGATTTTCATCTTTCGGTTGCTCGTCACTTTTTACTCGTCACGCGTCACTCCTCCCTTATTCCGCGCGAACCACCAGCACAACCTCCCCGACGATGGAATTGATTTTTACCAGAGTGTTGACGGGAATTTCCTCGTTATTCGCCGCACGGGCAACCTTTTCCACCACCGTGTCACCCAGCGTGCAACGCACCTGGCCCATTCCACCTTGGGGAATGGCCACGCTCACCTGCGCCGTGTTTCCCACCAAGTCACTGGTCCGGACATGGCTGGAAGCTTGCTGGCTGTAAAGAAAACTGGCGAAAACATAGATCACTCCCGCGAACAGCACTCCGCCCCCGAAGCCCATGGCCGTGCTCACGCCTACCCCGTAGCCGAGGTGAATGCCGATAGCCCCGAAACTTCCAAACGCGGTCACAAAGACGCTCAGGATGCGACTGCTCAGGATGCTGGGGCCTGCGCCGTGGCCGTCAGCATCGTGGCTGAAGTCCCCATGTTCGAACATGTCCCCCAGGATGGAGCTGCCGATCAGGAAGAAAAAACCGAACGCCGCAATCGCCAGGAACGTAACAAACGCCGATGTGCTTGCCAGGAGAATCATGTCGGTGGCCTTTGAGTCCGGAGAGTGCGCTACACCTCGCGAGGAACTGTCGCTGGGCGGACGATAACTCTTCTAGTGACGGCTACTCTAAGGCCGGTCTGCGGCGAAGTCAAGGCGGGCTGGTGGGGCAAAGGCATTTCTGTCCGAGGGATTCAAGGCAGGGGGTACATAATCCAACCGAGCACCAGCGCCACACCTACAAAGGCCCCAAACACTTTGGCGCCGTATAATAACTGCTCGCGCGGTGTGTTCTTGCCCAGCACTCCGAACACCACGGAGACGAGAAAGGAGAACAAAAGCATCGCGGGAAAATGTGCAACAGCCATATCAGAATTCAGTGACAAGTGACAAGTGACAAGTGACGAGCAATTACAAGACGAAAATCGAAGCTCGAAATTCGCAACTCGCCGTGATTTCCGAGCTTCGATTTCCGTTCATTGCGGGCTCGTCACTCTGCACTCGGCACACTTCACCGCCCCTAGGGTTTGCGACCCAAAGCAATATCGTAAGTATCCAGAACCGATAGCGTGTTGAGCATGCCGGCCGCCACCAGATAGGCCGTGCCGAAGTCGGCGCTCACAAACAGCGGGTTGCCGCCCGCATAGCCAAAAAAACGCGCCGCCGGCATGGCCAGGCCCACGCACAACTCGCCGAAATAACCGAGTGTTTCAAGATAAGATCCTGTATTGGTGCTGAAAAACTCGCCTTGCATGGCGATGCCCATCAGGAACATCGTCACCACCGCGGAGAAAATGATTAGAGCGCGCCACTTGCGGCCGAGCAGAAAGTGGCCCAGGCCCGGCACCATCCATGCCGCCACGCAGAGCCACACCAAGGTGGTCAGCTTGGGCTGAGCGGAGCGGGAAACCGTTTCTTGCACAACTTTGTTCGCCATAGGAAAAGGATTTGGGATCCGGGATCTAGGATTCAGGATCGAAATCCGCGCGCCTAAATTCTTAATCCTCGATCCTAAATCCTAGCTTTCCAACCTAACACACAACCTCAAGGCGCGGCAAGGATGGGCACGATCTCTGTTTGAATTTCCCCGGTCACACAAGCGTCGCGAGCTCCGGTGAACACATTCACTTCACTCCGGACACCGAAATCATGCAGATAAATGCCCGGCTCGATGGAAAAGCAGGTGCGGGCGATGATCCGGCGCTCGTCATGGGTTTCGAAATTGTCCATGTTGGCGCCGTTGCCGTGCACGTCTTCACCAATCGAGTGCCCCGTACGATGCACAAAGAATGTGCCGTACCCATTCCGCTCAATGACCTCGCGCGCCGCGTCGTCAACCTGATACCCATAGAGAATGCGCCCGGCTTGCAAGGATTTCTGCACCAGGATGATGGCATTGTCGCGCGCCTCACGCACCACCTCAAAAACCTTGGTAAATTGTTCGGGAACCTTTTCGCCGACGTATCCCGTCCAGGTAATATCGAAATAGACGGCGCCGGGCTTATTCTGTTTGGCCCAAACATCCAGTAACACGAAATCATTGGCATGAATGGGCCGCGAGGCCTCCGGGGACGGTGAGTAATGCGGATTGGCAGTGTTGGCATTCACCGCCACGCAAGGCGGCTCATCAGTGATCAGGCCGTTCGCCGCAAAAAGCCGTACCATTTCCTGCTGTACGTCGTATTCGCTGATCTCCTTGCCGGCGCGCACGGCATCACGAATGGCCGCGAACGCCGTCCGCACCGCCTGGTGCACCACCTGGCCGGCGGCCCGGTGCGATTGCCATTGCTCCTCTGACCAGGACGCCTCAAACTGCTGCACCAGATCGGCGGAAGAAACCACTTCCACCCCGCAACTCTTCACCAGTTCCACCGTGCCCGCGTCCACCAACCCCACGTAGGGGATGTTGTTCAAGGCCGAGTATTGCATCGCCACAAGCTTCTTGTCGTGCAGCAGCCGGCCAAGCCCCTCGCGCTGCTCGCGCCAGGAGGAATAACGCTCCTCCGTGCCCGGCAAGCCCGCCAGGTTGTGGGCCTCGATCCGGTGCACGAGCTTCGCCGGCTCCCCTTCTCGGGGAATAACGTAATACCAACGGCGAGTACACATCACGGGATTAATATTGAGCACGCGATAGGCAATGGGATCGCGGCGGTGGTGGTCATAGAACAGCCAGCCGTCAAGCTTGGCTTCGCGAAGTGCAGATTGAATTGCCTCAAGGTTCATAGGAAGGTCCTCCTTTGTGTCCGCCGACCCACGCAGCCCTCCACGGGTGTAGCGCGGACCTGTTCTGTAGGTCCGCGGCACGTACCCTATTGGCAAAGAAACGCCGCGGAATCAACAGAACAGGTCCGCGCTACCCTTCTACCCCTCCCCCGGCTTGAAAGCTTTATTGTAAATCACCATCAGCACCGCGCCCACTAATCCTATCGCCGTCACCACCCACCACATCTGCTGCGGTCGGTGCAGGACGTCGCCGAACTCGTGGAGAAGGTATCCGCCCAGCGGCCCGGCAATAAAATACCCGATGGCGATGGGCAGAAAAGCATAACCCATATAGAGGCCCTGCTGGCCCGCGGGCGCAAGCCGCGAGATGTATTCGTAGTAGCGCGCCGATTGGGTCATCTCCCCAAGGGCCAGGACAATCAGTGCGGCGATGAGTCCCAGAGTGGTGGGAACAAAGACCAGAATCAACCATGCCAGGCTTGAAATCACCAGGCCCAACGTCATCGCAGGAAATGTTGGGATTTTCCGCGTCAGGTAGCTGACGAGAATCTGGAAGCAAATCACCGCCAGCGCGTCAACAGAAAGGACCAGGTCGACATTGGCATTGGGATTTACGTAGCCGCGCAGGAACAGGGGGGCGGCGATGAACTCCTGCCAAAAAACCACGTAAAAGCTCGAAAAGATCAGCAAGAACAGAACGAAGCGAAAATTAGCCAGCACCACAAGCATGTTCTTGAGGGCATGTGCGACACTCGCCACCTTCTGCTCCCCTGACCGCGCCGGCTCGCGGAAAAATAGCAGCGTGACCAGGAACATCAGGAAGACACTCAGGGCAGACACGCGAAAGACATTCTCCACCCCCCATCCCAGTCGCTTACGCACCAGCCATGCCATTACCGGGCCGAGCATGCCGCCGATATTCACAATCGTGTAGTAAATTGAATAACCAATGGAGCGGACGTTCTCCGCCGAAGCGTGCGCCGTGGTTCCCGCCACGCAGGGCTTGACCACCGCAGGGCCGAGCGCCGGAACCATCAGGATCACAAAGACCAGCCATTTGTCGCCGAGCGCCTGGCGCGCTCCCTGCATCCACGGGGCGGAAAGCGAACCCAGCAGAAAATAACCGGCGGTCATCACGAGATACGCAAACATCAGCGCACGGCGAAAACCGAAGCGGTCTGCCAGCGTCCCCCCCAGCACCGGCAGCAACCAGACCACGAATCCAAAGGTCCCCATCATCCATCCGGTAAGTTCTTTGGAAAAGTGCAATTGTTCGGTCAGGTAAATGGCCAGGACCGCGCTGGCACCGTAGTAAGCGAGGCGTTCGAACAGTTCGGTGAAATTCGCCACCCAAAAGGCGCGCTCAAATCCGGTGCGAATTTCCGCCAGGCGCTGGGTGAAGCTCAACGTTTCCTCTCCTCAAAAGCAGTGACGAGTGACAAGTGAAGAGTGACGAGCGAGCAAAAACCTCATCACTCCTTACTCGTAATTCATTAGTGCATTTTTGTTTGCTCGTCACTCTTCACTTGTCACTCATCACTGCTTTTTTGATCTGCTCGATGCTTTCTTCCGCTGAGCGCCCCGTCACCCGCAGCAACTTGCGCCGCGCCTTTTGGCCGGAAAGGATCACCACGCACGCTTGCGGCAGGCGCAACGCCCGGGCAAAGAAGCAAACGCAAGCCTCATTGGCCTGACCCTCTGTGGCGGGGGCATGTAATTCCAAGCGCAACTCACCCGAGGCGCCTACAGTCAACCGTTCGCGCGCGGCGCGGGGCTTCACGCGCAGCCAGAAGCTTACGTTTTCGCGTTCGACCTTGAATTTAAGCACAAAGGCGTCCGTTGTCATTTGTCCGTAGTCCGTTGTCACTGGTCAGTTATCAGTTTTCGGCTTTCATTAGGAACCAATCTCTTGAAATCGTAGAACTCGCAAGGGATGACTTGCAGCGGACAACTGACCACGGACAACGGACAGCCTCACTCCCGCTCGCCAAAGATCGCCGTCCCAATTCGCACCATCGTTGCGCCCTCTTCGATGGCGACTTCGAAATCGTGGCTCATGCCCATGGAAAGCTCGCGCATGGAAACCTGGGGCAGATTCCGCGATTCGATTTCGCCAGCCAGGGCGCGGAGTTGGCGAAAGTAAGGCCGTACGTCTTCTGGGCTCTCGAGGAAAGGCGGAATTACCATCAGGCCGCGCAGTTCGAGCGTCTCCAGCGGGGCGATCTGCTCCGCCAGGGCAGCCACTTCCCCAGTTCGAACGCCCGCCTTGGAGGTTTCCTCTCCCAAATTCACTTCGATTAGCACGGGCAGGCGCGCGCCTCCAGGGTCAGCGGCCTGCGCAAGTCTTTCCGCCAGGCGCAGCGAATCCAGCGAATGTACCCAATGGAAAAGTTCGCGCGCCGCCCGCGCCTTGTTGGACTGAAGATGCCCCATCAGGTGCCAAGTAGCGCCCAAGTCAGCAAGCTCCGGTCGCTTGGCCTTCGCTTCCTGCACGCGGTTCTCCCCAAAATCGCGCAGGCCTGCCGCAAATGCCGCACGAATCAATTCGGGGGGGTGTGTCTTGGAAACGGCCACCAGCCTGACATCCTCCCGCGGGCGTCCGCTGCGCCGGCAGGCAGCGTTGATTCGCTCTTCGACCCGCGCGATATTTTCTGAAATGTTCGCGAACATATCTCCCGGCAGACTCGAGCGTGGCGGAGCCTCCTGCAAAATTTTCGGGCTTGACGAATTGAAACCGTGCCATTCTATCACTGTCCGCACCGCGCGATGGCACCTTGTTACGGCCATAGGCGAGTGTTAGGATGCGGCTTTGGTCAGTTGTCCTTTGTCCTTGGTCCGTGGTCATTTGTCCGGAGTCCTCTAAAGACTACCGGCCCCAGTATCGCGTTATCAAGATAGATTTTCGAGACGTGATCACGATCCTTACAGTAAACTAACGACTGCGAACGGACAAAGGACAACGGACAAAGGACCAAGGACAGCATGCAACGTGGCCTCTTCATCACTTTTGAAGGGCTGGACGGCACCGGCAAGAGCACGCAACTACGCCGCGCTGTCCGGTACATGCGCAAATGCGGTCATCGGGTATTGGTGACGCGCGAGCCCGGCGGAACACGCACGGGGGAGCGCATCCGTGACATCCTGCTGGCGTCAAAGACAGGAAGACTTGCGCCGTTGGCCGAGTTGGCGCTGATGTACGCTGCGCGCGCCCAACTTCTGGAAGAGGTGGTGCGGCCGGCGCTCGCCCGTGGCGAAGTGGTGGTGAGTGACCGCTACAATACCGCGTCGTTTGCCTATCAGGGCTACGGGCGCGAGTTGGGCACGTCCACTGTGCGCGCTTTCGACCGGGTCATTTGCGGTGAGACTCAGCCGGACCTGACCATTATCCTCGACCTCGATCCCGAACGCGCGCGCGGACGCGCTCTCGGCGATACGCGGCGGCGATCGCGCCTTGACCGCATCGAGGCGCAGGGGTTGGCCTTTCATCAGCGCGTGCGGGCCGGGTATCTCGCCATCGCCCGCAGCGCTCCGGAACGCATCAAGCTGGTGCACGCCGACCAATCCATTAACGAGTTGCAACGCCAGATTCGCGCACTCATCGAGCCACTCCTGGCACGGAAGGAACGAAAGTCGAAAATCGAAATTCCAAAACCGCACCACGGGTATCATGACGAGGTTCGAGTTTCCAGTTTCGATTTTCAAATTTCGAGAACGGTCAGACTTCTACACTTAAAGACTTAAAGATATGGGCTTCGATTCCTTTCTCGGCAATCCGCAGGCGGTGGAGGCAGTCCGTGAAATGCTGGCGAACCGCCGTGTGCCGGGAGCCTTGCTTTTTGCCGGACCCGAGGGCGTGGGCAAGAAAACCCTGGCCCTGATGATGGCCAAGGCGCTGGTGTGCGAGCGCGGCGCCGCGGACTTCTGCGACCAGTGTGCGCGCTGCCGCAAAGCGGAACAGATGTTCGCCGCGGCACGGGAAGATTTGGCGCGCCGCCGCGAAATCAAAGAATCCGCGCGCCGGGTGGAAGGCCTGGTTTACTTCGACCTCCAGATCATCGAGCCTCTGACGAAATTCATCCTCACCGAGCAGATCCGCCAGATACGCGCCGTGGCCTACACGCGGCCGTTCGAGTTCCCGCGCCGCATCTTTATTCTCGACGAAGCCCAGGCAATCCATTGGCAGGCCGTGGACCTGCTGCTCAAAGTGCTGGAGGAGCCACCGGAGACGACGAGCTTCATCCTGATTTGCCCCAATGCCTTTGAGCTGCGCTCCACCATCCGTTCACGTTGCATGCGCGTCGCCTTCCAACCGGTAGAACAAGCCCTCATCCAAGACTTACTGGCGCGCGAGAAGAAACTTACTGAGCCCCAGAAGGCGCTGGCCGCACGCGTGGCAGCGGGCAGCGTGGCTCGGGCGCGGACTTTCGACCCGGCCGAGTATGAACGCCGCCGCCAGCCTTGGGTGGATTTTTTGGAAGCATTGGCGCGCCGTGGCGCTCCCAACGCCCCCGTGGACTGGCGGCTGGTGTTTGACTCCGCCCGCGCGCTGGCGGAGAATCGCGACGATTTCGAGGGAACCCTGAAAGTCGGCTATTCCCTTCTCTCTGATCTCCTGCACATCCTCCTGGACCCGGCGGCAGACGCGATAGTGAATGTTGATTTGACGGCGCGCCTCCAGGGCTGGGCGCCCAAGCTTACCCTCGGCGGAATCGAGAAGCTTAAGGCCGGCCTCGATCAGGCTTACCGACTGCAAATCCGCAACGTAAATCCCCAACTTGGTTTTGAGACGCTGGGCATCGACGTTCGATTGTCGATTGCCGATTGACGATTGTCGATCGACGATGCTTTTTCAATCAACCATCGACAATCGGCCACCGAAAATTCAGCGGACGGGCAACGAGGAATATCCGCTGACCATCCAACTGCTATGAATCCCGAGTGGCCAGCGCAATTGGTTCAAAGACCGGAGTAAAGCGGGTTCATCCCGGCTAAAACGATTGCGGCCTGTTTTTGCCTGTGTTACTATGCATTTCATTCGCGGCTGTCTTCCTTGCATGGTCATTGTTTGGTTGGCCGTACGAAAGCGGGACGCTTGGTGAAGCGTCTTCGGTAAGTAGAGGCAACCCGCGCTTTTCACCGGGATTATCTGAAATCCTTGCCCGTCCGTTCGGGCTTCGGGAGCAAACCAATATGAATCGACGATTGATCCGACCCACCCTGTCCGATGTGCAGGACCAACTGGGCGCGCGCATGCAGCGCAAGAAACCCGCTCCGCCAGAGCAAACCAACGCCGAGAATTTCTATTATCTGAAGCAGATGCAGGCCCGCACGCCCATGGTCGTGGTCTTGGATCAGGGAGAAACCATCCGCGGGGTCATCGAATGGTACGATAAGAGCTGCATCAAGGTGCATCGCTCGAACGAACCCAACCTGCTGGTTATGAAATCGTGCATCCGGTTTATGTATAAAGATGGTGAATCCCGCAATGGGGCGAACCACGAAGGGGACAACCACCACACCCAAGAACAAGAACCAGACTAGAAAGATTGTCGATGGATTCGCGTCCGGTTTGCCTTCAATCTGCTCTCGACGAAGACCGCTGGGCAGGTTTTTGATTTCCCCGTCGAACAAAGGCGGCGATCCTGTCAGGTGCAGTTGCCGCCCTTGGCGCGTGCCCCTAATCCTCCCATCGCGCTCGCTACTTGACAGCGTGCCGGGGCTCGCCTAGCATGAACTCATGCCTGCATTGCGCATAACGGACTACCTTGTGAGGACTTTCACCTTTCCCAATTTCGATCTGCAAGCCGTTCGGCGACAGGCGCGGTGTTGGCGAACCATGTGGCGCGCAAGTTGGCGGCTGGCTGTGGTGGTTCCGGCGATTCTACTGCTCGTAGGTGCAGCTTCGGCGCAGGAGGAGAAACCCAAGCTCCCGGGCCTTGACAAGATCATCGCCGCCAACGAGCATTTGGCCTTTACCGGAACGGTAAAAACGGTCGATGAGAAGCATAATATCTTGAGCATTGATGCGGTGGAGGGGGGGGACACGGAAATCTTCCCCATCAAGCATAGCACTCATGTGGAAACCGCCGACGGTTTCAGGAAAAAACTGGGCGTGCTCGCTCCTGGCACCCGCGTCATTGTCTATTACGACCAACGCTCCGACCACCGCACGGTGACCCGCATCGAACTGTTTGCCAGCGAATCCAAGAAGAAGGAGCCGCACTCTTAGCCCCTCGCGGCGGCCTGGCTCCTGATTCCCCTAAGACCACCATGCGCATCGGTATCACCTGCTATCCTACTTACGGCGGAAGTGGCGTGGTTGCCACCGAACTCGGCATCGAATTGGCCGCGCGCGGGCACGAGATACACTTCATCAGCTATGCGATGCCGGTGCGGATTACGGAAGCCTCCGGCCGCATCCACTTTCATGAAGTGGAGATGATGAATTACCCGCTTTTCGACCACCCGCCTTACACGCTGGCGCTCGCCACCGCCATGGCCAACGTGGCCGTAAACGAATCCCTCGACCTGCTCCACGTCCACTATGCGATTCCCCATTCGGTCAGCGCCTATCTGGCGCGCGCCATGTTGAAGCCGCGCCGCCTGCCCTTCGTCACCACGTTGCACGGCACGGATATTACACTGGTCGGCTTGGATCGCTCTTATCTTCCCATTACCCGTTTTTCCATCGAGGAAAGTGACGGGGTCACGGCCATCTCGGAATATCTGCGGGATGTCACCCTGCGCGAATTTGACGTCCACCGGCCCGTCGAGGTCATCCCCAACTTTGTCAACTGCGACGTTTTTCGCCCCGCCAACGGCAAATGCCGGCGCCAGGAATTCGCGCCGCAGGGGGAAAAAATTCTGGTTCACCTCTCAAATTTCCGGCCCGTCAAGCGCGTGGCGGACGTCGTTGAAATCTTTGCCCTCGTTCGCCGGGAAATCCCTGCCAAGCTTCTGATGATCGGCGACGGGCCTGACCGGACCGTGGCGGAGTGGATGGCCCGCGAAAAGAAGCTCAGTCCCGACGTGATCTTCCTCGGCAAGCAAAATCAAGTGCAGGACCTTCTCAATTGTGCCGACGTGCTGCTTTTGCCCAGTGAAATCGAATCGTTCGGTTTGGCGGCGCTGGAAGGAATGGCCTCCGGCGTCCCCGCTATTTGCTCCCGCGTGGGTGGCGTGCCGGAAGTTCTGCGCGATGGCGTGGAGGGGTTTCTTGTCGAGGCGCGAGACGTTCAAACCATGGCGGCACGGGCTCTTGAAATCCTGACCAACCCGGAACGGCAAGCGGAGATGTCGCGCGCCGCCCGGCAACGTGCCCTCCGCCACTTTTGCAGCAACAACATTATCCCCCTCTACGAAGACCTTTACCGGCGCGTCCTCAAAAACGCCTGATCACCCGACCGACATCGCGGGCGACGCGTCGAGCTTGCAGGCTGCTGCGGTGGTGACCCTACGGACGCCGGCGGCCGCCATTTCCTCGAAGGCTTTGCGGCCGCCTTCCGCGGTAATGGGCTTGACCGCATCAACCACCACATCCACCGGGAAGCCATGACGGCGCAGAGCCAGAGCGCTGGCGAGCACGCAGAATTCCGTCGCCACGCCGAATACCACGGCGCGCCGGGAGCCCAACGCGTGCAGAATGGCATCGAAGTTAGGATTGTCCTGCACCGAGTAAGTGGCCTTTTCAACAATGAATTGGCCTGCCCACCGCACCGGAGGCTGGAAAGCACCGGGACAACAGGGAATGACCGCGGGCGCGGGAAGCAGCGTTTCGGGAATGAGCCGTTGTCCGGGGGTGCCGGCGACGCAATGAGGCGGCCAGATTTTGAATTCGGGGTCGTCGGGCGAGTGCGCGTCCGCCGAGGAAATTACCGGCACATCATTCTCGCGCGCCCAGTTCATCAGCCGCTGGAGATTGGGCACGATCTGTTCCGCCCGTGGAACGTAGAGCCTCCCCGTGGACCGCATGAAATCCACTTGCGTGTCGATATCGAAAAAGACCAGAGGCTCAGGAATGACGCTCACTCCTCAATGTCCTCCCTCTTGCGGAGATGATTTCACCGCGCCAAAGTGCTGCACGCGAATTTCCTCCAGCAACCGATCGAGCCCCGCGCTCTTCTCGACGGGATATGCGGGCGCGCCGCGCAACGCCCGGTAGGCATCCGGCAGGCAGGTGAGGTTGGCCAGCGTGCGCTCACGGATTTGTTTCACCGGCGGGGCCGGGGCCAAGCGGCGTCCTGCACGCATGACGGGTTCGAGCAGGGGCGAAGCCTCCGGATAATCCTCCTGGGCGCAGGCAAGCAAGTCGTGATGGTAATACCCGCCCTGGGAGAAGCGGAAAACCTGCTTGCGCCCCGGCCAGTAAACCTTCTCCTCGCTGAATTTGGTTTTCGGCTCCGGCACACCGCCGGTTTCGGTCTCCACCAGCTTGTAAACAACGCTCAGTGCGGGCACGTCGCGCGAGGTTACAAGGTCCGTACCCACCCCGAAAGCATCAATCGGCGCGCCACAGGCCGTGAGATCTTCGATCTTGTGTTCGTTCAAATCGCCGCTGGTCACAATCTTGGTGTTGTACAGGCCGTGGCGGTCCAAAATCTCCCGCACGTGCCGGCTCTTCTCCAGCAGATCACCGCTGTCAAGCCTTACTCCGGGGACCGGCTTTCCCAGCGTGGCCGCAATCTCTGCGCCCACCAGCGGATCGTAAGTGTCGACCAGGAGGATGGCGGTATCGGGAAAAGTCTCGAGCAACGCTTCGAAGCTGCGCCGCTCGCTGGGGAAAACCTGCGTCCAGGAATGCGCCGCCGTGCCTGCCAGGGGCAGATCATACAGCGCGCCCGCCAGCACGTTGGAGGTGGCCGCGCAGCCCCCCACACACGCCGCCCGGGCCGCGCGCACGCCGGCTTCCGGCCCGTGCGCCCGGCGCGTTCCGAACTCCAGAACGCTGCGGCCGGCCGCCGCGCGCACCACGCGGGCGGCCTTTGAGGCCACCAGGGTTTCATAATGGATCACCGCGAGCAGATAGGTTTCCGCAATCTGCGCTTCCAGCACCGGCGCGGTCACTTGCAGCAAGGGCTCTTCCGCAAATACCAGCGTGCCCTCCCGCACCGCGCGCACGTCGCCATGAAAGCGAAATTCCCGCAGGTAGTCGAAAAACTCCGGCGAGACCGTATGGAAGGCGGGGTACTGGCGCAGAAAGCGCACGTCATCGTCAGTGAAATGCAGGTTCTCCAAAAACGTGAGCGCCGAGTCCAGCCCCGCCGCCACCAGAAATGAGCGCTGCGGCGGCAAGTGGCGTACAAAGAGCTCGAACGTAGCGCGGCAGTCAATGCCATGCTCGAAATACGCCGCCGCCATCGTCAACTCATACAGGTCTACCAGCAACGCTCGATCGGTATTCATCTCACCTCTGGCGCTACCCACTCCTCACCCCGTCATCGGGAAAATGGCGAGTTATACGCACTGTGGATTTGTTAAGTCAATGCTCGGGCCGCACCATGCTTTCCGGCAGCGCGAAGGCGTAGAGTTCGTCGTGAACCGCCATAAGCACGTACTGTCTCCCATCGAGTTCGTAAGTCATGGGACTGTTCTCGGTGCTATCGCCGGCATTCAGGTGCCACAAAGTCTTTCCCGTGGCAGGGTCGAGGGCCAGAATATTGCTTTCAACATCGGCGGTAAATAGCAGATGACCGGCCGTGGTCAGGATGCCCGCCCCGCTTACACCCTCACCGATTTCGTGATTCCATACAATCTTGCCGGTACGATAATCGATGGCTCGAATCGTGGAGTTGGCCCACAGGCCGGCATCGCGACCTGCCCAACCTTCCGGCTTGCCCGTACTGGTGAGGTAAAAAATACTGAACGCGCGCCGCGCACTCACGTAGAAAAGCCCCGTTTGCGGGTCGAAGCTGGGGGCCAGCCAGTTGGTGGCGCCATCCGAAGCGGGCTCGACCAGCGCGCCGTCAGGACTCGGAGCGTAGCCTGCTTTGATGATAGGACGCCCGCGCGAATCGACCCCCGACGCCCAATTGACATCGATAAACGGAGCGGTGACCAGGTGTTGGCCGGTGGCCCGGTCGAGCACGAAGAAAAATCCGTTGCGGCTTGCCTGGGCCACGAGCTGGCGCGGCGCGCCGCCAAATTCCGCGTCAAATACAATGGGAGTCTCGACCGCGTCCCAATCGTGTACGTCGTGGGGGGAAGGTTGGAAGTACCACGCGAGTTTTCCCGTGTCGGGGTTGAGCGCCACGATCGAGCACGTATAAAGATTATCGCCGGGGCGCTCGTCGCCGGCGAGAACCGGATTGGGATTGCCCGTGCCCCAGTAAAGGAGGTTGAGATCGGGGTCGTAGGTCCCCGTCATCCATGTCATCGCGCCGCCATGGAGTATGGCGTCGGAGTTCTTCGGCCAGGTTTCCGACCCCGCCTCGCCGGATCGCGGCTCCGTGTACCACCGCCACTGCACCGCTCCCGTTTTCGGATCGACCGATTCGAGGAAACCGGGGATGTCCGTGACGTCTCCCGAGACGCCGACAATCACATGATCGCGCACCACGAGCGGCGCCATCGTAGAAAAGTATCCGAGCTTCGCGTCGGCCAGCTCGATAATCCATCGGACTTTTCCATCCCGCGCATTGAGGCTTACCAGGTGGGCGTCCGGGGTCGTGAAGTAAAGCCAGTCTCCGAACATTCCCACGCCTCGGTGGCCAATGTGGTCGCCCTCGGAGGGGCGATGATAATGCCAAACGGTATGGCCGGTTCGTCCGTCAATCGCCCAAACATTATCCGGTGTGGTGAGATAGAGAACGCCGTTCACTTCCAGGGGCGTCGATTTGATCGGGACGTTTGCCCTGAATCTCCAAGCCAGAGTGAGGAAACTAATATTCTTGGAATTGATCTGGTCAAGCGTGCTGAATCGTCGCCCGGAATAATCACCATTGTAGGTAGGCCAATTCGAAGTGGGCGGCTGCAAAAGGGTCTGGGGAGAAAGCCCTTGGGCGGCGAGCCGCGGCGCGAGGGCGCAGGGCATGAGAATCATGGCCAATAGAAACCCCAGTCCGCCCCACCTGGGAACGAACCCGCCGGCACCGCGCGGGGGCATTTCTTTCTTCCGACCCTCCACCTTGTGCAAAATCTCCATGGCGTCCTCGTGAAAGCAATTTTCAAGATTCATAAATCAAGCCTAACCCTAATACTGTTCACTTTAAGCTGACCATTCCCCATATTCTACCCCCTCACCCCCACGACCCGCAAAACGTGGGGCCCCCCTCCGCCTTGCGGCATAGGCGCTAGAATAAGCAATCTTCGGTCCGGCCCCGGAGGGGCCAACCGTGGGTAGCCGCAGGTTTTAACCTGCGGATCGCCGAACCCCATTGACCACCCAACCCCAACGGGGTTGACCACAGGAAAGGTCGGCCCCTCCAGGGCCGGATCCCTTCCTCGCCTTCGGTCTCCGTAGGTTTCACCTATGGCTACTCACGGTGTCCCGCTTCACGGGAAAGAAGATCTCGAATCGACAACGCGCTTATTCAAGCGCCTATGCCGCCTTGCGGTCCCCCTCTCCCCCAAGGGGGCGAGGGCAGAGATATTCCGTCGCGAGTTCTCAGTGGTCAGCACCCCCGCCTTCTTGGGGCAGAAAGACTCGTGAATGCAGCACCAAAACAGAGAATCCTTCCACCCTCGCCCCCTCTTGGGGGAGAGGGTGGAGCGCATGGCGGAGGGGGCCCCACGTGTTGCAGGTCGTGGGGGTGCGGGGCTCTCCCGGGAACCAACTCATGAATGGTTTCCTCAAACCTCTTATGGGACCAGTATTGAGCCTAACCCTCTGCCGCAGCGCGTATTGCCCAGGATGCTCTCACCTCAAGGTTTCCAGATACGCAAAGAGATTGTGGAACTGTTCCGGCGTCAATTCGTCCATCAACTTGCGATGCGCAGCGAGCGGATCGTGTACCTCGATACTGGCTTTGTCGAGCGGGAAAGACCGGTACCAGCCCGACCCATCGCGCAAGGCTACAGTGAATTCATCGAGATGCACGAGAGGCCCTTGCAAGCGCTCACCCGTCGGCAGCACCACGGTTACGGTTGATTTGGAGGAAGCTCCACCCGGATAAATCATTTCCGTCTGGAGGCGAAGAGGAGAATACTTGCCGGCAATGCCCTTCAGGTCGCCCGTGGGCGAATGGCAGGCCTTGCAGCCGCCCGCTCCCTGGAAGTAGGCTTTGCCCGCTTCGGCATTGCCCGTGAGAAGTTTCGCCAGCGGATATTTCTCGGGAACCTGACTGGACTCCAGCGCCTCGTGCGCGCGGTTGTGAAGGAACGCGGCGATGGCCGTAATCTGTTCCATGTTGAGAGGAAGCGGCGGCATACCTTTGTCCGGACGTCCGTTGCGAATGACTTCGCCAATCAAATTCCCATTCACGTCATGCGCCACTATTTTGGAGCGGACCAGGTCAGGGCCGCGTGCGCCTGTAGCGTCGGGTGCGTGACAGAAGCCGCACGACTGTTTGAACTGGCTCTGCCCCCGCGTGACCATCTCCCGCGAAGGAGACTGCGCAAACGTCACGAAGCTCGGGGACGCGGCCAAGATCAGAACTGCGGCAAGCATAATTCCGGCCGGCACCAGGGCAGCCCGACACTCAACACCCAAGGCAACTCGCCGGCCGGAACCGAGGACCACTCGCCGCGCTGGGCAATCCGTTAATGAGGCGTTGCGCTGAACGTAAGTAGATCGAAGGTTGAACATAAGGTGACTCCGAAATCAAAAGTATATCGCAGGCCGGCAGATTCCGATGAAAGATGTGAAGTATAATTTTAGCAGAGATCGCAGCGCCCACAACGGCGGGCAATGGAAGGGTACTGCGTTAATCGCCTTTTCCTTCGACCGCGCAACGATCCCGCATTCCAATCAACATCCTCGAGTTCGAGTCGTGCCACTTCACCCGCTCGTAATCCCCATCGAGCGAGCGCCAGCAGAATGGCGTAATCACGGCGCCCAATCGCCGTGCGCCAATTGATAGAGGTCAACAGCCGGCGCGCGGTATCGAGGTCATCCACAAGTTGGCAATCGTGGGCACCGCCGCGCCCAAGTCACAGGGGACGTTCCCACGATAGCCTTTCTGCCCCTTGCCTTGCTCGACGCGGATGACCATGCGCTGACCATCGATCGGGGCGGGCTTCAGGCGAACCCCCTCAGAGACCCGTAACCCGGCGCCGTAACAAGTGGGTGCGCAGAGGTAGGCGTAGTTTGCCTTCCTCTGCGGTTCTTGCAATCCCGACCTGTTCATTGACGCGCAATGAGAAGGGGCCGCAGAGGAATTCGTCTCGGAGCAGAATAACTCTGCGCTACCCCCTTCTCAACGGTTGCCGACATGAAGGGCAATGTCGGCGCCCCCCGTGCCGGCAAAAGTAGCGCAGGGCCCGTAGTTCGGTCCCTTCGACAGGCTCAGGGCAGGCTCTGCGGCTCTTCCAGCGGCGCGACCCTTGTCCGCGCCGCACATGATGTAATCTTGGTTTTTCTAACCTTACCGGGTACGAATTCATCGCAACTCTAACCGCGCCGTCAAAACCACGTCCAGGTGGAAAGGCCGCAGGGGCCGGAGAGCGGGCCCTGCGCTACCAAGCTGGCGCATGCCTGATACCCTTCGCATCCCACGATTTGTTCATGAGCGCTCTTTCCACCGCTTCCGGGTTCCGGTCAGTCACCGTCAGGTAGGCCCGCACCCCGCTTTTCGGCCGCCCGCGCCCTTGCCCCATTCCTGGAGCGAGCAGATTGCCTTGCCAGCATGTGATTTATAAGTTACAATAAACACGTGATCGAGGTTCGCCGCTACGTCAGCCGCGCTGGGAAAGATGTTTTTGACGACTGGCTGTCGCAACTGGCGGATGCCCGCGCACAGGCGAAAATTGCCAGCCGAATTAACCGGCTCGCCGCCGGCAACTTTGGTGACTGCAAGCCGCTGCGACAAGGCGTGTGCGAGTTGCGGATCGATTGGGGGCCGGGCTACCGGGTCTATTATGCGATGGTGGGGAAGATTTGCGTTTTGCTTCTCTGCGGCGGCAACAAACGAAAGCAGTCAGCCGACATTGACCGGGCGATTGAGTATCTCAGCGATTATAAAGAAAGGGGCGAGATCTTATGAAACGTAAAGCCAGCGTCTCCCATGACGAAGCCATAGTTCGGCGGCTTCGCAAGGACTCGCATTTTGCCGCCGAGTACCTGAAAGCGGCATTAGAAGATGAGGACGAACCCCGTGTTCTGCTGATTGCCTTGCGCCACCTCGCCCAAGCCCAGGGCATCGCCAAAGTTGCCAAGGCCGCCGGCATCGAGCGAGAGAGTCTTTACCGGGCATTGTCGGTTCATGGCAACCCTCGTTTGTCCACGTTGGTTGCTGTCACCAGGGCCATTGGGCTCAGGCTCACCGTCGAAGTTTCCCCATAATTTGCGGAGTGCGCGTACATGCTGTTTATGGATGCGAGGCGAAGGTGGTCGGTCCTGCCTGACGCGGTAGGGAACAGCGAAATCGCCCTGTGATAGTAGGGACTGTTCGCGGGGGTGGCGCATACATTGGTTTGTATAGATGCACCCCATGAGCACGGGCAAAATCTCTGTCAGCGCGCCCAATCCGTGGCCTGTTCTGGCTTCTCAACGGTCGCCGACATGAAGAGGGTAGCGCAGAGGTAGGCGTAGTTTGCCTTCCTCTGCGGTTCTTGAAATCCCGCCCTGTTCATTGCCGCGCGTGACGGCAAAAGTAGCGCAGGGCCCGTAGTTCGGCCCCTTCGACAGGCTCAGGGCAGGCTCTGCGGCTCTTCCAGCGGCGCGGACCTTTTCCGCGCCGCACATGATGTAATCTTGGTTTTTCTAGAGCCTTTTTAGTTTAGGTGTATACATCTCGGCAAATCCGCAAACAAAAACGTGGGGCCCCCTCACCCACCGCCTTGCGGTCCCCCCT
>Ga0182030_10001305_pt1 | contig 50963 bp, 46 predicted proteins | sample 812S3MmetaG_FD_121299 | JGI IMG/M metagenome (GOLD analysis project Ga0182030, IMG submission 121299) | Permafrost microbial communities from Stordalen Mire, Sweden - 812S3M metaG (Illumina Assembly) | ecosystem: Environmental > Terrestrial > Soil > Wetlands > Permafrost | place: Sweden... | reverse complement strand
TCCGCGTTACACTGTGTCTGCATCGGGGCCTCCGGTGTTTGAGTCATAACTCGTCGTCGCAAAACAAGTTTTACTCAATCACCGGCCCGATGCACTACCTTTCCGTGAGATAAGCGGGCTAGCCGGCCGCGCCTGAAGTCGGCGATGATCTCGCGCGCTGCGTTATGGCCCGGGGCGCCGGTCACGCCGCCCCCCGGGTGCGTACCGGATCCGCACATGTACAGGCCGCGCAACGGTCCACGATAGTCGCCGTACCCGAGCATCGGCCGCGCCGAGTACAATTGATCCAGGCTCAATGCGCCATGGAAGATGTCGCCCCCGACGAGCCCGAAGGTACGCTCCAGATCGAGCGGACTCAAGATCTGGCGCCCCAGCACCGACGCCTTGAAATTGGGCGCGTGGCTGTTGACGAGGTCGATCATGAGGTCGGCGACCCGCTCGCGGTGATCGTCCCAGGAAGCGCCATTCGGCAGCGTCGGCGCAGTGTGCTGGCAGAAAAGGCTGGCGACGTGCCGGCCGCGGGGGGCGAGGCTCTCGTCCAAGGTGGACGGGATCAGCATCTCGACGATCGGCCGTTGCGACCACCCTTGCGCTTTGGCGTCGAGATACGCCCGGTCCATGTACGCGAGACTCGGGGCCATGATGATGCCGGAAGCGTGGTGATCGGCCGCCGCGCGCCCCGGCAAGACCGTGAAATCCGGCAGCTCGGACAGCGCGACATTCATCCGGAAGGTTCCCGAGCCGCACCGCCAATTGCCCATGCGCTCGCGAAAATCCTGCGCGAGCGCAGAAGGATCGATCAGCTTCCCGAACAGAAGCTTGGGGTTCAAGTTCGAGACCACGGCGCGCGCGCGCACCGTCTCGCCCTGCTCGGTGATCGCGCCGGCGGCGCGGCCCTTCTCGACCAGCACCTCGCGCACCGCGGTCGCGGTACGAATCTCGGCGCCGCGCTCGGCCGCTGCCTTGGCCATCGCTTGGGTAATCGCGCCCATGCCGCCGACGGCGTGTCCCCACGCACCTTTCTTACCGTTGACCTCGCCGAACACGTGATGCAGGAGCACGTAGGCCGAGCCCGGGGTGTAGGGGCTCGCATAGTTGCCGACCACGCTGTCGAAGCCGTAAGCCGCTTTGATCGGGTCGCTCTCGAACCAGGTGTCGAGATGATCGCCCGCCGATTTCACGAACAGGTCGAGGAGCTCGCGGCGCATCGGCATGTCGAGCTTCGCGAGGCGCTTGCCGAGCCGCGCGCCGCGCAGAAGCTCCGGCAACGCTTCGAGCCAGCCGCCCGCCGTGACATTGGGGGGAGTTTCCAGGACGAGGTCACGCAGCACATCGGCAATCGCGTCGAGACGGCGGCCGTACTCGCCGAGCCGCGCGGCATCGCGCGCGGAGAATTTCGCCACTTCCTGCTCGGTGCGCCCGGCGCCGACCTTCAAAAAGCGTCCGTCATCGAGCGGAAGGAAGTTCGATAGCGGGCGCTCGACCACGGTCAAGCCATGGCGCGCGAGGTCGAGATCGCGGATGATTTTCGGATTGAGGAGCGATACGGTATAGGCGGCGACCGAGTTGCGAAATCCCGGATGGAACTCCTCGGTCACCGCGGCGCCGCCCACCACCGCGCGCCGCTCGAGAAGCGTTACCTTGAGCCCGGCGGCGGCGAGGTACGCCGCGCACACCAGACCATTGTGCCCACCGCCGATGATCAGCGCATCGCGCGGCGAGCCGTCAGCCACGCAATTTTCTCGCCTTGTGCGCCGTCAAGAGGCGCGGAAAAGCGCCATTGCACAGCGCGTTGACCCAATCCTCGCAGAGCGCGATGGCTTCGCGCGGCTTGAATGTCGTCGGACTCAGGGAGAGCTCCACCCACAGACCGTCGAGCAGCGCGGACAATGCGATGGCGGCCTGGCGCAGCTTGAAAGGCGGCGCCTCCTGCGAGTCGACGAGCTGTCCGAGCATCGATTCGAGTATCGAGCGATATTTGCCGTAGGTCTTGTCGTGCACCGCGCGTATCTCGGGCGAGTGCGCCACCATGCTCCAGAACACGAGCCACACGTTGAATAGCTGCGGGTCGAGCAGCTCCGGGGCGAACGAGGCGCGGAAAAATCCGCTCAGGCGATCGCGCGGCGACATCACCTTGTTCTCGGCCTGCGTGCGGATCGACTCTTGCAGCGAGAGCGCGAGAGTCTCGTAGGTCACGGCCACGAGCCCCGACTTGCTCGGAAAGTGATGGTTGATCAAACCGATGGAAACACCCGCCGCGGCGCTGATACGCCGCACCGATACGCCCTCATGTCCATACTGCTTGAGACAGCGCAGCGTCGCGTCGACGAGCGCTTCGCGGCGCACCGCCGGGGTCGCCCGGCGGAACTTCGGCCGCTTGATTGCCATTGAATCTCCTTGTTGTGGCATTCGACCCGCGTCGAGCGTCCGAGCTCGAGCGGCGTCGCGCCGTTTATATCATGTCGCCGAAAATCTCATACGGGGTAGTCGCGCGTGTAGGGCGCCTCGCCCGCCTTCGCCTCGAACTCACGCGCGAATCGATGGCCGCCGTGCACGGCGTGCACGATGGCTCCCGGCGCGAAGCAATCGCCGATACGCGAGAGGCCCGCTATGCCTGCCCGGTCGAGATCCTTGGGCCGAGCCGCGAGCGCATGATAAAGACTGTCATTGGGTTTGCGTATGCCCACCACGATCAGCGAGCGGCAAGCCAAGCGCTTTTCGGCGCCGCTGTAGACATCGGCGAGCGTGACGCATTCGCCGTCGAAGCCGGCAACCCGCTGCAGCGTGTGGATCGGGACGCCGGCCTTCCCGAGCGCACGGTGCACGAGCGGAAGCTCATTGGTCATGTAGGTCCAGGCCGATGCGTTGCCCGCGGTCGTCACATACGCGACCTCGGAGGAGAGCCTCCCCAGATGCTCGGCAATGACGCCCGCCAAGTAGTAGTTGTCGAAGTCGAATACGATCACAGGTCCCGGCGGCACGACGCCGGCCGCGATGTCGTCCGGTGTATACACGCCAGGTCCGTCCAGCTCGCCCACGGGAAACTCGAGCGTCGAGAACTGCATTTTGGTCCAGCGTGCCCCTGTCGCGATGACGACGTGGCGATGCTCGAGGCCCAGGACATCGTCGGGCGCGAGCTCGCTCCCGGGATAGAGATTCACGTTGGCGCGCTCGCGCAGCTGCCCCAACCGCCAGTCGACCACCCGGCCCCAGGCCGCGAGGCCGGGCAGGCGCCGCTCGAATCTCAGTCGGCCGCCAAACTCGCCGGCCGCGTCCGCAAGCGTCACCGCGTAGCCGCGGCGTGCCAGCGTCACCGCGCAGTCGAGGCCCGCGGGACCGCCGCCTACGACCAGGATGCTCGAATCGCTCGCGGGTGGCGCGAAAACTTCCGGATGCCAATTGCTCCGCCATTCCTCGCCCGCCGTCGGATTCTGGGTGCAGCGGACCGGAACTCCGTCGTGCCAGCTCGAGATGCAGATATTGCAACCGATGCATTCCCTGATCTCGTGCTCGCGCCCCTCAGCGATCTTCCTCGGCAGGAACGGGTCGGCGATCGACGGTCTTGCTCCGCCGATCAGATCCAGAATGCCGCGCTTGATCTGCGAGACCATCACGTCGGGCGAGGTGAACCGGCCCACGCCCACGACGGGTTTCTCGGTCAACTTCTTCACGAAGTCGATGACCGGCTCATGGCTTGCCTCGGGCGCGAAGCGCGACGGTGCGCAGTCGGTGGGGCTCGAATCCATCTTGACGTCGAATAGGTCCGGCGCGTCGGCGAGCAAGGTGATGACCTCGTGCGCCTCGGAGGGCGCGTTCCGCCCGGGCCTGCCGCGCAGCTCCTCGAGGCTGATCCGCAGCGCGACCGCGCACTTGTGGCCAACCGCATCGCGAGTCGCTTCGAGCAGCTCGCGCACCAGGCGGACGCGGTTCTCGATGCTCCCGCCGTACGCATCGGTGCGATGGTTGTATTCGGGCAGCAGGAACTCGTACGGTAAATACCCCATGCCGGCGTACACGTACACAATGTCGAATCCCGCCTGCATCGCGCGCCGCGCACCCGCGGCCTGCCACTTGACGAGGTCGCGGAGGTCTGTGGCATCCATGCTCCGGGGTTTGAGGTTTCCCATGAACCCGAGGTGGGTCGACAGCCACGGCATCCCGGATGGTGATATCGGCGCTATGCGGCTGGTGCGGTTCAGCGTGCATGCTCCGCCGTGCCAGAGCTCGACGCCGGCCAGCGCTCCGTGCCGATGCACCTCCTCGGTCATGAGCGCGTGTGCTGCGATGTCCTTGTCGTCCCACAGCATGGCGAACGGCAGCGGCGAGTCGTCGGAACTCGGGTGGATCGAGACCGCCCCGGTGCACACCACGCCCCATCCGCCTTCCGCTTTGACGCCCCGGAAGCGCGCCCGCACGTGCGGCAGTGCATTGGTCATACCGCTGGCGTGGGGCACCTGATAAAAGCGATTGGGCGCAGTTACCGGCCCGATTTGGACCGGCTCGAACAAGACGTCGAAACGCTGATTGCGCGGCATCTCTCAAGCCTCATGCTGTGCGGGGCGGAAGGCCGCTGAGCGTAATTGATCGGTCGTATAGTAGCAATACGGCGCGAGCCGGCGCGGCGCGGCGTGGCCGAGCCGCGCAGGCCGAGCCGCGATTCGGATCGCACCGCGCTCTTCAGGCGGCGCGGTAAGCCCGATAGTCGACGCCCAGAGCGCTCGCGACGGCCTCGTGCGCCAACTTGCCGGCGTGCACGTTCAGGCCGCGCGCAAGTCCGGCATCGGCTGCCAGCGCCTGTCGCCAGCCGTGATCGGCGAGCGCCTTCACGTAGGGCAACGTCGCGTTGGTCAGCGCGAACGTGGAGGTGCGCGGAACCGCGCCGGGCATGTTGGTCACGCAATAGTGAATGACGCCATCGAGAACGAAGGTCGGCTCGGCGTGCGTGGTGGGCCGGCTGGTCTCGAAGCAGCCGCCTTGATCGATGGCGATATCGACCAGAACTGCGCCCGGCTTCATGGTCTTGACCATCGTCCGCGTCACGAGCTTGGGGGCCGCGGCGCCTGCGATGAGCACCGCGCCGATGACGAGATCCGCGTCGCGCACCAACTCTTCGATGGCGTGAGCGGTGGAATACACCGTCTTCAATTGGCTTCCGAAGATAGAGGACAGCTCACGCAAGCGCTTGACCGAGCGGTCGACTACGGTCACGTCGGCGCGCAGGCCGACGGCCATCTCGGCCGCATGAGTTCCCGAAACGCCGCCGCCCAAGATCACGACCTTGGCCGGCGGGACGCCTGGCACGCCGCCGAGCAGCACGCCGAATCCGCCGTTCGCTTTCTGCAAACAGTTCGCGCCGACCTGCACAGACATGCGGCCCGCGACCTCGCTCATCGGCGTGAGCAATGGCAGCGACCCGTCGGCGGCCGTGACCGTCTCATAAGCGATAGCGGTCGAGCCTGAAGCCATGAGGGCTTCGGCTTGCTCGCGGTCGGCCGCCAAATGCAGGTAGGTGAACAACGTTTGCCCGGCGCGCAGCAGCTTGCACTCGGCGAGCTGCGGCTCCTTGACCTTCACAATGAGCTCGGCGGCCGAGAAGATATCGGCCGCACGGGCCGCTATGCCTGCGCCCGCCGCCTGATAGTGCGCATCCTCGAAGCCGATACCGGCCCCGGCGCCGCTCTGCACGAGCACATCGTGACCTGCGTCCACCAGCTCGCGGACACCGGCCGGCACCAGTCCCACACGATACTCGTGAACCTTGATTTCCTTGGGGACGCCGATCTTCATGGATACCGCTCCGCGTTTGGGTGTGGGTGCTAAGCGTACGCGCGAGGCCTGCCGGAAAATTGCAAAAACTCGCCCTAATGGACCCCAAATCGGCAATATCTGCCGTAAAATTGGATTATCTCGCAAGAAACCGCCGATCGCCGGAGGCTGCACCATGAAACTCGACCGCTACGACCGCGCCATAGTGCACGCGCTTCAGCGCGACGGCCGCATCACCAACAGCCAGTTGGCGGAAATGGTCAGCCTGTCCGAATCCGCCTGCCTGCGGCGTGTACGTGCGCTCGAGGAATCGGGGTTCATCGAGGGCTACACGGCGCTCATCAGCCAGCAAAAAGCCGGTTGCCCGGTGAACGTCTTCGTCAACATCACGCTCGACCGGCAGGAGCAAGCACACCTGCGCGAGTTCGAGGAGGCCGCGCGCAAGGTGCCCGAAGTCATGGAGTGCTATTTGATGTCGGGGGAATACGACTATCTGCTGCGCGTCGTGCTGGCGGACACCGCGGACTTCGAGCGGCTGCACAGCCAGCACCTCACGCGCCTGCCCAACGTTGCCCGCGTCCAGTCGAGCTTCGCGCTGCGCACCGTGCAGAAATCGCGGGAGCTGCCGGTGCGCTGACCTTCAGGGCTTGGATTTGAGATTGAGCGTGAAAGCCACCTTCACCACATCGGCAATCCACTCGGTGCTTTTCCAGTCCCCCTGGCCGACGCCGAAGTCCAGTCGCTTGAGCTCCGCCGTGCCCGAGAGAGTGGCGCCGGCGGCGGCCGGACTGAACTTGAACGCGATGGCCACATCCTTGGTCACGCCGCGCAGGGTGAGCGAGCCCAAGGCTGTGTAGCCCACTGCGGTCTTGGCGAAACTGCGGGTCACATAGTGGGCGGTAGGGAAATGCGCGACATCGAAGATGTCCGCGCCGCGTATCGTGCCGTCGCGGTCCTTGTCCATCGTGTCTTCGGAGCCCATGTCGATCACGACATCGAACTTCGCGGCGGCCAAGGCGTCCGGCGCGAAGTCGATCGCAGCGGTGAATTTGTGAAAAAGCCCCTTAAACTCGGCGCCCGCTTGCACGCCCGTGAACTCGAGGTGGCTGGTCCCGGGGTCCGCCGTAAAGCTGCCGGCCGCGCCGGCGGCCCGCGGCAGCGCGGCCGATACCAGCGCGGCACAGAGCGCCGCCGCAATTCTCATTGGTCTCATCACGATCGCCTCGCCGATTTAGCCGCCTTAAGTCTTGGTGAACGGCAACATGCGCTTGAGCACATCGTCGCGGTTCCAGAAATGATGCTTGAGCGCCGCCAGGATGTGCAACACTGCGACGGCGAACAGCACATCGCTCAGCGTGTCGTGCGTCGCACGCAAAAATTCGAACGCGGCCTCGTTCTTGCCGATGAGGTTTGGCCAGGTGAACAGGCCGAACCAGCTTACTGAATAATTCTTGGCTGACGACATCATCCAGCCGGTGAGGGGCATGGCGAACAGGAGCACGTAGAAAGCGACGTGCGTCCCGCGGGCCGCAATGCGCTCGAGGCGGCTCATCGCCGGAGGCAGCCCCGGGCCCGCAGTCTTCAAGCGCCATGCCAAGCGCAGGAGCGCGAGCATCAAGATGGTCATTCCGACGCTCTTGTGCCGAGCCAGGAGCCCCAGTTTGCGCGCGCCCAAGGGCAGATCCCCCGCCACGCGGGCGAGCACGAACTGAGTCACGATCAGCGCGGCGATGACCCAATGAAACATCTGCGCCAATGCACCGTAGCGCGTCGGCATGGTTCTATTTGGCATCGAGAGGCTCCCGGCGCACACTGCGCCGATTGGTAGTCTAGCAAGAGAAAGCGGGGCGCAAATCGTGTTGAAGTTCTGCGGCGCGGCCGGACTCGGCCTGCTGCTCTCTGCCTGCGGAGCGCCCGAGCCTCGGCAGATGAAGCCCGCGCCGCTTGCGCAGCCGGCGGCGCAAGCGGTGTCCGGCGCGCACTATCGCATCGACCCGGCGCAGTCCGAGCTCACGGTGCTCGTCCATCGGGCCGGCATCATGGCCTCGCTCGGACACAATCACGTCATCGTCAACCGGGCGCTCTCCGGCTGGGTGACGGTCGCGGGGCCGCCTTCCGCCGCCGCATTTGCGCTCATCGTGCCCGCCGCCGATTTCGTGGTGGACGACGCAGAGGCGCGCAACGCGGAGGGCGCCGACTTTTCGGAGGCGGTCTCCGAGGATGCCAAGGCCGGCACCGCGCACAACATGCTGGGAGGCGGGCTTCTCGACGCGGCGGATCATCCGGCGGTCACGGTGCGGAGCCTGCGCGTCGCGGAAACACTTGGCGGGCTCGAAGCGACGGTGGCGATCGAGGCCGCGGGACACGAATCGCAGCTCACCGTGCCGTTCACGCTCGACCGATCCTCCGGCCGCTTGAGCGTCACCGGAGCGCTGACCGTGCGACAAACCGCGCTTGGACTCACGCCGCTCAGTCTCTTCCTGGGTGCGCTTCGCGTCGAGGATGCGATCGGATTGAAGTTCAAGCTCGTTGCGACGGCCGACTAGGGAACACTTTCCGAGTCCGACAGCAATAGAATCCGCGTCCCCTCGGGCGCCGCCAGCACGGCGGCCGACCGCTGCTGCAGGGGCACCGGAGGTCTGCCCGAGGGCTCGATCCCAGCTGCGGCCAGGCGGGCGAGCGCGCCGCCCACATCGCCCGCCTCGAACACCAACGTCGAAGCACTCAAGTGCGCCGGTCCATAGAGCCCAATGTCGATCGAGTCGCTGGTGCAGGATACATGCGGCAGCGCGGCGTTCGTCTCGTCCATGCCGACGAAGCCGAATTTCTCCCAAAATGTCTTGGCCTCCTCCATGCCCGGTGTCGGCAGCGCGACCTCGAGGAAGTAGCCGCACGCGGAGAGGTCGGTGGCGGCGCGCTTGGTGGGACTGAAGGTGCGCGCCTCGACCAAACGCACCAAGTGTCCCGAAGGATCGAGCCATCCGAGCTCGTTGAAAACGTCATTGCCCAGGCGGCAGAACTCCAAATTGACGCCGTTGCTTTCGAGCACGGCGAGGTGACGCAGCAAATCTTGTTTGACGAAGGTGAGCGAGGGCGCCGGCAGCGGATGCTGGTGCAGCCCCAGGTGGATTCTGCCGTCCGTGACCACCGCATACGGGTGCGGCCATGCCTCGCCGACCTCCGCTTGGGAAAAGCCGAGCTTGATGTAGAACTCGAGCGACGCTCGAATATCCGGCGCGGCGATCGAATATTCGAGAAACCGCCCGAGCACGGAGCCTCAGCTCACTCCGCCCACACACACGTATTTGATTTCGGTGTAATCGAGTATCCCGTACTTCGATCCCTCGCGGCCGGTTCCCGACTCCTTCACTCCACCGAACGGCGCCACCTCGGTGGAAATGATTCCGGTGTTGAGTCCGACGATGCCGTATTCGATCGCCTCGGACACCCGCCAGCTGCGCGCGAGATCGCGCGTGTACAGGTACGCTGCCAGGCCGAACTCGGTGTCGTTGGCCATCGCGATGGCCTGCGCCTCGGTCTTGAATTTGAAGAGTGGGGCAACCGGTCCGAAGGTCTCCTCGCGGGCCACCATCATGCTGGTGGTCACTCCGGTGAGGATCGTGGGCTCGTAGAACGTGCCGCCCAGTGCGTGCCGCTTGCCGCCGATCGCCAGCGCGGCACCCTTGCCGAGGGCGTCGGCCACGTGCTCTTCGACCTTGGCGAGGGCCTTCACATCGATCAGAGGGCCTTGATCGGTCGCGCCCGCGAGCCCGTCGCCAACGCGCAATTTTCCGACCGCGGCGGTCAGCTTCTTGGCGAATTCGTCATACACGCCTTCCTGAACCAACAGCCGGTTGGCGCACACGCAGGTCTGCCCGGTGTTGCGATACTTGCTCGCGATCGCGCCCTGCACCGCCGCGTCCAAGTCGGCGTCGTCGAACACGATGAACGGTGCGTTGCCACCCAACTCGAGCGAGATCTTCTTGACGGTACCGGCACACTGAGCCATCAGTTTCTTGCCGATCTCGGTCGAACCGGTGAAGGTCAGCTTGCGCACCGCGGGATTCGCCGTCATCTCGCCGCCGATCGCCGCGGCCGCGCCTGTGACGACATTGAACACGCCCGGCGGAATCCCCGCGCGCAGCGCGAGATCAGCGAGCGCAAGCGCCGATAACGGCGTCTGAGTGGCCGGTTTCAACACCATCGTGCAGCCGGCTGCGAGCGCAGGTCCCGCCTTGCGGGTAATCATCGCCGCGGGAAAATTCCACGGGGTGATGGCGGCCACCACGCCCACCGGTTGCCGGAGCACCAGAATGCGCTTGTCCGCTTGATGGCCTGGGATGACGTCGCCGTACAGCCGCTTGCCTTCCTCGGCGAACCACTCGATGAAGGAGGCCGCGTAGGCGATCTCCCCCTTCGCTTCGGCGAGGGGCTTGCCTTGCTCGGCGGTCATCAGCGTTGCGAGGTCCTCCTCATTCTGGAGGATGAGATCGAACCAGCGCCGAAGTAGCGCGGACCGATCCTTCGCGGTTCTTGCGGCCCAGGGCGGGAGCGCCTCTGCGGCGGCCGCGATTGCACGGCGCGTTTCCGCCGCGCCCATGTTCGGGATGGTGCCGAGAGTCTCGCCGGTCGCCGGATTGTGAACCGGGAGGCTCACGCCCTGATCCGCGGCGACCCAGCGGCCCGCGATCAGGCACGCGTCGCGCAGAAGCTCGCGGTCCTTAAGCTTCAGGGGCTCGCGGCGAGCCCGCTTGTCATCCGCTAGAGTCCGCTCGATCGATTGGCCCATGATTCTAGGTCCTGGGGAGTGTGAAGGGGGGTCGAAGTCTTGGCGGTCAAGAATAGCGCGTATGGTCCGCGGCGCTCAATCAGCGCTCCAAAATGGCCGTGACGCCCATGCCGCCGGCCGTGCAAATGGAAATGAGCCCGCGCTTCGCCTTGCTCTCATCGAGCAGTTTCGCGAGCGTCGCGACGATGCGTGTTCCGGTCGCCGCAAACGGGTGGCCGAGCGCGAGACTGCCGCCCATGACGTTGAGCTTGGCGCGATCGATGGTGCCGAGCGGGCCCGGAAGATGCAATTTTTCCTTGCAGAAGGCCGGGTCGCTCCATGCCTTGAGGGTGCACAGCACCTGTCCCGCGAAGGCCTCGTGAATCTCGTAGAAATCGAAATCCTGCAGAGACAGGCGCGCATCGGCGAGCATGCGCGGCACAGCGTACGCCGGCGCCATCAACAGGCCCTCCTTTTTCGCGAAGTAATCGACCGCAGCCACTTTTCCATACGTCAGATACGCCAACACCGGGAGGTTGCGCTCGCGCGCGAAAGACTCCGACGCGAGCAGCACCGCCGAGGCGCCGTCGGTCATCGGCGTCGAATTTCCCGCCGTGAGCGTGCCACCGCCCCGGGCATCGAAAACCGGCTTGAGCTTGCCGAGCTTCTCGAGACTCGTGTCGGCGCGGATGTTGTTGTCCTGGGTAAGCCCGAGATACTCGCGCACCAGATCCTTGTAAAAGCCGGCGGCGTAGGCGGCCGCCGCCTTCTGGTGGCTCTCGAGCGCGAGCTGATCCTGCTCCGCGCGGCCGATCCCCCAGGTCTTCACCATGAGCTCGCTGCTCTCGCCCATCGAGAGCCCGGTGCGAGGCTCGGCCATGCCGGGCAATACCGGGCGAAAATACGTTGGCCTCAAGCCGAGCCACGGCCGCAAGCGCTCGCCGGCGGTCTTGCCGCGATAGCTTTTCAGCAACAGCTGCTGGAAGCGCTTGGCAAACACCACCGGGGGATCGCTCACGGTGTCCACCCCCGCGGCGATTGCGCTGTCGATCTGTCCGAGCGCGATCTTGTTGCCCATGAGAATCGCGGCCTCGAGACTCGTGCCGCAGGCACGCTGCAGATCGAGTCCCGGTGTTTCCGCGGCGAGACCCGAGTCGAGCAGCGATTCGCGGGTGAGATTCCACTGACTGGGATGCTTCATGACCGCGCCCGCCGCGACCTCATCGAGTTTTAGACCATGCAGGCCGTAGCGCTCGACGATTCCGCGGAGCACCGCGGTGAGCATTTCCTGATTGCCTACTTTGGCGTAGACGCCGTTGCCGCGCGCGAATGGAATCCGTACGCCTCCGACAACCGCGACCCGACGCGCACTTGCTCCGACCAACATACCGCCTCCTACCGTCTCCCTCGCGCCGGTCCCCGGCCGCAATGGCTCCGGATTATGAACCGAAGCCGCCGGTTATAATCGGTTCATGATCCGTTTTTTGCGTCTAAGGCTTGCGCTCGCCGTCCTCGCGCTTCCGGGCTGCGGCGCGGCGCCTGCGCCCCCGCCCGCGCAGCCGGCGAGTACGGCCGCTGCGCCCGGCGCGCGGCTCGCGAGTCTGGTTGAGCTGTATTGGGACGATTACCTCCGGCTCAACCCGGAATATCCGCCCGCGGAGCCGGACGTGCGCTTCGATCCGGGGGCGGGGGCCGAGATATCCGAGCAGTTTCTCGCCGATTCGTTGGCGCTGGAACGGCGCTATCTTGAGATGGCACGCGCGCTGTCCCGAGAGCGGCTGACGGGCGAGGCGCAGCTGACCTACGACATCTTCGTGCGAGAGCGCGAATTGGCGGTCGAGAGCTTCACCTACCCCTCGGAGCTCATACCGGTCAACCCGTTCCGCTCGATGCCGTTGCAGTTTGCCCGCGCGGCGAGCCTCGCAGAGCCCGCCGCGGCCGCGAGCGTCCAGGAGTACGAGAGATGGCAGGCGCGAAGCGACCAGTACGTCCGTTGGACGGGCGAGGCCATCGCCAACATGCGCGAGGGGATGCGCCGCGGATACTCGATACCCCGCGGTCTGGTCGCGGAGATGCTGCCGGTACTGGCCGCCTTGGGCGCCGACACATCGACGAACGTTCTTTACCAGCCGCTCAGCACGCAAACACCCGGCGAGCAGAAACACCTGAAGGACGGTCTCGCGGCGCGCGTGCACGACAAGATCCTGCCGGCGTACCGGGAGCTTCACGACTTCATGCGCGATGAGTACCTGCCGCGCGCGCGGACCAGCACCGGCCTGTCCGCGCTGCCGCTCGGCGAATCATGGTATGCGTTTCTGATCAAGCGGGAGACGGGTTCGCATCAGAAAGCCGCCGAGCTGCACGCTTCGGGCCTCGCGGAAACAGAGCGTTTGCACGGCCGCTTGCAGGCGCTCTTGGCCGAAGCGGGATTTGCGGGCAACGCAGAGGCCTTCTTCGAGGCCATGAGCCACGGTCCGCACGCCATCGGCAACGCGGAGGAATTGCTGCATTTCTACGAGCAGCGCAAGACGGAGGCGGCCGCCGCGATACCGACGTCATTCAACGAGGCGCCGCAGGCCGACTTCATCGATCGGCCGGTCGAAGCGTTCCTCGGAACGTCCGCGGACGCTCTTTCCTATCGCCGCGCCTCGATTCCGAACGTCCCCGCGATCCTCTACATTGACACGGCAGGACTCGAGACGCGGCCGCGAGTGCCGGCGCCGGCGTTGTTTCTGCGCGAGGCGATTCCCGGCCATCATCTCCAGATCGCGACGCAGGAGGCGCGGTCGGATCTGCCGAGATTCCGCCGTTTCGGGGGCGATCCGGGATTCGTCGAGGGCTGGGGTGTTTACGCTGCTTCGTTGGGCGAGGAGTTGGGCCTGTATCCGGACGCCGAGTCCAAGTTCTCCGCCTTGGCGGCGCAGCTTGCATGCTCTGCCGGACTCGTCGTCGACACCGGCCTCAACGCGCTCGGTTGGAGTATGGATCGAGCGCTCGAGTTTCTGCGCTCGCAGGTGCCGATGGACGAGACGTCGGCGCGCGCCATGATCGAACGCGAGCTCGCGCTGCCCGGTGAGGCGCTCGCCTGCGCGGTCGGTTCACGAAGCTTGCAGAATTTGCGCGCTCGAGCCCGGGAGACCCTAGGCAGCCGATTCGACGTTCGCGCTTTTCATGCCGAGATCCTCGACGGCGGGGCGATGCCGCTGGACATTCTCGAATCCAGTGTCAATCTTTGGCTGAATGGTCCTCATTGATTAAGGTCGCTGCCGTGCAACCCCGAGGCAGCGGCGGCACTCGAACGGGAAGGCGGCGCCGAACCGGCCCGCCCGGCTGTCTTTCTCAAGGAAACCGTGCGTCCATCCATCGTTCTCGCATTCCTGCTGTCGGCGTCGATTGTCGCGACTCCGGCCGGCGCCGATATTGCGAAGGATGCCGAGCAGCACGGCGACATCGAAGTGGGCGCCGCTCTCGATTCGGCGGCACAGAGCGGCAGCGTGAGCGCTACGGTGAGAATTCACGCACCGCGCGAACGGGTCTGGTCGCTGGCGACGAGCTGCGAGGTTGCGCTCAAGACGGTGCCGGGCCTTGCGGCTTGCGAGGTGCTCGAGACGGCTCCCGACCGGTCCTGGCAGCTCATAAGGCACGTGGTCGACTATTCCTGGTACTTGCCCAAGTTGACCTTCGAGATTCGCGCAACCTACGAATATCCGTCGCGGGTGTCGATCGAGCGGGTATCCGGGGACTTGAGCGTGCTCAAGGGCTCGTGGTTTTTCGAAAGCGACGGGGATTTCACCGTCGCGCACTATTCGCTTGATCTGGTGCCCGGTTTCTGGGTGCCGCGATGGCTGGTAAGGGCGGCATTGCGGCGCGACTTGCCGAAGATGCTGCGCGCGTTGCGCACGCGCGCCGAATCCGCAGCGGGCGCGATTTAGGAGAGGGGAGAGTCATGGTAAACCGCAGCGTTCGAACGATGTGCGCCGTCGCGGCGCTCTGTCTGTCGTCTTGCGAGCGCGAGCCCGAGACGCCGCCGATGCGCGTGAAGCAGGTGTTTCATCTGAACGGTTACGAGAAGGACTTCGGCTATTCTCAGGCGGTTCTCGTCGACAAGACGCTTTACGTGTCGGGGTCCGTCGCGGTCGATGCCGAAGGGCGGCTGGTGGCGCCCGGGGACATGGCCGGTCAGCTGCGCGCCGCGTACACCAACATACGCCACACGCTCGAGGCGCACCACGCCGAGTTCGACGAGGTCGTGAAGGAGACGATCTACACTACGGATATGGATGCCTTGCTCAAGGCAACCGATGTGCGCTTCGAATACTACGACAAGGAGCGCTTGCCGACGGTTTCGTGGGTGCAGGTTCAGCGCCTCATCGACAAAGGCTTCCTGGTTGAAATCGAGGTCGTAGTCGAGCTCCCGTGAGACGGGCTGCTGGTATCCTAGGCATATGGTGCGATCGATCGACAGTAAATTCGAGCGTAGGGTCTCGGGACTGGTCAATTCCGGCGAACGCGCCGTGCTGCGCGGAGGCCGCAAGGGCGTGGAGAAGGAATCGCTTCGCGCCTCGCCCGCAGGCAGGATTTCCCAAACCCGGCATCCCGCCGCGCTCGGTGCGCCGCTCACGAACGAGCACATCACCACGGATTTTTCCGAGGCACTGATCGAGCTGGTCACGCCGCCGTTCCGCGAGACCTGGGAGTTGCTCCAGTACCTGTGCGATATCCATCAGTTCGTCTACCGCCATCTCGGCGACGAGTTGCTCTGGTCGACCAGCATGCCGTGCGAGTTCGACGGCGACGCGAGCATTCCGCTCGCGCAATTCGGCACCTCCAATGTCGGTAGGATGAAAACCGTGTATCGCCACGGGCTCGGGATGCGCTACGGACGCACCATGCAGGCGATCTCGGGCGTGCATTTCAATTATTCATTTCCCGCCGATCTTTGGGACGCGCTCCAGCACATCAATCAATCCAAGCTCCCGCGGCAGGATTTTGTGAGCGAGCAATACTTCGGCGTGTTGCGCAATTACCGACGATTCGGCTGGCTGGTGCTGTATCTGTTCGGCACATCGCCCGCCGTGTCCAAAGGCTTCTTCCGGGGACGCGAGATCAGCCTGCCCCAGCTCGACGCCGAGACGGTGTACGAGCCCTTCGGGACCTCGCTGCGCATGAGCGACATCGGCTACCGCAACAAGAATCAGGCAGGCGTGAGCGTTTCGGTCAACAGCGTCGAGGACTACGTGCGCGACCTGTCCAAGGCGATCAGCACGCCTTACCCGCCGTACGAGAAGCTCGGCGTGAAGGTCGACGGTGAATACCTGCAGCTCAACGCCAACATCCTGCAGATCGAGAACGAGTACTACAGCTTCATCAGGCCGAAGCGCATCGCGAGCTCCGGCGAGCGGCCGACCAAGGCGTTGCGCCGCGCCGGCGTCGAGTATGTCGAGGTACGTGCTCTCGACGTGAGCGCCTTCGACCCGGTGGGCGTCAATCAGAACAAACTGCGCTTCCTCGAGGCCTTTCTCGCGCTGTGCGTCCTCTCCAACGCCGAGCCGATCAGCCGCAGCGAGCAGGAGGCACTCGACGCGAACCATCTGCGCGTGGCCCGGCGGGGGCGGGAGCCCGGCCTCACGCTCCGCCGCGAGGGGCGCGAGGTGCCGATGACCGAATGGGCCCGGGAGCTGCTCGAGGCGATGCAGGGGCTCTGCGAGATGTTGGATCACGGCGAGTCGAGCCGCCCCTATCAGACCGCTCTGGAACAGCAGCGCGCGAAGATCGAGGAGGTCGAGCGTACCCCTTCGGCGCGCCTGCTCGCGGAGATGCGTCAGACGGGAGAATCGTTCTTCCATCTCGCGCAGCGCATGTCGAGGATGCACAAGGACTATTTCCTGGATCTATATCCTCCCAACGAGCGCCGCTTGGCGGAATTCGCCGCGGCAGCGCAGGAGTCGCACGAAGAGCAGGCCCGCATCGAAGCGGCCGACAAGTGGGACTTCGACACCTATCTCGCGCATTACCTCGCCGATTGAGCCGCCCATCCCGGGCCGCCGCCCCGGACTTTGCGCCGCCCTCGACTGGGGCGCGGTTTGACATAAACCGCGACGCAGTGCTCGTCCATTTCCCGGCGGCGTGTGGTCCAATCCGGTACGGCCGCGGATCGCGGTGGTTGGGGGTTTGGGCGCGATGCTGTCTAGCAAGGGATTTTCAGAAGACGACTTGCCGGATTTGCCGTATGCACGGCAATTGAAAGCCGGCTTCCCCTGGCTCACCTTCGACGCCGATCTCGAGCCCGTCTACCGGCAGACGGTGCTCGAGGAGCATATGCCCCACGTCCGCGTCAATCTGTGCATCACCGTGTTTGTCGTCATCGCGATCACGGCGGTGCAGGCCAATGTGCTCGGTCCGCCGCTGAATCGCCTCCCCTCGCTGCTCTATCTGCTGGTCGTGATTCCGTCGGTGCTCATGTGTCTCGGCGCAAGCTTTTCCCAGCGCCGTCATATCGTCTACCCGCCGATCGTGCTGTTCGCGGCCACGACGATCGGTTTGAGTGTCGCCGCGGTTCATCTCATCGTCACGCTCGGCGGTGCGCCCCTCGTGTTTCCCGCGATGGAGCTTGCGGTCATCTACATCTATTTCATGGGCGGGCTGATCTTCTATCACGCGCTTGCCGCCACCCTGGTGATGACGGTCGGCTATCTCGCTGCGGGGACGCTGCTGCAGCTGCCGCCGGGAAAGTTCGGCTACGACACGGTGTCCGTCCTGGCGGTCAATCTGGTGTGCGCCTCGGTGGCCTACATGCACGAGAAGACCAGCCGCATGCGCTTTCTGGAAGCTGCGCTTCTCAAGGAAATGGTGGCGCGGGACGGCCTCACCGGCATCCAGAACCGCCGCATGTTCGATCAGCACATTCAGCGGGCCTGGAACCAGGCGGTACGCGATGGCCAGCGCATTGCCGTATTGCTCGCCGACATCGACTGTTTCAAGGATTACAACGACCGCTACGGACACCAGGCGGGCGACGAATGCTTGCGCGCGGTGGCCGTCTCCTTGAGTCAATGCGCCCGCCGGCCGCTCGATTTCGTTGCACGCTACGGCGGCGAGGAGTTCGCCGTCGTACTCTACGAAGCAAGCCGCGAATACCTCGCGGAAGTGCTGACCCGCATTCAGCGCTCCATCGCCGAGCTCAACATTCCGCACGAAGCGTCGACCGTGGCCAGCCGGCTGACCGTGAGCATCGGCGCGGCGCTGATTCTTCCGGGCGCCAACCGCACGCACGAAGGCTTGATCCAGCTCGCCGACGAGGCTCTGTACAGCGCAAAGGAGCAAGGCAGGAATCGCGTGGTCGTCATGGAGGCCGAGTATCAGACGCTGCGCACTGGGCGCTTCGAGCGACGCAGCCAGCGGACGGGCTGAGGGGGCGCACCCCGTCGGCCCCGCAGCTCACGCGCTGGAGCAGCTCACGCGCCGGACGCAGCTCACGCGTCGCGGTAGATCGCGACGTTCCTGTCCCCGCCGCTCACCCGGCTCGCGCGGAACATCCCTTCCGAGTTGAATTCCATGGTGACCCGGCCATGGCGGTCGATCGCAACGACGCCGCCTTCGCCGCCGAGAGCCGGAAGTTCCCCGAGTACCACCTCGTGCACTGCTTCGTCCAGCGTGCGCGCGCCGAAGCGCATGCGTGCACAGATATCGTGCGCGACGGCCGCACGGATGAAGATTTCGCCATGGCCGGTTGCCGAAACCGCACACGAGCGATCGTCGGCGTACGTGCCCGCGCCGATCACCGGGGAATCGCCGATGCGCCCGTAGCGCTTGCCGGTCATGCCGCCGGTCGAAGTCGCCGCGGCCAGCCGGCCGCGAGAGTCCCGAGCCACCGCGCCCACGGTGCCTACGTGGGATATCGTCAACGGCGAGAGCCGGCCGTCGCCGTGGCGAACGCGCTCGAGCTGACGCCAGCGCGCCGTGGTGTAAAAATAACTGCGCGGCACGAATTGAAAGCCGCGAGTCAGCGCGAACTCTTCGGCGCCCGAACCGGAAAGCAATACATAGTCCGAGTGCTCCATGACGGTGCGCGCGAGCTCGATCGGGTTCTTGATGTGCGTCACGCCGGCCACGGCGCCTGCCCGCAGCGTTGCGCCGTCCATGATGGAGGCGTCGAGCTCGTTGTTCCCGTCGATGGTGAACACCGCGCCGCGTCCGGCGTTGAACAAGGGATCGTCCTCGAGCGCCATCACCGCGCGTGTCACCGCGTCAAGGCTCGTGCCCCCGCCCTCCAGAACGGCATATCCCGCATCGAGCGCCGCGGTGAGACCGGCGCGATACAGCTGTTCGCGGTCGTCGCTCATTTCGGCGCGCGGCAAGGTCCCGGCGCCTCCGTGAATCGCTAGTCCGAACATTGCGAGATGTGTGTCCCCTATTCCAGGCTTCCGGGCAAGGCTATCATCATTCGCAGATGAATCCATTCCCCAAAGTCGGCGCAATCAAGCGTCTGCTGATCGCAAACCGCGGCGAAATCGCCATACGCGTGATGCGCGCGGCAGCCGAGCTGGGAATCGGCACCGTCGCGATTCATTCTCAGGAGGACCGCTTCTCGCTCCACAGGACCAAGGCCGACGAGAGCTATCTGGTGGGCGAGGGCAAGGGGCCGATCGAAGCCTACCTCGACATCGCCGACATCATCCGGGTCGCGACCGAGGCGCGCGTCGATGCCATCCACCCGGGATATGGATTTTTGTCGGAGAGTCCGGAATTCGCGGAAAGCTGCGCCGCCGCTGGAATCGTGTTCGTAGGTCCGTTGCCGGACACCATGCGGCGCCTCGGCAACAAGGTCGAGGCGCGCAATCTCGCTGCAAGCGTCGGCGTGCCGGTGATGCCGGCGACCCCGCCGCTCCCCGAGGACGAGCAGCGGATTTTCGCAATGGCCCGCGAGGTTGGTCTGCCGGTCATGCTCAAGGCGAGCTGGGGCGGCGGCGGCCGCGGCATGCGCATCGTCGAGGAGGAGCGCGGGCTCATCGAGACGGTTGCCGCCGCGCGGCGCGAAGCAAAAGCGGCTTTCGGGAAGGATGAGGTGTATCTCGAGAAGCTGATCCGCCGGGCCCGGCATGTGGAGGTTCAGATCCTGGGCGACGCGCACGGCAATCTCGTGCATCTGTACGAGCGTGATTGCACCGTCCAGCGGCGCAATCAAAAGGTGGTCGAGCGCGCGCCGGCCGTATTCCTCCGCGACGCAGAGCGGCGCGAGCTTTGCGAAGCGGCACTCAAGATCGGGCGCGCGGTGCAATACCGGGCGGCGGGCACGGTCGAGTTTCTTCAGGACGCGGACACCAGCAAGTTCTATTTCATCGAGGTGAACCCGCGTATCCAGGTCGAACACACCGTCACGGAGTGCGTGACGGGAGTCGATCTGGTGAAGGCGCAGATTCGCATCGCCGGCGGGGCGCGCATCGGTACGCCGGAGAGCGGTGTGCCGCCGCAGGAGGAGATCCGCGTCAATGCGCACGCGCTGCAATGCCGCGTCACCACCGAGGATCCGGAGAACAATTTCGTGCCCGACTACGGCCGCGTCAGCGCGTACCGCAGCCCCGCGGGCTACGGCATCCGGCTCGATGCGGGCACCGCCTATTCGGGCGCGATCATCACCCGCTTCTACGATTCCCTGCTCGTCAAGGTTACAGCGTGGTCGCCGACGCCCGAGGAGACGATCGCGCGCATGCACCGTGCTCTGTGGGAATTCCGCATCCGCGGCGTGGTGACCAACCTGCGCTTTCTCGATCAGGTCATCATGCATCCGCGCTTCGCGAGCGCCGACTACACCACGAAATTCATCGACCAGACACCCGAGTTGTTCGTCATACCGCGCAAGCGCGACCGGGCGACGCGGCTCCTTTCCTTCATCGGCGATGTGATCATCAACGGCAATCCAGAGGTCAGGAAGCGGCACGCGAAGCCGCAAACCCCGGTTTTCCCCAGGGTACCGCGCGCACCGCTGCCCGCACCGGAGCCCGGCGCGAAACAAAAGCTCGATGAGCTCGGCCCGGAGCGCTTCGCCGACTGGATGCTCGCGCAGACGCGCGTGCTCCTTACCGATACGAGCATGCGCGACGCGCACCAATCGCTGCTCGCGACCCGCTTCAGAACCCGCGACATGGCGCTGATCGCGCCCCACTACGCGAGCCTCTTGCCGCAGCTCTTCTCGGTGGAATGCTGGGGCGGAGCCACGTTCGACGTCGCGATGCGGTTCCTCAAGGAGGATCCCTGGGCGCGGCTCGCCGCATTCCGCGAGGCGATGCCGAACCTGCTCCTGCAGATGCTGCTGCGCTCGGCGAACGCGGTCGGGTACAAGAACTATCCCGACAACGTGGTGCGCCACTTCATCGCCCAGGCGAGCGCGGGCGGCATCGATGTGTTCCGCGTGTTCGACTGCTTGAACTGGGTCCCCAACATGAAGGTGACGATCGAGGCCGTGAGAGCGGCCGGCCGCCTGTGCGAGGCGGCGATCTGCTACACCGGCAACCTGCAGAATCCGCGCGAGACGAAATACGACCTCAAGTACTACCTCGGGATGGCGCAGGAGCTCAAGGCCTTGGGCGCGCACGTCATCGCCATCAAAGATATGGCGGGCCTGTGCCGCCCGCATGCGGCCGCCGTGCTTACCCGGGCCCTCAAGGAGGAAATCGGGCTTCCGGTCCATTTCCATACCCATGACACGAGCGGAATTGCAGCCGCGAGCGTGCTCGCCGCCATCGATGCGGGTGTGGACGCCGTCGACGGCGCCGTCGACGCGCTGTCGGGCCTCACCTCCCAACCCAATCTGGGCTCGATCGTCGAGGCGCTCAAGTTCGGCCCACGTGATCCGCTTCTCGATGCGGAGGCGCTGCGCTGCATCTCGGCCTATTGGGAACAGGTCCGCCGCGGCTACGTCGCCTTCGAGAGCGACATCCGCTCGGGGACGTCCGAGGTCTATCTGCATGGAATGCCCGGGGGTCAATACACGAACTTGCGCGAGCAGGCTCGCTCGCTCGGCATCGACGAGCATCGATGGTCTGAAGTGGCCCACGCCTACGCAGAGGTCAACGACATGCTGGGAGACATTATCAAGGTCACGCCGACCTCCAAGGTAGTAGGCGATATGGCCATCATGATGGTGACGAGCGGACTGACATCGCAGGCGGTGCTCGACCCCGCGGTCGACATCGCGTTTCCCGAATCATTGGTGCAATTGCTGCGCGGCGAGCTCGGCCAACCGCAGGGCGGCTTCCCCCCGGCGCTTTCGAATAAGGTGCTGGCCGGCAGGACACCGCTGACCGGCCGGCCGGGCGAACTCCTGGCGCCCGCGGATCTCGAGGCCGAGCGCGCGGCGGTCGGGGCTGCGCTCCGCCGGCCGATCTCCGAGTTCGAGCTCGCCTCGCATCTCATGTATCCGAAGGTGTTTGCGCAGTACGCGGCCGACCGGGCCGTGTTCGGCGACGTCGGCATGCTGCCGACGTCGGTGTTCTTTTACGGGATGCAACCGGGTCAAGAAATCAACGTCGATCTCGAGCGCGGTAAGACGTTGATCGTCCGCTACGTGACCTCGAGCGACGTGCACGAAGACGGTACGCGCACCGTCTTCTTCGAGTTGAACGGACAGCCGCGCACGCTACGCGTGCCCGACCGCAGCCAGGTCGCCAAGCGGCCGCCGCCGCGCAAGGCCGAGGCCGGCAATCCCAAGCACATCGGCGCGCCCATGCCGGGGACCGTCAGTACCGTGCCCGTGCGCGCCGGCCAGCAACTCGCGCGGGGAGATACGCTGCTGATCCTGGAGGCGATGAAGATGGAGACCACCGTTCGAGCCGAACATGACGGCATCGTCAAAGAGGTGGTGGCGAAGACCGGGCTCGCGGTCGATGCGAAGGATCTTTTGATCGTGCTCGAGTAGGTCCTCGCCCGCCCCGCCGCCCGGCGCCGTCAAGACCCCTGCCGTTCCGGGACCGTGACCTCAAGACCGTCGAGGGCCCCGGTGAGATGAATCTGGCAGGAGAGACGGCTGTTCGGGCGCGGCTCCCAGGCGCTTTCGAGCATGCCCTCCTCCATGTCCTCCGCCGGCGGGAGCTTGGCCATCCATTGGGGCGACACGTAGATGTGGCACGTCGCGCAGGCGCAGGCACCGCCGCACTGTGCGACGATCCCTCGAACGCCGTGCTCGCGGGCAGTTTCCATCAGGGTGACGCCGGCCGGCGCGTCGATCTCGCGGCGTGTGCCGTCCGTCCCGATGAACGCGATCCTTGGCATCAGATCGTATCTTTCAAGGGAATCTGTGGGTCGGCGAGCTTGTCGATATCCGGGCGCGCGCGCTCGGCAATGAGCTTGCGGCCGGCCATGTAGTCCTTGGAATGATTGACGGCTTCGACCGCGATGAGCTCGCCGCCCTTGAGATAGCAGACGGTGAAGGCGCGCGTCGCGGGGTCTCCGCGCAGCACCTGCTGGTCGAACCCCTGGGACAGACCGACGATGAGCAGCTTATTGTCGAACTGATCCGACCAGAACCAGGGCACCCGATCGTGCACCGTCGCGCGGCCCTGCATGTTGAGCGCCGCCGACTTGCCCTGCTCGAAGGCGTTATCGACGGATTCGAGCCGTACCCGCATGCCGAACCGCGCGGAAGGATGGTTGGTGCAGTCCCCGGCGGCGTAGATCGCGGGATCGCTGGTGCGGCAATGAGAATCCACCACGATGCCGTTCTCGCAGGCCAAGCCGGCCTCTGCGGCCAGCCGGGTTTCCGGCACCGCGCCGATCCCTGCGATCAGCAAGTCCGCCTCGTAGGAGCTGCGGTCCGCGCATACCACGCGCTCCACTGAGCGCGTCCCCTCGAGGCGCACGACGCGGGTATTGCAGATGATCTTGACGCCCTGGGTCCGGTGCTCGTGCTCGAAGTATTCCGAGACGCTCGATGCCACCACTCGGTTCATCACCCGATCCGCCATCTCCAGCACCGTGACCGCGCAGCCGAGCTTGCGGGCCGTGGCCGCCGTCTCGAGACCAATGTACCCGCCGCCGATGATGATCACGCGGGCGCCCGGCCGTAAGGCCGCACGAATCGCATCGACATCGGCGATGGCGCGCAGGTAATGAATGCCCGGCAAATCGGCGCCGGGACAGCTCAAGGGGCGGGATCGTGCGCCGGTCGAGAGCAGCAGGCGGTCATAGGACAACGCTTGCTCGTCGGCAAGGGTGACCAGGCGTGCTCCGGGATCGATCGAGAGCGCCGGGAGGCCCAATTTGAGCTCGACCCTGTGCTGCTCGTAAAAGGCTTGGTGGCGGAACGGCAGGCGATCGGCCGCCATCTCGCCGGCGAGGAACTGCTTGGAGAGCGGGGGTCGTTGATAGGGCAGATGCGGTTCATCGCCGATCAAGACGAGACGGCCCTCGAAGCCTTCCCGGCGCAAGGTGTCGACCGCCTGGGCTCCCGCCTGGCCGGCGCCGACGATCAAAATGGTCGAAGTCATGGAGCTCCCCGTGAGTGGAACCTAAGGATGGTCGGAGCCTTTGCGAATCGCGTGAGGCCTTCTCCCGGGCGATCCGTGGCGGTGCGCAGATGGTCGTGCCTGCCGACCCGAATAGTAATAGGATTGTGCCGCGGGCCCAACGCGGACGGAGTCTCGAATGAAATTGATCACTGCCATAATCAAGCCGTTCAAGCTGGACGATGTACGTGCGGCGCTGTCTGAAATCGGCGTGTCGGGCATGACCGTTACGGAGGTCAAGGGCTTTGGACGTCAGCGCGGCCACACCGAGCTGTATCGAGGGGCGGAGTACGTCGTCGATTTCGTGCCGAAAACGCGGATCGAGGTCGCGGTGAAAAACGAGCTCGTCGATCAGGTGATGGAGGCGATCGTCGGCGCCTCGAAGACCGGCAAGGTCGGCGACGGCAAGATTTTCGTGACCGACATCCTCCGCGTTCTGCGCATCAGAACCGGCGAGACTGACAACGCCGCACTCTGACCGGCGAGGCGGCCTTCGCGCCGTTGCGCGGTGTCCTTGAAGCCATTGAGTTGTCTCGCGTGCGGCCTGGTGCTGGCCGGCTCCGGCTACCCGGGGCAGGCGGGCGCCGCGAAGCTCACCGATAAACAGCGCACCGAAATCGGGGAACCGCGTCCCGCAGACGTGCCGACCGATGCGGAACTCGAGGCGGCGGGAGCCGTCATCGGCAAGATCGAAATCGATATCCGCAATGTCTTCGATGAGAGCGACCCTCGCGAAAACAAGGGGCTCTATCGGCTCGCCGACCGGCTGCACATCCGCACCAAGCCCGCCACCATCCGCGCTCAACTACTCTTCAAGAGCGGGGACCGATACAGCGCCCAAAAGCTCGCCGAAACCGAGCGCAACTTGCGACTACTGGCATTCATTTACGACGCGAATGTGGTTCCGATCCGCTTCGCCGAGGGCAAGGTCGACGTCAAGGTGATCACCAGGGATGTCTGGACGCTCGATCCCAACATCTCTTTCGGCCGCTCCGGCGGCGCGAATTCGACCAATGCCAATCTTCAGGAGGAGAATTTTCTGGGCTGGGGCAAGCAGCTGGAGGTCGGGCGCGCCAGCGGCGTCGATCGCACCAGCAGGCTAGCTGAGTATTCGGACCCCGATGTGCTCGGATCCCGCTGGACCGGCGCGCTCGCCTATGTCGATTCGAGCGACGGCAAGCAACGCGCCGCCCAGCTCTCGCAACCCTTTTATTCGCTGGATACGCGCTGGAGCGCGACGCTCGCGGCGCAGGACTACGATCGCACGATTTCCCGCTATTTTCTCGGCAACATCGCGGACCAATTCAACGACAACGAAGAGACCTGGCTGATCGGCGGCGGTGTGTCCGGAGGCCTCGTCGACGGTTGGAGCAAGCGCCTCCAGTTCGGGATGTACTACGATCGCAACGTCTTCTTGCCTACACCGGCGACGAGCTTGCCGGCGAAGCCGTTGCCCGCGCCGCGGACGCTATCCTATCCGTTCGTGGGCTTCGACATCCTAGAGGACAAGTACGGCAAAGCAGGCGATGAAAACCAGATCGGAAAGACCGAGGATTTGTACTTCGGAACCCAGATAACCGGCGAGCTTGGGCTTTCCGAGAGGGTGCTCGGCGCCAATCGCGACGCGCTCTTGGTCAAGAGCGCGGTTACCCGCGGCGTCCTACTACCCTACGATCAGCAGCTCTTTCTGAACGCGGACTTCTCCTCAAGATTCGAGAGCGACCGTGCGCGCAATTTGATCAGCAACGCCGCCGCGCGATATTACTGGCGTTGGCGCCCGGATTGGCTGTTGTACGGCTCGCTCTCGGGGACCGTCACGCATGATCTCGATCCGGACGTTCAACTCCTGCTGGGCGGCGACAACGGACTGCGCGGCTACCCGCTCCGTTACGAGGCGGGTACTTCACGGGGCCTCTTCACGATCGAGCAACGCGTGTTCACCGATTGGTATCCGTTCAGGCTCGTGCGGGTCGGGGCCGCGGTCTTTGCCGACGTCGGCAGAACCTGGGGGACCGGGGTCGTGGGTAACAGCTCTCTCGGCATGCTGAGCGACGCCGGGCTCGGCTTGCGGGTGGGCAATGCCCGCTCAGGCCTCGGCAACGTACTACACATCGACTTCGCCTTTCCGCTCAAGGACGTTCCCGGCAACGCCAAATTTCAGCTTCTGGTACAGACGATGCAAAGCTTCTAGCGTGCTCGGCGTCCGGGCTGCGGCATTTCAGGTGCCGGCGGACTTGCGCCTGCTCCACAACCAAAGAAATCCGATGCATACGGCGAAATTGAGAACCCACCAACCGAGCTGACGCGAGCTGCCCTTGTCGTCGGATGACCCGGGAAGTGCGCCCGCTTCGAGCGTTCCGGAGAGCACTTCGCGGTCTGCACCCCGCGTCACTTCGAACTCTACTGCTGCCGTTCCCGGCAGACGCAAATCTTCGGTCTGCACCGAATAGCTCCCGTCGGCCTCGGCGGCGGCCGGGTGCGCCGCGCCCCGCAGCACAACGCTGAGCGCGGCATCGTGCACCGGCGCGTTGTCGACGAGGCGGCTCAAATGGATGGTCATGCGGCCGTCACGTACCGTGCCTACCGCCAAGAGGTCGCTCGAGCGCGCCTCGACTCGCGGCGGCGAGGCTGCCTGCTCGCCCCGTGCGAGAGGAGCCGCCGCGAGGGCGAGCGTCGCGGCTGCGGCAGCTGCCGTGGCGGCCACTGCCATCGCCGCGAACAGGGTTCTCAAAGCAACCAACCCCAGATGCCCATGGCGATTCCGGCGACTGCCGAGAGCATGCCGAAAATCGGGAAAAAGCTGTTGCGGGAGAGGAAGAACAGCGAGCAAAGGACCAGTCCCAGCTCGAGAAAGCCTTCGCCAATGTCGAATTTCAGGGCGCGGGTTTCCTCGAGGTCGGTCTTCTTCTCCGACTCCTTGGCTTCCGAGAAAAGGTGCTCGGTGTCGCTCAGCTCCTTGTCGCGTGCGGCCTGCAACTTATGCGCGGCGTCCAAGGCCTTGGCCGGATCCGGTGCGAGAGCCTCGAGCACGGTCAACGCCGCGTCGCTGGTATTCGCCCGGATTTTCTTCGCCTGATAGAAGGCCCAGTCGTCGTTCGATTCGGTGCGCAAGATCACGGCCTGGGTGTGCGCGCGATGCGACGCAATGGTGACGACCGACAGAACGACGCCGACCACCCCGACCAGAATACCGACGGTGCGGCTCTTCGGATCGGACGCATGATGGGGTACTTCGATTTCAGTCATGGGCTAACGTCATCCTCCGCAAATGATTACTGCTCCGCCAATGATTACTGCTCCGCCAATGGTTACTGGGTCGAGCTCTCGATCCGGGCTCACTTTACGACATGCAGCCGCGGATTGGCCCGAGAGATGCCGAGGGCGCCGCTGCGCACCACCTCGACGATCTCGCCGAACGCTGCGACGTTGGCGATGAACTCGCTGATCTCTGCCTCGGTGCTCGCGAGCTCGACAATGTAGCTCGACGGATTGGCCGACAGCACCTTGCCCCCGACGCGGCGCAGGAGCGCCTCGACCGCCTCCACGTGACCTGCCGCGAGCTGCAGCTTGATCAGCAGAAGCTCGCGGGCGAGGTGGTCGCCGCTCGTCATGTCCTCGACCGTCACCACGTCCACGAGTTTCTGCAGCTGCGCGTTGATCTGAGCTATCACATGATCGGAACCGACCGTGACGAGCGTGACGCGCGATACGGTGGAATCGTTGGTCGGGGCCACGGAGAGAGACTCGATATTGTAGCCTCGAGTGGAAATGAGTCCCGTGACGCGGGTGAGCGCGCCGGCTTCGTTCTGCAGAAGAATCGCGATCAGGTGACGCATGTAGCCGAAGGATACGGGAGGGCGGTACTTGGGCGCCAGGGCGATAACTGCTAGGCTCTAGCCGTGAAAGACCGCACCGATATGTTGACTCAGGGGACCCACCCGCTCGCCGGCGCGGACATGACGGGCGCGGAGATGCTCGTTCAAGTCCTCGCGGACGAGGGTGTGGATACCGTTTTCGGATACTCGGGCGGCGCGATCCTGCCGATCTATGACGCCGTATTCCGCTACAACCAAGAGCACGGTGCTCCGATGCCCTTGATCGTTCCGGCCAACGAGCAGGGCGCAGGATTCATGGCGGCCGGCTACGCGCGCGCCAGCGGCCGCGTCGGCGTTGCACTGGTGACGTCGGGGCCGGGCGCGACCAACACGGTCACTCCCGTGCGCGACAGCCAGGCCGACTCGGTGCCGATCGTCATCATCTGCGGGCAGGTCGCCACCACGGCCATCGGTACGGATGCGTTCCAAGAGGCGCCGGTTCCCAGCATCATGGGGGCGGTGGCGAAGCATGTCTTTCTGGTCACCGACCCCGCCAAGCTGGAGGCGACGGTACGCACCGCCTTCGAGATCGCACGCACCGGCCGTCCGGGACCCGTGGTGCTCGACATCCCCAAGGACGTGCAGAACTGGAAAGGCGTGTTTCAGGGTTCGGGGCGGCTGCCGATTCCGGGCTACCGCCAGCGCATGAATCGCCTGGAAGCGAACAAGCTGCCCGACGCGGCATGCGCGGCCTTCTTCGCGGCGTTGGCGGCGGCCGAGCGTCCGCTCATCTACGCGGGCGGCGGCGTCATCCACGCGGGCGCCTCGGCTGCCTTGCGCGAGTTTGCCAGGGAATTTCAGGTCCCCGTGGTGACCACGCTCATGGGCATCGGCGCGGTCGACACGACTCATCCCTTGTCCATGCGCATGCTGGGCATGCACGGCGCCGCATTCGCGAACTATGCGGTCGAGGATTGCGATTTCCTGTTCGCCGTCGGTGCCCGCTTCGATGACCGAGTTGCCGGAAATCCGCCCAAGTTCGCGCCGGGCGCGAAGTTCATCGCGCATCTGGACATCGACGCCTCGGAGATCAACAAGGTCAAGCGCGTCGACTGGAGCCACGTCGGTTTGATGTCGGACGCGCTCCGCAGCCTCATCGACCACGGCAAACGCAAGTGCCTCAAGCTGGAGCGGCCGGAATGGCGCGCGCGTTGCGAGCAGCTGCGCACCACGTACGCGATGAACTACGACCACGACAGCCCGCTCATCCAACCCTATTACGTGATCGAGGAGATCAACCGCCTGACCAAGGGCGAGGCGATCATCACCACGGGCGTCGGCCAGCATCAGATGTGGGCGGCTCAGTACTTCGACTTCAAGAGCCCGCGGCTCTGGCTCACCTCCGGCAGCATGGGCACCATGGGCTTCGGCTTGCCCGCGGCCGTGGGCGCGCAGTTTGCGCAACGCTCGCGTCTGGTAATCGACATCGACGGCGACGCCAGCATCCGCATGAATCTGGGCGAGCTGGAAACCGTGACCACCTACGATTTGCCGGTCAAGGTGGTGGTGCTCAACAATTTCGGCGACGGCATGGTCAAACAATGGCAGAAGCTGTTTTTCAAGGGCCGGCTGAGCGCAAGCGACAAGAGTCTGCACACCAAGGACTTCGTGAAGGCGGCGCTCGCCGACGGATTCAAGTTCGCGGTGCGGCTCGACAAAAAAGCCGACGTGCCGCGCGTGATCGAGGAGTTCATCCGCTTCGAGGGCGCCGCGTTTCTGGAGGTCATGATCGATCAGGATGCGGGCGTCTATCCGATGGTAGGGCCCGGCCAGGCGTACGACGAGATGATCACCGGCGAGCACATCGCCTCGCGAAACGAGGTCGAGATCAAGGCCCCGGACGCCTCGAAGATGTTCTAGCGGACCGCCTCCGCCTAAGCGCCGCGCTTACCACACTCCCGTATTCGGCATGCTCGACCAGGGCTCCGCGGGCTTTTGCGCCTCGCCGTCCTGGAGCAGCTCGATCGAAACGTTGTCGGGCGACCGGACGAAGGCCATTCGGCCGTCGCGGGGCGGCCGGTTGATGGTGACGCCATGCTTCACCAGCCGTTCGCACGCCGCATAGATGTCGTCGACGGCGTACGCGAGGTGGCCGAAGTTGCGTCCACCGCCATATATTTCAGGGTCCCAATTGTGGGTCAACTCCACCTGCGCCTGCTCATCCCCCGGGGCGCAGAGGAAAACCAATGTATAGCGCCCCTGCGGGTAGTCGCGCCGCGACAATTCCGTAAGGCCCAGGGCGTCGCGGTAAAAGCGCAAGGACTGCTCGATATCCGTGACCCGAACCATGGTATGCAGATACTTCATGAGGGCGAACTTCTCCGCGGTGGGGCTCGAATTTGGGCGAAGCAACGCCCAAAAGCAACCAGGTCGCGTTCTCGGGCACAGGGCGTTGCGCGCAAACTGCGTGTGGCGAATTTGTTACAAACGTGAAACAGATTGGACATAGTGCAAAAATCACCGCATTTTTTTGCAGGGATTTGCTTCAGATCGCGCGCGAGCTGTGATAGCATCCCGTGTCAGTGGAGTAGTGGCATTGTTGCATCAGTCAGTTAATTGCAACACATGACCTCACTCAAAGAAGGTTGAACGTAACGCACTCTTGTGCGGCGTATCTTCCGGCCAACGGACGTGTAGAGTTATTACTCGGCACCTGTTCCACTCAAATCTCCCCGGCACGTCCGGGGATACTTTTGATGGGTTCCTGACATAATTCGCGCGCGTGCGATAGATCAAAGGACCCTTCCTCATGGCTTTGTGCGACGGTTTTACCGGTGCCATCGGCGGTACCCCCCTCATCCGCCTGAGGACGTTCAGCGAGGAGACCAGTTGCGAGATTCTCGGCAAGGCCGAGTTCATGAATCCCGGCGGATCGGTAAAGGATCGCGCTGCCAAGTGGATCGTCCTCGACGCCGAGCGTCGAGGCGAGCTCAAGCCCGGAGGAACGGTCGTGGAGGGGACGGCCGGCAATACCGGCATCGGCCTCGCCCACGTGTGCAATGCGCGCGGCTACAAGTGCGTGATCGTCATGCCTGACAATCAGGCTGCGGAGAAGTACCAGATCATCGAAGCTCTGGGTGCGGAGCTGCGCAAGGTGCCCGCGGTGCCGTACAGCAATCCCAATCAGTATCAGAAGGTCGCGGGCCGATTGGCCGGCGAGCTGCCCAATGCCGTCTGGGCCAACCAGTTCGACAACACCGCAAATCGGTTGGCGCACTTCGAGTCCACGGGACCCGAGATCTGGCGCGACACCGCCGGCAAGCTCGATGCGTTTTGCGCTGCAACCGGCACCGGCGGGACGCTGGCAGGAGTCGCGACCTACCTCAAGTCTCAGTCGCCCGCGGTGCGTATCGTGTTGGTGGATCCGCCGGGCAGCTCTCTCTATCACTATTTCAAGCACGGCGAGCTCAAATCGGACGGCGGCTCGTCGATCACCGAGGGAATCGGGACGGGACGAGTGACCGCGAATCTGGCCGGCGCGCCGATCGACGACGCGCTGCGGGTCTCGGATGCCGAGACCATGCGTTTCGTCTATCGGCTGCTGCGCGAGGAGGGCCTGCTGCTCGGCAGCACCGCTGGAATCAACGTGGCCGCGGCAGTGATGCTCGCGAAGCAGCTCGGGCCGGGACATACCATTGCGACGGTGCTCTGCGACGGCGGCGCCAAGTATCAATCGCGCTTGTTCAATCCCGCATGGATAGCCGAGCGCGGTTTCGGCGAGGCGATCCGCTGAGGCGGACGCCCGATCTTAAGTCAAGCGCTTTCCGACACTTCGGCCGACGCCGCACCGCCGAACCAGGCGAGCGTCGCGTGCAGCGCCGCAACCTCGCCGACGATGAGCAGCGCCGGCGATTCGAGCCCGCGCGATTGCGCGGCCGCCGCGACGTGCGCCAGCGGTGCTACGGTCACCTGTTGCGCTGCGGTCGTGCCGCAGCTGATGACCGCTGCGGGCCGCTCGGGCGGCGCGCCGTGCTCCATGAGTCTGGCCGCGATGCGCGAAAGGCGCGCGAGGCCCATGTAGATGACCGCCGTGGTCTTTGGCCTCGCAAGCGCCCGCCAATCGGGCTCGCTGCCGGCTTCGTCGTCGTGGCCCGTGACGAAGCTCACGCTGTGCGCATGCTCGCGATGCGTGAGAGGGATTCCCGCATAAGCTGCGCAGCCGTTCGCCGCGGAGATGCCCGGAACCACCGAGAAGGCGATTCCGGCCCGCGCGAGCGCCTCGAGCTCCTCCCCGCCGCGGCCGAAAATGAGCGGATCGCCGCCTTTCAGCCGCACCACGCGCCGACCGCGGCGCGCGTGCTCGATCAAGAGGTCGTTGATCTCTGCTTGCGTGGTGCCGGCGCCGCCCGCTGACTTGCCGACGCACAGGCGCAGAGCGTCGCGTCTCGAAAAATCCAGTACGGCTTCCGGCACCAGACGATCGTGCAGGATCACATCGGCGTCCTGCAGCGCGCGCAGTGCCTTGAGCGTGAGCAGCTCCGGATCGCCGGGTCCTGCGCCCACGAGCGTGACCTCACCCGCCGCGGGCGCCGCCGCCGCGCTCGAGGCGAGCAACCGCTGCGCCAAACGGCGCGCGCCGGGCTCATCGCCTTCGATGAAACGGCGCGCCGCGGGTCCGTCGACGAGACTCTCGAAGAAGCGGCGGCGCGCGTCCGGGCCACGCAAGCGCCGGCGACTGACCGCGCGCAGTTCCTCGAGCCACGAAGCAAGCTTGCCGGTGCGCTTGGAGATCAGCGCTTCCAAGCGCTCACGCACCCGGCGCGCCAACACCGGCGAGGCGCCGCCGCTCGATACGGCGATGAGCAGCGGATCGCGGTCGATGAGAGCCGGAACGATGACGCGCGAGGCTTGGCGATCGTCGACCACGTTGACGGGGATCCCGCGCATGTCGCACAGGCTCGCGATCCAGCGATTGAGGGCGCGGCGCGAGGTCGCCGCCACCGTGAGCCTCGCTCCGCAAAGATCGTCGGGTACGAATTCCCGGACTGCGAGCATGATCCGGCCCGCGGCGGCGCGCCTCTCGATCTCGGGCTCGACGCGCGGCGCGACCAGCGTGATGAGTGCGCCCGCCCGCTCGAGCAGATCCACCTTGCGCAGCGCCACCTTGCCGCCGCCAACCACGAGCACTTTCTGCTTTTGTAGATTGAAGAAGAGCGGAAAGTACTGCAACTTGGCGGACCCCCGAAAACTGCCTGTGCTCGAGCCGCACCCGGCAGAGCTTACGCCGGAATCAACCGCCGCGGGCGCACGGCGCGGGTCTCGAGACACGCGATCTTCGGTTCGGCGGGATTCGCGGAGGACTATAGAGCCGCACGGCGCCCGTCATAAACGAACTATCGCTTATGAGGACATGCGATTTAATGCTAGGGATGGGCGGCGTGTCGACCCCACCGGAAGGCCGCGCCCCCCTATAGTGGCCGCATGATCGACCTCGCCCAAGCGCTGTCAGGATTCGCGGTGGGTACCATCGTCGGCCTCACGGGTGTTGGCGGCGGCTCGCTCATGACGCCGATCCTGGTGCTGTTCTTCAACATTCACCCCGCCACCGCCGTCGGCACGGACCTGCTGCACGCTGCGATCACCAAGACGGGAGGGACGTACGTGCACGCCAAGGGGGGCCGCGTCGACTGGCGCATCACCGGCCTGCTCGCGGCCGGGAGCCTGCCCGCCGCAGTGGCAACGCTCACCGCGTTGCGCTATTTCACGGGCGGGCTCGGAGGCTCGAAGATCATCACCGTCACGCTCGGCACGGCACTCCTCCTCACGGCCGCGGTGCTCGTGCTGCGTACCTGTCTGCGCCGCCTTTCCAAGACGCACGCGGTGGATGCCGAGCGGCATCCGGCCTACACGGTCCTCACCGGCACCGTGCTCGGTTTTCTGGTTTCCATCTCGTCGGTCGGCGCCGGGGCGCTCGGCGTGACCGCGCTCATATTCCTGTATCCGCAGCTGAAGGCGGCGCGCGTCGTCGCCTCGGATCTGGCGCACGCCGTGCCGCTGACGCTGGTCGCCGGCATCGGCCATTGGCTGTTCGGCAGCGTGGACTGGACGCTGCTGCTCTCGCTGTTGGTCGGCTCGCTTCCCGGGATCTATCTCGGCAGCCACCTCACCGGCCGCGTTCCCGAGCTTGTGCTGCGTATCCTGCTCGCCGCAATACTGCTGCTCGTCGGCGCCAAGCTGATCGTGTATTGAAATTCTTATATCCTAAGTGCCATGAAATTCCAGCAATTGCGCTATCTGGTAGCAGTTCACGAGAACGGACTCAACATCACGGCCGCCGCGCGGCAGTTGCACACCTCTCAGCCGGGGGTGAGCCGGCAGCTCAAGTTGCTGGAGGAGGAGCTCGGTTTCCAGCTGTTCGAGCGCGAAGGGCGCGCGCTCACCCGCACCACCGCAGCGGGCGAAGAGATCATTTCGCGCGCGGGCAGCATCCTGCGCGAGATGCAGAACATCCGCCGCACCTCGGCGGAGCTGCGCAAGGCCGACGGCGGCACCCTGTCGATCGCGACCACGCACACCCAAGCGCGCTACGTGCTGCCGCAGGTGATCCGCGAATTCCGGCTGAAGTATCCGAAAGTCCGTCTGCACCTGCACCAGGGCACGTCCGAGCAGATCGCGGAAATGGTCGCGCGGGACCGCGTCGATTTCGCGATCGCCACGGGATCGGAGGAGCTGTTTCCGCATCTGGTGCGTCTGCCGGTCTATCGCTGGCATCGCGCCGTGGTCGTGCCACGCGGACACCCGCTCGCAACGGCGGGCAAATTGACGCTGAAGAAGCTCGCCGAGTATCCGATCGTAACCTACGTGTTCAGCTTCTCGGGCCGCTCCTCGCTTCCTGCATTGTTCGAGACCGCGGGGCTGTCCCTCGATGTCGCGCTCACGGCGCGCGATTCGGACGTCATAAAGACCTACGTGCGCATCGGTCTCGGGGTCGGTATCTTGGCGCGCCTCGCGATCGATCCCGCCGCCGATGCCGACCTCGTCACCCTCGACGCCACGCATCTGTTCGAGGGACATACCACTTGGATCGGCTTCCGGCGCAGCGCGCTGCTGCGCGCTTATATGTATGAGTTCATCGAATTGCTCGCGCCCCACCTGCCGCGCAAATTAGTACGCGAAACCGAGAAGTCGGAGACGCAAGAGGAAGTGGACCGCGTGCTGCACAGCCTTACGATCCCGCTGCGCGACAATCCGTGAGCCTGCAGCGCTCGGGCCGCTAGCGCGGCTCGAGCCGGGCCGCGAGTCCGGCGTCGTTCGACTGCTGGTAGGCTGCGCTGAAGGTGCGCAGGGCGAGCTCGGCACCTTCGAGCTCCGATTCCGGCAGCTCGAAGCTGTTGAATCCGCAGCGCGCGAGAAGGAACACGTGGTCGCGGCCGATGTGGCCGCGGGCGCGCAGCTCTCCCTTGAAACCGAAGCGTTCCCGCAGCAGCCGGCCCTGGGTGTAGCCGCGACCCTCGCTCGGTTCGGGAAATTCCGCACCGACCAGTGCGAGCCGCGGCAGATCGGGCGCCAAGCGCTCGACCGCGTCCGCCGGGGAGAGCATCACGCCGATACGTCCCGGGCGCGCCGGCCCGGGGCTTGCTGGCCCGGGGTGCGGCTGCCATCGCTCGCGCTCCGCGGACCATTCGGCGAACGTGAGGATCAGATCGTCGCCGGGCGCGGCCTCGCTCGAGGTACGCCACTCGTCGACGATCACCTCGCCGTCACGCAGCAGCCGGCGCGGCATACACCCTTTGTTTGAACGGCTTGACGCCCAGCCGGCGCACTGTGTCTATGAAGCGCTCATCGGCATGACGCGACTCCACGTAGACCTCGAGCAGCCGCGCCAACGTTTCCGCCACGTCGGCCTTGGCAACCGATGGGCCGATGACGGTGCCCAACGAGGCGTCCGCGCCCGCGGCGCCGCCGATCGTGATCTGGTACCACTCCTCGCCGCTCTTATCGACGCCGAGGATGCCGATGTTGCCGACGTGATGATGGCCGCAAGCATTCATGCACCCGGACATCTTCACGTCGATCTCGCCTAAGTCGTACACGAAGTCGTAATCGTCGAACCGCTCGTTGATGAGTCTCGCGACCTCGATCGATCCTGCGTTCGCGAGACTGCAGAAATCCAGGCCCGGACAACAGATCATATCGGTGAGCGTTCCCACGTTGGGCGTCGCGAGACCGGCGTCCCGCAATGCCCGCCAAAGCTCGAAGGACTTCTCCTGTTCGACATCGGCCAGCAACAGATTTTGCGTGTGTGTCACCCGTACCTCGCCGAAGCTGTAGCGATCGGCGAGGTCGGCGATCAGCTCCATTTGCGCATCGCTGGCGTCGCCGGGCGCGACATCGGGTTTCTTGAGCGAGATGAATACGGCACGATAGCCCGGCCGTTTGTGCGCGCTGGTGTTGTATTGGTACCAGGCGCGAAATGCCGTCTCTTTGCCGGCTGCCGGGTCCGTATCGGAAAGAGGCAGGTAGGGCGGTGGCGCGAAAAAACCGCGCATGCGCTCGATGTGCCCCTCGGCAACCGTCGGGCCGCAGTGCCGGATGGATTCCCACTCGGCCTCCACCCGTCTCCTGAATTCCTCGATCCCGAGCGAGCGCACCAGGATCTTGATCCGCGCTTTATGGATGTTGTCGCGCCGGCCCTCGCGGTTGTACACCCTGAGCACCGCCTCCAGATACGACAGCAGATGCTCGCGCGGTAGGAATTCGCGCACCACCTGGCCTATGACGGGAGTGCGGCCGAGACCGCCTCCGGCGAGGATGCGAAAGCCCGCCTCCCCCCCGGCGCCGCGCACGATGTGTATCCCGACATCGTGCACCAGCGTCGCAGCGCGGTCGCGCTCGGTGCCGACCACGGCAATCTTGAATTTACGGGGCAGGTAAGTGAACTCGGGATGAAAGGTCGACCACTGGCGGATGATCTCGCACCAGGGCCGGGGATCCTCGAGCTCGTCCTTGGCAACGCCCGCCAAATGATCCGAGGTGGTATTGCGGATGCAGTTGCCGCTCGTCTGAATGGCGTGCATTTCCACGGCGGCGAGCTCAGCGAGAATGTCCGGAACCTGCTCGAGCTTCGGCCAGTTGAATTGCAGATTTTGCCGCGTGGTGAAATGGCCGTAGCCACGATCGTAGCGCCGCGCGATCGATGCCAGCGTCCGCAACTGCGTGGAGGACAACAGGCCATAGGGGATCGCGATCCGCAGCATGGGTGCGTGGCGCTGGATGTACAGCCCGTTGCGCAAGCGCATGTGGCGGAACTCATCCTCGCTCAGGGCCCCCGCAAGAAACCTGCGGGTCTGGTCGCGAAACTGCTCCACCCGCTCGTTCACAAGCGTCCGGTCGATGACGTCGTAGCGGTACATCGGCGTACTTTATCCGCGGCGCGCGCCTCTAGCTAGTAACCGCGGAGCATGAACTCATATCCCGCCGTGCTCAGGAAGCCGGACCCCGCGGCTTCGCCGGCCGCTCCGGGCTGCGCCGGGTGACCGACAATCCTGGGCACTCCTGGCCAATCCTGGTCAGTCGCGGTGCGGCGACGGCTGGCCCCGAGCGTGATGCATTTCGCGCCGGGGCCGGGAAAGGCGCGCGGCCATGGTAAAACGTGAATCGCTTGGCAGTGCGAAAGCGCGGTTGGGGTAGCATCGAGTTGGCTCAAATTGGGGGTCCGACTCGGTGGTCAAAGATCTTGCGGAAGTTTTAGTCGCGCCGGACACGTACCATGTCTCGCCTGAGCCCATGTTGCTGATTGCCGAGCTGCACGGAGCGCTTGCACTTTGTCTGCACGACGAAGCGCGTGGAGTCGGCGGCCTGTTGCATCTCAAGTTCATCGGCGGCACTGGACGGCCAAGCGATGTCACCGACAACACGTTGAGCTCGGTACTCACGGTGCTCGACCGGTTCAAGCGCGGCGTGATCGGCGGCTCGTCGAAGCGCGACGAGATCCAGGCGCGAATCCTGGCGCACGCGCTGCCTCCGATAAATGATGGCGAGCCGAGCGCGTCGCTCGTCGATCTGATCCAGGCCGACCTCGCCGACGGTAAGATCCAGTGCGGCACTCAGACCATGCGCCGGACCGAATCGGTCCGCGTTTGCTTCCAGCCCTTCCAGGGGCGCGTCTGGATCGCAGGTCCAGACTCGCTGCGCGCCGTCACCAAGCAGCGCCGCTCGATCGCTTGATCTCTCGAGGCGGCGCGCGCTCGAGCTCGCCGCCCCGCCTCACGGGACTCACCCCCGCCGCCCGCTTCATTGTAAGCTAGCTCCGTATGCGTATTGCGTTGGTCTTGGCGGTGTGCATTCTCCCCGGATGCGCGGGCGATAAGCTGGCCTCCGCCCCTCCCGAGGGCGTCGATCTCAGCGGTCATTGGAAGCTCAATGTGGCGGACAGCGACGATCCGCAGCGCCTCATGCAAAGTCAGATCGCCGCGGCCACGGCCAACAGCTCGCCCGATGGCCAGACATCGCCCGGCCGTGGCGGCCGTGGCGGCCGCGGTGCCGTGCCGGGCGGCCCGACGGGTCCGATGATGCCCTCCGTGCTGGTGCTCGACGACGGACTGCGCTGGCCCGGCATGGACCTGACCATCAATCAAGCGAGTGGCACCGTGACTTTTACGTCCGACGGCAACGCGCGATCGTGCCGGCCGCACGAAGGACAAGGACACCCTCATCGTCCGTCAGGCGGTGCCGGAGGCGCCTCCCGCGGGCGCGGCGACGCACCGCCCCCGCGCTGCGGTTGGGATGAGAAAACCCTGGTGGTTCAATCGGGCGAGCCGGACGAGGACCATCCGCCGTTCGAGCAGCGTTTCAGCGTTTCCGAGGACGGTCAACGTCTTGATGAGATCGTCGTCTTCAAAGGCGGCCGGTCGAGCGGCTTCGTCGCGTCTCGAGAATGGGATCGCGCGCCGGCCGCCGCGGCGCCGACGCAGTTGAAAAGTTCGCAATAAATAAAGCCGGGCATTGCCCGGCTTCGAAGTCCCCATGCCTCTCGCGGCGCTTGTTGGTCGCGCTCTCGCGATGTTCGGTCTCTTTTACTTCCCCGAGATGCTCGATTGCGTGCGTGCAACACTGTAACGTCGAGCGGGCATCGGCGCTAGTCCTTACGAGCATAATCCAGAAAATAAATGTGTCTCGAAAACAACAATCGAGCGCACGACAGCTGGTCCAACGCCGCCCGGCGATCGAGTATCCTTGCCTGCTCAGCCCCCCGGAGACCCAAAAGAGTGGCTAAGCATTCCAAACTGTCGCCCGTACCCGAACTCGCCGTGCGCACCCGGCGCGCGTATTTCGATTGCCCATTCGGGCAGCTTCATGTACGTACCGCGTTCCCGACGACCGGCGGGTTCGACGAGCAGGTTACGCTCGTGTGCCTGCATTCGCACGAGGGGTCGAGCCGGAGCTTCGCTCGATTTTTGCCCGAAATGGCTGCCAATCGTTCCGTTTACGCTCCGGACCTGCCGGGATTCGGTGAGTCGGACGCGGCGCCAAGCCAAAGCCACGCGGATGCCGCGCGTGCGGTCGCGGACCTCGCGAGGGATCTCAGGCTTCGCAAGATCGACCTCGTGGGTGTGCGCTTCGGCGCGGCGGTCGCCCTGGACCTCGCATCCGCGCAGCCCGAGCTGGTCCGCCGCCTGGTGCTCGTGGGACGCCCACCGATGGACCCTATCCCCTCGATCCACCAGCAGTGCCTGATTCTCAAGGTCAAATCCGATCAGGAGCACGAGTCGCAGTGGAGCAGAGGCGCGCTGCCGAACGCCCGCGTGGCCGAGCTCACCGATCACGCCGGGGATCCGTTCGATGCGGATCCCCAAGGCCTCGCAAGGCAGATCGGCGCTTTCCTCGAGGGTTGAATCCGCCGGTGCGGCTCAACAAGTACATCAGCGATACGGGTGTCTGCTCGCGGCGCGAGGCGGATAAATGGATCGAGGCGGGCCGTGTCACTGTGAACGGCGCGCGCGCGCACCTCGGGCTCAAAGTGTCCGGAGAGGACGAGGTGCGAGTCGATGGCGAGATCATCGGCGCCAAAAGAAAGCCGATCTATATCGCTCTCAACAAGCCGATCGGCATCACTTGCACCACCGAGGCACACGTCGAGGGCAACATCGTCGATCTCGTGAGGCACAGCGAGCGAATTTTTCCGATCGGCCGGCTCGACAAGGATTCCGAAGGCCTGATCCTGCTCACCAACGACGGCGACATCGTCAACGAGATCCTGCGCTCGGAGAACGAGCATGAAAAGGAATACATCGTCCGGGTGAATCGCCCGATCACGGATCTTGCGCTTTCCATGCTCGCCGGCGGGGTCAAGATCATGGGCGAGACGACCAAACGCTGCCGGGTCGAGCGCATCGACCGCGAATCGTTCCGCATCATCCTGACCCAGGGACTGAATCGGCAGATCCGCCGCATGTGCTCCGCGCTCGGCTACCGCGTGCAGGGGCTGCGGCGCGTTCGCATCATGAACGTCGAGCTCGGCGCTTTGCGCGCCGGCCAATGGCGGAACCTGACCGACGCCGAAATCGCGGGTTTGCCTCGACCGATGTCGTGACCGCGTGCGGCCTCTCAGGTGGCGCGCAGCACCGGCGCCGAGAGCCCGTCCGACCATTGCCGTCCAGCGACCGTGCGCCACTCCGGGTCCTCTGCCCTCATCGCCAGCCAGCGGAAAAAATCATCGCCCTGACCGGTCCAATACGAATGGCTGTAGAGCACGCCGCCGGTGCTCGACTCGACGGTGAAGCGCCGGCGCAACCCGAAGCTCCCGATGCCGCGCGTGCATTTGATGCGGGGCGAATTCTCGGTGAGCGCGTACTGCTCGGGGCCGACTTGCAGGCGCAGCCGCCCGCCGTGGGCGTAGATGCAGATATTCGGCTGAGCGGCTCGTATCAGCGCGACGCCGTGAACGAGCGGCGGCGGGACGTCGTATGCGGTCCAGGTGCCGCCCAACACGTGCCACTGAAGCACCATGCTCTGGCGGCGGAAATCGATCACCGATACGGTGCCGGCGTTATCCGAGGGCATCCCTTCAGCATGCGCTAATCGCGAGTTATTTTGAATCGCGACTCGGCAAATCGGCGAACGCAGTCTCGACGATGCCCGCGGTGAGCAATTGCGGCAGAACCGCGGGCGCAGCGTTGCCGGGCTTCCCGTTGTAGACGACGTAGAGCGGCACTCCGGCGCGACCGAAATCCGCGAGCGCCTGGGTGATCGCTGGATCGCGGTTGGTCCAATCTCCCTTCATCAATGTGACGCCCTTGCTTCGAAAGATGCTCTGCACCGCGGGATCGGCAAACGCGTTGCGCTCGTTGACGAGGCAGGTGAGGCACCAGCTCGCGGTGAAGTTGACGAGCAAGGGCGCGCCGCTCGCGCGCAGATCCCGCACGCGCGCCGCGTCGTAGGGCTGCCAGCTTTCGGAAGGCCCGGACGCCGCGGAAGGCCCTGCCGCCGGCGCAGCGGCCGCCACGTCGGCGAATCTCACCGGCAGGACCAGCGCCAGCAACACCGCCGCGGTCGCGGTCGTCAGCGCAACCAGCCGACCGCGTATCGAGGTGCCCTTCGATTTCTGGTACGCCCAAGCCGCGAAGCCGACGAGTATGGCGCCGGCGAGCGTCGCGCCGAGCCCGATCGAGGAGGTCTGCTGCGCGAGGACCCATAGGAGCCACGCCGCCGACGCGTACATGGGAAAGGCGAATACCTGCTTGAGCGTGTCCATCCAAGCGCCGGGCTTGGGCAACGCGCGGCGCATCCAGGGCGCGAGCGACAGGAGCAGATAGGGAAGCGAAAGCCCCAAGCCGAGCGCGGCGAAAATCGCCAAGGCGACGACCGGCGACTGGGTAAGCGCGGCGCCGACCGCGGCCGCCATGAACGGCGCGGTGCAGGGAGTCGCTACCAGCGTGGTCAAGACACCGGTGAAGAACGAGGCCCGGTAGGTATCGCCCTGAGTCAGGGAATCGCCGATGCCGGCGAGGCCGCCGCCCACCTCGAACACGCCCGACAGGTTGAGCCCCACGGCGAGCAACAAATAGATCATCAGGGTCACGAACAGCGGCGATTGCAGCTGGAAGCCCCAGCCGATCTGCTCGCCGCCCGCGCGCAACATCAGAAGCACTGCCGCCAGCGCCAGCATCGAGACGATCACGCCGGCCGCGAACACGAAACCCTTGGTGCGCACGGCGGCCGGGTGTTTCTTGGCCTGTTCCACCAAGCCGATGGCCTTGATGGACAGGACCGGAAACACGCACGGCATGAGATTCAAAATGAGACCGCCGAGTACCGCGAGCATCATCAAGACGGGCAGGGCCGGCTTATCCCCGGGGGCGGCGGCCGGCTTGCCTGCCTCGAAGCGCGGTGCAGCCTGGCCGGCGAGGACCGCCGGTGCTCCCGCCGCGAGCGGCGCTGCGACCTCGATCGGCACGGTAACGGGGTCGCCGCCGCTTTGTTCGGTCGTGAGCAACACGCCGCGAACCGAACCGGACTTCGGCGGCGCATAGCCCAACTTCATTGCAAGATCGATCAAGCCGGCATGGCGCTCGAGAGTTTGCGGCGCCGCATATTCGATGATCCCGTCGTCGTACGGGTAAAACGCGAGCGACGTCACTCGCTCGAGGGCCCCGCCCCAATCCCGTCCGAGTGTGAGCACCAGGCGGCCGCCATCGATGCGTGCTTCGGTCGCAGCAGGCGCTGCGGTGGGCAAATCGCTGCGCGCCGCGGTGAACAATGGCGCGGACGACGGATCGACAGCGGCCGCGGGCTTCACCGGCATCTTGAGTTGCAGATCGGCGCTTTCCGGAATGCATACGTCGGAGCACACCAGCCAACTCGCCTTCGCCTTGAGCTCGAGCGGGGGCGCGTCCGCCTTGAGGTCGCCGGGAGCCGTGATCTTGACCATGTGCAGCGCGTGCTTCGCGTACCCGTAGTTCACCAGCGGCGCGATCTCGAAACGATGCGGTGTGGTCCAGACGATGTCGCCGGCGGTCAATCCGGCGGGCAACGTCCAGACCAGCTTGGTTGCCTGCCCCGAATCACCGGGATTGCGCCAATAGGTATGCCAACCGTCGCGGATGTCGAGCTCGAGAGCGACCCAAATCGATTGTCCGGGGCCGATGCCGTCGGTCTCGCTCACCAGGTGCGCCTTGACATTGTCGGTGGTGACCGTGTCTCCGGACAGTGCATAAACGGCCGGGGAGAACCACAAAAGGCCGATGAGCCACCATTTCAAAGTGCGCATACCGCGTATGTTACCCAATTAAGGCGGCTCGGACCTCGATGCTCGGCCGCGGCTGTGGAACGTCTCACAGTTTTGGCCGCACATACCCTCGAAGTGCCGCTTGAGCTAATGTAGCCGGGTCACCCCGAAGAACCCACCGTGCAAGAAAACTACCTAGAACGAATCCTCAAAGCCAAGGTATACGACGTCGCCATCGAGACCTCGCTGGAACCGGCGCCGCGCCTATCCCGACGCCTGAATAATCGCGTGCTGTTCAAGCGGGAAGACCTCCAACCGGTGTTTTCGTTCAAAATTCGCGGCGCATACAACAAGATCGCTCAACTCTCCGCGACCGCAGCGCAGCGCGGCGTGATCTGCGCGTCCGCCGGCAATCACGCCCAGGGCGTCGCCCTGGGCGCCCGCACCCGAGGCATCCGCGCCGTCGTGGTGATGCCGCTGACCACTCCCGAGATCAAGGTACAGGCGGTCGCCGATCTTGGCGCCGAAATCGTTCTGCACGGCGATGATTACGACGAGGCCAACGAGCGCGCCATCGAGATCGCGCGCGAGCGTAACCTCGTGTTCGTGCATCCATTCGACGATCCGGACGTGATCGCCGGGCAGGGCACCATTGCCATGGAGATCCTGCGCCAGTGGCACGGCGACGACATCGAGGCGATTTTCGTCCCCATCGGCGGGGGCGGCCTCATCGCCGGGATAGCGGCGTATGCGAAAACGCTGTATCCGCGGATCAAGATAATCGGTGTCGAGCCCGAGGATGCCGCCGGAATGTTCGAGTCGCTGCGGGCCGGCCGACGCGTGACCCTGGATCGCGTCGGGATCTTCGCCGACGGCGTTGCGGTGCGCCGAGTCGGCGAGGAGACCTTTCGGCTGGCCCAGCAGTACGTCGATGAAATCCTGCTCGTTACCACCGACCAGATCTGCGCGGCGATTCAGGACATCTTCGAGGATACGCGCGCGATCGTGGAGCCGGCCGGGGCCCTGGCCGTCGCGGGCATCAAGAAGTACGTAGCGCGCGAGGCCTGCATGAATCGCGTGCTGGTGGCCATCAATTGCGGCGCCAACATGAACTTCGACCGCTTGCGCTACGTCGCCGAACGCGGCGACCTCGGTGCGCAACGCGAGGCGCTCCTCGCGGTCGAGATCCCCGAGGTGAGCGGATCGTTCCTGCGCTTCTGCGAACTGCTCGAGGGACGCAGCGTCACCGAGTTCAATTACCGTTACAGCGACGTCACCAGGGCGCGGCTATTCGTGGGCCTGTCGCTCACCCAAGGAAGGCCGGAACGAGCCGCGCTGATCAAGATGCTGAGCGAGGCCGGCTTCGCCGTGCACGACATGACCGACGATGAGACCGCGAAGCTGCACGTGCGCTTCATGGTGGGCGGCCAACCGCACGAGCTCAGGGACGAGCGGCTCTACCGGTTCGAGTTTCCCGAGCGTCCCGGCGCGTTGCTCAAGTTCCTCAAAGCGGTGGGACCCGCGTGGAACATCAGTCTCTTTCACTACCGCAACCACGGCTCGGACTACGGGCGCGTGCTCGCCGGAATCCAGGTGCCGGCCGAGACGCTGACGGATTTCTGCTTGCATCTGAACGAGCTGCAGTACGCGTACACCGAAGAGACCGAGAATCCCGCGTACCGCTTATTCCTCCGCAGCAGTTAACCGGGCCGCCCGAGGAGGCTCATCAGTCGGCGCTCGCGGTGTTGAGCGGCGCGGAGCGCACGCTGTTCCACCACGTCTCCGCCCTGCGCACCGCCGCATCCTCCGGACCGCGGGCGGCGAGCAGCATCGGCACGGCGGCGGACAGCTCGTCGGCCGCTTCGCGCGAGCGGCCGAGGCGGCCGAGGGCATAGGCGTGGATGGCATGCGCTTGTGCGGTGGCCGAGCTCGACTTAGGTGCGCTCGCCATCCAGATCGATAACGCTTGCTCGCTCAGGCGCAGGGCTTCCTGGGGCTTGCCGCGGTCTACCAAGAGACGCGCGAGATACATGAGCGCGGCGGCGCGGTACTGGTGGTCGGCGGGCAGCGATTTGTCGTAGACCGCGAGCGCCTGCCGGAATTGATCCTCCGCCTCGCGCAGCGCACCCTCGTCTTGCAGCGCCATCGCGAGGCTCACGCGCGCGTAGCCGACGTTGAAATTGTCGGCGCCGTAGACCTTCTGCGCCACATCGAGCGCGTCGCGCAGCATGGGTTCGGCCTCGGCGAGGCGCCCCTCGCGCTCGAGCAGCAGGCCGTAATTGCCGCGCGCGGCCGCAGTCTCGGGGTGCTGGCTGCCGAACGCCCGCTCCTCGCTTGCGATGGCGTCGCGGTACAGGCTTTCGGCACGCTTCAAGTCGCCCATGTTCTGCGCGACGATCGCGAGATTGTGCAGATGCGAGGCGACCCGCGGGTGCCCGTCGCCCAAGATTCTGCGGTCGATGCCGAGCGCCCGCTCGTACGTCTGCCTGGCGAGATCCCAGCGCTGCTCGCGCTCATAGACGGTCGCTAGGTCGTCGAGCACCTGTGAGACGTCCGTTGCCGGCGCCTGCACGGTCTCGAGAATGTCGAGGCTGCGCCGGTAGAGGTCGAGGGCGGCGCCGAAACGGTCCTGCTGAGTCCGCAGCAGTCCGAGGGCCCACAGCGCCCGTGCCGATTCGCGGCTGCTCGCCCCGAGCCCGCTCTGTGCGAGATGCAGCGCCTCCTGCAACGCCGGTTCAGCTCGGTTGAGGTCGCCGAGCAAATAGAGCGCTCGGCCGAGCTCGAGCAGCGTATCGACGCGCGCTTTGTCCTTGGCGTCCGGCTGCAGCGCCAGCGACTCGGTGAGAATCGGCACCGCCGCCTGGTACTGCCCGAGGCTGTCGTACACCGCACCGACGGTCGACAGAAGCACCGCCTTGGTGGCCGGCTGATCGGTGAGGGCCTCACGCAGCCGCTTGGCGCTCGAATCGAGCAGCTCGCGCGCGGTGACCTGGTTGCCGCGGTTCACCTCGGGGTCCGACAGCTTGAACAGATTCACCAGGAAGCTCGACACCTCTTCGGCGCGCACCCGCTCGTGTTCCGCCGCCTCGCGCTGCTCGGCCACCCGGTCGCGCTCCGCGGCGATGCGCAGCGACTGCACATAAGCCGTCAGCGCGAAAGCGAGGATCGTCGCGAACACGATCGCGCCCGCCGTCACGGGCAACCAATGACGCGTCATGAATTTGGCGGACCGGTAGGACAGGGTATCGCTGCGAGCGAGGACCGGCTTACCGTCCAAGTGACGCTGAATGTCGTTTGCGAGCTGCTGCGCGGAGCCGTAGCGCCGCTCGGGCTCCTTGCGCATCGCCATGCAGACGATGTTGTCCAGATCGCCTTGCACCGTGCGTCGCAAACGGCCGGGACTCGTGCCCCGCGCCTCTGCCACTTCGCGCGCCGCGGCGGAATCCTCGCCGCCGACCGCCTGGCTGGGCGGCGCGGGAGCTTTCTCGCAGATGGCGCGCTCGATGTCGTTGAGACGCATCGAAGAAATCACGTAGGGACCTGTGCCTGCGAGCAACTTGTAGAGGAGCACGCCCAGCACGTAGACGTCGCTCGCCGTGGTGATGGCTTGGCCCCGTACCTGCTCGGGGCTCGCGTGGTGCGGGGTCATGATCCGCATGTCGGCGTGAGTAACCGCGACGGTGTGATGCCCTGCCTGCCGATCGTCCAAGAGCTTCGCGATCCCGAAATCGAGCAGCTTCGGCGCTCCCGATCGGGTCACCAGGATGTTCGAAGGCTTGAGATCGCGGTGCACGATGAGGTTCTGGTGCGCGTAGTGCACGGCGGCGCACACGATCTGGAACAGCTTGAGACGAGCAACGACGTCCAAGCGGTGCGTATCGCAGTACGCATCGATCGGTACGCCGTCGACGTACTCCATGACGATGTAGGCGGTCTCGTCGGGCAGCGTGCCGCCGTCGAGGAGATGCGCGATGTTCGGATGATCGAGCTGCGCCAGGATCTGCCGCTCGATCTTGAGGCGCGACGATGCGCCGCGCGCGAACGAGCCGCCGTGCACGACTTTGATGGCGACCTGCTGCTCGAACTCGGCATCGGCGCGCTCCGCGAGGTAGACTTCACCCATGCCGCCTGCACCCAAGGTGCGCAGCACGCGATAAGGTCCGATGCGTCTCCCCGTCATGTGGGCAGCATGCTCGAAAGTAAACAACGAGGAAAGCTTCTATGTCGAACGGAAACACTCCCGACAAACCTCAAAACCCGGGCTCCGGCGCCGGATCGGACCCGAAGCCCGGGCAAGGTGCGGGCTCAGGGTCGAGCTCCGGCTCGCCCGCGCGCAAAGGATCGCAAGGCGGAGTTACACCGGACAACAACAACAAGCCGCCCCAGGCGCAGTGATTGCCTACCAGGCGCTGCGCGCCGCGCGGCATGAAACGCTGCGGATCCGCGGGCTCGATCTGCATCTGCGGCGCTGGGGTCCGCCGCCATCGAGCGCAGAGCCGCCGGTGGTCTTGCTGCACGGCTTTCAGGATACGGGCGATACGTTCCAGTTCCTCGTGGATGCGTTCGCGCGGGATCGGCCGCTTGCGGCTCCGGACTGGCGCGGCTTTGGACGCAGCGGTTGGTCGCAGAACGGGTACTGGTTCCAGGACTATCTGGCGGACCTCGATGAGCTTCTCGATCTGGTCTGCGGCGAGGAGCCCGTGCGCCTCGTCGGACACAGCATGGGCGGAAACGTCGCCTTCTTATATGCGGGAGTCTTGCCGGCGCGCGTCCGCTGCGTCGTCAATCTCGAGGGATTCGGGATGCCGCGCACCTCCGCGGATCAGGCGCCAGACAGATTGCGCCGCTGGCTCGGACAGGTGAGATCCGTGCCGCCCCTCAAGGATTACGATTCGTTCGAGCAGCTCGCCTCCATCATCCGTTACCGCTACCCGCGCTTCACGGAGGAGCAGGCGGAGTTCGTCGCACACGCCTGGGCGCGCGCGGCGCCGGACGGGCGGATCCATTTGCTGGGCGACTCGCGTCACCGGTGGGTGAATCCGGTGCTTTACAAGCGCGAGGATGCCGAGGCTTGCTGGCGCTCGATCGAGGCGCCGGTACTCATGTTGATCGGCGAGAAGTCGGAATTCGTATCGAAACTCGGCGCGGATGGAACCGATGCGGCGTTTCGCTCCATCGTGCCCGGCATCGAGGTCGTGCACATCGCCGGGGCCGGTCACATGATGCACATCGAGAAGCCGGCCGACATAGCGCCGCTGATCGAGCAATTCCTGGACGCCAACTGATGGCGATCACGCGGCGGCTCTATCCCACTCGATTCGGGCAGGTGCACGTGCGGTCGGGGGAGGGCAAAGGCGTGCCGCTGGTGTTGCTGCATCCCTCGCCGCGCTCCGGAGAAATGTGGGGGCAGTTGCAGGAGCGGCTCACGCGCCCGACGCACGCGCCGGACCGCCTGGGCTACGGATTCTCCGATGCGCCTCCGTGGGCGCTTTCGCTCGAGCAGTACGCGCTGTGCACGGCGGATGCCCTCGCGGGCGCCGGGGTCCAGCCGCCGTTCGACCTGCTCGGCGTGCACGTGGGGTCGGTCGAAGCGATCGAGATCGCGCACCACCTCCCGCACCAGGTACGCCGAGTGGCCGCCATCGGCATGCCCCTCTTCACCGCGGAAGAACAGCAGCGCCGGATGGAAAAATACAGCGAGCAGCCGCTCAAGCCCGCCGCCGAGGGCGGCCACGTCTTGGGCGCCTGGCGGGGATGCTTCGCGTTCCGGCAGCCGCCCTACGACCTCGCCGAGACCCACCGCCGTTTCGTCGAGCATCTGCTCGCCGCCAATCCCGGCGCTGCGTTTCGCGCAGCGAGCGGCTATCCGATCGAAAAGAAACTCAAGAGCCTGCGCACACCCTTGACGGTGTTCGCACCGCACGACGACATCATGGAGCAGACGGAACGGGTGAAGCCGATGCTGAAGGCCGACGCACTCTACGTCGATCTGCCCGATCTCTCCGTGGATCTTTTCCACGCCTCCGCCGACCGCCTGGCCGAGCTCATCAACCGCTACCTGCCTGCTTGAGCCATGGATCGACCCCCGCTCCCGCCGTTCGATGCAAAGACCGCCGCGCAAAAAGTGCGGATGGCGGAGAACGCCTGGAACACGCGTGATCCTGCGCGCGTGGCGCTCGCCTACACCGCCGACAGCCGCTGGCGCAATCGCGCCGAGTTCTTCAGCGGCCGCGACGCCATCGAGGCGTTTCTGGTGCGCAAATGGAACCGCGAGCTCGACTATCGCTTGATCAAGGAGTTGTGGGCGTTCGCCGGCAACCGCATCGCGGTGCGTTTCGCGTACGAGTGGCACGACGACAGCGGACAGTGGTTTCGCAGCCACGGGAACGAGAATTGGGAGTTCGACGAGCACGGCCTCATGCGCGTGCGTCTCGCGAGCATCAACGACCTGCCCATGCCGGAGAGCGAGCGCAAGTACCGCTGGGCGCTCGGTCCGCGACCGCAGGATCACCCGGACCTCTGCGCGCTGGGACTGTGAGGCTCGACAGCGATTGAGCTCCGTGTCGGTCACCGGCGGCCTCGCGATCCTGAGGCAACGCGACTTCATCCGATATCTCTGCGCGCGGTTTTGCACCTCCCTTGCGGTACAGATGATCATCATCGCGGTCGGCTGGCAGGTCTATCACCTGACCGGCCGCGTGCTCGATCTCGGGCTCATCGGATTGTCGCAGTTTCTACCGTTCCTATGCCTGTCGCTGTTCGCCGGGCACGCCGCCGATCTCTATGACCGCAGGATCATCATCGGGCTCTGCCTGCTTGCCTTCGCGATCTGCTCGGTGTTGCTGTTGGCGTTCGCGCTGCGCGGCATCTCGAGCGCCGTGCCTATCTTCGCCGTGCTCGCGCTCTTCGGAGTGGCGCGGGCGTTCCTGCTGCCGGCCTCGCAAGCGTTTCTGCCGAACATCGTTCCGGTGGACACCCTCGGCCATGCAGTGGCCATCAATTCCTCGACATTTCAAGTGGCGAGTATCGCCGGACCGAGCGTCGGCGGGTTGCTTTATGCGCTCGGCGAGGCGTCGCACCGCGCCCACAGCGGCGCCGTCTACGTCTACAGCGTGGCCGGGGTGCTGCTCATCGGAGCCCTCGCGATGATGCTCTCGGTCAAGCGCCGCTTGGCGGCCTATGACCGTCCTGAACTCTCGGGCGGAAACCTCCTCGACGGGTTGCGCTTCACCTGGCGCAAAAAAGCGGTACTGGGCGCCATTTCGCTCGATCTTTTTGCGGTATTGTTCGGTGGAGCGACGGCCCTGCTGCCGGCCTTCACGCAGGACGTGCTGCACGCGGGTCCGGACGTGTTCGGATACCTGCGTGCTGCGCCCGGCGTCGGCGCCGTGGCGACGGCACTCTGGCTCGCGGTGAGGCCGGTAAGGCGCCGGGTGGGGGTTTATATGTTCGGCGGCGTCGCCCTATTCGGCATTGCCACCGTGGTTTTTGGGCTGACGCGGGATTTTTGGACGGCTCTCACCGCCCTCGCGCTGATGGGCGCCGGCGACATGGTGAGTGTGTACGTCCGCGGCCTGTTGGTGCAGCTCGCGACCCCCGACGAGATCCGCGGCCGGGTGAGCGCGGTCAATTCGATCGGGATCGGGGCCTCGAATGAGCTCGGGGAATTCGAATCCGGAACGACCGCGGCCTGGTTCGGACTCGTGCCCGCGATTATCGTCGGCGGAGTAGTAACATTGGCGGTGGCGGCGATCTGGGCCGGGATATTGTTCCCGATGCTCTGGCGCCTGCAGAGTTTCGAGCAACTCAAGGATCCGAACGCGGATGGCACGTCGAGACGAGAGCCCCCACGGGCACACTGAGGACCATGATCATGATCATGATCATGA
>Ga0182030_10001304_pt1 | contig 50966 bp, 50 predicted proteins | sample 812S3MmetaG_FD_121299 | JGI IMG/M metagenome (GOLD analysis project Ga0182030, IMG submission 121299) | Permafrost microbial communities from Stordalen Mire, Sweden - 812S3M metaG (Illumina Assembly) | ecosystem: Environmental > Terrestrial > Soil > Wetlands > Permafrost | place: Sweden... | reverse complement strand
TAGCGCAGCGCGATGGCGATGTGCGTGGGGTTGGTGACGACGACATCGGCCTTGGCCACGTCGGCGAGCGCCTTGGCCTTGCTGATTTTTTTCTTTTTCCGGCGCGCGGCCTTGACCTGCGAGTTGCCCTCCGAACTTTTCATTTCTTCTTTCAACTCGTCCTTGGTCATCATCATATCCTGCTGGTTGCGCCAGAACTGGTAGCCGTAATCGGCGGCGGCCATGATGAGCAGCACGATGCCGACGCGGAACAAAATCCGCAGGCCCGCGCCCGCGAGAAATTCCGCCAGCCGCCCGACGCTGACGGACGAGGTGAAAATCGGGTCGTCGAGGATGCTCTGGATTTCCGACCACGTCAGCGCGATAATGAAAGTGAGCTTGAGAATCGCGAGGCCGGTGGGCACAAACATCCGCGTGGAAAACAGGCGCTGGAAGCCGGCGATCGGATTGAGCCTGGCCCAGTTGGGCGAAAGCACTTCGGACGCGGTGTTGAAACGGCTTTGAATCGCGCCGGCAATGAGGCCCGCCATGCCCGCGCCGAGCACGACCGGGCCGGCGCATTTCAGCACGAGCAAAACGCCGGAAACGCCGTAGCCTTGCAGCGAGTTCACGGACAATTCCGTGTCGTGCAGATGACTTAGCATCAGCACGGTCGAGCCGGCGAGCGTCTGCCAGATTTCGCGGCCGGCGAACAGCAGTGCCGCCAATCCGCCCATCAACACGCAGACGGTCTGCACTTCGGCGCTGCGGGGAATCTGGCCCTGCTTCAGCGCGTTCTCCAACTTCCGCTGGGTCGGCTGCTCGGTCTTCTCGCCGGTCTGCTCGCTCATGAGAGAATCCTCCTCATCGTCATCCTCATCCTCAAATTGTGCGAGGGTGAGGATGAGTGGGAGAACGAGGATGAATTTTTCATCGCGCGCCTCCGAGCATCTGCGCCATCGCGAGCAAATCATCCGGCAGGCGGTCCAAATAATTCCGCACATATTGCGCGGCGATTTGCAGCGTGAACCCGAAGACGACCAGCCCCGCCACGATGCGGAAACCAAAACTTTCGCCGAACACATTCATCTGCGGCACCGCGCGACCAAGCAACGCGAACACCACCGTCACCACGAACGACACCGCCATCACCGGCGCGGCAATTTGCAGCGCGATCATAAAAATATCGCTTGTCCGCGACACCAGCATCTCGAACAGCGCGGCGTTCAGATGCGCCGCGCCGACCGGCAGCACCGAATAGGTCCGCTCAAAACCGAGCAGCATCCAGTGGTGCAGATTCAGCGTGAGCATCACCAGCGCGGCCAGGTAAGACAGGATGGTGGCCGGCACCTGTTCCGACTGGCTCGAAACCGGATCGAGCACGGCGGCCATGTTCAGGCCCATTTCGGTGCCAATGATGCCGCCGGCCAGCTCGACAGTGAAAAAAATCAGTCGCGCCAGAAACCCGAGCAGCAGCCCGACGCTGACTTCCTGAAACATCAAGCCGAGCAGTGAGAAAAAGTCCAGCCGCCCCGCCGCGAACGGCGGCAGTAACGGCGCGAGCAAAATGGCCGCCAGCGCGCCGAGCGCCACGCGCAGCGTCACCGGGAAATTCGCCATCGTGAAAAACGGCAGCACCAGCAGAAACGCACTGATGCGCATGAACACGAACAGCCAGTTGTAATAATCCATCGCCATCGGAAATTATGAAGTGCGAATTATGAATGATGAAACATTCCCGTGTGGTGGGCGGTGTCCGAATTTGGTGGGGCGAGCGTCCGCGCGAGCCGCTCAAACCCAAGGCTCACGACGGCTCGCGGGGACGCTCGCCCCACCATCCTTTGAAACAAGGACACCATCGTGCGGTGGCACGCTTTGACTTCATCCTTCATCATTCATACTTCTGCCTTCGTTTCACTGCACCATCTGCGGCATTTTCTGGATGACGCTGACGGTGAATTCGATCAGCGACCGCACGATCCACGGCAGCAGCAGCAGCAGCACGCCGATGACCGCGAGCGCCTTTGGCACAAAGGTCAGCGTCTGTTCGCTGATCGTCGTCACGGCTTGAAACAAGCTGATGCACAGGCCAATGACCATCGCGGTCAGCAGGATTGGTGCGGCGATGGCGAGCGCCTGGCAAATCATGGTTTTGAGCAGTTCAACGGCAAATTCAGGATTCATAAATTTACATTCCAAAGCTGCGAACGAGCGATTGCACGACGAGCGACCAGCCGTCCACCAGCACAAAGAGCAGCAGTTTCAGCGGCAGCGAAATCGTCATCGGCGGCATCATCATCATGCCCATGCTCATCAGCACGGTGGCGACGACGATGTCTATCAAAATGAACGGCACATAAATCAGGAAGCCCATTTGAAACGCCGTGCGCAGTTCGCTGATGATGAAAGCGGGAATCACCACGCGCAGCGGCAACTGACTTGGATCGGTCGGCTGCAACTTCGCCATCGAGACAAAGAGTTCAACATCTTTCGGCCGCGTCTGCTTGAGCATGAACGTGCGGATGTGGCCGGATGCGCGATCCAGCGCCACGGCACCGGTGATGGTGTGTGCCTGATACGGCGCGAGCGCGTCGCGGTTGACATTTTCCCAAACGGGAGCCATGACGAAATAGGTGATGAAGAGCGACAGGCCGATGATGATCTGGTTCGTCGGCGCACCTTGCAATTGCAGCGCGCTGCGCACAAACGACAAGACGATGACCACACGGGTGAAACACGTCATCAGCAGCAAAATCGAGGGCGCGAGCGTGAGCAGCGTAAGCGTGAAAAGAATTTTAACGCCCATGTCCACGTCCGGCGCGGCGCTCCCGCTGCCAAGGGAAATTTGAATCGGGGCGAAACCGCTCGTGATGTTCGTCTGCGCCGGCGCGGCAACTGCGATGAACAGCAAAAGCAAAACGGCGGCGGCAAATTTTAATCCCGTTTTCATTTGCCCTTTAACACCTGTGTCAAAGCCTGCGCGAAGGACGGCGGCGGCGAAGTTTTTTCCGGTGCGGACGTTTCCTCGTCCGCCGCGTTGGGCAGGTGGCTCAACAAATTCACGCCTGCCGGCGAGGTGGCGACGAGAAAGCGTTCCTGTTCATAGCCGATGACGAATACCGAGTGGCGACCGCCGAGCGAGCGCGTTTCCAAAATGTTCAGCTTCGGTGCGCGACCGCGCTGAACCGACAAGCGCTGCCAGTTTTTGAACAGCCACACGCCGCCGAGAAACAGGCCGAGGACCAGCGCCAGCGCGCCAAACACGCGCAGCAGCGACAGGCCGGCGTCGGGCAAAGCCGGCGCGGTGAGCGGAGCCGCGGCGGAGTTCGTGGATTCCGCGAAGGCAGAAGGCAGAAGGCAGAAGGCAGAAACGAAAACCGCCGTTTTCCGACCGGTTCCCGCCAGCGCATTTTTCCGAAGCGGCAAAACTGGAAAATTTATTTTCACACCACCGCGACGTTGCCGATGACTTCGGTGATTTTCACGCCGTAGCGGTCCTCGATGACGACAACTTCGCCGCGCGCGATGAGCTTGCCGTTGACGCTCAACTCGACCGGTGCGTCGGCCGGCTTGTCGAGCTGCACGACGGAGCCGATGTTGAGCTGGAGCACTTCGCGCATCGGGAGCTGGCAGCCGCCCAGTTCGATGGTTAGGCTTACCGGCACGTCGAGGACGATGTTCAGGTTCGAGGGATTTTCAGCGGTGGCGTTCATTAAAATCAATTCGGGTTGTTGATGGCGGCGGTCAGTTGCACGGCCCATTTGCCGTCGGAAGTGCCGGCGCGGCCGGTGAATTTCGGGACGTGGCTCAACCGGATCTGCACCTGCGCGGCGCAGGCGGGGTCGAGTGTCAGCACGTCGCCGGGACGCAGCCGGGTGATGGCACCGGCGGACATTTTCAGGCCCTGCCATTCGGCGATGACCGGCACGGGCATGTCGTCAAATTCGGAATTCCATTTCAGCTTGGCGCTGCGCGCGGGCACAGCATCGGATTCGGGCAGCGACGGAATCAGCAGCCGCATGAGCGGCTCGATGGTCGCATACGGAAAAACCAGTTGAATCTGCTCCGACGCTTCGCCGATGCCGCCGTTCATCGTCAAAATCAACATTGCGGTTTCCGGCAGCGAGGTCTGCAAAAAGTGGCTGTTGTTTTCGTGGCCGAGCAGCGACGGGCGGAGGTCGCGCATTTCCGGCCAGTGGTTGCACCATTCGGTGAGGATGAGCGTGGCGGCCTGGTCAATCAGCGCGGTCTCGATTTCAGTCAGGTCGCGCTGTTCCTCCGCCGGCTGGCCGGCGCCGCCGAGCAGCCGGTCCACCAGCGTCAGGCCGAGCCGCGGCGAAATGACGAGCAGGCCGACGCCCTTGAGCGGATCGGTTTTGAAAAGGGTGATATGCGTGGGACTGGGCAGCGCGGCGGTGAATTTTTCGTAGCTGACGATATGCACCTTCGAGAGCTGCAAGGAAAATTCCAGCCGCAGAAAAATCGCCAGCCGCGCGGCGAGCGAACGGATAAATTGCTCGTGCCGCTGGCGGATGCGGCGCAACTCGCTCGCGGCGAGAAAGCCCGACTGCCGGAAATCATGGCTGCGGATGTCGCCGCTCGGCCGGCGTTCCCGCGCGCCTTTGGCGGTGAGCACAAACACGTCGCTGGCATCGGGCGCAATCGTCGTTGGCGCGGGTTCGCTCATGATTTTATTGGATGGCAAATTCCGTGAAGTAAATTTCCTTCACCACGTCGTCGCCCAGAATGCTGTTGAAGCCGTTGATCAATTCCGTGCGGATGAGGTTGCGGGCGCCGGGTTTTTCCAGGTCCGCCAGCGTCTTGACGTTGAGCGTGTTGCTGGCCATGTCAATCAACTGCGCGTTGTGATCCTGCATATTGGTTTTGAAATCCGCGCCGGTGCCGACCACCGACATGCTGACGAGCAGGTAGCGTGCGCCCTCGGTGCCGGCGACATTGACCAGCAGCTTGTTCATCATCACCGCTTCGCGCTTGGCGTCGGCACTTTCCTTGCCGGTTTTGGTTTTGCCTTCGGCGGTCTCGCCGGCGGCGGCTTTGATGCCCAAGCCTTTTTGAAGCTGCGGCAGCAGGACATATTGGGTCACGCCAAAAGCGAGCGCCGGCATGAGCAGGATGGAAACGAGGAGCGGCAGCCACGCCTTGAACCCGCCGCCGGCGGGCGCGGGCGCGGCGGCGGCCTTGTCCGCCGGTTCGGAATTGGTGCGGTCGTCGGGCATAAATTATCAGCGTTTCAGGTTGATCAAATCCTGGAGGATTTCATCGCTGGTGGTGATGACCTTGGTGTTAGCCTCATAGGCGCGCTGCGTGGTGATGAGGTCGGTAAGTTGGCCGGCGAGATCCACGTTGGACATTTCCACCGCGCCGGAAACGAGGTTGCCGAGGCCGTTGCTGGACGGGGCCACGGGCGCGGCCAGCGCCCCGGCGGCGGTCAGGCCGGAAAAAAGATTGTTGCCGACTTTCACCAGTTGCTCCGGGTTGGAAAAATTCTGCAGCAAAATCTGGCCGCGCGTGATGGAAGTGCCATCGGTCAGTTGCACGGTGATTTTGCCGCTCGAATCAATTGAGTAACCTTGCATCGCGGCCGCGCTCCCGTTGTTGTCAATCTTGATGTCGCCCTGCGTCGTCAGGCCGGCGTCCGTGTAACCCTGCAGGCGCATGCCGTTGCTGGTGACCAGATAGCCGTTGGAGTCCACGGTGAACTCGCCGTCGCGCGTCACATAGCTCGCGCCGGTGGACGGGTCTTTCACGAGGAAAAACCCGCTGCCATTGATGGCCATGTCGGTTTGCACGCCGGTGCTGGTGATGGAGCCTTGCGTGAATTGGTTGGTGATGGCGGACGTCAAAACCCCGCTGCCCACCTGCATGGAGCCGGCGGAATTGGAGCCGAGCGACTGGCTCAAGGCGTCCGCGAATTCCATGTCGGCGGCCTTGAAGCCGACCGTGTTCACGTTGGCGATGTTGTTGCCGATCACGTTGAGTTCATGCTGGAACTGGTCGAGGGCGCTGACGCCGGAATCAAGGGAGAGGAGCATAATTTTTTCTTTCGTTTGGTTGTTGGATTCAAATTTAGTTGGCCGTGGTGCTGGTCGTCGGGCTGGGCGTCGAGCTGGCAGTTGTCGGCGCGACGGCAGTGACCTGGCTCAACAAGTAAGTCGTGCCGTTCACCAGAATTTCCGGCGTGCCGTTTTGCAGCACCACGCCCTGCACGGCACCGGTGGCCGTGGTCTTCGGATCCACCTGCAACGTCACCGTGCTGCCGATCAGGCTGTTCGCCTGCATCATGGCGAGCGAGGCGGACATCGCGCTCGACTGCGTGAGCGACGTGAACTGCGCCATCTGCGCCGCCATGTCCGTGTCCGACTGCGGATTCATCGGGTCCTGGTTTTCCATCTGCGACACGAGCAGTTGCAGAAAATCCTGCTGGTTCAGCGCCTGCGAATTGTTCGTGACGGAATCCGTTGAGGTGATTCCGCCGGTGGCGGTGGTTGCGGAGGTGACTTGCATAAATATAAAAAAGTAAATTTAGTTTAAGCCCACGTTTGCCAGCCACGGGACGATGCGGTCTGGATCGCCGGTTCATCCGGCAAATTATTGATTGCGGCGGCGGGCGCAAAACCGGCGAACGCCCCGGAAAAAACCGGTTCCCGTTCCGCCGGCTGGTCCGGCTGGTTTTTGAATCCCTGACTGCCGCTCCATGAAGCGAAATTTTCGGCGCTGGCCAACGGCGCCAGCTTGATGCCGCGCTGTTCCAGCCGCTGCTGCAATTCCGGCCAGTGCTGCTTCAGATTTTCCAGATCGCCCGATTGCAAAACCGCCTGCGCCTCGACGCCGCCGCCGCGCTGCCGCAATTCCAGCGACAACTGCGTGCCGGCGTCCGGCTTGATCACCACTTGCAGCGAGTCCGAACTGGAGCCAACCAACCGTGTCGCCTGCAACGCCATCAGGTCATGCGTGCGCTCCAGCGCCTGGCTGCGAATGTCCGAAACATTTGAAACCGCCGCCGCGACTTCCGCCGAACCGGCACCGCGAACCGGGCTGTCCGTCGCCGTCGAAACGGTGGCGACATTCGTTTCCGGCAAAACCGCACGCGCGGAAACCGGAACCACACCGGCGCGCCCCGGCAAATTATTCTCCCGCGCGACCGGAATTGCGTCACCCGGCAAAACTTTCTCGCCTGGCCCGGCAACTTTGTTCGTTTGGTCCGTGTTTTTCATCGGCACATCTTGTTTAGCAACGGACGTGCCATGTGGTTTCGCGGACGCAGTTGGCGCGGCTGCCGCCGCCGGATTTTGCGAAAAAACAAAATCATCGGCCTCGTCGGACGGCAAATCATCCGCCGGCACTGGCGCAATTTTTTTCGGCATGGAATCAGGAGATTCCGCCAGTTCGGAAATTTTCGGAGCGACCGCCGGGACGCCGGAAGATTTTGCTTCGGCTTTGGCTGCCGGTTTTTCCGCCGGACTTTTTTCCGCGCTGGCAGTTTTTGCCGTCACCGGTTTTGGCAACCCGTCGGACGCAAGTTGGGAAACGGCATCGGCAACCGCTTGTGTTGTCGCGGCCTCAAGCCCGGGAATAATTGTCACCGGTGCCGCGCTGGGTTTTGCTTCCGCGCCCGCCGGCAAAACCGCCGCGCCCGCCGGATTGTTCGCCGTGGCTTTTTGGGCCGCCGCCGGCACGACTGGTTTCAACAAATACGCTGCCAGCGTGGGCGCCAGAAAAAAAATCGGAGTGTTCTCGGCGGCATCGAAAGTGACGGCGGCTTTGGTTGGCTTCACATTCTTGCCCGCCTCGTCGTCCATTTTCACGCCGGTTCCGGTTTTGCCCGGCGTGCCCGAATCCGTCGCGGCGGTGGGCGAATCGTGCGCGGCCTTGGCTGGTGCCGCCGGCAAATTTGAATCCGAGGAATTCCGGTTTTGCGCGCCGCCAAAATCGGTTCGCTGCCGCCGACTTTGGGTTGCCGTCGTGCCGGCTCCATCCGGCGACAACGCGTGCGACATCACCAGATCGAACGGCTCGTCGCCGGTCGTTTGCGCATTCGGCGGCAACGCCGTTTCAGCCTCGCCCGGCGAAGCGCTGTTCGCCACCGGCAAAATATTTATCAGCGCGGGCATCAATTGGCGGCCGTCGTCGCGGTCGTGTTGGTGTTCACGGGCAAAACGCGGTGTAGTTCCACGGTGAGCAGCGCCGCGCGCCTTGCATCTTCCTTGCTGCGCTTGCTCAACGTGTCGAGGATGGCGCTGGCCTCGTCCACCTTCATCGTGAACAGGATGCGCACCACGTCGTCATCGAGCATTTCGGCGACCATCGCGGCGGCACCGGCGGGCGACATGGCGGCGATGAGCTTGGCCTGACGCTTGACGTTCTCCGTCTCCTGCGTGTTGAAACGGATGACATCCCGGTCAAATTTGGACTGCAATTGCGCGACCGTCTGCGTGACCGACATGATTTCCTGCCGTTCGGCGTTGAGCCGGTTTTGCAAGTCGGTCAAGCGCTGCTCGCGCAATGCCAGCGCGTCCTTTTCCTCTTTGATTTGCGCGACCCACTGGTTGAATTCCGGATTGCGGAAGCGCCACGACGGGTCGTCATCAGCTGAACGGTTGGTCGGCGCGGCGGGCCGCAAGCTGGCGAATTTGGCCGGTTGCAAAACCAAAACGGTGGTGGCCAGATAAGCCACGCCGCCGATCAGGGCAACGAACCAGGAGGATTGTAAAATTCGGGTCATGGTAAATTCAAGATTCGTAGCCGGCCAGTTGGAGCAGCCCGTTCGCGCCGCTCATCTGCACCGCCAATTCGTCGAAATGTTTCTGTTCCTCGCGCTGCGCGCCGCGCTCATGCGCCCGGCGCAACTTGTCACAAAACCGGTCCAGCGCTTCGCGGTCGCGCACCGCGCCGATCATTTCCCGAAACGCGGCCTCGGCGGCGCGGCAGGCTTCGTCCAGTGCGACCTGGCATCCGTTGCGCCGGGATTCCAGCGCCGCGCACCACGCGCGCAGGCCCTGGATTTTCGCGGCGGCGGCGCCGCCGCCGAGTTCGCGCACCAGCGATTCCCACGCGCCGGTCAGCTCCCGGTTCGCGTTTTGCAACTGCGCGCCCGCCGCGTCGCAGGCCGCCAGCGCGCGGGCATAATGCTGCTGCGCGACGCGCTCCTTTTGTTTGCGGAGCGTCCGCAGCGATTCGAGGGAAAATTTGAACAGCTTCATAAATCGGGATTATTTTTTATTCATCGGCAATTTTGCCGCCGGCACCGGCGACGACAAAACCTGCGCCAGCAGCGGCCAGCTTTGCGCGGCGGCAAAGCCTTCATTCACGCCCTGCCGCAAAAATTGATTCAGCGGCTCGTGCAGCGCGATGGCGCGGTCAATCACCGGATTGCTGCCCGCCGGATACGCGCCGATGTTGATCAAGTCCTGGTTTTTCCGGTAAACTGCCAGATGCTCGCGCGCGGCGGCGGTCGCGTTCAACTGCTCCGGCTTCAGCAAATCGCGGTTCAACCGGCTCAGGCTTTCCAAAACGTCAATTGCCGGATAATGATTTTGCGTCGCGAGCTCGCGCGACAAAACAATGTGGCCGTCCAGAATCGAGCGCACGGAATCGGCAATCGGATCGTTCATGTCATCGGCCTCGACCAGCACCGTGAACAGGCCGGTGATGGAACCGCTCTCGCCCGCGCCGGCGCGTTCGAGCAATTGCGGCAGCAGCGAAAAAACCGACGGCGTATAGCCACGCGTGGTCGGCGGCTCGCCGACGGCCAGGCCGATTTCACGCTGCGCCATCGCAAAACGCGTCACCGAATCCATCATCATCAAAACGTTTTGTCCCGCGTCGCGGAAATGTTCGGCGATGGCCATGGCGAGAAACGCGCCTTTCACGCGGTTGAGCGCCGACTCATTCGACGTGGCGACGATGACGACGGATTTTTTCCGGCCGCGTTCGTCCAGGTCGCGTTCCAAAAATTCGCGCACTTCCCGGCCGCGTTCGCCGATGAGTGCGATGACGTTCACATCGGCCTCAGCCTGCGACGCCATCATGCCCAGCAGCGTGGATTTGCCGACACCGCTGCCGGCGAAAATGCCAAGGCGCTGGCCGCGACCCAGCGGCGTGAACGTGTCCACTGATTTGATGCCGGTTTGAAAAACGTCGCGGATGCGGTGGCGTTTGAGCGGATGCGGCGGACGCAGATGCAGGCCGACGGATTGTTCCGCCACCACCGGACCAAGATCGTCCAGCGGATTGCCGAGGCCGTCAATCACGCGGCCCTTGAGCGCGCCGCCAACGGTCACGCGCAGCGGTGCGCCGGTGGCGATGACTTCCGCGCCGGGCGAAATACCGTGGATTTCGCCCAGCGGCATCAGCAGTAAATGGTGATTTCGAAAACCGACGACTTCCGCCAGCGTCTCGCTGTCGCGCCGCGCGGATTGAATCCGGCAGACTTCACCCATCGCGGCGAGCGGGCCTTCGGATTCGATGACCAAGCCGATGAGCTGCACGACGCGGCCGCACGTTTCCGTCACGCACGCCTCGCGCACGCGGCGGGCGGCGTTTTGCAGCCTGGTCGAGGAACATGGAATCGTCGGCATCATGCGCTTAAAGTCTGGCGAAGTTGTTCCAGTTTGGTTTCGCGGCGCGCGTCAATCACACCGAACCGCGTCTGCACGAGACAGCCGCCGCGCGTGACTTCAGACGAGCCGGCGAAACGCAGCGGACCAGATTCCGGCAGGCCGGTGAGCACGGGCGAATGATGCAACCGCAGCAACGCGAGGTCGTCGGGATGCAGCAGCACGGTGATTTCGGCGGAGCCTTCCACCTGCCGCACGGTTTCGCGCACGACGGCCGCGACCATTTCGGCCGTGATGGGCAGGCCAGCGACAATTTTTTGCGCGGCATCGAGCGCCAGTTGGATAAGGGCATTTTCCGTTTCGCGCACCACCTGCGGAATCGCGCGGGTCAGCGACAGCAAAACTCCGTTTTGCAGTTCGCCGGCTTCGCCTTGGTGCTGCATCAACTGCCGGGTCAAGGCGGTTTTGCCGTCCTGCCGTCCGCGTTCATAGGCGGCCTGCTCGCGTTCGCGGAGAAAATCGGTCCAGCCCTGCGCCGGCGTCTGCACGAGCAGGCGCACGTCGCCCAGCGGCTGGCGGAACGGAATGGAATCAGACCATTTCATTTTCCAAAGCGCGGGCTTCGTCGAGGTCAATTTCCCCCTCGGCTTCGAGTTTGCGGACGGCGTCAATGATGCGGAACTGCGCGGCCTCGACATCGCGCAGCTTGACGTGGCCGAGGAACATCATCTCCTCCTGCACGGATTCGGCGGCGCGGCGCGAAATGTTCGAGAGCATGAGCCGCTTGAGCGGCTCGCTGGCTTTCTTGAGCGCAAGCGTGAGGTCGCGCATTTCGATTTCGCGCATGATGCGCTGGATGATCGGCGGCGCAAACAGCAGCAGGTCTTCAAACGTGAACATCTTTTTGCGGATGGCCAGGGACAGCTCCGGGTTGCGCGTCTCCATGCTGGCGAGCATTTCGCGGCTGACGACTTTGTCCATCGCGTTGAGCACGTCGGCAGTGCTGGTGATGCCGCCGGTCTGCGCCAGCGCGCGGGTCTGTTTGATGCCTAGCTTGGCGTTGAGCACATCCACGACTTTTTCGCCGACTTCCACCGGCGTCGGCGCGAGCGTGGCAAGCCGGTCAATCACCATGTCGCGCTGCTCGGTGCGGAGCAGGCCCAAAACCTGCGCGGCTTTTTCCGGCGCCAGATGGCTCACGACGAACGTGATGGCCTGCGCCTGCTCATCGCGGATGAGATTGAAAATGTGGCGCGGATCCATATCCGCAATCGTCTGCATCGCGCCCAACGGTGCGCGGGTGGAAACCACACGGCCCATCACGTCGCTGGCTTTGAAACTGCCGAGCGCCCGTTCGAGCGTGTTGCGCGTGACTTCGACGCCGGCGGAAATGCTCGTGCTCGCGGCAACAGCGACATCGGAAAATTCCAGCAGAATCTCCTGTTGCTGCTGGTGGGTGATCAAGTTGAACCGCGCCATCTCCCGCGAAACCGCCTCGAGTTCGCGCGGCTGAAACTGCTTCAAAATCTGGCCGGCACTTTCCGGGCCGAGCATGACCAGCAGCGCCGCCAGCTTCTGCGTCTTGTTCAACACGGCATTTTCTGATGCTTCCTCGGCGGGGGATTCAAGAGTGGCGGCCATAGTTTTAATTTTGTTCGGACGAACGGCCCTGGCCTTTGCTCATCCAGTCGCGGATGGCCTGGGTCATGTTCACGGGATTTTCTTTGATAAGCTTGTTCAACACTTCCACGGTCACGACGCCGGGCTGGGCTTCAAACGTTTCGCCGTAACGTGGCGAATGGCCGTTGCCATTGCCGTTGCCGTTAAGTCGGGGCATGAGCCGGCTGACGGGCACGCCGAGGGGAATTTCCTGCACCGGCGTTCTTTTGAACAAACGGAAAAGCACAAACAAAGCCGCCAGACCAATCGCCGGATAAACCGCGTTGCGCGCCAGCTCCCACCAGAAATCATGCTTCTGCTGCACGTCCAGCTCGCGCGTCACGTCGCTGGCGAACTGGTCGTTGAACGGCAGTTCCTCCAGCGTCATCGTGTCGCCGCGCGAAAGATCCACGCCGACCGCGCCGGCGATGACGCGGCGCAGCTTGTCAATTTCCTCCGGTGAACGGGCGACGACTTTGCGGTCCGCGCCCGTGCCTTCCATCCGCGCCGCGACTGTCACGGCGGCGGTCAAATGCCGGATGCCGCCCGCCATCTGCGACGTGCTGCTCGTGGTTTTGCCGATTTCGTATTCGATGGTGGACGTGACCTTGTGATTCAGCATGTTGTTGACCGGGCCGCCATTCGCGGAATTAGTGGCCGTGCTGGTGTTCGCCGAAATGCCGACGGGCGAAGCCGGCGCGCTCGTGGTGGAAGAATCGTTGTTCTCGTCGTTCTTCGTCTGGGTTTTGACGACCTGGCCGTCCGGGTCGAATTTCTCCTCGGTGCGCGAGATCGTGTCGTAATTAATTTCGGCCGAGACGCGCACGATGGCGTGGCCGGGGCCAAGGACTTTTTCAAGCATGTCCTGCGCTTTTTTGCTGAGGTATTGTTCGAGGTTGCGGCGCGCGGCGAGCTGTGAACTCGTCTGGCCGGTCGTGGTATCGTCGTCGGAGTTTTCCGCAAGCGAATTGCCCAGATTATCAATGATCGAAACGTGGTTGGGCTTCAGGCCCTCCACGGAATTCGCCACGAGAAACTTGATGGAATTGATGGACGACGGCGACAACTGCGTGTTGCCGCGCACGCGCACAAAAACGGACGCCGTCGGATATTTGTCCTTGTCGAGCAGCAGGCGGTTTTCCGGCAGCACGATCATCACGCGCGCCGCCGCGACTTCGTCAAGCTGGCTGATGGTGCGGGAAAGCTCGCCCTGCACGGCGCGGGTGTAATTTGCGCGTTGGACGAAATCTGAAATACCGAAATTCGGCTTGTCGAAAATCTCGAAGCCCACGCCTTCGCCCTGCGGAACGCCCTTGGCCGCGAGCTGCATCCGCATGGAATAAACTTTGTCCTGCGGCACCAGAATCGAACCGCCGCTGGCTTTGTAGGGAACCTTGGCGTCATCGAGTGCGGCGATGACCTTGGCGGCCTCGGCATCGGAAATCCCGCCGTAAAGCAGACCGTAATCGGCGCGCGAAGACCACAACGAAAGCGCGGCCAGACCGGCCACCAGCACAAAAGTTGCGGCACCCACTGTCATGCGCTGCGCGGCGCCGAGCTGGCTCCAGATGACGCGCAACTGGCCGAGGAGTTTGGAAAGGTTTTGGTTCATTTAATGAAATTCAAATCTGCATCCGCATGACTTCCTGGTAGGCGTCCAGCAGCCGGTTGCGCACTTCCACCATCAGTTGAAAAGACACGTTTGCCTCCTCCATCGAAATGACCGCCTGATGCAACGGCACGTTTTGACCGCCTTGCACCGCCCGCACCGACTGCAGGGCGCCGTTCTGCTCGGCGCTTGTTTCGCTGACCATTTTGCCCAGCAGCGAGGCGAACGAATCGCCCGCCGGCTGGGCCGAGGAAATTTGTGTCGGCTGCGCGGCGTCCGACGGCTTCAGCGGCAGCACCTCCGGCGAGAACGCGTCCAGCCGCGCGGCCGCGCCGGACATCGTTGGTGGAATTGCCGAGAGAGGTGACATGAAAAATTATTGGTTCGATCAGTGTCTGCCGATGGCGAGCGTCTGCTGCGCCATTGAACGGGCGTTTTTGACCACCGCGAGATTCGCCTCAAACGAGCGCGAGGCCGAAATCATGTCGGCCATTTCCTCGTGGATGTTGATGTTCGGCATGGCGACCATGCCGCTGGCGTCGGCATTGGGATTGCCGGGTTCGTAGACTTCCAGTGGCGGGCGCGAATCTTTTTCGATGCGCGCGACCTGCAATGCGGGCGGCTGCATGCCGTCATTGTTCATCGCCTGTTTCAGCGCGGATTCAAACACCACCACCTGTCGCTGATACGGCTTGCCGTCCACGCCGCGCGCGGTGTTGGCATTGGCGATGTTTTCGGAAATCACATTCAGCCGCGTGCGCTCGGCGTCGAGCGCGGCGGCGGTGCTTTGGACTCCGGTGAGCAGTTGAATCATAAAAATCAGGAGTGGCCGGTGATCGCCAGACGCATCCGCGCGAGCATGTTGCTTACGAGTTCCGTTTGATACGAATGCGTCAGCGCGTTTTGGTTCATCTGCATCAGCTCTTTCTCCAGATTCACGGTGTTGCCGTCGGGGCTGACGGCGGCAGCGGTGGTGTCCACCGCCAAAGTGGGCTTCAAACCGGCGAGCGACTGGGCGTCGCCGGAGGAACTGGCGCGTTCCAGTTCCTGCTGGAAGGACGGCGCGAGGTCCACGCGCTTGTAGCCGGGCGTTTCGAGGTTGGCGATGTTGCTGGCGATGGCATCCTGGCGCACCACCGCCGCGTCGAGGTTTTTTTTCGCCGCGAGATAGTCGGGTTGGTTGAACAAGGCTTCGATCATAACGCTTTCCGCAACGGGATAAGCAACGACGATGCCATCGGCAAAAAAAGTTGAAAAACCAGCGTTTTTGAAGCGACGGACGGAGCGGTGGGAAAAAGTTACCGGCGCAACGCGCGTCGCTAGGCAAGTTTGTCAACCGGACGGAAAGGCGGCGGAAATTGCCGCGCCATCAGAAATTATCTTCGACGAGTTCCCGAGGCTCTTCGAACTTGGGCACGGTGCCGTTGTATTCGTGCAGCTTGTTGCGCAGGGTGCGGATGCTCACGCCGAGCATTTTGGCGGCGTGGGTGCGGTTGCCCTTGCAGCGGTCAAGCGCGGCAAAAATGTGGTGCTTCTCCAAATCCGCCAGCGAGGGAAACCCGTTCGTTTGCTGCACCGGCTCAAGCGCGCCGTGAACGACGACGGACACCGACACCGGCTGGGCGGCTGCGCCCAAGCCAAGATGTTCCGGCTCCAGCATCCCGCTCTCGCCGCACAGGATGACGGCGCGTTCGACGACGTTCTGCAATTCGCGCACGTTGCCGGGCCAGTCGTGGTTTTTCAGGATGCTCATGGCGGCATCGGTGAAGCCCTTGATGTGGACGCCGTGTTTGCGGGCCAGCCGGCGCATGAATTCCTCGGCCAGTTGCGGCACGTCCTCGGCGCGTTCGCGCAGCGCCGGCACCTGCACCGGCACGACGTTGAGGCGGAAATACAAATCCTGGCGAAATTCCTTTTTCTCGACGCTGTGTTCGAGGTTGCGGTTGGTGGTGGCGATGACGCGCGTGTCCACCTTGATGGTGCGGTTGCCGCCGACGCGTTCCAGCTCGCGCTCTTGCAAAACGCGGAGCAGCTTGGCCTGCACGCTGGGCTGAACCTCGCTGATTTCATCCAGCAAAATCGTCCCGCCGTGGGCCAGCTCGAAGCGGCCTTCGCGCTTGTTCAACGCGCCGGTGAAAGCGCCGCGTTCATGGCCGAAAAATTCGCTTTCGATCAGGTTTTCCGGGATGGCGGCGCAGTTGACCTTGATGAACGGCGCGTTGGCGCGGGCGCTGGCGCGGTAAAGCGCGCGGGCGACCAGCTCCTTGCCGGTGCCGCTTTCGCCCTGGATCAAAACGGTGGCCTGCGTGCGCGCAACCTTGCGGATCAGTCCGCGAAGTTCCTTCATGGCCGGGCTGTTGCCGAGCAGTTCCACTTCGCCATCCTCGGCGTCCTGGCTGAAAAACTGGTTGACCTTGACGAGTTGCGTGAACTCCTCCGCCTTGCGCAGCAAGACCTCGATCTGCTCCATGGAAAAGGGCTTGATGAGATAATCAAACGCGCCATTTTTCATGCACTCGACGGCGGATTCGACCGAGCCGAAACCGGTCATCATGGCGACGAGCGGCTTTTGCGGACGCGTCTGGATTTGCTTGAGGAGGTCGGTGCCGTCGCCGTCGGGCAGGCGCACGTCTATGAAGATGATGTCGAAATTGTCACGGTTCAGATATTCCTGCGCGGCGGCGATGGTGGCGACCGCCGCGACATCGTAATGTTTCCGGCGGAGATAATTTTCCAGATTGTTGCGAATAATCGGATCATCCTCCAACACAATGACTTTTTCGATAGGCATATTTTATTTTGATAGAGGAATTGTAAAACCGGCAATACAATTATTGCAATTTGGTTAACATTCTTTGTTAAGCCGGCACCACGAATGACACGATTGACAATTCATGCGAAGGCATGTCTTTGGTAAAGGCCGGCGACGAAATGCGGCCGTTGGGCCGCAGCCGGCGGCAGGTGTTGCGCCGGGACCAGTCCCCGGCGGAGCATGGCCTGCTGGTTTTCCCGGTCCAGCAGCAGGACTTTCATCAAAGTGCCTTGGACGGCTTGAAACAGCGGTTTCACTTCGTCACACCGGGCGCGTTCGGCGGGATCGGTCTGCAGCCAGAACCGGCGGAGATTTTTCAAATTGACCACCGCCGTTTCGAGACTGGACAACAAATCTTTCCGGCGCGGGGAAAAATCTGCCGGCCGGTAGTCTTGGCCGCCCGCGAGGGCTTGGTTCTCGCCGGTGACCAGCGCGAGCGCCTCCTCGCAGAGCGACAGGAAGGCTCGGAGATCGGCGGCCGCTTGCGCGGTGAAACTGGCAGTGGGAACCGGGTTCATGGCATGGCAGAATTGGTGATGGACGCCGTTTCGGAAAATGAATGCGTGACCGCCATGGCCTGGTCGTGCCAGTGAATGAAGCCGACCCGCCAGCGCGCCATTTCAAAGAGCGCCTGCAAGCCCGGCGCGGCGTTCGTGCCCACGCTGGCTTCGCGCGCCACGATTTCGTTGTAAGTCTCCACGGCTTTTTGCGGCTGCAACAGGTGTTCGTAGGTGATGCCGATTTGATATTTCACCGGCAGTTGCCAGTCCGGCGTGGCGTCCAGCCGGGCCAGGTTGAGATAAACTTCCAGCGCCTTCACATAATCGCCATCCTTGTAAAGGCTGTTGCCGATTTCATTGCCGACGCGCTGCTGCCAGTAGGCCCAGGCCTCGGGATGATTCCGGGCCGATTTTTTTTCCGCCTGCAAAAACGCCAGCACCTGCCGCAGCGCCTCGCCGCTCTGGCCCTCGGCCTTGAGCGCCTGCGCCAGATAATAGCGCGTCTCCGGCGCGGCCGGATCGTCGGGGAAACGCGCGAGAAAATCCTGCGCCGCCGCCACGGCCTCGGTGTTGCGCCCGGTGGCGGCGAGCGAACGGACAAACCGGAACTGCGCCAGCGGCCGGTTCAGCGCGGCCTCCGGCTGCTGGAGCAGGCGCGAATAAAATTCCGCCGCGTCGGCATACCGGCCCATCTGATAATAAGTCTCGGCAATCTCGGTCTGCGCCTGCAGGACCAGCTGCCGGTAATAATCAAGCTGGTCGTTTTTTAACGACAGCGCCGCCGTCATCACGCCGTAGAATTTGGCGAGTGACAAATCGTTCAGGCCCATCTGCCGGAACACCTCGCCCTGTCGCAGGAGAATTTCCGGCACGTGAATGTCCGTCGGCCAGCGGTCGAGATACTGCGTGTAAATGGACTGCGCGCGGGGCAGGTCATTTTCCGCCGCCACCGCCGCGCCCAAATCCAGCAGCGCCGGCTGGCGGATGGCATCGGGCACTTTTTCCGCCAGCAGCTTCACCAGTTTTTCCTCGGCCAGGTTGAACTGGCGCGTGTTGACCAGATTGCGCGCCTGTTCCAGTTCGCCGCGGTATTTTTCCAGTTCCGCCGGCGGCGCGGCGACCGGCGCGTTGGTCGGGTCCGCGAGCGTCACGAGATTGGATTCGGCCAGGAAATTCCGCAAGGTGTTGGTTGCGGCCGGCACCGGCACTTTCACGGGCGGCGGCAAATTGGTGTCCGCCGCCTGCGCCCAAACCATCCGCGCGACCAGCCAAAGGCCGGCGGCAACCAGGAGAACCGCGCGGCGCGACCGCAAAATGGAAGCGGCCCGGTTCATTCGTTTTTATAGACGGCGCGGCTTTGATTGTCGGCCACCGGCGTCGGCGGCGTGAAGCCCAGTTTTGCCGGCACCACGACCGCCGGGTTGCTGTTGTCTTTGCCGGGCACCGCCGGCTTGAGATATTCCGCCAACATTTCCGGCGTCACAATGGTCAGGTCCGCTACGCTCGGAGCGAAATTCTCCGCGTTCGAACTGGGCGCGGGCAAAACGGGACCGGTTTTCACCGTCACCAGCGCGGTCGGCGCGGCGTTGGTTGGGGCGGAAGAAATTTTTGCTGCGTCCGCAGCGGTTTCGGACGATGGAATTTTTATGTTGGCTGGCTTCGGCTCGGCAAGGGAATAATGCGTGGGCGCGGCCGCGTTTTCGGACGGGCCACTTGTTTCAAATCGCAGGCCGGGCGGGCCGACGCGGAGAAGATAGGCTTGCGGCACTGGTGGCGCTGGCGGCAGCGGCGGCGGCGATTGGCGCAGAACCAAGGCATGGCCCTGACCGCCGACACACTGCGTGACGGACGCCGCGCCAGCGATGGTGAGTAAAACCATTCGACCGGTTACTCGCATTTTTTCGAGCCTACTCATGGAATCACACGGGGCTAAATTTTTTGCCGGGCCGGGGCTGCTACCGCCGGTTTTTCCAATCCACACCGGCAACGGTGGCGCCCTACCCGTCGTTCATCGGCAAAACTTGCCGACGCTTGAGCGGAATTCTTAAAAATATTTATTCATGCGCTTTAAGTTCCGCCGGAAACCGCCGATAGAGTGATGTAGAAATTTTGTTTTCCAATTCCATGTCGCAAGCTCCGAAGTCAACGTGCGTGGTTCCGCTGAGCCAGAAGGAAATTCTGTCCCAGCTCTCCCGCTGCCCGTCGCTGCCCTCGCTCGGGAGCATCAACAAGGCGCTCCAGGGATTGCTGATCGTCGAGCACCGCTACACCGCGCACATCGCCGAAATCATCCGGCGCGATCCCAGCCTCACCTCGCGCCTGCTGCGGCTGGTCAATTCCGTCTATTACGGCTTGAGTACGCCGGTCAACAGCATCGAGGAAGCCGTCTTCTATCTCGGTGTCCGGCAAATCCGGCAGCTCGCGATGGTCACGCCGGTCATCGAAGATTTCCAGCGCCTGACCCGGCAATGCGATTTTCCCTGGCGCGAATTCTGGCAGCACTGCATCGGCGTCGCCATTCTCACTCGCGAAGTCACCGCCAGCATCAACGCGCAGTCGGAAGACGCCGATTACGTCGCCGGCCTCGTTCACGACGTGGGTAAAATTGTCATGGCCTGGACGTTTCCCGATCATTTTGCGGAAATCCACCGGCAGGCCGCCGCCAGCGCGCGCGAACTCATTGAGATTGAAAATGAAATCCTGGGCATGGACCACGCCGAACTCGGCGCGTGCTATCTGGAACGCCACCATCTGCCCGAACTGATGGTCCACAGCGCGCGCCACCATCATCATCCTGAAAAAGCGGTGCAATTTCCGCAGACCATCGCCGCCGTGCAGATCGCCGACCTGCTGCTGCGCAGTGAAAAAATGGGCTTCAGCGGCAACCACCGCGAAGTCACGCGCGACGAGTGCTTCACCGCCTCCGGCTGGAAAATGCTGCTGTCCGATGCGCGCGAGGCCGAACACAACATCGCCCGCGCCTCGCTCACGCGCACCCTCGAACAAATGCCGCAGATGCTCGAAGGCCTGGTCTGATCTGGTTTTTATTTTAGAAACGCGGCGGGAAAAGCGGCGAAGAAAAAAGCGGCGAAGAAAAATTACCCCAAAAAAGACCGGACAAGCCGAAGGGAACGAAAGGAAAACTTAAGCGGGCATCCGGCACATCATTTCCATCAAACCGCGATATTCCCGGATGCGCTGCCGCCAGCGGTCCACTTCACAGGCCTCTAGATTCAACAGGGCCAGCGCGGACTTGAAATCGGGAAGGCCGGTGACGGCGGACTGCTCTTCAGTGTGCGCCAGAAAATTGCCGAGGCACACGCACGCCGCGAGCCGCTGCGACTCGCCGGCGCCGGACGGGTTGTGATGAAACCGCACGGCCGCCACCAGCGGCGCGGGCAGATTCCAGCGGCCCAGCAGGCACGCCCCAACCTCGACGTGGCTGTAGTCGTAGCGCTTGATTTCCGCCTGGAGCGGCGAGGCGCCCATTTGCAAGGCACGCAGCCGCAACAGCCCGTATTCTTCGCCGTGCGCGCGAATGAGCACGACTTTGCCGATGTCATGCAGCAATCCGGCGGTGAAGAGCAGGCCGCTCTCGGCACCGGCCGATTCGGCGGCAAACTTCGCGCCATAAGCGGCGGTGACGCTGTGTTTCCAAAGTCGTTTGCCATCCAGGCTGGCCGAGGCCGGAATTTGAAAGCAATCGCCGCTGCCAATCATCGCCGCGAGCAGATAAATCGCCTGATACCCGGCCTGGCTCATCGCGTCGCGGACGTTGGTGACCGGCTCGGTGGCGCCAAAAAACGCGCTGTTGCAAATTTGCAGCAGCTTGGCGGTGAGCGCCGGGTCGAGCGCAATCATCTCCACGACCTCGTCGAAATTCGCGTCCACGTTCATCAGCGCGGGCAGCAGCCGGGGCAGCAACGACGGCGACGGCGGCAGCACCTCGACCTTGTCCAGCAATGGCAAAATATCATCCATGAAAATCAAATCTCCGGGCGCGCGGCAAAACGCCGCCGCGTCGCCACCGGTCCGGACCGATTACAAATCAGGTTCAAATCCCAATCGGCGAAACACTGGGATGACTGAAACTTTATTTTCCATCCGGGCGGTCCGGCAAAAGGCTCAAGCCCCGCCGGTTTCAGCCGATGAAACGAAACAGGCTGCAACAGCGCATTGATTTATGACCGGAACACTTTCAAAACGAAGCGGGCCGGACGCGGAAACCAACTGGGCGGACGCCCGGTTGGCGGACGAGGATTTTCATTTTCTCTGCCGCCTGATTTACGAGCGGAGCCGGATTCATTTGAGCCGGGACAAAAAAGTTTTGGTTGCCACGCGGCTCGCCACGCGGCTGCGCCAGCTTCAGCTCGCCGGCTACGGCGAGTATTGCGACCTGCTGCGTTCGCCGGCCGGCGCGGAGGAACTGCGTTTTCTCATTGACCGGATTTCCACCAACCACACGCACTTTTTCCGCGAGCCGAAGCACTTTGATTTTCTCCACGAAAAAATCCTGCCGCAGTGGCACCTGAAACCGGGATTGATCCAGGAGCCTTTCCGCGTCTGGAGCGCGGCGTGTTCCACCGGCGAGGAACCCTATTCGCTGGCGATTCATCTGGCCGAACATCTGGCCGCCGCCGAGTTGGAGACGTGGCAGATCGAAGCCAGCGACATTTCCACGCGCGTGCTGGCGTTGGCGGAACGCGGTGTTTATGCCGCCGACAAGCTGGCCGCCGTCAGCCAGGAATTTTTGCGCCGCTATTTTCAAAAGGGCGTGGGCGTCCGGGAAGGACAATTCCGCGTGAAGGACGTTTTGCGCCGGCAGATCCGGTTTCATCATCTCAATCTGCTCCAGCCGCCGTTTCCGTTCACGCAGTTGTTCCACGTTATTTTTTGCCGGAACGTGATGATTTATTTCGACCGGCCCACGCAGGCGGCGTTGATTGGTCATCTGGCCGAACGGCTCGCGCCGGGCGGCTTTCTGATGGTCGGCCATGCGGAAAGCTTGAACGCCATCAAGCATCCGCTCCGGCGTGTCCAGCCGGCGATTTATTTGAAGGCCGGGGTCTGATGCCGCCCGGCCGGATTGAAAAAATACGTTTCAAGTTTTCGCCCCAATTGCCGATAGCCGAAGCAGCAAAAATTTGCCGTCCCTGTCCTGCGGTTCACCGCGCCGGTTATGCGCGCTGGTGGCCGGTTGCAAAAGGCGACAACCAATTCAAAAAAAATCTATGGCCACCGAACCATTGAAGACCGTCGCCAGCCGGCCGAAGGCGGGCAAATATCTTACTTTTACCCTGCACCAGGAATCCTATGGCATTGACGTGCTGAAGGTGCGGGAAATCATCCGCCTGACCGCCATCACCGTGGTGCCGCAGATGCCGGCCTATGTGCGCGGCGTCATCAACCTGCGCGGCAAGATCATTCCCGTCATGGATCTGCGTTTGAGATTTGGCTTCGCCGAGGCCGCCAGTATGGAACAAACCTGCATCATCGTCGTCCAGGTGAAATTGCCGGACGGCAAATCCACCCCGATGGGCCTGGTGGTGGATGGCGTGGAGGAAGTGGCCAGCATCGCTGCGACGGACATTGAGGAGACGCCGGATTTTGGCGGCCAGATCGCCACGGATTACCTCGTCGGCATGGCCAAAGTCAAGGGTGCGGTCAAGACGCTGCTGGACATTGACGGGGTCATTGGGGCCGAGGCGCTAAAAACCATCAGCGCGTCCATGGCGGCGTCAACCACAACCCAAACCAAGTAAAAAAAACTCCGGCTAAACCTTTATGAAAAACTGGACCATCAAAAACCGGATCATGGCCGGCTTCGCCACCATTCTCGTGCTGGTGGCCGTGCCCACCGCCACCTCCTACGTCCTGCTTCGGCAGGCCAAGGAAGCCGCCTGTTTCATGACCGTGGATGCGATGCCCGGAATGGAGGCCATGGCGCAAATCAAGGGTGCCACCGGTGAAATCGAATTGAATGTGCTGCGCGATTTGCTGGCCAAAACACCGGAGGAACATAAAAAATTTCACGCTGACATCGAGGCGGCGCGGGAACCCGTTCTAAAACTGATGGCTGACTACGAGAAATCCATCACCACGAGCGAAGCGCGTGAACTGTTTGACAAACTCAAAACGGCGCGGGATCAATACGTAACGGTTCGCAACCAGTTGCTGGACTTGGTGGATGCCGGCAAAATGGACGACGCTTTGCAACTGACCATCACCAGCGTTCGTCCTGCGTTTCTGCAATACGACCAGTTGATGGATCAGGAATTGACCCTCAACTTCAAAAACGGCAACCAGGAAACCGGACAAACCGTCAAAGCCACTGACCGGGCCATGTCGTTTATTCTTGGCATCTCCGTCATCGTCATGATTTTCGGGGGCGTTATCGGCATTATCATCACGGGCGGATTGAACCAAGTGTTGCGGCAGTTGGCGTATTCCCTCGGCGAAGGCTCCGAACAAGTGGCTTTGGCTGCCAATGAGGTCTCCGCGTCCAGTCAAACGCTGGCCGAGGGAGCGAGCGAACAGGCCGCCGCTTTGGAAGAAACCAGTTCTTCGCTCGAAGAGCTGGCCTCCATGACCAAGCGCAATGCCGAAAACGCCCAGAAGGTCAATGACCTTGCCAAACAGGCCCGCGCCGCCGCCGACAAAGGCACGATTGATATGCAGACCATGAACGCCGCCATGGATGCCATCAAGGTTTCTTCCGACGACATCGCCAAAATCATCAAGACCATTGATGAAATCGCTTTCCAGACAAATATCCTCGCACTGAACGCGGCGGTGGAAGCCGCCCGCGCCGGCGAGGCCGGCATGGGTTTCGCCGTCGTCGCCGATGAAGTGCGCAATCTGGCTCAACGCAGCGCGCAGGCCGCGAAGGAAACCGCCGCCAAGATTGAAGGTGCCATCGGCAAGACGGCCCAAGGCATGCAAATCAGCGGCAAAGTCGCCGCCGCGCTGGATGAGATTGCTGCCAAGGCGCGGCAAGTGGATGAACTGGCGGCGGAAGTCGCCGGCGCGTCGCGCGAACAAACCCTGGGCATCACCCAGATCAACACGGCCGTTGGCCAGATGGACAACGTGACGCAGGCCAATGCCGCCAGCGCGGAAGAGAGCGCGGTGGCGGCGGAAGAACTCAATTCCCAGGCGGTCGCGATGAAAGATTCCGTGGCGGAACTGCTCCAGCTCGTAGATGGCCAGCGCCGGGGCAATCTCACCCGCCTGAATAGCGCCACGCCGGATTCCCACGCGTTCCGCTTCGCTGTGCCGACCGCCAAACGGCCCGCCCCGGTTCGTGGGAACGGTCATGCCCAGCCGGAACCGGCGAGGTTCGGCAAGGCCAATGGCCGGAGTGAAATTCCAATGGACGGTGATTTTAGAGATTTTTAACCCGCTGCCAGCAAACCCGACCAATGTTCTTTGGCTGATATGAATTCACTTGATCGCTACCTTGACCGGGTTCAAAACCTGCCGCCGGCTCCGACCGTGGCCATTCAATTGCTCGACCTGTTCAGCAATCCCGACCGGGACATAGATCGCATCGTGCAATTGATCCGGCATGATCCGTCGCTGACCGCCGCCGCGTTGAAGCGGTGCAACAGTTGCGCCTTCCTGGGCGCCGAGCCGGTCGTGGATTTATTTGTCGCCGTGTCCCGCCTGGGCTTGAACGAACTTTATTGCATCGTGGCCACCTTGATTGCGTCACGCATGATGATGCAGGTGCCCGCCAAGGATATTGCAGCGGCGACCCGCCTTTGGCGGCACGCGGTTTGCACAGCCGTCAACAGCGCCACGCTGGCCGAACGATTTCAGTTGGCGGAGTCCACCGCTTTCACCGCCGGACTGCTGCACGATGTCGGAAAGCTGATTCTCATCTCGGTGGAAGGCGCAACTTACACCGGGATGCTGCGCTCCGCCGGCCATTTCGGCCCGACGCTGATCGCCGTCGAGAAGTCGTGCCTGGGATTCACCCATGCCACCTTGGGTGCCCGCCTGTTGGAGCGCTGGGGTTTGCCCGAAAACATCTGTATCGCCGTCGAGTTGCATCATCAGTCGCCGGTCGCCGCCAATGAGCACCAGCGGCTGGCGGCCACGGTCAACTTTGCCAATGCGCTGGCCCACCAGATGATTAACGGTTCGCTGGAAGCGCCCGCCGCCGCCGCCGTGAATCCGGAAGCCATGATTTTGCTGGAATTGACGGCTGACGATATTCCTTTGGTGCTGGAACAAATCCGGCCGGACTTGGACAAGGTTGAGGAATTATTACAGACCCAAACCTGAATCTGCGGTCCGGCAATTCACCCGTTATGGACAATCAAGACCGGCTTTCCAAATTATTTGGCAGCTTTAATTTTGAAGCCGGCTCGGTCTTGGCCGGTTCGCTGCAAGGGCAGTTTCCCATCCTCGACCTGCTCGGCAATATGCGCGACGAGGCGGCGGCGCGGCCCGGTCTCGCCGCGCTGCAAAAAATTTGCGCCAACGCCTGGGAGCGCATGGTCGGCATCGTCGAATCCGGCCAGCCGTTTGCGGCCGGCGACATCGCATGGCTCAAGGAATTGACCGCCGCCATCGCGGCGCTGGTTTGCCCCGCCGGTTCCTTCGGTGCGCCGCCGCCGGCGGATTTATTCCCGCTGCCGCCATCCCCGGCACCGTCAGATTTGGAAGTTAAAGTCGAAGACGAACTGCCGCTGATCCTGAACCTGGCCGACGACGCCGATCTGCTCCGCGAATTCATCACCGAATCGCGCGAGCATCTCGACCACATCGAACACGGCGTGCTCGTGCTGGAACACCAGCCGGCGGACACCGAGACGTTGAATACGGTCTTCCGCGCGTTCCACACGTTCAAGGGCGGCGCGGGTTTTCTGAATTTGATTCCCATCAACCGGCTCGCGCATGCGCTCGAATCGCTGCTCGAACTCGCGCGGCAGGGCCGGCTGACGATTAACGCCCCGGTCATCGAGCTGATTTTGCGCGGACGCGATGTGCTCAAACAGTTCCTCGATGAAATCGAGGGACAGATCGCCGGCACGCGCCCGGTCGCGCCGATTTTGATTTCCACCGCCGCGCTCAAGGCGGAAGTGCAGGAGCAGGTTGAAAATTCCACGTCGAAAATTGACGCCGCCGCCGCCGAAACGGCCGACCATCTGCAATCGGCAACCGACAATCAATCCCGTGACGGACAAAGCGCGATGGTCAAGGTGGACACCACCAAGCTCGACAGCCTGCTGGATTTGGTCGGTGAAATGGTGATCGCGCAGTCGCTCGTCAGCCAGGATTTGGGCCGGCTGGCCGGCGTAAATCCGCAATCCACCCAAAATCTGGCGCAGCTTGCGCGCATCACCAAGGAACTCCAGCGCGTGAGCATGGCCATGCGCATGGTGCCGATCCGCAGCCTGTTCCAAAAAATGGCGCGCGTCACCCGTGACCTCGGCGCCAAGCAGCGAAAAAAAATTCAGTTCATCACCAGCGGCGAGGACACGGAACTGGATCGCGGCGTGGTGGAAGAACTCAACGACCCGCTGCTGCACATGATCCGCAACTCGGCGGATCACGGCATCGAGACGCCGGAAAAACGCGTCGCCGCCGGCAAGCCGCCGGTGGGCACGCTGCAACTGCGCGCGTTTCATCAGGGTGGCAACATCATCGTGGAAATTTCGGACGACGGCGCGGGGCTGAACCGCGAGCGGATTTTGAAAAAGGCCGTGGAACGCGGACTGGTGCCCGCCGGCGCAACGCCCACGGACGAGGAAGTTTATAATTTCATTTTTGCCGCCGGCTTTTCCACCGCCGAGAAAGTCACGGATGTTTCCGGTCGCGGCGTTGGTCTCGACGTGGTGCGCCGCAACATTGAACGGCTGCGCGGCCACATTTCCATTTCTTCGGAGCCGCGCAAAGGCACGCGGTTCACCATCACGCTGCCGCTCACGCTCGCCATCATTGACGGGCTGATTGTCAAGGTCGGCGAGGAACGCTACATCATCCCGACCTTGTCTGTGCGCGAGTCGCTCGCGCTCAAGCCGGGGATGATTTCGCGCGTGCAGAACCGGGCGGAGGTCGTGAACGTCCGTGGCCGGCACCTGCCATTGCTGCGGCTGCACGAGCTGTTCGGCGTGCCGCCGAAGCTCGCCGGCGGGAACGCAGGCATCGTGGTGGTGGTGCAGTCCGGCACCGGCGCGCGGTGCCTGTTCGTGGACGCGCTGTTGCACCGTCAGGAAGTTGTCATCAAAAATCTCAATGACATGATGGTGCATAAAAACCGTTCGTTCGCGGGCGCGGCCATTCTCGGCGACGGCCGGGTGGGCCTGATTCTCGACGTGAACGCGCTGGTGCATCTGGAACCGCCGCCGGTGGAAGAAAGTTTGAATTAAGAATGATGAATGATGAAGTTCGTATTGACGGCAGACAAATGCCGCCGCCCGCTTCATCGTTCAACATTTTCCCCGCCTAGCCGTTGTTCCACGGATTCGCGGTGACCTCCACGAAAATGTGGATGCCGCCGGCGCGGAAGGCCATCTGTTCGACGCTGCCGGCGCGCGCGATGGGTGGCGAGAAATCGCCCGTGCTGCGGATATTGGGCGGCGCCAGTTTGCATTCCAGCCCGGCGTCGCAGAGATTGGATTTGAAATTGCCGGCCATGATGTTGAGCAGTTCGCCGGCCACGTCGCGGATTTCATTGGGATCGTCCAGCTCCGCAGAATCCGCGCCGAGAATGCCGGCGGCGATGCAACGTCCGGCCTCGTAGCTCAGGCGCAATAAAACGTGGCCAACCACCTTGCCGGAGAAATCAATGTTGCACAGGAGATGTTCGCCGGCCAGCGGCGCGGCGGCGCGAGGATCCACGGTTTCGAGTTTGAGCGACAGCATGGTTTGGAAGGTTTTGACCAGCGCCAGCGCCAGCGGCGTGCTCATGGCCAGCACCAGCACGCAGCCCAGACCACTGCGCATGAGGGCGTCCTCGACGGTTTCGATGGCGTATTCAGCCTCGCTCTCGGCGCGCGGATTGGCGACGCGCAGCAGGCGGGCGCGGAGCGACGAATCCAAGTTGATGACTTTGGCGATTTCGCCCAGGTCGGCGTCCTGGCGGGAAACCAACTGGGTCAGGCGCGACGCGCTTTCGGGTTTGGGGGCAAATCCGTAGCGCCGCGATAATTCCTGGTAGCTGGCTCCGTCGTGCATGTTCACAATTTCACGCGCCCGGACGTTTTTGCAATGGGATGATGCGGCCGGCCTTTTCGATGAGCTGCTCTTCCTTGAAGGGCTTGACGAGATAATCGCGCACGCCGATTTTGGCGATTTGCAGCACATTCTCCCGGCCGGATTCGGCGGTGAGCATGATCACGGGAATGATTTTCAGCGCCGGGTCTTCCTTCAATTTGGCCAGCATCGTCACGCCGTCCATGACCGGCATGGTGACATCGAGAATGATCAGGTCGGGCATTTCCCGCGCGGCGGCAGCCAGGCCTTCCTCGCCGTTGGCGGCCTCGCAAACCTGGCAGTCGTAGGGCTTGAAGGCGTGGCCCACTATCAGCCGGATGGTGCGGCTGTCATCAACACTTAATATTTTTGTCGCCATAAAAAACCGGGTTGGTTGCTTAGTTCAATTTGATGTGAAGCTCCACAATCACCCGCTCCGCGCCGCAATCAAACACCAGAAATTTACGCTTCACGTCCGGCACCGGCTCGATGACGAAGGCCGTGCCGCGAATGATGGCCGGCGTGCTGACGGCGCAATCGGTTCCGGCGTCGCACAACCATGATTTCAATCCGCCGGTCAGAATGTTTGTGGTTTCGCCCACCACATCATTGACGTCGCTCTCGCCGAGGTTCGCCGCCGGCGGGAGGCCCAGCATGGCGGCGGCCACGCGATTGGCGAAGGGCGCGGACAAATGCAAATAGACCGCACCCGTCACCGTTTCGCCGGCAAAGCCGACGGAACCGGTTACCCGTTCGGCAAACTGCGGCAGCTCGGCGGCGGGAATGAGCACGGCCTGCATGGCCAGCATGGTGTCGAAAACATCCACCAAGTGGCGCGACATGAAATCACAGACGTTGGGGAGCTGGACGGTTTGGCTCATAAGGATTGGGTGTGTTTGATCAATTGGTTTGCATCTGGACAAATTGGCGACGGGCGGATTTCGGAGTGGTTTTGCAACGCGTGCAAAATGGCGTGCGGAATCAGATCCAACGGCAGCACGCGCTCCACCGCGCCGAGTTCCACGGCGGCGCGCGGCATCCCGTAAACGACGCACGTCTCCTCGTTTTGCGCGAGGGTTGTGGCCCCGGCCGTTTTTAATTTCTTCATGCCGGCCGCGCCGTCGCGACCCATGCCGGTGAGCAGCACGGCCAGCGTGTTTTTTCCGGCGCCCACGGCGGATTCAAACATCACGTCCACCGCCGGCCGCACATGATGAACCAGCGGTCCCCGCTGAAGCGCGACGCGATAAGCCGCGCCGGTCCACGCCAGCGTCAGATGCTGGTCGCCCGGCGCGACGAGCGCGAGGCCGGATTTCAATTCGTCACCCGGCTCCGCCTCGCGCACTTCAAACGCGCAATATTCGTTGAGCCGTTCGGCAAAGGTCTTGGAAAAAACAGGCGGGATGTGCTGCACGATACAGATGCCCGGTAGTCGGTCGGGCAGGCGCGTGAGAACATTTTTGATCGCCTCCGTTCCGCCGGTGGACGCGCCGATCAGCACGAGCTGGCGCGGTGAAAATTGCGCTGACGAAGAAGTCGTCACCGCCGCGCGCGGAGTTTGGGCGGCGAAGTTTTTCAGACGCGCGCCGGCAGCACCTTTGACGCGAAGCGCAAGCTGTTCGCGCAACTCGCCGAGGTGCCAGGCGGACTGCGGCTTGGCCAGCACGTCCACGGCGCCAAGTTCCATCGCCTCCATCGCCGCGCGCGAGCCGGCTTGAGTATGCGAGCTGACGACGACGACGGGCATCGGCCGGTGCTGCTGCAGAATTTTTAGAAACGTCAGCCCGTCCATGCGCGGCATCTCGATGTCGAGCGTGAGCACGTCGGGATTCAATGCCAGAATCTTGTCGCGCGCCACATACGGATCGCACGCGGTGCCGACGACTTCGATTTCGGGATCGGCCGCGAGCGCGTCCGAAATCATCCGCCGCACGACGGCTGAATCATCCACCACCAGCACGCGGATTTTTCGGGCCGGACTCATGCCAGGTTCATGAATTGATCCACGCGGTCGAATGATTCGCGGACGTTGATGACGAGGTGTTCAATCTGTTCCGGGGTGATTTCCAGACTGGTGACCACCTCGTTGTTGATGCGCACGGCGTAACCGTCCCAGCCGGGCGCGGAACCGGCCAGATGCGCGACGCAGTTGGCCAGGTGCGTCACCACCGAAAGGCGCGGACGCGGTTGCAAAACGGGCTGATGATGGTTGGCGACGGCCTCGACCAGATCGTCGGGCAGATGCCAGCTGTGGAGCAGAACCGCGCCGACTTCGCCGTGGTCGGTGCCTAAAACGGCTTTCTCCGCCTCGGCGCGGGAGAGGTTGTCTTGTTTGATCCGCTGGCGAACGTCCGCCTGCAAATCCGCCGTCAGCAACTGGCTCAACACCAGCTTGCCGATGTCGTGCAACAGCCCGATGGTGAAGGCGACCGGCGGTTCGACGTTCAAGTCCGTGAATTCGTCCGCGATCAGCTCGCCGGCGGTGGCGGTGATGAGCGAGTGCCGCCAGAGTTCGCTGGCCTCCACGGCATAGGTGGGCAACGGCACCACCATCGCGCTGCCAAAGGCGATGGTCAGGACGATGTGCAAAATCTGCTGGTGGCCGAGAATGAACACCGCCTGGTCCACGGAGGCGACCGGCTCGGCCAGCCCGAAATAAGGCGAGTTGCAGGCGCGGAGCAGTTTCGCCGTGAGCACGTTGTCGCACCGGAGCGCCTGCACAATCTCAGTGTTGCTGACGGCCGGTTGGTCCAGCAGGCTGACCAGCTTGAGCGCGGCATGCGGGACAGGCGGCAGGTTTTTGACTTTGGCGACCAGTTCTTGGGCGGTTATCATAATGAGTAGGCGTCAGCTCCGGGAGATTTGATCGTGACCGTGCCGCTGGCGAGATCGAACCGCAGCGTGCGCGACGTCATGCCGCCGATATCCTGGGCGTGAATGACCAAGCCGTTGCGCGTGATCAATTCGGCCAGGGCCAGAAAATTGCGCCCGCCGATGTTGAACACATTCCGCTCGTCGAACAACTGTGCCCCGCCCGCGACCTTGACGACGAGGCGGCTGCGTTCGGCCCCCAGGTTGTAGGCGGCATGGAACAGGCGCGGCAGGCCGGTGTCCATGAACATAAACGGCGCGCCGGTCGCCTTGGCGGCGGCTATTTTCGAATCGGGCAGCATGACATGGAACAGGCCGCCGATTTGTTTGACCGGATCGTAAATCGTGATGCCTAGGCAGGAGCCGAGGGAATACGTCACCAACTCCGCGCCCGGATCGTTGCTCACGACCATGTCGGCCACACCCACGACCAGGGATTTTCGCGGCGGCGGAATCGTCCATTTTCCAAGGGGATTCATGCAAGGCAACGTCGGAACCGGAACCGGCGAACCATCGTGGTCTGGCGTTGTGGTCGTTTCCGATCATGGATTGGAATCATTGTTGACGGCTCGGAAAACGCCGGAAACAACCGTTGCCGACAGCAAACCCAGCCGCGTTCTTATCGGTTTTGCGCGGGAAAACTTGAGGTGAAATTAGGCGACACCAACCGCCGGATTCCTGGCGGATCGGGTCCTCGACTAATCGGATTCGCTTGATCCAACGGCCAAGCTTAAGGATTCACGCTCGGCTGACACAGACCTGACCCAAGCGCCGGCCAAACCAGGTTAGCGCTTTTGGGGGAAATATTCTGCGGCCGCAAGTTTTGGAGGAGGCGGGATCGGATTTGGATCCAGATTGCCAACGTGTTTGCCATCCTTGACGGACCAGGCGGCCACTTGACCGGCAAAGTCCGACGCAAATACGCGCGCCCCGTCGAAGCTGTAAACGACGCGCAACGGCAGGTCGCAGAACTTTTCCAGGTCGCGCAGTTTTTTTCCGGTGCCGTCCCACAGCGTGACGGCGTTTTCGCGGCCGCACGTCACGAGATTTCCGTCGTGGGCATAACTCACCGCCAGCGCGCCGGAGCCGTGCGCCGTCCAGCTTTTCACGGATTTGCCTTCGTCCATTTCCCAAAGTTTCACGGTGCCGTCCTCGCTGGCGGACGCGAGCAATTTGGAATCGCCGCGCCAACTCAACGCGGTGACGGCGGCTTTGTGGCCGGCCAACGAAAACAATTCCTGCGCATTGTCCGGATCCCAAATGCTGATGTCGCCGTTGCGGTCGGCGGTCGCGAGCATCTGGCCGTTGGGGCTGAACGCCACCGCCGTGACCCAGTCGGTGTGCTTCTTGATTTTGTGCAGCAGCTCGCCGGATTTGGTGGACCAGATTTTCACGAGCCGCGACGGGCCGCCGAGCGCGACCTGCGATTGATCGGGCCGGATGTCCGCCGCGAGCACGGTGTCGTAATCGTCGCCGAGCTTCATGAGAATTTTGCCGGTGACGACATCCCAAACCACGACGCGGCCCGACTGCGCGCCGCGTCCGCCGTTCGCAAGCAGCAGTTGTCCGCTGCGGCTGAACTGCACGCCGGCGGGTTCGCCTTCGGTGAATGGAAGAATGCCGAGCAGTTCCAGCGAGTCGCTGTTGAAGAGCAGCACTTGTTTCCGGCCCGCAACCGCAACCAACGGTGCCCACGGACTCGCAGCCAGGCCGGTGATGGCGGTCGTGCTGGCCGTGTGGATGGGAATTACCGGCGGCAAATTTTTTGGCAGCGGCGGCGGGCCGGCCGGTTTGCCGACGGCATCGGGCTTGAGCGAAAAATCCATTTCCGGCTTTCGCGCCACCACCGCCTTGCCGCCGGCAGTTTCAAGCAAACCGTCTTGAATCCATTTTTTGAAAATCTCCAAATCACTGGCCGGCAGCGGCGGCGAATTCGGCGGCATGGTCGGGTCTTCCGCCTGCGTGATGGCCTTCCACAATTTGCTCGCGTCGGGATTTCCCGAAACCAGCACCGCGCCGGAACCGCTGCCTTTGAGCGCGCCCTGATAACTGGTCAGATCGAGGTCGGCCTTTTTCTTGTCCTCGTTGTGGCACTTGGCGCAATTGGCCTGGATGAGCGGCAGGATGTTGTCCTGATAAGTTGTCTTGTCCGCGCCGCTCGCCGAAAATGCGAACAGCACTGAAGCGACGAGGCTGAAATGGATGCGCGCAAATTTCATTCGCTCAATGGTTGAAAACAAATTCCTTCGCGTTCAGCAGCGACCAAAAAACATCGTTCAATACCGACTCGGCGGCGGCATCTTTTTTGAAAAAGCTTTTCAGCTTCTCCTTTTCATTGGTCGTCGGCTGCCGGCCCAAACAGCGCAAATACAAATCGGCGATGACTTGATCTGGCGTTTCGCCGCGCTTGAGCAGCGACTTCACCACGCCGCCCTGTTCGATCTTGTTTTGAATCGTGTCGCCGTTCAGCAGGTGCAGCGCCTGCGACAAATTCGGATCCACTTTCACCTCGCAGGAGCAGACCGTGGCGCGGCTGGCACGGCCGAACGTCATTAGAAAATAATCCGCCGTGCTGCCGTCGGGAATTTCTACCGCCTTCGCGCCGCGCGGCAGGCCGGGGAATTTGTCCTGCGTTTCCGTGACCTCGCTGATGCAGTCGAGCAACACTTCCGCGCGAATCCGGCGGATGGACGCCTTGGCGAAATTGCGTTCGTCCGACGCGTTCGTGTCATTCGGCCGCGTGTCGAGCTGGTAGGTGCGCGAAGTGCAGATGTCACGCACGAGTTTTTTGAAATCGTATTGGTAATCCACCAGCTTCGCGGCGAGCGCGTCGAGCAGTTCCGGGTTCGACGCCGGATTGCTGATGCGCACGTCGTCCACCGGCTGGATGATGCCGCGCCCGATAAAATGCGCCCAGACGATGTTCGCGATGTTGCGCGCAAAATACGGATTCTGCGGCGAAGTCAACCAGCCCGCGAGCACGTCGCGGCGGCTTTCGCCCGGCTTGATTTCCGGCACGTCGCCGCCGAGAAATTTCGGCCGCATCACCGCGCCGGTCACGGGATGTTTCACTTCGCCGTCGCCTTTGTCGAAGATGACATTTTCGCGCGGATCGTCGCCGGGCTTGCGGCCGATTTGCGCGAAGAAGGCGTCAAAGCCATAATAATCATTCAGCGTCCAGCGGTCGAACGGATGGTTGTGGCACTGCGCGCACTGGATGCGCATGCCGAGAAAAACCTGCGCGGTGTTTTCGGCGAGCTTCTGCGGGTCCGGCTCCATCTGATAATAATTGGCCGCCGGATCGCGCAAGGTGCTGCCCGACGCGGTGAGCAGGCTGCGCACCATTTTGTCCAGCGGCACGCCGGCGAGCATCTGGTTGCGCAGCCACTCGTAATAAACCAGCGCCGCCTTCGGATAAACCGCGTTGTCGTGCGAGCGGATTTCCAGAAGCTCGGCCCATTTCATCACCCAAAGCTCGGCGAACTCTTTCCGGTTCAGCAATTCATCCACGAGCCGCTCGCGCTTGCCGGTGTCCGCGTCGGCCAGAAATTTTTCAACGTCTTTCGCCGCCGGCAGCTCGCCGGTGATGTCCAGAAACGCGCGGCGCAAAAAAGTTGCGTCGTCGCAAATGCCCGACGGTGTGAGGCGCAGCTTCTTGAGCTTCGCATAAACGGCCTCGTCAACGTAGTTGTTCGCGGCAATGTCCGGCCATTGATACGGCAAATTTTTCGGAATCACGATCAACTGCGCACCGACGTTGAACTCGCCAAAGCGCGCCTGAATGAACGCCTCGCCGCGTTGTCCGGCGGTGACGGTGCCGTCGTCGGCCACTTTCGCGCTCACGTCATTGTTGCTGATGAAAACCGCGAGCGGCGTCACGTCACGGTCCGCCCCATCCGAATAATGCGCGCGGACGATGAAACGCTGCAGCGTGTTGGAACCTTCCATCACGGCGGACTTGGGAAAAATTTCAATGCCGGCGAGCTTGGCGACATTGGTCGGATCGTTTTTCGCCCCGGCGTCCAGCCACGCGACGAGCGTTTTGCAAAGCGCGCTGTTTGTGGTGAAGCGCACGCCGCCGGTGTGCTGCACCGCGCCGAGACCCTTTTGGACAATGAGACTTTCCGTCGGGATGGCGAGATTGATGCGCCGGCCAATTTGTTCGCGCGTGAGCCGGAAATAATCGCCATCGGGATCAAAGCCGAACAGCGAAAGGTGAAAACCGTCCTTGCCGCGCGACGTGCCGTGGCAGGCACCGGTGTTGCAGCCGGCCTTCGTGAACACCGGCATGACATCAAGCTTGAAACTGATGGGCGGCGCGACCGTCGCGGCTGACACCGAGACAAGAATGATTTGCGAGCGGCCGCCAAACGTGACGCGCAATTCCGTCTCACCGTTGGTAATCGGCGAAACGACCGCGCCGGCGATGCGCGCCAGATGCGGGTTCGCCAGGCTGAATTTTGCCCGCGCCGTCACGTCGCGCGTGACGCCGTCGGCGTAAATTGCCTGCACGACCAGTTCCTGCCGCGCCTTGGCGGAATTCAATTTTATTTCCGGTGGAAAACATTGAAGTTCGGACAGCTTGGCCGTCCGGTCGTCTCCCGAACAGCCGGCAAAAATAAAAGCGCCGGCCAAGGCGAAACCCGCCAGCACGAATCCGGATTTCCAGAAAAATCTTTGCGGCAGATTCATTGCTTGGCCTCCTTGACCTCGGCAATTTTCGCCGGCTCGCGCTTGACCGGGACAATGCGCAGGATGCCGCCGGCGGCGATGCTTTGCGGAATCACCTGGCCGTCCTGCATCACGTCCACGGCGCAAAACAAATTCTTGAACGAACCCGGCGCGCATTTCGGGTCCACGTTGAGCGCGAAGGAAATTTTCTGATCGTCCCGGGTGATTTCCTTTTCCGGCGCGGTGACTTTTTCCGGCAAACCGAGCAGCCGGATTTTTGCGCGGCCGGCGAACGGTTTCAGTTGCTGCAACTCCACCGTGAGCGTGGCGGACTGGCCGGGATTGGCCACGAGCGTCTGGATTTTCCCGGCCAAAAACGGCGCGGCGACTTCGAGGCCGGCCAGTTGCGTCGAAACATAAACCTCGCCGCCGCCCACGGTCGCGTGGCCGATCACGGCAATTTTCCATACGCGGGCGGTGGCGCTGTCGGCGGCGTTCAACTGGTAAATAATATTCGTCGCGCCCTTGGGAATCGTCGCATCGGATTGCGAAGTGATGCCCGGCGGATTCCAGACCATCGCCAGTTCAATCGGCTCGTCGAAGCCGGGCTTGCGCCAGGCCGAAATTTCCAGCGCCATCGAACCCGCCTGCACCAGCGGCACTTTGGGTTCGGTGAGGCGCAACTGAAACGGCGCTTCCTTGACCACGGCGACGCAGAGCTTGTCAACGCTGGTCGAATAAAACGTCGTGTTGTTCGGGCCTTCCACCATGTCCACGTCCTGCCGGAAATGGCCGGTGACACTTCCGCTCGCATTGGTTCCGGTAGCGGTCAAGTCCAGCAGTTTTCCGCCCATCGGCGCGTCCGCCGCCGCTTCAAACACGAGCGGCTCGGCGTCCACATTTCCCGCGAGGCTGTCGGCGGACATCGTCACGCCCGGCGGCAGGCCTGGCAGTTCAAAATGCAAATCGCCGTTGAAATTCGCGCGCTTGGCGGAGATGAGCGTGGCAAAGCGGTTGCCGCGCGGCACGGCGATGAACTGGCGCGACTGCGTGTCGTTGCGGACGACGTCGGGAATTTTCACCGCCGCACTCGGCGCTGCCGGCGTTACCTCGATGCGATAAGTGAAGTCGCGGCCAAACCGGCCGAGCGTGTCGCGGATGCGGACGAAATAATTGGTCGTTTCATTAGGCGTGAATTTCAGCGCGCTGTCCGGCCCGCCCGCATCGTCATTCGACGCGAGGCTGCGGCCTTTCGCGTCGAAAACTTCCAGCACCGAATCCAGCGGCGACCGAAGCTGGCGGGCATAGACGTTCACTTCGAGCGGCACGCCTTTGGTCGCGGGAAAGCGGAACCAGTCTTCTTCGCCTTTCGACGAAATTATTCCGTTGAGCGCGAACGGCGGCGGCAGCGCAACGCTGGTGGCGTGCTCGCGATCCGAAGCCTGGCCCGACGAGAAAAAATTCGGAAACGGCGAAACGCGAATCCAGTTCGGCGACGGCGCGACAAGATTGTCCAGCTCCGCGAACACGCCGAATTTTTCCTGCGGCAGCGCGGGCAGTTTCATTGTTTGATCAAACTCGCCGGTGGCTTCGCTGAAAAAGTGCAGCGCGATGGTGTCGCCGGCTTTTCCGCCCAGCGGATAAACCGAAGTCGGGCGCGGAAAATTGCCAACATGCAGCAGATAATGACAGTCGCCGCTGCCGCCATAAGTCGCCTCGCGAAGCTGGAGAATATAAGTGCCGTCGTGCGGCGCAATCAGGCTGATAAATGGGTCCTGCATGGCGAGCCAGGTGTCGTCCACATCCGCCAAGACCGTGCCGTTCGTCTCCAGCACCGCGAGCCGCGGATCAAACACGCCGCGACCGAGACGCATACCTTCGACCTCCGCCGAGAGCCGTTCGCCTTTTTTTAATTGAACGGCAAAACAATCCACGTCCTCGCTCGTAATCACGCCGGCCACGGTGGTGTTCAGCGCGATTTTTTGCGCTTGGGCGGGCAAATTATTCGGCTCGATTTCTGAAATCACCGGAAACGGGCCGACAAAAAAGGTTCGCAGTTCGGAAATTCCGCTCGCGGTGCGAAGGCGCAAATGATGTTCGCCCAGCCGGCAATCCGGCGCAATTTTCACCAAGGCGGTAACGAGCTTGTTGGTGACGAGATTCAAACGCCGCACTTCGAGGCCTGGCTCGTAGCTGATGATTTCTTCCGCGTCCTGAAGCCGTTCGCCGTTGAAACTAATTTGAACTTCCATGCCACGCTGGCCGCCGGCGGGCGTGATGGACGCGAGCTTGGGCGCGGTGGCGAAAACGCAAAGCGGCAGGAGGGCGAACAAAAAAATGCCGCAGAGTTTTCGCACGTCAATCTTTCGGCATCGCTCCGCAGTCACATTGGTCACGCCAGAATTCCGCTGGCCACTTCGCCATCCTTGATGATTTTCACCGGCCGGCTGCCGGCGAACAAAGTTTTTCCCCAGTCAATGCCTAACAGTTTATAGACCGTCGCGGCGTAATCTGGCACGGTGAGCGGATTTTCATCCGGTTCGGTGCCGGTCGGATCGGTCAAGCCGTGGACGAAGCCCTGCTTGATGCCACCGCCGGCCATGACGATGCTGAAAACTTTCGGATAATGATCGCGCCCGCCGTTTTGGTTGATCTTGGGCGTGCGGCCGAATTCGGTGGTGACCAAAACGAGCGTCGAGTCCAACATTCCGCGCGTCGAAAGATCGCGGATGAGCGCGGCGAACGCCTGGTCAAACGCAGGCATCTGGTTGGTGATGCCAGTGCGGATGTTGTCGTGATGATCCCAGCCGCCGTAGGTCAGCGACACAAACCGCACGCCTGCTTCGACGAGCCGGCGGGCGAGGAGCATCCGTTGTCCGGCGGCGTTGCGGCCGTAATCATCGCGCAACTTGTCCGGCTCCTGCTTGAGGTCAAATGCGGCTTTCGCCGACGCCGAACTCATCATGGCATAGGCACGCTGGTAAAAAGCGTCCATGCCGTCGAGCGCATCGGATTTTTCCAGCGAGCTGAAATGCGCATCCACCACCACGCGCATTTCGCGGCGTTCGGCAAAGCGGTTTTCGTCAATGCCGTGCGCGAGATTCAAGTCGCGGACGCTGAACGCGCCGTTGCCGGGATCGGCCCCGAGGCTGAACGGTCCGTAAGCCGAACCCAAAAAACCGGTGCCGGCGTATTCATTCGGCTGCGTCGGCACGCAGACGTAAGGCGGCAGATTGTTGCGCGACCCCAGTTCGTGCGAGACGATGCTGCCGATGCTCGGATATTGCACCGCCGGACTCGGCCGCCAGCCGGTAAACATATTGTGCGTGCCGCGCCCGTGATCGGCCTCGCCGTGGGTCATGGAACGAATGACGCAGATTTTGTCCGCGATGTCCGCCGTGTGCTTGAGCTGCTCGGAGAAATAAATGCCGTCCAGCTTGGTTTTCACGGTGCCGAGCGGGCCGCGATATTCGATGGGAACGAGCAGCTTGGGATCAAACGATTCCTGCGCCGCGATGCCGCCCGGCAGAAAAATATTGATGACCGCCTTGGCCTTGGCGGCCGGCGAAACCGACTGGGCTTGGAGCCGGAAAATATCGCCCATGGTCAGTCCCAGGCTGCCGATCAATCCCGCGAAAAGGAACTCCCGGCGGTTCGGCCGCCAGACATGGTCTTTGCCACCGCAAAACGAAGCGCGAAAATTATTCATGGATTTCCTTAATCATTATGTTTATATGTGCTTATTGGCAACACCAATGGCACAAATACCACCTGAAATCAAATGATTTTACCGGTCAGACGGGCTTCAAACGGCCGGGGTTTCGGGGCCGTCGGCCAAAGGCGCGATTGGCGGACTACGGCAGTTCCTTCAGCTTCAGGTTGAGGAATTCGATGGCGAACCCTTCGGATTCCAAGGCGATATAGCCGGCGGACATTTCACATTCGTCGAACTCGCTCATCACGGAGCCGTTGAACCAAACCGACAGCATTTTTCCCCGGGCGGTGACTTCCACAATGTTCCACTCGCCGGCTGGTTTCATGCAGCGTCCTTCCGCCTGCGCCATGAAGGGTTGAGCCTGCCCCTTGACCGGCGTGTTGCCGAAAAGATACCCGCCGTCCATGGTCAACTGGCATTGATGCCAGATCGTGCCGTCGGCGGAATTGCGGATGAAAATGCCGCTGTTGTAATAATGTTTTTTCCCGGTGAGCGGGATGAACCGGCATTCAACATGAAAGATGCAGTTGGTCAGCTTCTGGTCGAAGCGAAGCATTTCATGGCCGCCATCGCCGTCGCAGACCAGCACCTGGCGCGCGGCCTCGGGATGCCATTGCGCGCGGCCCAGCAAATTCGTCGGCGGGATGGCGATGCGGGTCCAGCCTTTCAAATCCGCCGTGGGCATGAGGTCGTTCCACCCTTTCGCCTCGGCGTCCAACGCGCTGGGCGAACCCGCCGCCAGCGCCGAGACCGAGCTTGCGATCAAAAATATTCCAAGGACCAGCAGGCGGGTGAAGCGGTGTGAGCCGGCAAATGAGGTGATCTTCATTAATCAAAAGTTGCCCGCCGCCCGCATTCAACGCAAGTCAGATGACGCTGTTATCAAAAAACGGATTGTTTGCTTTTTCCTCCGCCACCGTCGTCAGCGGGCCGTGGCCGGGACCGATCAAAGTTTCCGGCGGCAGCGACAAAATTTCCGTCCGCACTTTTTCGCGCGCCAGCTCCCACGACTGGTTGCCGCGCCCGATGGAGCCGGCGAAAATCGCGTCGCCCACGATGGCGACGAGCGGCGCGGCGTCCGGCCAGTTGCCGACGAGATACGTCACGCCGTCCTCCGCGTGGCCCGGCGTGGCGCGGTGCGAAATGCGCAGGCCGCCGAGCGCAATCGTTTCACCCGGCTGGTTGCGCTGTGCCGCCGGCGCTTTTTTTGAACCGGAATGCAACTGTGCCGCCGGAAACGTCGCGCGGATTTCCGGCAGCGCCTCGACATGATCCCAGTGCGAGTGTGTGATGAAAATGTGCTGTAAAATCAAGCCTTCCATGGCGATGCAATCCAGAACCGGTCGCGCGTCCAAACCGGTGTCAAACAGCGCCGCGTGGCGCGTGGCTTCGTCCCAAATAAGATAACAATTCACCGTCAATCCTTCACCGGCCGTGGTGAACGTGCATAGCTTGCGCCAGCGGCCCAAATCTTTTTGTGCCGGCAACCAGCCGCCGGCGATGGCTTCGAGTTTTTGGGGATTGAGTCCGATTATTTTTCCGAGCGCGACAAAACTTATTTTTTCCGCAAGCGCACCAGAAGCTTCGAGCGCAGCCAATTCATTTTCGGAAATGCCAGCGGCGGTGGCCGCCGCTGCGGACGAAACGCCGCTCATCGCGCGGGCTTTGCGAATGATGTCGCCAACATGATCTTCGAGTTGCATGGCGGCACGGTAGCCAAATTGCCGGTTGTTCGGCAAGCGCAGCGGTTCAGTCGCCAATGCTTTTCACCAGTCTTTGACCGGCCGCCGGGTGTCGCGCGGCTTGCCTTCCGGCTTGAATTGCAACAACTGTTCGTCGCCTTTCTGCGCGTCCAAAATCTTTTTTGCCTCGGCGGGCGTCATCTGGCCGGCCGCCGCTGGTTCCTGGTCGCTTTGATTTTCCTGGCCGCTCTTTTTTTCGGCGGACGACGGTGGCTGCTCCGGCGGTTTTTTCTGTTCGTCCTTTTTCGACTCGGACGGTTTTTGTTTTTGCTCGTCCTGCTTCTGCTGGTCTTGGGACTTTTGCTGCTGCTGGCTCTGCTGCTTGAGCAACTCCTCCAGTTTTTTCAACTTGTCGTCGTCGGGATAAAGTTTCCGGCCCATTTCCACCACTTCCTTCGCCTGCGGAATGTTGTTGGAAATGTAAAGCTGCGCGCCGCTGTGAAAAAAATCATCCGCAGGCGCAAGCTGCGCGCCGGCGGGCTGCCATGAAAAAAACAGCAGGCTAAGGCTGATGAGGAGTGGCAATCGCATCAATGTCCTTTAATTTCTTGGTGAACTCTTCAAACTGTTTCGCCGCGATTTTATTCTGCGTCAGGCTCTCCATGATTTCGACCGCGCGGTGATAATTCCGCCGCCGCACCGCCGCGTCCGCATCGCTCTTGGCCTGGCGCATCAGCGCGCGGAATTCCTTGATCTGCTCCACGCCTTTCTTGACGAACGCCAGGTTGAATTTCGCGTCCGCATCGTTCGTGTTGAGCGTCACGGCGCGCTCGTAAATTTTGATGACCGCCTCCCACGATTCCTGCAACGCAGCCAAATCCTTGGCCGACTCGCTCATCCGATACTGCGTGTTGGCCAGGTTGTAATAAGCCTGCTGCTGCAATTTCAAATCCGGCGAAACGGACACCGCTTGAAAATATTTTGTCGCCGCGTCGTAATTCGTGGCGCGATACGCCGCCGCGCCCGCGTTGAACACCAGCCGCAAATCGTTCGTCTGCACCTGCGCCAGCCGCTCGTATTCCGCCAGCGCGTTGGTGTAATGGCCGGAATTGTATTCGCGCCACGCGCTCGCCGGCGAGGCGTTCGCCGCACTTGGCAGCAATAAAATCGCAATCAACGCCGCGACAGCCGCCGCTCCGACCTTGGACTTTGGACCTTGAACTTTGAACTTGGCGGCCGTCGGCGAAGACCGTTCCGGCAAAAAGATTTCCGCCAGCAGCAGCAAAACCGCCACCGCCAGCGGCCACTGAAATTGTTCATGATACTGCCGCACCAGTTTTTCCGACGACTCCGTTTTCGGCAGCGGCGCGAGGCAATTTTCGTAAAGCACGTCCACTGTTTCCGGCCGCAGCGGCAGGTAATATCCGCCCGTCGCGGCGGCGATTTGCTTCAGCAGATTTTCATTCAGGTGCGACTTTACGACCTGGCCTTGCTCGTCGCGGACGTAATCCGTGTTGCCGTTCGTATCGGTCACGCGGATCATGTCGCCCGCCGCTGTGCCGATGCCGACGGGGAAAATTTTCAGCCCCACCTTTGCCGCGTCTTCCGCCGCTTCGAGCGCGCCCTCGTCGTTGTCTTCGCCGTCGGTGAACAGCACGAGCGCGCGGTGATGGCTCGTTTCCTTGAACGCCGTCAGCGCCGTGCGGATCGCCGCCGCGAGCGCCGTGCCGCCCTGCGGAATCGTGTTCACGTCCAACGCCTGCACGCTTTGCTGGAACGCCGTGTTGTCAATCGTCAGCGGACATTCCAAAAATGCGTCGCCCGCGAACGCCACGAGGCCGAGCCGGTCGGTCTTGGCCGCCTGCATCAATTCCAGCGCCGCGAGTTTGGCGCGCGCCAGCCGGTTCGGCGCGATGTCCGTCGCGAGCATGGATTTGGAAGTGTCCACCGCCACGACGATGTCCAAGCCGTTCTGCTGGACCTCCACCTTGTCGTAGCCGTATTGCAGCCGCGCGAGGGTGACAATCAAAAACGCCACCGCCAAAATCACCAGCGCAAAACGGACTTTCTGCCGCGCCGGAGAAACGCCAACCGTCAGCGCCGACAAAAGCCGCGCTTGAATAAATTGCGCCAGCAGTTTCTGCCGGACGCGCATTGCCCACCAGAAAAAACCCACCAGCGCCGGTGGTAAAACCAGCAGCAGCCAGAGAAGATGTGGATGCTCGAAACGCATTTTTCAAATCGTAAATCGCAAATCGCAAATCATAAATTTCACGGCAGCCTCCGAAAAATTGTTTGTCCCAGCGCAATTTCCAGCAGCAGCAGTGCCATCCCGCCGGCGACCAGCCACGGAAACAGTTCTTGAAACTGTGTGTATTTGTTGATCGTCGCCTCGGTTTTTTCCAGCTTGTCAATTTCCGCGTAGATTTTCACAAATTTTTCCGCGTTATCCGCGCGGTAATAGCGGCCGCCGGTGAGGTCCGCGATTTGCTGCAACGTCTCCTCGTCCGGCAGGTAGCCGGCTGGCAGGCCCATTTGCTGGACGATCTCGCGGTTGCCGAGGCCGATGGTGTAAATTTTCACGCCGAGCGCCTGCGCCGCCTTGGTCGCCGTGATCGGATCAATCTTGCCGGAATTATTTCCGCCATCGGTCATCAGCACGATGATTTTGCTTTTCGACTTCAAATCGCGCAGCCGGTTCAGCGCCGTGGTGAGGCCGTCGCCAATCGCCGTCGCGTCCGAGTTGATCGTGCCGATGCCGAGCCGGTCAATGTTTTCGAGCAGATACTCGTGATCGAGCGTCAGCGGCGTGACGATGAACGCCTGCACGGCAAAAACCACGAGGCCGATGCGGTCATTGGGCCGGCCTTCGATGAATTTCTGAAGGACGGGTTTGGCCATGTCAATGCGGCTGATCTGCTGGCCGTTGATGATGTAATCTCCGGTCCTCATGCTGCCTGACAAATCCAACGCGCACACGATGTCAATGCCGCTGGCCTTCACCTCCGTCGTGCTTTTCGCCAGCCGCAGTTGCGCCAGCGCCACAATGAAAAGCGCCAGCACCAGCCAGCGCAACGCCGCCAGAAAAGTTCCGGCGCGTGAACGGCGCACGTTCGTCAGACCTTCCACCAGCTTTACCGACGAATACAAAAACGCCGGCGCCGCCCCGCGCCGCCCCTTCAGCCACGCCGCCAGCGGCAGCAGCAGGAGCAGCAAAAGAAAAAATGGATGGGCAAAGGTCATGTGCTTTCCTGACTTTGGACTTTGGCCTCCGGGCTTTGGACTTCCACCGGCGCGGTTTCTTCGACCAGCTTCACCGCCGCGCCGTGCAGCTCGCGCAATTCGTTTTCGCGCGGCTCATATTTCGCAAATTTCACCAGGTCGCAGCTCGCCAGAAAATTGCCGAGGCTTTCCTTTTGTTCCTTCACCAGCAAATCGGTGCCGCTCAACTCGCGCAGAAATTCCTCCGTGGTCCGCTCCGACGCGTGAAAATTAAATCGCTCCTCCAAATAAGTCCGCGCCGTGTCCGACACCGCGATGACAAACGGCTTCGGCTGCGCGATCAGCGCCAGCGCCTCGGCCAGTTTTTGCTTCGCGCGGACGTGCGCCGGAATCGGCGGCGCGACGGGAAGGTGCAGCTTGCGCTTCTGCCACCATTTCCAGAGCGCGAATAAAATCACCGCGCCGGCCAGCACGCCCAGCGTCAGCCAAAGCCATTCCCAGCCCGTGGGAATTTCCACCGGCGGCTTGATGTCGCGGATGTCGCTGGCAACCGGAGCCGCTTGATGCGGTGTGGCGTTGGTGATCATCCGCGCAGCCTCCGTTTCTCGCGCGTCTCAAAAAACCGGCCGAGCGCCGCGCCGTAAGCCTCGTCCGTGCGCAGTTGAATCGAGTCAATGCCCGCCGAGCGGAACTGCCGCGCAATTTCGCCGCGCAGTTTTTCCTGCCGCAGCGCGAACACATCACGGCTGCCCGCGCTGGCGGTGTTCAGTTCCACGATGTCGCCGGTCTCCGCGTCCTCCAAAATCAGGCGGCCGAGCTTCGGCAATTCCAGTTCGTAGCGATCCGTGATTTGCACTGCCACCACGTCGTGCTTGCGGTTCAACATCCGCAGCCGCGTTTGCGTCAATTTGGGCAGCGGGCCAACCGAATCAGCCGAAATAAAATCCGACACGACCACCGTGATCGCGCGATGCGCCGTGACGCGCGCCATGAATTCCAGCGCGTTCACCAAATCCGTCCCGCGCCGCTTGGGCTCGAAAAATAAAACTTCACGGATGACGCGCAGGACGTGGCTGCGACCTTTGCGCGGCGGGATAAATTTTTCCACCTCGTCGCTGAAGAGGATGAGGCCGACCTTGTCGTTGTTGCGGATGGCAGAGAACGCGAGCACGGATGCAATTTCCGCCGCGAGTTCGCGTTTAGACTGGTCGCGCGAGCCGAACAGGCCCGAACCGCTCACGTCCACCACGAGCATGAGTGTGAGTTCGCGTTCCTCGACGAATTTCTTGATGAACGGATGGTTCATCCGCGCGGTCACGTTCCAGTCGATTGCGCGCACGTCGTCGCCGGGCTGGTATTCGCGCACCTCGTCGAAGTTCATGCCCTGGCCCTTGAAGACGGAATGATACTGGCCCGCGAGCGTTTCGGTCACGATGCGATTCGTGCGCAGTTCGATCTGACGGATTTTTTTGAGAATCTCGCGGGGAATCATGCGTGGGAAATGCCTTAAGCTGAAAGTGGTTTTGTTATTTGTTCAACTTGTTTGGTTTTGATGACTTTAATTGTGCTGCGGCAATTTTCCACATCGGAGTGAGATTGGGATCACCGAGTCCGTTTTTGTAGTAATCACGTTGGTATGCCTCGCATTCCAATAATTTATCACTGTCCTCACGCCGAAGAAGCTGAACAGCGTGAGTGAGAACAAAATCCATCATGCATGTGAAATGCCAGTTGTTGTTGAAACGAGGATTAAGGTCGGGATCGTTGCTTGGATTTTTGTTTTGTAAAAGTTGGATCAATTTATCTGGACCAACCCTTTGACAGGCCAATACCAATTCTTGTTCCGTTACAAGTTCAGCGCCACCCATATCTTCTTTATAGAGCCAAAGAAGCACCCACGGAGAATCGTCGGGAGGCAGAGCGTCGATCTTTTGCCGCAACTCGCGAATGCTTGTGGACTGGCTGGCTCGTGCAAGTTGCACAGCAAACCAACTGGCACAATAAGTCCGGTTCTTTCGGTCGTTCCAATATATATCAAAACCTGCTTCAGTCGGATGTTTGATGCCATAATAATAACCGGCCCTCTCCATATAAAATGCAACCATCTTCTTGGCAATATAGCCGACCGTCTGACTCTTTTGAGGAGGCCCAACTCCGGTATACTTAAGCCAGCCTTCGGAGAGCTTGCCGTGACCGTCAAAAGTAGCAGCCTCATCATTGCTCAACTCGACCAATACCGGAAGCACTGTTGGGTCATTTCGGTCGAAGAGTGCTACCATGGCCAAAGTGCGGACCTTGGCGTCGGAATGATTCAAAAGCTTTAGCAATTCCTCCTTTGAATATTTTGTCTCGGTTGCCTGTTTTAAAATCCGAAAATGTGTATCGCGATCTTGTGGATCGGCCACCTTAAAGAAATGATCCCTCCGGTCGAACAGGACTGACTCAATGGCAAGATAGGGCATTTCAGTCGCCATTTTCTCGAAATCTCTACGTGTTTGCGCTTCATCGGAATCCGCTCCCTTGGCCGCACTCAAAGCGCCGAACAAGAGCATCATTATACATGCCAATATTTCAAGATAACCTCCGGTAGCTGCTCGTCGGGCTTGAGATGTTGGCTTTGATTCGATGTTTGGGGCGAAAGGATTCATTGCGACTCCTTTTGTTTGGATTTTATTCGACGTTTGATTCTTTTTGCTTACTCACCCTTCAATTGTCACGGCACAGGCAGTTCATCAAAGATTTTCTGGATGACCGTTTCGCTGGTTTTTTCCTCGGCCTCGGCTTCGTAGGTGATGGCCACGCGGTGGCGCAGCACGTCCATGCCGATGCTTTTCACGTCCTGCGGCGTGACGTAGCCGCGGCCTTTCAGGAACGCGTAAGCCTTGGCCGCGAGCGTCAGCGCGATGGTCGCGCGCGGCGACGCGCCGAGCTGGATGAAATCCTTCACCGCGATCTTGTAATGGTCCGGGTCGCGCGTGGCGCAGACGAGGTCCACGATGTAATCCTTCACCTTGTCGTCCACGTAAATGTCGTTGATGACTTCGCGCGCCTTGAAAATTTGCTGCGGCTCGACCACGGCGCTGCACGTGGGCGTGCCGCTCGTTTTCGCCATAACTTCAAGAATCTGCCGCTCTTCCGCGCGTGAAGGATAGCCAATCTTCAGTTTGAGCATGAAGCGGTCCACCTGCGCCTCGGGCAGCGGATACGTGCCTTCCTGCTCGATGGGATTCTGGGTGGCTAAAACCAAAAAAGGTTCCTCAAGCCGGAACGTCTGTTCGCCGATGGTAACTTGCTTCTCCTGCATGGCCTCGAGCAGGGCGCTCTGGACTTTGGCCGGCGCGCGGTTGATTTCGTCGGCGAGGACCAGGTTGGCGAAGATCGGACCTTTGCGCGTGGTGAAGCCGCCGGACTGCGGATTGTAAATCTGCGTGCCGATGACGTCGGCGGGCAGCATGTCCGGCGTGAATTGCAGGCGCGAAAATTTCACGCTGATGCACGCGGCCATGGATTTCACGGCGAGCGTCTTGGCGAGGCCGGGCACGCCTTCGAGGAGGACGTGGCCGTTGGCGAGCAGGCCGATGATGAGCCGCTCGACCAGGTAATTCTGTCCAATTATGACCTTGCCGAGTTCGTTGAACAGCGGGCGCGTAAACGCACCGGCATCCTTGACCGCTTCGTTGATGGCATTAATTCCGGTATTCATTTTAACATGATAATATGTCTGTTACGCGAAATGGACACGAAAACTCTCAAAAATGTTCAACCGAAAATATCCAGGCCCAAGTTGGGTTCCAGCATATAATCTGCTATAATCTATAGTGTGCGTGCGGCGCAAAACAATTTATGGGTCCATCTGCATAAAATGCGGGCGGTTTATTTTGTCGCGCTGGTCACCCTGTCCATGACCGTTTTTGTTTTTTTCCGCCTGCGGGAAAACAGCATTGCCAGCGACCAGGTCCGCTTTGACCGGATGGTGACCCGCGCCCAAAACGGCATCGAACGCCGGACCGACCGTTGCGTGGACCAGATGTATAATATGCGGGCGCTGTTCGCCGCCAGTCAAAGTGTCGAACAGAAGGAGTGGGATCAATACGTCGCAACAATAGCCAGCCGGCAGGAGGATTTGGGCATCCGTTCATTGGGCTATCTCGCCATCGTGCCCCGGGCCGACAAGGATGAATTTCTAAAACAGCAGCGCACCAACGGCGACGCCAGCTTCACCATCCGGCCCGAAGGCGAACGTCCGACATATTATCCGGTAATCCGTCTCGCCATTTTTGGCCCGGCCGGCCGGAGTGCGCCTGGATTGGATCATGGCATCCAGCCGGAACGGGTGGCGGCCATGGATCAAGCCATTGATGAGAACAAACCAACCGTCACCAAAAAGATAAATTTTCTTTCGCCCGACGAAACGAAGACCAACTCGGGCATTGCAATCTATTTGCCGATCTACCGAAAAGGCGCCGGGATCAATACCGTTGAGCAACGGCGCGAAGCCGCACAGGGATTGATTTACCTGGCCATCAAAACGAAAACGGCATTCACCGGATTGCTCGGCGGTTTGTCGCCGGAGGCGGATTTGGAAATTTTCGACGGTGACAAATTCAACCCAAACCAACTGCTTTACGACGACAATGATGAAATCAAGGCGGGCCATCCGGAATTGAACCCTTATCTCGCAGCGCAAACCAACGTGGTGGTTTTGAACCGTCAATGGACGCTTTTCATGTCCACGCTGCCCCCCTTCCTGGCCGGCACCACCCGCCATCTGCAATGGATGTTGCAATGGCTGGCCCTGGGCTGCGGACTGATTTTCGGCTTCCTGCTGACCGGCATCACGTGGGTGCAGGTGAACGCCCGTTTTCGGGCGGAACAAAACAGCCGGGAATTACACCGCTCCGAGGCCGCCCTGGCCGCCGAAAAAGAACGGCTGGAAGTCACGCTCAATTCGATTGCCGATGGAGTCATCACGACCGACACCACCGGAAAAATAATTTCCATCAACCGGGCGGTGGAATCCCTGGCCGGCTGGCTGCGAAACGAGGCGGCCGGCAAAAAATTGGATGAAGTTTTCCGCATCGTTCGCGACGACACCCGGGAACCCTGCGCCAATCCGGTCGGGCAGGTTCTGCAAACCGGCGAAACCGTCGAAATGGAAAACCGCGTTTTACTGGCGGCCCGCACTGGAACCTTCCGCGCCATCACCAGCAGCGCCGCACCTGTCCGGGACAACCGCGGCGGCATCGTGGGCGTCGTGCTGGTATTCCGAGACGTGACGGAAAAACAAAAGGCCGAGGCGCAGATGCTCACGGAAAGCAAACTGGAATCCGTCGGCCTGCTTGCCGGCGGCATCGCCCATGATTTCAACAACATGCTCACCGCCATCATCGGCAACCTCTCGCTCGCGCGCATGCCCGGATCCACACCGGAGGAAATATCGCAGTGGCTGGCGGACGGCGAAACGGCCGCCCTGGGAGCAAAGGAGTTGACACAACAATTGCTCACCTTTGCCAGGGGCGGAGCGCCCATCCGGAAGCCGACACTGCTTCACGCATTGATCCTCGAAACCTGCCAGTTCGCCCTGCGCGGATCCAATGTGCAGTGTGACTACTCGCTCGACGCCGACGCCCGGCCGGTCGAAGTGGACCAGGGACAAATCCGGCAAATCCTGAACAATCTGGTGATCAACGCCCGACAGTCCATGCCTCAAGGCGGCAAAATGACCGCGCGCATGGAAAATGCCGATTTGACCGTCAATTCCGTGCCACCGTTGCCGGTGGCCCGGTATGTAAAAATCTCCATTCACGACCAGGGACCGGGCATTCCTCCCGAACACCTGTCGCGAATTTTCGAGCCTTACTTCACCACCAAGAAAACGGGCAGCGGTCTCGGGCTGGCCACGGTTTATTCGGTCGTTCGAAAACACGACGGCCAGGTCAACGTCGTATCCCAATTGGGAAAGGGAACGACCTTCGAAATCTTTCTGCCGGTTTCGCGGCAGCCGGTGCCCGCCGCCGCGGCCGAGCCGAAGCCGGAAAGTGGTTCCGCCCACGGCCGGGTTCTGGTGGTGGATGATGAAGCGCCCATCCGGAAATTCCTCGGCATCCTGCTGCACAAATTTGGTTACGAAACCGAAACCGCCAACGATGGCGGAGAAGCCATCGAACGTTATGTCGCCGCCCAGACCCGGGGAGCGCCATTCGATGTCGTCGTCATGGATCTGACCATCCCCAACGGCATGGGCGGATGCGAAGCGACGCGCCAGTTGCGCGAACTGGACCCGAAGGCCCTGGTGATTGCGTCCAGCGGATACTCGCTCGACCCGGTCATGGCCAATTATCGCGATTACGGGTTTTGCGGAGTCATGCCCAAACCCTATCGCGCGGAAGAACTAAACCGGATGCTGAAAGAGGTCATCCGCAGCGGACGAACATCCCAATAACCTGCCCGGCCGACCGGCTGCC
>Ga0182030_10001301_pt1 | contig 50991 bp, 52 predicted proteins | sample 812S3MmetaG_FD_121299 | JGI IMG/M metagenome (GOLD analysis project Ga0182030, IMG submission 121299) | Permafrost microbial communities from Stordalen Mire, Sweden - 812S3M metaG (Illumina Assembly) | ecosystem: Environmental > Terrestrial > Soil > Wetlands > Permafrost | place: Sweden... | reverse complement strand
GAATCCCCATGGCCCGCGCCCCGCGGATGATGCGCCGCGCGATCTCGCCGCGATTGGCCACCAGCAGCGTCGAGATCGTCATAGGCGAAACACCCCGTAACTCGTCGCGCCCTCGATGGCCCGGCTGCGCACCACCGAAAGGCACATCGCGAGCACGGTTCGGGTGTCGCGAGGGTCGATGATCCCGTCGTCACTGATCGCTCCGGTGGCCGCCAGGGCGAGCGAGCCCGCTTCCTGGCTGGCTTCGACCTGCTCGACGATTCGTCGATCCTCCTCCTCGTCGAAGTTAAGGCCCTTGCGCTCGGCCTGGCCCCGTCGAACCTGGGACATCACGCCGGCGATCTGCTTGGGTCCCATCACCGCGACCTTGGCCGTCGGCCAGAGGAACGTGAATCGGTTGCCGAAGGCCCGCCCGGACATGCCGTAGGTGCCCGCGCCGTAGGACGAGCCGACGATGACCGTGAGGTGCGGGACGTTGGAGTTCGCGACGGCGTTGAGCATCTGGGAGCCTTTTTTGATGATCCCCTCGGCCTCGGCGTCCTTGCCCACCATGTAGCCGGTGATGTTCTGCAGGAATATGAGCGGCACGTCGATCTGGTTGCAGAGCTGGATGAACTGGCCCGCCTTCTCGGCGGCGCGAGGGTAGATGACGCCGTTGTTGCCCAGGATCCCCACGGGATAACCGTGGATGCTGGCCCAGCCGCAGACGAGGGTGCTGCCGTAGCGGGCCTTGAACTCCTCGAACCGCGATCCGTCGACGACCCTCGCGACGATGTCGCGAACGTCGACGGGCTGGCGCAGGTCGCGGCTCACGATGCCGAGCAGCTCCTCGTTGTCGTAGAGGGGCGCCGACACGTCGAATGAAGGTTCCGGACCGGCCTTTCGCCAGTTGAGGTGCGAGACCACTTCGCGGCAGAGCCGGATGGCGTCCATCTCGTCCTCCGCGAAGTAGTCACCGAGGCCCGATACCTCCGCGTGCAGCGCCGCGCCGCCCAAGGTCTCGTCATCGGACTCCTCGCCCGTCGCCATCTTCACCAGGGGAGGCCCGGCGAGGAATATCTTGGACTGGTCCTTCACCACGATGTTGTAATCGGACAGACCGGGCTGGTAGGCGCCGCCGGCGGTCGAGGATCCAAAGACCACGCAGACCGTGGGCACGCGCATCTTGGAGAGTTCGATGAGGTCGTAGAAGAATCGTCCGCTCTCGGCGAAGTGTCCCGTCTGCATGCGGCCCCCGCCACCGCTGCCGACCCGTAGGTCGGCCCCGGCGGACTCGACGAAACTGACGTACGGGATGCGATTGTCGCGAGCGATCTCGAGCGCCCGCATCCATTTCTTGGCCGAGTAGGCCGTCAGGGCTCCGCCCAGGACGGACGGGTCATTAGCCATGATGAGGCATTCGGTGCCGGCAATGACGCCGATTCCCACCACCATCCCGCCGCCCATCGCGTAATCGGACCCGTAGCCCGCTAGGGCGGAGATCTCGAGGAAAGGGGAATCTGGGTCGAGAACGTTGGCTATTCGCTCGCGAACAGGCAATTTGTTGCGAGATCTCATGCGGTCCATGGCCTTTTGGCCGCCGCCGGCCTCTGCCTCGTCGAGCAGGCCGTCGATGAGCTCGAGCTGCTCGAGCATGTCGGCCCGGTTCCTGTGAAACTGCTCTGACGCCGTGTCGAGTCTCGAGACCAGTGGGGGCGCCAGCGGCGTACGCTTCATGAGCCGATACTAGTTACGGCGCTTCTCACGGGCTTTTGGACCTCGATGGCGAGGTTTTGGTCCACTCGGGCCCGTGCGGCCGCGGGCGAGAGCGTCGCGGCGTCACGCGGGTTGTTGGCGGGTGACGTCGCCATCAAGCGATTCCCAGGTCGTCTTGAACGTCGCCGTTCTCTCAATCGACGAGCATTTTTTATCGCACACTCGGGATTTTGGGCCGATTCGAGCGGGTGGCGCCGAATCGGACGTTTTGGCGCCTTTGGGCGCACAAATGGCCAAGTTGGGCACGAAAGTGCTCCTCGATAATTCCTGGTCAAAGGGGAGAACTAGTGGATTATCGTTCATTTAGGTCCCTCGAAGAGGGGTTCGCCAACTAGGCTTCTACGTGGCGGTATCGACTGCCTCGTCGTCACCCACACCACTGTGGACACACGTGACCTACCAATCAGCACCCCTTGGCGGGGGTTGTATCGCTCCGTCATGGAACGTGCCACGCACGCAGCCCTCTCGGTTGAGCGCGTCGCACCGTGCGCAAACAAGGAGAGAGCCGTGCGAAGGATCGTGTTCGCTTTGCTGGTATCAGTTTTGACCGTCGCAGTACCGCTTTCCTCACCTTCGGGCGCCGCGCAGAACATCAAGCCTCCGCCACCCAGGACCGCGGTCCGCCAGGAACGTGTGGTCACCGCGCCCCTGAGGAACGCCCTCGTGGCGGTGGCGTCCGCCGCGAAGCTCAACATCGACGAACTGCGCAACGAATGGCAGCACGTCGCCATTTGCGAGGTGAACGGGAACTGGTCAATGGTGGGACCGGTCTATTCAGGTATCGGCTTTCTCAACTCCACCTGGTACCGGTACGGCGGGCGCCAATTCGCCCCCGTGGCGGGCCAGGCCTCGCGCGACGAGCAGATCCTCGTCGGCATGCGGGTCACCGGTGGATGGGTCCCCGATCAGGACGGCTGCGACCCCTCGGGTTGGTAACTCCGGCCAGGGCCGGGAGCAGTTCGTCAGTGTGCCGCGATGCACGAGACCGGCATCACTTGTTGTGGTGAGTCTGGGGGGCGATGCTAGGTTGACGCGCAACACGCCAGGGGCGTGCGACGGAATCGGGTGGCCATGAGGGTTCGTGCGGTGATCGGAGTTCTGCTGTGCCTCGCCGGCGTAATCTGGATCGCGCAGGGCACCAACGTCCTGCACGGCTCGGGAATGAGCGGACACGGCGAGTGGACCGTCATCGGCGCCATTGTGCTGGTGGCCGGGGTGGTGTTGTTGCTTCTGGCGCGGCGCATGCGCGGGCGGCGCTCGTCGTAGGCGCTCTGCGCCACGAACCCGTCAACCAAGTCGTTCCAGTTTCGCGTCGTCGCCCGATCAGCGCCATCACCACTTACTGCGCGAGTCGAGCTTCGATCTCCTCCACGAGTTCGCCGACACTCGCGCCAAAATCGACACGCATCCCACGCTCGTCGTCGCCGAGGCCTTCGAGAATGGCCAACTGCGAGTCGAGCAGCGACGTGGGCATGAAGTCGTGGTGGCGGGAAGTGATTCTCTCCTCGAGGATCTTCTTAGAGCCGTCGAGAAAGACCACGAAGAGATCGGGCACGTACTCGCGCAGTATGTCGCGATAGACCCGCTTGAGGGCCGAGCACGCGACGACCGGTCGCTGCGCGCGCACTTGCATGTCAACCATGAGCTCACCAACGTCGCTGAGCCACGGCCGCCTCTGTTCGTCGTCGAGCGCGTGGCCCGATGACATGAGGGCGAGATTCTCCGAGGTGTGCAGCCAGTCGGCGTCAACAAACTCACGACCGCTTCGGCGCGCGAGCGCGGAGGCCACCGAGCTCTTACCCGAGCCCGACACTCCCATGACCACGATCGAACGAATGTCGCGCGCCACGCTCACCTCGCCTCTCTCGCGAGCATGACTCAGGGTAACGCACGCTCGGGCGCCTCGTGATGCGAAGGGGGTGCGGGCGAGACCCGGCGTCCACCGGTCAAATGACAGGAAATTGAAAAGGTAGGGTAGTGACGATGCGCGTCGCCCTTGGTTCAGATCACGCTGGCTACGACCTGAAGACCCTCCTGGTCTCCACGTTGGTGCGATGGGGGCACGAGGTGATCGATCTCGGGGCCAATGACGCCACGTCGTCCGTGGACTACCCCGACTACGGCGAGGCCGTCGGCCGCTGCGTCGTCGAGGGGCGCTGCGATCTGGGAGTAGCCGTGTGCGGATCGGGCATCGGCATCTCCATAGCCGCGAACAAGGTCCCCGGGGTGCGCGCAGCGCTGGTGCACGACGCCACGTCGGCCCGCCTGTCGCGCGAGCACAACCACGCGAACGTGCTCTGCCTCGGTTCGCGCCTCATTGGCGAGGCCGTGGCGCTCGACGCGCTCGAGGCGTGGCTCAACGCCACTCCCGGCGATGGTCGCCACCTCGGTCGAATCGAGAAACTGCACGCGCTCGACGCACGTGCCCATCAAGAAGAAAGGCAGTGCTGACGTGGGGCCTTCGCCATTTGACGCATGGATCACCAACGATGACGAGGTGGCCTCGCTGCTTCGCCAGGAGTGGGATCGCCAGACGTCCACCCTTCAGCTCATCGCGAGCGAGAACTTCGCGTCGCCGGCCGTGCTGGCGGCCACCGGATCGGTGCTGACGAACAAGTACGCCGAGGGCTATCCCGGTCGTCGTTACTACGGGGGCAACCAGATCATCGACGAGGTCGAGGACCTGGCACGGCGTCGCCTCACCGCGTTGTTTGGCGCCGATCACGCCAACGTGCAGCCGCACTGCGGGGCCAACGCCAACGTCGCCGTGTACCAGGCGCTGCTCGACGCCGGTGACACGATCCTCGCGATGCGCCTCGACCAGGGCGGTCACCTCACGCACGGTTCGCCCGTGTCGATCACTTCGAAGTACTGGAACTTCGTCTCCTACGGGGTCACGCCGCGCAACGACGACCCCGCGGCGCCGGGTGAGCACATCGACTTCGACAACGTGCGTGACCTGGCGCTGCAGCACCGTCCCAAGCTGATCGTGGCCGGAGCGACGGCCTACGCCCGGCGCATCGATCCGGTGCCCTTTCGCGAGATCGCCGACGAGGTCGGAGCGCTGCTGATGTTCGACTCGGCTCACGTCGCCGGTCTCATCGCCGGAGGGTCGCATCCCAATCCGGTGCCCTACGCGGACGTCGTCACCTTCACCACCCACAAGACCCTGCGCGGTCCCCGCGGCGGGGCCATCCTGTGTCGCGAGGAGTACGCCAAGAGGGTCGACACGGCGGTGTTCCCCGGTCAGCAGGGCGGGCCGCTGGAGCACGCGATCGCCGCCAAGGCGGTGTCCTTCAAGGAGGCGGCCCAGGCGAACTTCTCGACGTACACCGAGCAGGTGGTGAAGAACTCGAAGGCCTTCGGCGTGGCGCTGGCCGCGCAGGGCTTCCGGCTCGTCTCCGGCGGCACGGACAATCACATGGTGGTGCTCGACCTGCGCGACTTCGACGCGCAACTCACGGGCAAGGAGGCCCAGGAGGTCCTCGACCGCGCGGGCATCACGACCAACCGCAATCAGATCCCCGACGATCCGCGAAGTCCCTTCATCACCTCGGGGCTTCGCCTGGGCAGCGCGGCCGAGACGACCGCCGGGATGAAGGAGGGCGAGTTCGCGTGGATCGCCGAGCTGCTCGCGCGCGCCCTGCGTGGACGCGACGACGAGGCGGTCATCGAGAAGGTGCGTGGCGAGGTGGCGACACTCTGTGGCGCGTTTAATCCCTACGCCGGGTTCACGACGTTGTAGATGAGCAACGTCGTCTCCTACGTCGCGGTGCTCGTGGTGGGGGCTGTCGTGACGTTGGTGGCGAACGTGCCGGCGCGCATCATCTCGAAACGCGTGGGCTACACCGCCCAGCCCGACGAGAGGAAGGTCCACGAGACCGTCACCCCCTACGGAGGGGGAGCGGCGATGTTCATCGGCTTCTGCGTGGCGCTGCTCGTCGCGTTCGCGATTCCGTCGCTGCGCTCGGTGATCACCTCGAGCCACGAGATGCTGGGCGTCCTTCTGGCGGCCGGCGTCATCTTCGTCGTCGGGCTCGTGGATGACTTTCGCGACATGAGTGCTCCGGCCAAAGTCGCCGGGCAGGTCCTCGCGGCGTCGATCCTCTACTTCAGCGGTTGCACGATGTACCAGTTGAAGCTGCCCTTCGCGGGCTTCGTCGTGCTGGGCCCCTCGATCCTGCCAATCATCACGGCGGTGTGGGTCTTCGCCCTCACCAACGCCATCAACCTCATCGACGGGCTGGACGGGCTGGCCGGAGGAATCGTGGCCATCGCCTCGGGCACCCTGTGCATCTACGGGCTGCGTCTTGAAGCCCTGGGACTCCTGCCCGTGACCAACGTGGGCCCCCTGATCGCGGCCCTGACCTGCGGGATATGCCTGGGTTTCCTGCGCGACAACTTCCACCCGGCCAAACTCTTCATGGGCGACGCCGGGTCGCTCATGCTCGGACTCTTGATGAGCGCGTCGACGATGGTCATCGGCGGGCGCACGCCTCCGGCCAGCGGCGTCACCTTCTTCTTCTTCGCCCCCTTGCTCATCCCCGTGTTCATCCTGGGGGTGCCGCTCATCGATGCCGTCTGGGCGTTCGTGCGCCGCACGGCATCGGGGCAGGGCTTTCACACCCCGGACAAGAATCACATCCACCACCGACTGATGCGCCTCGGTCACGGCCAGCGCCGCACCGTCATCATCCTGTGGTCCTGGACGGCACTGCTCTGCGGTTTTGTCCTCTTCCCGCTCTTCGAGCCCCGATTCAACGTCTTCATCCCCGTGGGGGTGGTGGTGCTCGTCGCGGGGCTCTTCACCTGGTCGGGTCCTTCGTTCATCCGTTATCGCGCCAAGCAGGAGGCGGCTTCGGCGCCTCGCCACGGCCGCAGCGAATGAGCGCCTCCGACGAGCACGACTCGGGTGGATCTGAGGAAAAGGGCATGTCCGACCTGCCCGGAGCGGCGGCGTTCGCGACCATGGGCCTGAGCGTCGCAGTCATCATCGGAATCGGTGTATTCCTTGGCATCTGGGCGGACGACGCCTGGGGCCACGCCCCGCTGTGGCTGGCAATCGGACTAGTATTGGGGACGGTCGCCGCCGTGGTGAGCGTTGTGAAGCAAGTCCGGCGTTTCCTCTAGAAACCCTATTGTTCGTGCTCGAAAACCTCCCTACCAATACACTTCCACGGTTACTGCGCCGGACCACACTTTCGGCCATCATCGTGGGCTTCGTGGCATTCGTAATCGCCCTCTTCTTTGCGCCGCCGCTCGCCGCCCTGGGCCTCGTCATCGGCGTGGCACTGGCGATAGTGAACCTGCGATTCCTCGATCGCCAGGCGGCGCGCGTTGAACTTCAGGGCGAGCAGAGCGCCAAGGCCGTTCGTCGTCAGCTGGGCGGCAAGACGGTCGGGCGACTCGCGGTCATGACCGTCATTATCCTGGCGCTGGTCTGGCTGGACGCCCCTCTGGGAATCGGTATTGTTGCAGGGCTTGTGCTTTATCAAATTGTCTTCGTCATCAACGTCATGCGCATAGTGGCGAGCCAGGGAGGGATCGAGTGAGGACGCTGTACGCGGCTAAGACGATCTCGGTGGGCGTGCACCCGACGATTCACGTCTTCGGCCTGGTGATCGACACCGACATCGTCACGTCCACCGTCCTGGCGATGGCGATCTTCCTCTTCCTCGGTCTGCGAATGGTCTCCAAGGTCACCGACGGCGTGCCCAACAAGCTCCAGCTCTTCTGGGAGATCATCGTCGGCATGGTGAGCGAGCTCGCCGAGTCCTCGATGGGCCCAAGGGGAAGGCGCTACGTGCCGGTCGGCGTCACGCTCTTCCTGTTCATCCTCATCTGCAACTGGATTGGTTTCATCCCCTCGGCGCTGCACCCGGGCTCGTCGTTCGAGATAATCCCCGCGCCCACGAGCGACGTCAACCTGCCCGTCGCGATGGCGCTGTTCGTGATCGTGTGGGTCCACATCGACTCCTTCAGGGTCCGCGGGTTCGGGGGCTACTTCAAGCACTACTCCCAGCCCTACGTCGCCTTGACGCCGATCAACATCATCGAAGAGATCACCAAGCCGATCACCATGACGTTTCGACTCTTCGGCAACCTGTTCTCGGGTGGACTCATGATCGCGGTGATGACCACGCTGCTGCCGATCTACGTCGTGCCCTTCGGCGAGATCGTCTGGAAGCTGTTCGACCTCGGCATCCTCGGCACGATCCAGGCGTACATCTTCATGCTGCTCGCGATGCTCTACTTCGGCATGGCCACGAGCCATCACGAAGAGCCGGCGGCGGTCGTTCAGGTTTCCCACTAATCCAACCCAGGAGGAATAAAAGATAATGGCTACACAAACACTTGAGTCAGCAATAAGCATTGCCGGTGCTCTCGTCGGCGGCGGCATCGCCCTCGGCGGCGGCGCCATCGGTGCGGCCATTGGTGACGGTTTGGCCGGTAGCCAGACCATCGCGGCGATCGCGCGCCAGCCCGAGATCGAGAACAAGGCCCGGACGTACTTCTTCTTGACGGTTGGCCTGGTGGAGGCGATGTACTTCATCAACCTGCTGTTCATGGTCGTCTTTGTCTACGTCTTCCAAAAGCAGTAGTTCCCTCGTTGCGCGTTCCCCTCGTGGGCCGCGCGACGCAGTTCGCCATCTAGTGAAAGTAGGTCGTCAACGATGATCGCCGAGTCAATCTTTCTGATACCCAACGGCACGTTCTTCGTAGAGCTCGCCGCGTTCGTTGTCATCCTGCTCATCGCGTGGAAGAAGATCCTGCCGCCCCTCAACAAGGCCATGGAGTCGCGCCAGGAGAAGATCCGCCTTTCGCTCGCGGCGGCCGATGAAGCGCGCGCCGAGGCCGCGGCCGCGGCGGACGAACGCGCGAAGGTGCTCGCCCAGGCCCGTGACCAGGCCCGAGAGATCGTCGCGGCGGCGCAGGCGACCGCTGATCAGGTGAAGGCGGAGGCGGGCGGACGAGGCCAGGTGGAGTACGACCGCCTCGTCGCGGCCGCGGTCTCCGAGGTCGAAACGGCACGCCAACGGGCCGTCGACGAGGCATCGGCGCGCATCGGCGACATCGTCTTTGATCTCGTGTCCACGATCGTCGGGCGCGAGGTCGACCAGAGTGCGCACGAGGAGCTCATCCGCGAGGCCGTCTCGGCCCTCAACGCCGAGTCCCAAAAGGGAGCGAGCCTCTAATCATGCTCCCCAAGCTCGAAGGGTACGCCTCGGCCCTCATGGAGCCGCTCGACATCGAGGCGCTGGCCAAGATCGCCGAGGAGCTCAGAACCATCGAGCAGACGATCCTGAGCCGCCCCGACCTTCGCGCGGTCCTGACCGACACGTCGATCCCCGGCAACGCGCGTGGCCAGATCCTGCGCGACCTGCTTCTCAACAAGGTCGACACGCTGACCCTTCGTCTCTGCGTGTACGCGGCGACCTCGGCTCCGGCCCAGGAGGTACCCAAGGCCATCGACGAGCTGGCGGTGGTGGTGCGCCACCTGAGCCATTCGGGCCATTTCCATCCGGCGAACCTGGGCCACATCGAAGCACGTCGGCGCGTGGGCGGATTCGCCGACGCGCTGCTCGACGAGATCGACACCTCCAACTTCTCGAGGATCGAAGAGGAGCTCTTCCGCTGGGCGCGTACGATCGAGTCGAGCCTCGAGCTTCGCCACCTGCTGCTCGACCGCGACGCACCGATTGAGTCCCGCGAGGGCACCGTCGAAGAGTTGCTGGGCGCCAAGGTCAACGAGGTCACCCTGCGCCTGGCCAAGTACGTCATCGCGGGCGGGCGGCCCCGCGACGTGGTGGGCACGCTCGACTACCTGGTCGACTACGTGGCACACGTGCGTGACTGGCGCGTGGCTCGGGTGTTCACCGCGCGCGAGCTCACCGAGGACAACCAGAGCGAGCTCGTGGCGTCCCTCGCGACGCTCACGGGCAAGAGCGTCGAACTTCAGATCGCCCAACAGCCTGACCTGCTGGGCGGGATCCTGGTCGAAGTGGGCGACCTGCGTCTCGACGCCACCACGAGGGGGCGCCTGAGGGCGCTGCACGACGCCGTGACTTATAAGCGCCTCTACGAATCAGCCATGAACCGAAACGACTAAGGAAAAGGAAACTGTGATGACTGAGCTCACCATAAGTGCGACCGAAATCACCGAGGCCCTGCGCAAGCACGTGACCGAATTCAACCCGGCCGTCGGCGCCGAGCAGGTGGGACGGGTTGTCGAGGTCGGCGACGGCATCGCGCGCGTGTCGGGCCTGCCCGGAGCGAAGGTGAACGAACTGCTCGAGTTCCAAGACGGCACGCTGGGCCTCGCGATGAACCTCGACGAGGACACGATCGGCGCCGTGGTGCTCGGTTCGGTCGACAGCATCGAAGAAGAGCAGATCGTGCGCGCGACGGGTCGGATCCTCTCGATGCCCGTCGGCGACGCGCTGCTCGGTCGCGTGGTGAACGCGCTCGGCGAGCCGATCGACGGCAAGGGTCCCTTCGTCAACCCCAAGAGCCGGCGCATGGAGGTCCAGGCTCCCGGCATCATCGGCCGCCAGCCCGTGAGCGAGCCCCTCCAGACGGGCATCAAGGCCATCGACGCGATGACCCCGATCGGCCGAGGCCAGCGCGAGCTCATCATCGGCGACCGCAAGACCGGCAAGACCACCGTCGTCGTCGACACGATCCTGAACCAGAAGGGCCAGAACGTGAAGTGCATCTACGTCGCGATCGGCCAGAAGAACTCCTCGGTCGCCCAGACCGTCAAGATCCTCGAGGACCACGGCGCCATGGAGTACACCGTTGTCGTCATCGCGTCGGCCGGAGACCCGGCCCCGTTCAAGTTCCTCGCTCCCTACGCGGGATGCGCCATCGGACAGGAATGGATGGAGGGCGGCGAGCACGCGCTGGTGGTCTACGACGACCTATCCAAGCAGGCCGAGGCCTATCGTCAGATCTCGCTGCTGCTGCGACGTCCGCCGGGCCGCGAGGCCTACCCGGGCGACGTCTTCTACCTGCACAGCCGCCTGCTCGAGCGCGCGGCCAAATTGAGTGACGAGCTCGGCGGGGGATCGCTGACGGCCCTGCCGATCATCGAGACCAAGGCCGGCGACATTTCGGCCTACATCCCCACCAACGTCATCTCCATCACCGACGGCCAGGTTTTCCTGGAGTCCGACCTCTTCTACTCGGGCGTGCGCCCGGCCATCAACGTCGGCAACTCGGTGTCGCGAGTCGGCGGCGCCGCCCAGGTCAAGGCCATGCGGGCCGTCGCGGGAACGCTCAAGATTGACCTCGCCCAGTTCCGCGACCTCGAGTCCTTCGCCACCTTCGGTTCCGAGCTCGACAAGTCGTCCCAGCAGCAATTGGACCGCGGTTACCGACTGACCGAGCTGCTCAAGCAGGGCCTCAACGCGCCCGTGCCCGTCCAGGAACAGGTCGTCGTGATCTACGCGGGGACCAAGGGCTGGCTCGACACCGTGCCGGTTGGGGACGTGCGCCGCTTCGAGTCCGAACTGCTCACGAACTTCCGCGCGCAGCACGCGGACCTGTTAGAGCAGATCGCCAGCCAGGGCACGCTGCCCGACACCGACAAGCTGGACGCGGCCCTGCGCTCCTTCGTCGACGGCTTCGCCGTGAGCAATTAGTAGCTAGAAGAGATCGAGGGAAAGGAGGGACATGGCGGGCGGACAGGAACGCATTCTGCGTCAACGGATCAAGTCGGTGCAGGCGACGAGGAAGATCACCAAGGCCATGGAGCTGATCGCCGCCTCCCAGATCGCGCGCAGCCAGGCGCGCATCATCGCCAACCGTCCCTACCGCCTCGGCATGCGGCGAATCGTCGTGGAAGCGGCCCTCGGCGACACCGCCGCCGCCAAGAAGCTCCTGACGCTGCCTGAGAACGTCACCACGGCCCTCGTGCTCGTGCTCACCGGCGACCGGGGGCTCTCGGGCGCCTACAACTCCTCGGTCATGCGCGCGGGCGAGCGACTGGTGAGCACGCTGCGCACCGAAGGTACCGACGCCCGCCTCGTTGCCGTGGGCAAGAAGGCGGCGGCCTTCTACCGCTTCCGCGGCATGCCCGTCGAGCGCAGCTTCGCGGGCTTCGCCGACCGTCCGACGTTCTCCGACGCCCAGTTCGTGGCGGCGACGATCGCGGCGCCCTTCATCGACGAAGAGGTGCAGCAGATATTGATGGTCTCGACCAGATTCCACTCGGCCGGCAGCCAGAGCGTGAGCATCGAGCAGCTGCTGCCGTTGCCGCAGCCCGAGCCCAAGGTCACCGAGGAACCGGCCGCGCTCGAGGGCTACACGGAGTTCGAGCCCGAAGTTGCCCAGCTGCTCGTGTCGCTGGCGCCGCGGGCCCTCGAGAGCGAGATCTTCTCCGCCCTCTTAGAGGGCGCGGCGTCCTTCCACACCAGCCAGCAGCGCGCCATGGCCGCGGCGACCGACAACGCCGACGAGCTCGGTCAGAACCTGACACGAATAATGAACCGGGCCCGCCAGGACTCGATCACCACCGAAATCATGGAAATCGTGAGCGGCGCCGAAGCGCTCCGCTCGAGAAAGTGAGAAACAAATGACCATCGCTCCTGACAAGACGGCCCTCGAGACGGGACGCGTCGTCGCGATCGCCGGACCGGTGGTGGACGTCGAGTTCCCGCCGCACGCGTTGCCCGAGATCAACCACGCCGTCGAGTTCGACATCAACCTCGACGGCGTCGTCATCACCGTCACCGCTGAGGTGGCCCAGCAGATCGGCGAGGGCCGGGTGCGCTGCGTCTGCATGAAGCCCACCGACGGTCTCGTGCGCGGCGCCGTCGTGCGACAGAGCGGCCACGGCATCGAGGTGCCGGTCGGCGACGCCGTGCTCGGCCACGTCTTTAACGTGCTGGGTGAGTCCCTCGACACCGACGACATCGGTCCGGTCGAGGACCACTGGGAGATCCACCGCAACCCGCCGGCGTTCGACCAGCTCGAACCGCACGCGACCATGTTCGAGACGGGCATCAAGGTCGTCGACCTGCTCGCGCCTTACGTGCAGGGCGGCAAGATCGGTCTCTTCGGAGGAGCCGGTGTGGGAAAGACGGTGCTCATCATGGAGATGATCCGTCGAGTCGCCGAACAGCACAACGGCGTGTCGGTGTTCGCCGGTGTCGGCGAACGCACCCGCGAGGGCGCCGACTTGCTGCTCGAGATGCGTGAGTCGGGCGTCATCGAGAAGACCGCCCTGGTCTACGGTCAGATGGACGAGCCGCCGGGCGTGCGCCTGCGCGTGGGGTTGGCGGCGTTGACGATGGCCGAGTACTTCCGCGACGTCAAGAACCAGGACGTTCTGTTGTTCGTGGACAATATCTTCCGCTTCGTGCAGGCGGGCTCGGAAGTCTCGACGCTGCTCGGGCGCATGCCCAGTGCCGTCGGCTACCAGCCCACGCTGGCCGACGAGATGGGAGAGCTCCAGGAGCGCATCACCTCCACGAGGGGCCGATCGATCACGTCACTGCAGGCGGTCTACGTGCCGGCCGACGACTACACCGACCCGGCTCCCTTCACCACCTTCACGCACCTCGACGCCACCACCGAGCTGAGCCGACAGATCGCGGCCCTGGGCATCTACCCGGCGGTCGACCCGTTGACGTCGACGTCGAACATCCTGGCGCCCGAGATCGTGGGGGAGCGTCACTACGACGTCGCGCGCCAGGTGCAGAAGATCCTCCAGCGCAACAAGGAGCTCCAGGACATCATCGCGATCCTTGGTCTCGACGAGCTGTCGGAGGATGACCGCATCACCGTCTCGCGGGCTCGAAAGATCCAGCGCTTCCTCTCCCAGCCGATGTTCGTGTCCAAGATCTTCACCGGCATCGACGGCATCAACGTGCCGGTGCAGGAGACCATCGAGTCCTTCGAGCACCTGATCAAGGGCGACCTCGACGCGTTCCCCGAGCAGGCCTTCTTGAATGTCGGGGGCGCCAGTGACGTGGAGCGCAAGGCCGCCGAGATCTTGAAGGGCTAGTCCATGGCCACGCTGCGCGTCGAGATCGTGTCGCCGGAGGTGGCGCTGTGGGCCGGTGAGGCCACGGCGCTCATCGCGCGATCGAGCGAGGGCTTCTTCACGATTCTGCCCGAGCACACCGACACGATCGGTGACCTCGTTCCGGGACTCGTGCGCGTCGACACGCTCGAGGGGGAGATCGCCTTCCTCGTGCACGGCGGCTACTTCCAAGTGGTCCACGGGCCGAGCGACGGCGTCACCCTCGTGACCGTGCTCGCGGGCGTCGCGGAGCTGGTGACCAAGATCGACGTCGCGCGAGCTCAGGCCGCCAAGGAGGCGGCCGAGGCGCTGCTCGCGAGCGCCACTCGCGAGGAGGCGGCCGACCAGGCGTCGCGCCAGATCGCGCTCGACGCCCTGGCGCGCGCCGAACTTCGCCTCACGGCGGCGGCGAAGTGACCTAACGCGCCGAGACGTAGTCCAGCAGTTCCTTCTTGTCCGCTTCAAGCTCGTCGAGGCGTGCCTTCACGACGTCACCGATCGAGACGAGGCCCACGAGCGTGGCGTCGTGCACGACGGGCACGTGGCGGATGTGGTGCTGGGTCATGAGCCCCATCAGGTCGGCCATGGTCGTGTCTTCATCGCAGACCCGGACCTCCCTCGTCATGAGGTCCGCAACCTTCGCCTCGAGGGCGTCGCCGCCCTGAGTGGCCAGCGCGCGCACCACGTCTCGTTCGCTCAGTATCCCCACCAGCGGTGTCACGGGTCCGGTCACCACGAGCGCTCCGACACCGCGCTCCTTCAACATGGCGAGGGCGTCGGTGACGTTGCGTTCCTGGGAGATCGTGGCGACGTCGCTCCCCTTGGCTGCCAAAAGATCTGAGACGTGCATGAAGCACCTCCTACGTACGGCGCGCGAGCGCAAGGCCCTTCTGGGCTCCTGCTTCGACCCTACGCCCACGAATCGAGATCTTGTCGAAAAAGCGCGGGTTGTGAACATTCGCTCAAGCGGCGTGCACTTTTCCCTAGAAGCCGGCGATCGAGAACTCCTGCAACTTGTCGTGACGGTGGAAGGTCTCGATGGTGCGCACCGTGCCCGAGCGTGAGCGAACGACCAGTGACTGGGTGGTCGCACCGAACTCGTGGAATCGCACCCCGCGAAGGATGTCGCCGTCGGTGATGGCGGTGGCGGAGAAATAGCAGTTGTCGCTGGCCACGAGGTCGTCGTTGCGAAGCACCTGATTGAAGTCGTAGCCGAGCGACTCGGCGAGCTGGCGCTCCTCGTCGTCGCGCGCGATCAGGACACCCTGGATCTCTCCGCCGAGCCCCTGGAGGGCGGCCGCGGCGATCACGCCCTCGGGCGTGCCGCCGATGCCGAGGAGGACGTCGACGCCCGAGTTCGGCCACGCGGTCGCGATCGCTCCGGCGACGTCGCCGTCGGAGATGAGCAGCACGCGCGATCCCAGCTCACGGACTTCGGCCACCAGGTCGTCGTGGCGGGGACGATCAAGTATCACGACGCCCAACTCCTGCACGGAGATCTTGAGTCGTTTGGAGACCTCGTTGAGGTTGTCGGTCGCCGACGCGTTGATGTCGATCGCGCCGCGCGCGCGTGGACCCACGACCACCTTCTTCATGTAGACGCACGGACCCGGGTTGAACATCGTGTCGCGCTCCGAGAGGGCGATGACCGCGAGGGCGCCGTTGCGCCCGGCGGCGGTGAGCGACGTGCCGTCCACGGGATCGACGGCGACGTCGACCTGGGGCGCCTGGCCGTCGCCGATGAGTTCGCCGTTGTAGAGCATGGGCGCCTCGTCCTTTTCGCCCTCGCCGATCACCACCACGCCGTCCATCGAGATTCCGCCCAGGACGAAGCGCATGGCGTCAACCGCGGCGCCGTCGGCGGCGTTCTTGTCGCCGCGACCGACCCAACGCGCCGCCGCGATGGCCGCGGCTTCAGTGACGCGGATCATCTCGAGTGCGATGTTGCGATCTGGTCGTAAAGGCGGCTGCACGAACTGAGCGTACTCTTCCGAGGCGTGGGCGCAGGGGTCGACCGACGTACGCCATTTGGTCTTTCGGCAATACTTAGGGGGTGAGTTCTCTCGTCATCAAGCCCGCCGGACCTCTCGCGGGCGAAGTGCGGGCGGGCGGAGCCAAGAACGCCGTGCTCAAGCAGATGGCCGCCTGTCTCCTGGCGACGGGCGAGCACCGCTTGAGCAACGTGCCCGATATCAGCGACGTCAAGGTCATGGCCCAACTGCTCGAAGCCCTCGGCTGTGTGGTCACCCCGACGAACCCGCACGAGTTGTCGATCTCGGTTCCCGAGGCGAAGGACCTGCATCCGGTGGCGCCCGCCCACCTCTTCGAGGCGACCAGGTCGTCCATCGTCGTGCTCGGTCCCCTGCTCGCGCGCTGCGGCGTCGCGGACATGGCGCTGCCGGGAGGCGACGACTTCGGTCAGCGTCCGATCAACTTCCACACCGACGGACTGAGCGCCATGGGAGCGACGTTCCACAACGACGCCACGTCGATCCATGCGACCATCGGACGTCGCGGTCGGCTCCGCGCGACGCGGATCACGCTGGCCTACCCGAGCCATACCGCGACGGACAACTTGATGATGGCGTGCGTGCTGGCCAAGGGCCGATCCGTCATCGACAACGCCGCGCGAGAGCCCGAGGTCGAGGACCTCGCCAAGCAGCTCATCGCCATGGGGGCGAAGATCGAGGGCCTGGGTACCGCGCGGCTCAACATCGAGGGCGTCGCCACGCTGCACTCGGCGAACCACGAGGTCATCACCGACCGCGTGGTCTCGGCGACGTACCTGGCCGCGGGCCTCATCAGCGCCGGAGACGTTCGCGTGACCGACGCGAGGGCCGATCACATGGAGATGCTGCTGCGAAAGATCGAGGAGATGGGCGGCGAGGTCGACGAAGGCGGCACGGGCGTCGCCGTGCGCGGGCCGCAGCGGTTGAGGGCGTGCAACGTCGCGACGCTGCCCTATCCCGGCGTGGCGACCGACTACAAGCCCCTCATCACCACCATGCTCAGCGTGGCCGACGGCGACTCGGTCGTCACCGAGAATCTCTTCGCCGGACGATTCCGCTACGTCGAGGAGCTGGTGCGTCTCGGAGCGAGCATCACCACCGAGGGCCATCACGCGATGATCCGTGGCGTGGACCACCTGCAAGGCACGACGGTGCGCGCGAGCGACATCCGAGCGGCGGCGGCACTGACGCTGGCCGGCCTGGTCGCGCGGGGCACGACCACGGTCGAGGGCCTCGAGCACGTGGACCGCGGTTACGAGAGCTTCGTGGCGCGCCTCACGTCGCTGGGCGCCGACGTGACGAGGCTCGGATGAACTCGCGCGACCCGGGCGAACTCGTGACGCTCGCGAAGGATGGCTCGCGCACGGCGCTGGCGCGTCTCTTGACCTACGTCGAATCGGGAGGACCGGCCCAGCTGGCGACGGCCGCGCTGGCCTACCGGGCGCCGTCGCCCTACGTCGTGGGCATCACGGGCGCCCCCGGCGGCGGCAAGTCGACGTTGACTGATCAGCTGATCTCGGTCGTGCTCGCGCGCGGATCCTTCGACGGGATCGACCCTTTCGACCAGGTGGGCGTGCTGTGCATCGATCCCAGCTCACCCTTCACCGGCGGCGCGATCCTCGGCGATCGCATCCGCATGCAGGGCCACGCCACCAACGAACACGTCTTCATCCGCTCCATGGCGACGAGGGGGCATCTCGGCGGCCTCTCGCTCGCGGTGCCCGACGCCGTGCGCGTCCTGGGCGCGGCCAACTTTCGCCTCGCGCTCGTCGAGACCGTGGGTGTCGGTCAGATGGAGGTGGAGATCGCCTCCGCGGCCGATACGACGGTCATCGTGATGAACCCCGGGTGGGGCGACGCCATGCAGGCCAACAAGGCCGGCCTCTTGGAGGTCGCCGACATCTTCGTGATCAACAAGGCTGATCGGGCGGGGGTCCGCGAGACCCGCCGCGACCTCGAGCAGATGCTCGACCTGGGTGGACACCACGAGTGGCGTCCGCTGATCCTCGAGACGGTCGCGACCAACGCCACGGGCGTCGAGGAGCTCTTCGACGCGATCGTCGCGCACCGTCTCTTCCTCGAGGATGGCCGCCTCGAGGTGCATCGTCGCGCGCGCACGCGCGCCGAACTCGACAAGGTGCTGAGCGCCATCGTGCGTTCGAGGGTGATCACGCTGGCCCACGGCGACGCCTACGAGGCCCAGGTCGACGCGCTGCTCGCCGGGACGACCGATCCGTATCAAGCCGCCGAGGCGTTACTGTCGATACCATGATTGCAACGTCCGTGGCCTACGACCTCGTATTCCTGGTGCACATCATCGCCGCGGTCTCGACACTCATCGTCCTGATCGTGATGCGTTGGTCGGCGCAGCTCGTCGTTCGCGGCGCGGACAGCGCGACGCAGATTGCGCGGTTCCCGGAGCGGCGCAACTGGGCGGCGCGCGTCATGCACCTGCTGGTGATCACCGGTCTCATCATGGTGGGAAGTGGGGGATCGGACGTGTCGATCGGGCACCTCTGGGTGATTGTGGGCATCGTCATCTACGTGGCCGCCGCGGGTCATCTCGAAGCCCGAGTGCTCCCCTCCGAGCGTTCGCTCGGTGCAGTCATCCATCGCGACGGCGGGGCCAGCGCCGAGCAAGGTCGTAGGTTGGTTCGTTCCATCGACGTGCTGCTCATGCTGATCGCCCTGGCCTTCGTGGTGATGCTGGTGCAGTTCTAGAGAGCGGAGCCGGATTCGTTATGGGTGACGAGGGTTCCCCGGTGGCCAAGGCGTACGTCGCTCCTACAGGTCCCGATGAGACATCGCAGTACTCCGTCTTCATAGATCAACCTGACGGAGGTTACGAACTCTCGCCGCACTTCGACTCTCTGGCCGAAGGGATTGCCTGGGCGCTCGAGCGCACTGACTTCGTCGTGGCGCGAGAGAACCTCGGCGAGTACTTCTGGTACGGCAGGGGCGCCATGCCGTCCGACGTCACGGCGCCGCCGCACTGACGACGCAACCTCAAGAGGCGTCTTAGCGGACTCGAGTGATGCCGCTGCTCCGCTCTCTGACGTCGCCACCGGTGGCGTCGCCTCTAGAAGAACGACGCGCGCCCGACCATCCCCGCCGCCACGGTCGCGTTGGTGACCTCGTCGATCAGCACGAAGCTGCCGGTCACGCGGTTGTCGCGATAGTCATCGACAACGAGCCAGTCAGACGTCTGCAACGCGGCCAGGCCGATCTCGTTCGTCGCGAGCGACGACGACTCGTCGATTTGCAGCGTCGCGATGTCCACCACGCCAGTGATGGCGTTGACGCGAACGGGCGTGACCTTGGTCGTGTGCTTCAGTCGCAGCCGTTGGCCGACCTCGAGCGGCTTGTCGCCGAACCAGCAGATGGTCGCGGTCAACTCCTTGGTGACGGTCGGCAGGGGGGTCGTGGCGATGAGGTCGCCGCGCCCGGCGTCGGTCTCCTTCGAAAGGTCCAGGTCGATGGAGAGTCCCACGTTGGCCTCGATGCGGCCCACGCCGCCGAAGGAGATCGCCCTGATGGTGGTCTCGACGTTGGCCGGCAGCAGGGTCACGGTGTCGCCGACGAAGAAGGAGTCGCCGTTCACCATGCCGGCGTAGGTCCGTCCGCCCCCGCCCTGGCGCAGCACCCACTGGATCGGCAGGCGCGCGCCGTGGCGCGTCTTGGTCCACGAACCGGCGTCGGAGGACTCGAGGGCCGCGAGCACCGTCGGTCCGACGTACCAGGGCGAGTTGGCCGAGGGCTCGACGACGTTGTCGCCGTAGAGGGCCGAGACCGGGATGATCGTCACCTCGTCGAAGCTGAGTTCGCGCGCCAGCGTCTCGATCTCGTCGACCACGCTCTGGAACGCGCTCTGGGACCAGTTGACACCATCCATCTTGTTGACGCTCACGATCAGCGCGTGAACGCCGAGCAGCGCCGCGATGCACAGGTGACGTCGCGTCTGCTCCTTCAACCCGTGCGCGACGTCGAGCACCACGAGCGCCAGGTCGGCGGTCGAGGCGCCCGTCGCCATGTTCCTCGTGTACTGCACGTGGCCGGGGCAGTCGGCGATGATGAACTTTCGCTTCGGCGTCGAGGCGTAGCGGTACGCCACGTCGATGGTGATGCCCTGCTCTCGCTCGGCGCGCAGCCCGTCGGTGACGAAGCTGAGGTCGAGGTCGCCAACACCACGTTTCTCCGAGGCGGCGACGACGGCGTCGAGCTGGTCGTCGAAGAGCTGGCGCGTGTCGACGAGCAGTCGACCGATCAGCGTGGACTTGCCGTCGTCGACCGATCCGATCGTGGCGAGGCGCAGGAGGTCCTTGGTGGCCGTTCTCATGCTTAGAAGTATCCTTCGCGCTTGCGGTCTTCCATCGCGGTCTCCGAGAAGCGGTCGTCGGCGCGCGTGGCGCCGCGCTCCGACACGTTGGCGGTGGCGACCTCTTCGATGATCATGGTCAATGTCGTGGCCGGCGAGTCGACGGCGCCGGTGCAGTTGGCGTCGCCGACGGTGCGAAAACGAACGAGGCGCCGTTCGACGGTCTCGCCGTCGCGCGGTTGCACGAAGGGGCCGACGGCCAGCCACATCGAGTCGCGCAGGACAACGTCGCGCTCGTGGGCGAAGTAGATCGACGGCAACTCCATGCGCTCCCGCTCGATGTACTGCCAGATGTCGAGTTCCGTCCAGTCCGAGAGGGGGAAGGCCCGCAGGTGTTCGCCGGGGTTGACCTTGCCCTGGTAGAGCTGCCACAGCTCGGGCCTCTGCTGGCGCGGATCCCACTGACCGAAACTGTCGCGGAACGACAGGATGCGTTCCTTGGCGCGGGCCTTGTCCTCGTCGCGACGCGCCCCGCCGAATGCGGCGTCGAAGCCGTTGTCGGTGATCGCGTGAAGCAGGGTCACGGTCTGAAGTCGATTGCGCGAACCCATGGGACCGGGGTCGACGACCTTGCCCTGGTCGATGGTGTCCTGCACCTTGGCCACGATCAACTTGACGCCGAGTTTCGCCGTCGAGGCGTCGCGGTAGTCGAGCACCTCGGGAAAGTTCTGGCCGGTGTCGATGTGCAGGACTGGGAAGGGGAGCTGCTGGGGCGTGAAGGCCTTGATCGCGAGGTGCAGCAGCACCGCGGAGTCCTTGCCGCCCGAGAAGAGCAGCACCGGTCGCTCGCACTCGGCCGCCACTTCGCGCAGGATGAAGATGGCGTGTGACTCGAGGAGATCGAGGTAGTCAGCGGTTTGAGGAGGGCGTAAGGGGGTCGGCGTCATAGTTCGTGTTGGATACTTATATCCTAGTAAAACAATGGTTTTCTTAGACATTTCCAAGAAAGAGTCATGACAACGCCCACGTCCACCCTGCTGGAGGAACTCGAGAGCACCAACGAGCGCTTCGAACACTCGAGCCCCCTCGAGATCCTCAACTGGACCTTCGAGCGCTTCGATGACGATGTGGCGATGGCCTGCTCCTTTGAGGATCTGGCCCTCTTGCACATGGTCCACGAAGTGCGCCCCGGGACCGAGATCATCTTCCTCGACACCGGCGGGCATTTCGACGAGACGCTCGAATTCGTCGGCCGCATCGAACGCGAATGGTCGCTCAACCTCACGCGCACGTCGCCCGGCCCGCAGGCGAACGCGTGGCCCTGCGGCACGGAGAGGTGCTGCGAGCTTCGCAAGGTGGAGCCGCTCCAGCGCGCGGTCTCGGGTCGGGCTGCGTGGATCACGTCGGTGAAGCGAGCGGACGCCCCGTCGCGCGCGGGCATGAAAACCCTGTTGTGGGACGAAAAGTTCGGCCTGGTGAAGGTCAATCCGCTGGCGACGTGGAGTGATGACGACGTGGCCTACTACTTGGCGTCGAACCACCTCGCCGAGCACCCCCTCTGGGCGCAGGGTTACACCTCGATCGGTTGCGCGCCGGTGACGATGAAACCCCAGGTGCCCGGCGACCGCCGATCGGGTCGTTGGGTTGGTGTTGACAAGGAAGAGTGCGGACTGCACGAGGCATGAAATTGCTTGATATCCACCAATAAAAGAGGGGTGGACGGTACATTTGTAGCCAATGTACGTGCGCTTTATTGAGAAGCAGCCCAAGTGCTTCTGATAATTCTGGGGGTCTTCTGGGTCGCCATTCTGGTACCGGTTGCGGTGCGACGGTTCCGTGACAGCGGAACCGAGAAGTCGATCCACTCCTTTCACGCCGAGCACGAAGTCCTGAGCCGCCAGGAGTACTCGGTGCCGCCAGCGCACCGACTGGACGCTGCCCACCGGGACGTGAGGCGTCACGAGCCCGAGCAGCGTCCTCGATTGACTGTTGTGCACGCGGGCGACACGTACCGGTCACTGGAGTCGCGCGGCTCGTGGGACGAGTGGGCCACCGACTACGACTTCGACCGCGACGACGAGGTGTCGTTGACGGCCAACCGCTACGTCAACGCGTACTCCTCGGTCCCCAATGATCGTGAGGTCCGCGACGCGTACGAACGCCAGCCGCGCAGTGGCACGATGAAGGCGCGGCGCACGATGGTCTTCCTGGCTCTCCTGGCGGCCGCCGTCGTCTTCAGCGGGGCGAACTTCGCGGTGGGAGGTTCCTTCATCGAGGACCTGGCGATTCTCGCCTGGGTCGGCCTGATGTGTTACGTGTCGCTCGCTCTCTTCGCGGTGAGCCAGGGCTATCTCTATGAGGCATCGCTGCCGCTACGAATCCCGCAAGGGCGTCGCATGGCCTCCGTCGAGCCGATCTACGACGATTACGAAGAGCACGATGACTCGGAGTTTTACGACGCTGACGACGACAGCGGGTGGCGCCGTGACTCGCCCTCTCGATACGCAGTGGGCTAAAGTAGGTACTCCTTCGGGGGTGTAGCTCAATTGGTAGAGCGCTACGTTCGCAATGTAGAGGCAGTGGGTTCGAATCCCATCACCTCCACTTCGAAGTCGAATAAGCACTTGGTCCAGCGACACACGTCGCTGGTACGGTTGCGTCGGCGTACTGTCCGTTGTTGTGCTACACTTGACGCACATGGAAACAATAGGAATTCGAGAACTACAGCAGCACGCATCAGCGGCGCTTCGGCGTGTAGCCCGCGGTGAAACTCTTGGAGTAACTGACAGAGGGCGTTTGGTGGCGGTCCTGAGTGCCCCGTCGACCGCGTCGGGTGCATCGGGTCTGCTGGCTTCGGGTCGGGTTCAACTTGCCCGTCGCCGCTCAAACGAACTGCCCAAGCCAGTTCGCTCCAATCGGACCACTTCGGAAGTAATCGACGAGTTACGGGACGAACGCTAAAGCACGTGGTGTGGTATCTCGATACGTCAGCCTTCCTCAAGTTGATCATTGCGGAAGACGAGTCATCCGCAATGCGAGAATGGTTCTCATCTCACGAGCCAGTTTGGTCGTCGCAGTTGTTGCACACGGAGGCCCTTCGAGCGGGCGCCCGATTGGGAATTGACATCGATATCGTTGAGGACGCCTTAGAGTCCGTGTCGATGGTCCTACCCAGCGTTGCGACTTTCTTCACGGCTGGCAGATTGTCGCCACTGTCGCTTCGATCGCTTGATGCGTTGCATCTGGCCACTGCGCTCGAAATCGGTGACGACCTTGAAGCATTGATTGCCTATGACCACCAGCTAATTGACGCAGCGCGGGCGGCGTCACTTCAAGTGCTTACCCCAGAGTGAGTGGTCAGAACGGTCCAGGCGCAACGACTTGGTTCTTATTGTGTGACCCAAGGTCCACCCGTCGGCCGTGGCCCAGGCCGTGACCCAATCAGATGGACAGCCCTACTTAGAATGTGGTGAGACTTCACAAGCTGTTGCGTAGTCAGGAAGGCATCTAATGACGCAGGCAGTCCGAGTGCACAATTTCATGGTGACGAGCGATGGCTACGGCTCCGGTATGGGGCAAAGTCTCGAGCACCCATTCGGTCACGCGAATCCTGCCGATCTCTTCTCCTGGGCGGGAGCGACCGCGCACTGGGTCAATCGAACCGATCCGGGGGGGACATACGGTTTTGACGACTACTGCACTCGCGACTTCACCCGGAACATCGGTGCTGAGATCATGGGGCGCAATAAGTTTGGCCCCCAGCGCGGACCGTGGGAAAACCTTGACTGGGAAGGGTGGTGGGGCGATGACACGCCGTTCCATACGCCGGTGTTCGTGCTCACGCATCACGTGCGCCCTTCAATTACCTTGGGGGACACCACGTTCCATTTTCTCGATGCGTCGCCGCAGGACGCACTCGCGCAGGCGTTCGAGGCGGCCGATGGCAAAGACGTGCGCCTCGGTGGCGGCGTCGCCACGGTACGCGAGTTTCTCGACGCTGACCTCGTCGACCAGATGCATTTCGCTGTTACGCCTATCGAGCTTGGTCGCGGCGAAAGACTGTGGAACAGTCCCGACGATCTCGCCGACCGTTTCTTCCTGGAGAAGATACCGAGCCCGAGTGGAGTGACGCATCTCTTTTTTTGGCGGCGCTAACTGTCAAATAATTGGGACGTCGGTGCGTTTCGTTGGCCCAGTCCCGGTCAGCGGTCGGCCAACGACTAGTGCAGCGGCGACGGTCAATTGGTAGGCGCCGCCAACCTCGTGCAGCGCGGCGATCACGTCCACCACCATTCGCGTCACGTTGCCCAATGGCGACACCGAAGCTTTCGATGGCGACGCCATCGTTACGCCAGATGAGGCGTAATCGATAGGCGTAATCGACTCACCGAACCCCACGCAGTAAGGACATCAAGCATGAAAGTGACGTCCCATCACCTCCACTCCGTGGGCTTGACCCCCATTGGGCTTGACTTCCAACGTTGGACAGCGCTTGTGAGAACGCGGCTCGATATGGCCATGCATTTCTCGACCTTGGCCCCGCATGATGACCCGCGCGTGCGGCCATTAGCCTCAACGCGGAAGTGGTGAGCGACGAAAGAGGTCGATAAGGCGACCAGCGAATCTTCAAGTATTGGGTGAACTCAATCATCCACTCTGTCGAATCGGTACCCCTGTTCGGGATCGATACTTCTCAGCATTAGCGTTCCATCCCAAGATCGCGACGGTCCTTCTGGCGTGAGCGTTCGAGGACCTGGCGAAGAGTCGGGAGCACGGCGCGATCTTTTTCGCGACCGGCTGCCTCCTTGGAGCGGATGACGTCGGCGAGAGCGGCAACGAGAACGGTGACGGTGTCTGTCAATTGCTCCCGTGTGGCCGAGCGGCGCAAGTCGTTGTAGCCCTGTGTGCCGTCTGGAAGAAGCGTCATGTCCAGATATCCGTGTTTGGTCACGAAGGTCCAGGTGGTACCTTGCTCAAACGATCGCTCGTCGAGTGCAATAGTCAATGGTTCTTCCATGTTCGGGACCCGAAGCTTGGCGTCGAGTTCTCTCAGGGCAGCTGCGAGCCTCGTGAAGTTCACACGGGTGCGAGCAGGCGTGACGTCGACGTCACGAGTGACGTAGGGCGATCCACGCAGCTCGGCGGCCAGACCACCGATGACGACGTAGAGAACGCGATGACGCTCGAGCACTTCAAGAATATTGTCGGGGCTATAGGGAACCAGTTCAGTCATGGCGGCCCGTCATTTGTTGCTCGCGACGCTCGTGGAATCTGACGCGTGCCATGAGATCGGCGAATCGTTCGGCTGGTGTCATCCGAAGATGTTGATCGATGATCGTGACGTTCGAATCATCAAACTTGGACATGAAGAACGTGAGGTCTAATCCGCAGGCACGCACGACCTCGCGCACGGTCTCAAGACTCGGTGAGACGTCGTCACGCTCCCAGCGCGCTATGACGGACTGCGCTTTGCCGAGGCGTGCGCCCAGTTCGCTTTGTGTCAGGCCGGCCCGCAATCGAGCTTCTCTGATCAGGTCCCCAGTTATCATAGAGTCATAATAGTACATATATGCTATGTCTTGACCCTCGCCGCGTTTGACTGGCATTTGAATTCCAACGGTCGTCGCAGAGGACTTCTTGGGCCAGGTATTCTCATCTCGGCGCCGCTAGGACTTTGACCCCTGCGCCAGTGCCCATGGCGCGGTTGACGGTGGGGTACTGGTTCTTATTGCGCCAATCGAGTCCACCGTCGGGGACGGCGCGGCACCGCGTTGTCCCCGGGCACTATGGCCGGTCAGGACAGAGGGTTCAAGAGGCGGGGCGTGATGAACCCTTCTAGACGTCGATTAAAGGGTACGGTCAGCAGTCCCCTCACTAGTTGATATTGCGAACCAATGAGCCGTTGCTCGTATTGAGCTCCGTAACCGTATTCCCTGTTTGGTTAGTGATCCACAAGTGGGTTCCGCCAATCGCAATACCTGCCGGCGAAGAGAACTTGTCCGCTCTTGCGTTAATACGCCTAACCAGCGACCCATTCGACACGTTCAGTTCAACGACTGAACCTCGTCCATCATTATTCGCGTCGTTTTCATTTGTCACCCAAACATCGGAACCACGTGCGGCGAGAGCGCTTGGTTCGTCTAAACCATAACGCTGATTGCTGATGATGCGAACCAATGAACCGTCGCTCGCATTGAGCTCTGTGACCGAGTTACCCAGATGATTGGAAACAAGTACCTCGTCGCCAACTACTGCAATCGCGTTTGGGCCATCGAATCCGTCTCCGTGTCGGTTGATAACGCGAACCAATGAACCATTGCTTGCATTGAGTTCTGTAACTCCGGCATCATAATTAGCTACCCAAACATGGGCACCGCTAACCGTAAGAGCGCTTACTCTTTGGAACTCGTCAGCCGGCGACTTTATTACTCGAATGAGAGAACCATTTTGAGAATTAATCTCAGTCACCCAACCACCAGCGTCAGTCATTATTGCAATCCATAAGCGACCACCGCTCAAAGCAATACCAGAAATATATGGCCTCGAGGGACCAGCTGTAATCGGCGCACCGCGAAACGCACCACCGGTTGTACCGCTCACAGCGCGAACTAATGAACCATTACTTGCATTGAGTTGCGAAACGGCATCGACCGCCGAATTTGCCACCCACACGTTCGCGCCGCTCAAGACAATACCCGCGTTGGAGAGTCCCTGAACCGCGTGACTGGGTAGAGAATTAATCGCTTGAACAACGGCACCGCTATTTTCATTGAGCTCCGTAACGGTACTACTGGCGCTTGCTACCCATACGTGTCCGCCACCGACAACGACATAAGTCGGTTGACTAAAGCTGGCTGCTGCCGCTGAGGAACTGTCAATTGGGAAAATCGACAACCCGCCGGTCATTAAAGCACTCAAAAGCAGGGCAAACGTGGAAGCGCGGCTCAGCATTTGCTTTCCTCACTATCTCTCTCTATATAGACAATTGTGCCACCTTTATTGACTAATCTGTGCCACTTTATTGACTAATCAACGTATCGACAAACGGGCCGGACCTTCATCAGTCGATCTGATTTGTTCCTATGCGGTGCCAAGTGACGTTCTACCAGACTCCTCATTTGATGCCTGACGATCGCAAGAAGCAGAAGAACTCTGGATTCTTGAATTCTGCCTTCGCAATGTGGTGAGTTGCAGACGAAGGCAAACGACGAGCGAGATTGCCACTCGATTAGGTGACTCCTTTCAGAGCGCGCAAGGCGTGCAACTTCAGCAATTGCTTCAGCAGTTGAACTGGATTGCGGTAATTATGAACGGAGATGAAGTGACAGCTTAACGATCCCAGACGCTCTCTCTGAGCGAGCTGGGGTGGTCACGCCAGTAGTCTTCACCAGGAGTCGTCTCTGGAGGAATTCGTGAAAGAGTCTTTCGTGGATGAGACCTCCTTCGTCTCCTTCGGTGTGCTTGCAGCGATGGACAAGTTCAGGGGCACGGCGACGGCGCGAGACCTCTGTGACGCGATCTCGCGCGCGGCAGTCGATCATGACCGTGGTAGCGACGCTCAACCCATGTCTGACGGGGGTGAGGGATTCCGCGACGCGTTCGTGGGAGAAGAGAAGACGATCGAGGTTCCAGGCCCGCTCGGAGCGGTGGTGGCCGCCAAGGTGACGATGGTTCCCTCGTCGTCGGGTCCGTTCGCGGTCCTTGAGGTTTCGCAGGTGATCGGGCGTCACCTCCTCGAATCGCCGACTCGTGGCCAGGCGATGGAGGCGTCAAGCGCGGGCGTCGGCCATTTGATCGTGGCGTGTGCCAATCTCGGCGCGCGACGCGTGCTCATCGGATGCGGTGGGTCGGCAACGTCCGACGGTGGCCTGGGCTGCTATCAGGTCCTGCGCGATGCGGGCGGCTTACCGGTACCGGTCACCGTGGCCACCGACGTAACGGCCAGATTCAGCGGCGCCCGGCGCTACGCCGAGCAAAAGGGAGTCGATCCGCGCGACCTGGGCTTGCTGGACCGCCGGCTGGAGGAGGTTCGCGCCCTCTACCTGGGTGAAACTGGCGTCGACGTCGAGTTGCTGGAGCGCTCCGGCGCCTCGGGCGGCGTGCCCGGTGCTCTCGCCGCGCTTGGAGGCGTCCTCGTGAGCGGCTTCGACGCGGTCGCCGAGGCGGTACATCTCGGTGAGCGACTACGGCGCTCTTCGCTGGTGGTGACCGGCGAGGGTCGTTTTGATATGGGCAGCCTGGAAGGCAAGGTCGTCGTGGGGGTGGCGGCGTTGGTGAAGCAGGGCACGGCTCTGCTCGTCGTGTGCGGCTCGATCGACGACAAGGCGGCGCAACTCTTCCTGCGTCGATACCCGACGGCGACGATGGTGAGCCTGGTGGAGCGCTTCGGCGAGACGAGGGCTCACAGCGATGTAGTTCGTTGCGTGGTGTCAATTGTGACCGAGCAGATCGATCTTCCGCCGGGTGATCCGAAGCGCTAACGGGATTTCATCTGTGCAAAAGCTGGGACTTTCTGGTTGATAATTTTCACTTTGGTGACAAATCGGTGGATAAAGGGAGTCGACTCTGGGTAAAAGTTTCTGATATCCCTATTTCACCCGTCACAGCGCTGAGGACTCTGGCAATGTATCACTCGTAGTTCACGTAGCACCTGTCGAACGTTCGACTGAACCGCAAGGGGAGGTTGACGAGGGGGAGAGGGGCCTCGCAAGAGGAACAGAACCTCCAAACGGGCAGCGGAGTTCGGTCCGCGGTCCGCATCGACGAATGACGTGAAGTGCCAGCCGTCTAACGGTGACCTGTCCGACACGGGTTAGCGGGAGATGCGCCTTCGGAGACCCCGGGGGGCTGGCGAGTTTCGACTCACTGGTCACTCGGGGTTTTCGGCTTTTCTGACGCTAGAAGAGCGTCTCCGGGTCCGCCGGATTGATCAATTCTGGACCGTCGTTCTTCACCGATCCGACCGCCTTGTCAACGCCGTAGTGCGAGATCGTGCCCTTGGGCGCCGGGCGCAGCAGCTGCGCGCGCTCGGCGGGTTCCACGGCGGAAACATTGAGCCAGGTCTCGACATCGCGGGGCGCGAGTATCACCGGCATGCGGTTGTGCAGTTCGTCCATGTCGTCGTTCGGTTCGGTCGTGATGACCGTGCAGGTCTGCAGGGCCGGTGCGTCCTTGGGTGTCTCGGGGTCGTGCCAACGCTCGTAGAGTCCGGCGAAAAGCAGAGGCTCGCCGTCGACGCGGGTGAAGTAGTGCGGCTGCCTGTTGCGGCCCTCGCGGTGGTCCCATTCGTAGAAGCCGTCGACGGGGATGACGCAGGGCCGCTTGGCGAAGGCGCTGCGAAAGGAGGGCTTTTCGGTCACGGTCTCGGCCCGGGCGTTAAAGAGCCGGTTCGCGATCGACGGGTCCTTCGCCCAGCTCGGCACGAGTCCCCAGCGGTAGCGATCGAGCGTGCGCGCGCCGGTCTCCTCGCTCACGGCGAAGAGTCGACGCAGGGGACCGACGTTCCAACTGGGATGACCTTCGGGTTCGATACCGGCCGCCAGCGCCGCGTCGAGCAGCCTGGCGAGGCGGGCCGGAGGGGTGAAGAGGGCGATGCGACCGCACATGGGGCTCCTTTCTCCCTTGACATTAAGCCATTGGCGCCTGTCACCGTGAGTGGCTACTCTTACGAACATATGTTCGCTTTTTCAACCACACGCCCTACGCTGCCCACTGATCTCGTGGCGACGCTGCGCCCGGTGGCGCTGGCGAAGAGTCGCATGCTGCCCCTGGGCGAGCCCTGGAACGCGCTGGTGCCCGACGGCGGGCTGCGCCGCGGCTCGACGGTCGTGGTGCAGGCCCCGCCGGGCTCGGGAGGGTTGAGCCTCGCCCTCAGCCTGCTCACCGAGTCGAGCGCCAAGGGGCACTGGGCGGGTGTCGTGGGCGTTGACGACCCCGGCGTCGTGGCGATGGCCGAACTGGGTATTGACCTGCGCCGGGTCCTCTTTGTGCCGCGCCCCGGTGGCGCGTGGGCCGAGTCCGCGGCCGACCTGCTCGACGGTGTTGACCTGCTCGTGGTTCGCGCGCCTTTGCACGTGGCCTACGCGGGCGCGCGCCGGCTGGTGGACCGGGTGCGCGAACGCGGCGCCGTGTTGATCGCGCTCTCGGAGCCGGCCTCCCCGTGGCCGCTGCCCGGCGACCTCTCGTTCACCATCACCCGTGCGCAGTGGGCCACCTCGTCGCGGCTCGACGCGCGCTACCTCACGGTGCGCGTGGGCGGTCGCGGCGAAGCGGCCCGGGCCAGCGAGCACGTCGTCGTGCTGCCGAACCGAAAAGGACGAGCGGAGGCGAAGTAGTGGAGCGTCTCCTCGCCATTTCCATAGAGGAGCTCTGTGAGGAGGCGCCCGACGGCTCGACGCTGCGTGACTCCCTCGCCCTGCTCGACGCCCTCGTCGTGTTCTGCCCCTTCACCGAGATTGTGCGCCTGGGTCTTTACGTTTTGCCGGTACGTGGACCGAGTCGGTTTTGTGGCGGTGAGGCGGCCGTGTTGGACATCGTTACGCGCACGGTGCGCGACGTCGTGGGCCACGAGGCCTCGCTCGGCATCGCCGACGGCCTCTTCTGCGCCGAGATCGCCGCGCGTCAGCGTCTGGTGGTGGCGAGCGGGGCGACGCCGTCGTTTCGCCGGGCCCAGCCGCTCGCGGTCCTGGGGCGTGACGACCTCGTGACGACCTGTCGCCGTCTTGGCCTGCATACGGTTGGCTCCTTCGCCGATCTCGAGAGCGCGCGCGTGGCGGAGCGTTTCAACAAGCACGCCCTGGTCCTGCACCGCGTGGCGCGCGGCGAGTTGAGCGAGTTGGCGACCCAGCGTGATGCGAAGCTCGCGAAGCGTCTCAGCCTCCTTCGAGGCGAGAGTGAACCGCAGGTCGAGCAGCTGGGTTTCTTCGGTCAACGCAGCGGTGATGACCGGGCCCACGCGGCCGCGCACCGCGTGCGTGTGCGCCTCGGCGCCGAAGCCGTCGTCGTCGCGTCGCTGCGCGGCGGTCGGGTTCCCGAGGACCGAGCCACGCTGGTGCCGTGGGGTTCGCCGGTCAACGACGCGCGCGACGACGCTCCCTGGCCCGGCCAGTTGCGGGCCCCCTCGCCGGTGACCACCCTGCGCACCCGGGTGGGCGTGCAGCTGCGCGACGGCGCCGACCAGGTCGTGCGCATGGGCTCTCGCGGCCTGCTGCGCACGGATCCGTGCACCCTGCTCTTCAAGAACCAGGTTCGCCGCGACGTGGTGTGGCACGCCGGCCCCTGGCCCTCGATCGAGCGGTGGTGGGGGCGCAGCCGTCGTCGCGCGCACCTGCAGTTGCTGCTGGCGAGCGGCGAGGCGGTGCTGCTGGTCGCCGAGTCGAGCCGCTGGTGGCTCGTGGGGATCTACGACTGATGGCGGCCTACGGCGAGCTGCACGCCCACTCCGGCTTCAGTTTTCTCGACGGAGCGAGCGACCCCGAGGAACTCGCCGTCGAGGCGGCTCGCCTCGGGCTCTCGGGCCTGGCCCTGACTGATCACCACGGCTTCTACGGGGTCGTGCGCTTCGCCGAGGCGGCGAGGTCGGTGGGCCTGGCCACGATCTTCGGCAGCGAGATAACCCTCGACGGCAAGGATGACCGCGTCGGCGTGCGCGACCCGTCGGGGGAGCACCTGGTGGTGCTGGCCCGTTCACCCGAGGGCTATCGCCACCTGGCGACGATGCTGGGCGAGGCCCATCTGGCCCGGGGTAACAAGGGGGCACCACGTTTCACCCTGGAGGACGTGGCCGCTCACGCCAAGGAGTGGCTGGTCCTGAGCGGATGTCGCAAGGGTCCCCTCACACGGGCCCTGCTCGACGAAGGCCCTCGAGCGGCGGCGCGGGCTCTCGAGAGGCTGGTCGAGGCCTTCGGCCGCGCGAACCTCGCGGTCGAACTGTGGGACCACGGCACCCCCGACGACGTGGCGCGCAACGACGTGCTCTCCCAACTGGCGATCCGCTACGACGTCAGTCCGGTGGCGACGGGCAACGTGCACTACGCCACGCCCGACGCCTTCGCCCGGGCCAACGTCCTGGCCGCCATCCGCTCGCGCCAGAGCCTGGAGGAGATGAGGGGCTGGCTCAACTCGTCGCCGCTGGCGCACCTGCGCAGCGACGCCGAGCAGCGGAGGCGTTTCGCACGCTGGCCGGGTGTGGTGGACCGGGCCGGCGAGCTGGCGGGGGAGCTGGCCTTCGACCTGCGCCTGGTGGCGCCCAACCTGCCGGCCTTTTCGACGCCGCCGGGGATGGACGAGCAGTCCTACTTAGAGGAGCTGGTGGCCAAGGGGGCGACGTTACGCTACGGGCCCCGCGAGAAGGAACGTGTCCCCGGGGCCTGGCGCCAGATCGACCACGAGCTGGGCGTCATCGCCGCGCTCGGCTTCGCCGGCTACTTCCTCACCGTGCGGGACATCACCGAGTTCTGCCGCCGCAACGACATCTACTGCCAGGGGCGCGGCTCGGCCGCCAACTCCGCGGTCTGCTTCTCGCTCGGCATCACCAACGCCGACGCCGTGGCGCTCAACCTCTTCTTCGAGCGCTTCCTCTCCCCGGCCCGCGACGGCCCGCCCGACATCGACGTCGACATCGAGTCTGGGCGGCGCGAGGAGGTCATCCAGTACGTCTACGAGCGCTACGGACGGCGCCACGCCGCCCAGGTGGCGGCCGTGATCACCTACCGTCACCGCTCGGCCATCCGTGACGTCGCGCGCGCCTTCGGGCTGAGCGAGGAGGAGGCCGACAAGCTGCGCGACGGGGTCGATCGCCACTCCTCGACGCCGATGGCCCCCGGGACGCCCGAGATGATCGCCGACATGGCGACCGGTCTGCTCAATCGGCCCCGCCACCTCGGCATCCACTCGGCCGGCATGGTGATCTGCGACCGCCCGGTCCTGGAGGTCTGCCCCATCGAGTGGGGGCGCATGCCCGGGCGCACCGTGCTGCAGTGGGACAAGGACGACTGCGCGGCGATCGGGCTGGTCAAGTTCGACCTCCTGGGTCTGGGCATGCTCGACGCCCTGCACCGGGCCGTCAACGAGGTCACCGACTTCTATGGCACGACCCTGGACCTGGGGCTGCTGGCCCAGGAGGACGCGGTCTACGACCTGCTCTGCGAGGCCGACACCGTGGGTGTCTTCCAGGTCGAGTCGCGCGCGCAGATGGCGACGCTGCCGCGCATCCAGCCGCGCTGCTTCTACGACCTGGTCATCGAGGTGGCGATCATCCGTCCCGGCCCCATCCAGGGCAACGCCGTGAACCCCTACATCCGCCGGCGCCGCGGCAGCGAGCCCGTCACCTACCTGCACCCGAGGCTCGAGCCGATCCTGTCGCGCACGCTCGGGGTGCCGCTCTTCCAGGAGCAGCTCATGGAGATGGCGGTCGCCGTGGCGGGCTTCTCGCCGGCCGAGGCCGACGAGCTGCGCCAGGCCATGTCGGCCAAGCGTTCGGACCTGCGCATGCTCAAGCTGAAGGACCGCTTCTACAACGGCATGGCGACAAACGGCATCACCGGGGGAGCCGCCGACCAGCTCTTCGACGCGCTGGCGGCCTTCGCCAACTTCGGCTTCCCCGAGTCCCACGCGGTCTCCTTCGCCCACCTGGTCTACTGCTCGGCCTGGATCAAGCTGTACTACCCGGCGGCCTTCCTGGTCTCGTTGCTCAACGCCCAGCCGCTCGGCTTCTGGTCACCGCAGAGCCTGGTCGCCGACGCGCAGCGCCACGGCGTGCGGGTCCGGCGTCCCGACGTGGGCCTCTCTCGGGTGGGCGCCACTTTGGAGGGCACTCGCGAGGATCCCGAGGTGCGGCTCGGCCTGGAGTCGGTGCGCACCATCAGCACCGAACTCGCCCAGCGCATCGTCGAGGGCGCGCCGTGGGCCGACTGCGAGGACCTGGTGCGCCGCGCGGGGTGCCAGCAGCAGCACCTGGAAGCCCTCGCGGTCGCCGGGGCCCTCGACTGCTTCGGGGCGAGCCGTCGGGCGCTGGTGTGGTCGGCCGGCGCCGCGGCGCAGGGCACGTCCGAGCGCCTGGCCGGGGTGGTGACGGGTCAACGCGCCCCCGTGCTGCCCGAGGTGAGCGAGATGGAGCGGGTCGCCGACGATCTGTGGGCCATGGGCCTCACCCCTGACGCCACCGCCATGGCGCTCGTGCGCGAAGATCTCAACGAGCGCGGGGTCACCCGAGCCAACGCTCTCGAGAGCGCCGAGAGCGCACGGGTCACGGTGGCGGGAGTCGTCACCCACCGTCAGCAGCCCGAGACGGCCAACGGCGCGGTGTTCCTCAACCTCGAGGACGAGACCGGTCACGTGAACGTGATCTTCTCCAGGGGTGGCTGGCTGCGCTGGAAGGACGTGGCCCGCGCTTCGCCGGCGCTGCTCATACGAGGTTCACTGCAACGTGGTCAGGGGACCGTGACGTTGACGGCTGAATCAGTGGAACCGCTCAGACTGGGCGCGGTCACGCCTTCGCGGGACTGGCACTGAACACGTAAAACTTCGTCACGAGAAAAATCGTCAACTAATATTGACAATGACGCGATGACAAGATAGATTGACGACTATGAGTTCTATGGAATTGGCTACCAGCGCCGGTGACGGGGATCCGGCGCTGGGGCTTCGCGCGGTCTCGTCGCTGCGTCATTTGGCGGAGCAGTTGGAGTCGCTCCAGGTCGATCGGGCCCGGACTCTCGGGTGGTCGTGGGCCCAAATCGCCGCAGAACTCGGCGTCTCCAAGCAGGCCGTGCATCAGAAGCACGGCGGCGGGCGCCTCATGTCGAGAAAGGACTAGGGATGTTCGAACGATTCACCGAAGGTGCCAGAGCAGCGCTCGTTGAAGCCGAGGAACTCGCGATGGAAATGGATTCGCGCACAATTGAAGTGGGCCACTTGCTCTACGGGCTGTCGCAAGGCCGAGAGGAAACGGCCGGCAGACCGCTTCGCGACAGCGGCGTGGCCGCCGTGGCCAAACGGCGGCTCATGCATCGCGGCGGGCACGAACAGCTGGGACCAATCGACGTCGCGTCACTGGAATCGATCGGGATCGATTACGACGGCGTGCGCAGCGCGGTCGAAGCGACGTTCGGAGCGGGTGCCCTCGAGGCCGCCCCGGACCGTCGCGTCTCGTCGCCACACTCCGCGCGGCCGCGCTTCAGCGACGACGCGAAGCGTTCACTCGAACAGTCCTTGCGCGTCGCCCTCGAGCTGCACGAGAAAAGGATTAAGCCGGGTCACGTGCTGCTGGGACTGCTTCGCGTGAACGACGAGTTCGTGGCGAGCGTGCTCGACGAGTCCAAGGTCAACGTCGCCGGGCTGTCCTCCGCTGTCCTCCAGCAGTTGTCGGTGGCGTAGCGGGCGCGGCGTCGAACGACAACAAGCGAACGAGATTACAAGAAGGCGTACTCCGGACGCGCGCCCGACTCGATGTCCTCGCGCACCAGGATCTGGGCGAGGGGGAGGTCGTCGGCGTGGGTCACCCCGATGCAGCGAGAACTGGTGCTCAAGACGTCAAAGCGCATCGGCGTGTGGCCCAGGATGTCCCCCACGAAGACCGGCAGGAGGACCTCGGGGGTGTCGGTGAAGTCATGGTCCTCGAGCGCGGCCTGCATGAGCGGCCACATCGCGGGCTGGAAGCCCCAGAGGTTGAGCGAGACCGTGGTCTGGGGGTTGAGGATCGCCGGCTCCATGCCGTCGTTGGCCTCGAAGCCGGCGAGGGTGATCTGCACGTTCCTTCGTTCGATGATCTCGGTCAGGTGGCCGTTGACCACGTTGCAGGTGCCCCGCGAGACCGGCAGGTCCCCGATCAGCGCCTTCTCCAACTGGAAGCCGATGAGGCAGTTGTTCTCGCTCTTCATGAGATGGCGCCCGAGCCTCACCAGCGCGTCGCGGCCGTAGAGGTCGTCGGCGTTGGAGACGCCAAAGGGCATCGAGTCGTTGAGGTACGGCCTCGCGCACAGCACCGCGTCCACGGTTCCCCGCAGGTTCTCCTGGATCGCGAAGGAGATCCGGTGGTCCTTGGGCCAGTACGCCTCGACGTGCTTGATGATCTGGGGACCGGTGTCGGGATTGATCACGATGACGACGTCGTCGAAGCCGGCGGCGAATGCGTCGGACGCGAGCAGGTCGATCACGCCCTCGCCGTGCATGCCGATGGGGGCCAGCTGCTTGAGGCCGCCGTAGCGGCGCGCGCGTCCGGCCGCCAGGATGACGAGCGTGGGACCGTTCATGACCAGCGCACCACCGACGAGGCCCACGTCATGCCGGCACCGAAGCCGGTCATGAGCGCGTACTCGCCGACCTTGATGCGGCCATTCTCTCGCGCGTCGTCGAAGGCCAGGGGGATCGAGGCGCTCGAGGTGTTGCCGTAGCGGTCGAGCACGACGACGGTCCTCTCCATCTCGATGCCGAGTCGTTTCATGGCGGACTGGATGATGCGGATATTGGCCTGGTGGGGGATGACGAGGCTCAGGTCCTCGGCCTTCACGTCGGCGTCAAACATCGCCTTCTCGGCGGACTCGACGACGACGCGCACCGCGCGGCGAAAGACCTCCTTGCCGTCCATCTGGATGAAGCCGCCGTGCTCGCAGGTCAACAGGTCCGCGGCCGAGCCGTCAGCCCCCAGGCTGAAGGAGAGCACGTCATTGATGATGGGGTCGTACTCGAGCACCGTCGCGCCCGCGCCGTCGGCGAGCAGGACGGCCATGTTGCGGTCGGTCCAATCGACCCAGCGCGAGAGGTGCTCGGCTCCCACCACGAGAATGCGCTTGTTGCCCGTTTCGAGCAGGCCCTGCGCGGTGCGCAGCGCGTACATGAAGCCGCTGCACGCGGCGTTCAAGTCCATCGCCGGGCAGTCGAGGCCGATGTCGTCGGCGATGAGGCACGAGGTGGCGGGCAGCATGCGGTCGGGCGAGGTCGTCGCCAGCACCAGGAAGTCGATGTCGCTCGGCTGGTAGCCGGCGTCGGCGAGGGCTCGCTGCGCGGCCGTGGCGCCCAGGGTCCTCGCGCTGCCGCCGATGCGGCGTTCGTGGATGCCGGTGCGCTCGATGATCCACGCGTCGGAGGTGTCAAGGGTCTCGGAGAGCTCGTCGTTGGTGACGATCCGATCGGGCACGGCAATGCCCCAACCCTTGAATCGAACACCCATTACAGCCCTTTCGCCAACCTGTCTGGATAAAGTCTAGGCCCTGGGGCTAGTCGGCAGCGGGTGCCTCTAAAACCTGCAAAGTACAGCGTGCGACGCATATCTTTCGCCCGTCCTGGTCCGTGAGGTCGATTCCCCATACCTGGACGCGGCGACCGGTGCGTATCGGCGTCGCGGTAGCGGTGAGCGTGCCGCTCGACATCGAACGCAGGTGCGAGCAGTTGAGCTCGGTGCCGACAACAATCCGGTCCGGTTCGACGTTGAGCGCCCCGCCGAAGGAGGCCGCGCTCTCGGCGAGCAGTGCCGAGACGCCGCCGTGCAGGATGCCGTAGGGCTGGAAGACCTTGGGACCGACTTCGATGCTCATCACCACCTTGTCCGGCGTTGCCTCGACAACCCGCACACCGAGCAGGCCGTGCACGTCATCGCCCTGAGGGAGCCCGTCGAGGAAGTTGTTGCTCATCGGGTCATTGTAGGAGGTGGCGATAGCCTCACCTCATGACTCGACGCGTCGACCTTCGAAGCGACACCGTGACCCAGCCGACGCAGGCGATGCGCGATGCCATGGCCGAGGCCGTCGTCGGCGACGACGGGTACGGCGAGGATCCGACCGTCAACGCGTTGGAGGCGCGCTACGCGCAGATCGTCGCCAAGGAGGCGGCTCTCTTCGTGCCTTCGGGCGTGATGGCCAATCAGATAGCCATCCGCGTGCTCACCCGGCCCGGCGATCTCGTCATCGCCGGGAGGTCCCAGCACCTCGTGAGCTTCGAGATGGGTGCCGCGTCGCGCAACTCCTCGGTGCAGTTCGCCACCGTCGACGACCGACTGGGAACGCTGGCGATCGCCGACGTGCTCGAGCTCATCGATTCCGAGCAGGACCATCAGCCCCACGTGGCGATGGTGGCGGTGGAGAACACGCACATGCCCTCCGGTGGCACCGTATGGGACGTGGCGGACCTTGAAGCCTTGAAGGGCGCCATCGGCGCGCGGCCCATCCATCTCGACGGCGCGCGGCTCTTCAACGCCGTGGTGGCGAGCGGCGTTGCGGCTTCGACGATCGCGGCGAGCGCGACCACCGTGATGACCTGTCTCACGAAGGGTCTCTGCGCGCCGGTTGGTTCGCTGTTGGCGGGACCCTCTCACCTCATGGACGCCGCTCGCGTGGAGCGCAAACGTCTTGGTGGATCCATGCGTCAGGCGGGCGTGCTCGCGGCGGCCGGTCTAGTGGCGCTCGACACCATGATCGATCGCTTGGCCGAGGACCACGAGCGAGCGCGCGTCTTGGCCCAGCAGTTCGCCCAGGCCTTTCCCGAATCGAACTACGACGCCACGAGCTGTCGGACCAACATCGTGTCCTTCAACCACCCCCAAGCTCGTCAGATCGTGCACGAATTGGCCACGCTCGGCGTCGAGGGGGGGACCGTCGCACCCCAACGCGTGCGTTTTGTCACCCACGCCGGCGTGAGTGACGACGACGTGAACTTCGTCGGCGAGGTCCTGCGAAACTTCAAGCCCTCACCGGTGTAGGCACGGTCGCCAGTGGAGCGGCGTGATCGGATCGTCCGTCGATATTTCCCCTGGCTACTTTTGGGTCAAAAGGGGTAGCCTTAGAAGGTCCTTTAGGTACCACAATGGCTGAAATCCTCCACCTCTCAACGTTCCTGCGCCGTCCGATCTTCGATCAGGACGGTGATCGGATCGGACGCGTCCAGGACCTGGTCGCGCGCCTGGGTGACGACCCGCATCCGCCCATCGTGGGAGCGGTCATCCGGATCGAAGGGCGAAATCTCTTTGTCCCCATTCGAAAGATCGGCGGACTAAGCCAGGGCCGCATGACCTTCGAGGGACGGCGCGTCGACCTGCGCCGCTTCGAGCGTCGCCCGGGCGAGCTGCTCCTGGCCGAGGACCTGCTCGCTCGACACCTCATCAACCTGGTTCGCGGTCGACTGATCATCGCCAACGAGATCGAGATCGCCGAGATGGACGGAAAATGGGAAGTCGTTGGCGTGGACCCCGGCCGGCGCCCCTTCTTCCGCCGGGTGCTGGGCCAGAAGATGGGTCAGCGTGTGAAGGCGGAGTCGATCGTCGACTTCGCGTCGATCGAGCCGTTCGTCGCTCACGTCCCGTCGGCGCGACTACGCATTCCCTACCGCAAACTGTCCAAGCTGCATCCCGCCCAGATCGCCGACCTCGTCGAGCAGGCGAGCCACGAGGAGGGCGAGGAGATCATCGAGGCCGTCGGGCTGGACCGCGAGCTGGAGGCGGACGTCTTCGAGGAGCTCGACGTGACCCACCAGTTGGAGTTCCTCGAGTCGCGCACCGACGTGGACGCGGCGCGAATTCTCTCGCGCATGGAGCCCGACAACGCCGCCGACCTCATCAATGAGATCGATCAGGACCGTCGCCTTTCGATCTTGGAGCACCTGCCCGCGGCGCAGCAGACCAAGGTGCGAAACCTCCTCTCGTACAACGCGGACACCGCGGGCGGGATGATGAACACGGACTTCGTCTCGGTGCCCGCCACGGCGACCGTCGCCGAAGCGTTGGAGGCGATCCGCACGTCCTCGGCTCCCGCAGAGTCGCTGCACGCCGTCTTCATCCTCGATGAGAACGGCCTGCCGATCGGCGCCGCATCGGTCGCGCCGCTCGTGCGCGCGCGAGGCAGCGAGCTGGCGCTCAGCGTGGCGCGCACGCAGATGACTTTCGTGCATCCGCACTGGGACCTGCATCGCGTCGCTCGAAAGATGAGCGACTTCAACTTGACCGTATTGCCGGTGCTCGACGAGGAGGACGGCAAGATGATCGGGGTGATCACCGTCGACGACCTGCTCGAGGAGCTCCTGCCGCAAGGCTGGCGCCGCGAGTTTGGCATGACCGCGGCGGAGGAGTAGTCATGCCCGCCACGGTCGTAGGTCACGTTCTAAGGGGGCTTCTCTGAAACCCCCTAGTACCAGCCTCTTGGCTATTGACGTCTCGACACGATCTCGTGCGACTGCTCTGACGGGCTGACAGCCCGCCTTCCGGTATCGCCGTGGTTGTTTCGCCGAACGACCACAACGAAACGAAAGGAGGTGGAGCGTGGAGCGCGAACGAATTAAAGAGCGACAGATCAGCGGAGCCTTCGGCACGATCAAGGAACACGATACGGGTGAACGTCGCGGACTGCGCGCGCGCTTCCTGACGCTCGCCGCCATTATCGGTCCCGGCCTCATCGTCATGATCGGCGACAACGACGCGGGCGGCGTCTCCACCTACGCCCAGGCCGGCCAGAACTTTGGCTACACGCTCCTGTGGACGCTGCCGCTTCTCATACCCGTGCTCGTCATCATTCAAGAGATGGTGGCGCGCCTCGGCGCCGTTACCGGCGTTGGTCAAGGACGGCTCATCCGCGAACGCCTCGGGCGCTACTGGGGCAACCTCTCGATCTTCTCGATCCTCTTCCTCAACTTCCTGATCATCATCACCGAGTTCATTGGCGTCGAGTACTCGATGCAGTACTTCGGCGTGAGCGCCTACGTGGCGGTGCCGGTGGCGATTCTGCTGCTCTTCGGGGTGACGGCGACAGGCTCGTTCAAGCGCTGGGAGCGCTTCATGATGCTCTTCGTCGCGATCAATTTCCTGATCGTGCCGCTGCTTTTCATCACCAAGCCCCACGTCACGTCGGTCGTCCATCACCTGGTGCAACCAGGCATACGAGGGGGCGCCAGTTCGACGGCAGTGCTGCTCATCATCTCGATCATCGGAACGACCGTCGCCCCGTGGCAGCTCTTCTTCCAGCAGTCCAACATCGTGGACAAGAAGATCTCCCCGCGCTGGCTCAACTACGAAAGGGTCGACACGATCCTCGGCGCCTTCATCGTGGTGATCGGCGCCTCGGCGCTCGTGGCCGTGTGCGCCGCCGGCCTCTCCGGACACGGCGGCACGACGTCGTTCACGAGCGCGCTCGGCGTGGCTCGCGACCTCAATCACGCGGTCGGCCACGGCGCGGGTGCGCTCTTCGCGCTGGTGCTCTTGAACGCCTCGATCATCGGCGCGACGTGCGTGACGCTGGCGAGCTCGTACGCCATGAACGACCTGTCGGGCTCGGTCAAGGGCCTCGACGTTCCCTTCCGCGAGGCTCGGGGCTTCTATTTGGGCTTCGCCGGGCTGCTGGTGGTCGCGGGGATCGTGACGCTCATCCCCGGCGCGCCGCTGGCGCTCATCACCTTGGCCGTGCAGGCAATCTGTGGGCTCATGCTGCCGAGCACGACCATCATCGTGCTGCTGTTGTGCAACGACCGCGAGATCATGGGTCCCTGGGTCAACAGCAGGTGGCTCAACGTGGTGGCCATCATCGTCATCACCGCTCTCGTGGTCATCTCCTTCACCATGATGATCTCCACCCTGTTCACCTCGATCGACGTGATCGGGCTGCTCGAAGTGCTGGCGGTCGTCGCGGGCGTTGGTCTGATCGTGGGGCTGCCCCTGGGACTTCGTCGAGTGGAGCCGGCTCGCGTCTACGACATCGATCGCAGCGACTGGCGAACCCCCCGGCTCTCGTTGCTCGCCCCGATGGCGGTTTCGAAGGCGCGCAGATTCCTGATGCGCGGCCAGAGCGCCTACCTGTTCGTGGCGGGCATCGTGCTGCTCGTGCGATTCATCCAACTGGCCACCAAATAGTCTCCTTAGATGGCATTCTCCAAGACGCTGGTCTGCGTGCACGCGCACCCCGACGACGAGGCAATCTTCACTTCGGGCATCTCGTCGCACTACGGCGCCCTGGGTTACGCCGTGGTCTTGGTGACGTGCACGAACGGCCGGCTCGGTTTCGACCCCGCGCAGCGTGCCGGCGACGACCTCGATCACGACGAAGGTGAGACCCGTGCCACCAGGGCCGGCGAGCTCCAGCGCAGCGCGACCCTGGTGGGGTTCAGTCGGGTGGTGACGCTGGGCTTCGACGATTCGGGCATGGCGGGCTGGCCCCAGAACAAGGAGCCAAATGCCTTCACGAACGTCGACGTCGACGCCGTGGCTCGTACGCTCGCCGCGCTCCTCGACGAGGTTCACGCGACGGTCGTCGTCACCTACGACGAGAACGGCTTCTACGGCCACCCCGATCACGTCATGGCCAACGTCGTGACCCGTCGGGCGTTGGATTTCGCCACGTCGCCCGAGCGCCTTTACTATCCCGTGGTCCCACGAGGGTCCATCAAGAATTTTGTCGTTCAGGCCCAGGCGCAGGGCGTCATTTTGCCCGCCTTTATTCTGGAGGCTGACTTTGGTATTGCGGACGAGTTGGTGGCGACCACCGTGGACGTGACCGACTACGTAGGCGTGAAGCAGGAAGCACTGCGTACCCACGCGTCACAGACTGACAACGCGGATCTGGTAACAATGGAGCCCGACGTGTTTGCCCTGATGTTCGGGACCGAGTGGTTCCAGCGCGCCTGGAGTCGGGGCGCGGCATCCGGCGACGCAACCGATCTCTTTGGAGGATTGTAGATGGACCAACTGACCTTTCTGGCCGTGCACGCGCACCCCGACGACGAGGCCAGCTCGACCGGTGGGCTCTACCGACTGCTGGCGGATCAGGGGGTGCGTACCGTGCTCGTGTGCTGCACCAACGGCGAGTGCGGCGACGGACCCGATGGCGCCAAGCCCGACGCCGACCACCACGATGGTGACGAGGTCGCCGCGATACGCTCAGTCGAACTCGATGACGCGGTCAAGGTGCTCGGCATCAGTCGCCTGGTGCGGCTCGGTTACCGCGATTCGGGCATGAAGGGCTGGCCCCAGAACTCCGATCCAGAGAGCTTCTGGGCGACGCCGGTCTCGGTCGCCGCCGAGAAGCTCGCGCAGGTGCTGCGCGAGGAGCGCCCCCAGGTCATCATGACCTACAACGAGTACGGCTTCTACGGTCACCCCGATCACATCCAGGCCCACCTCATCACGCTCGCCGCCATCAAGCTCTTGGACTACGAGCCGACGCTGTACTTCAACGCCATACCCGATTCGGTCATGGTCCGCTTTCGCGAGCGCTGGGAGCAGGAGGCGCGCGAGCAGGCCGAGGCGGACGCCGCCAAGGGCATCGTGCGCGAGCCCGACGTGCCCGGACAGGAGGAGGAGATACCCATGGGCACGCCGGACGACGAGATCAGTGCCGCCATCGACATCTCGGAGGTCACCGACGCGAAGTTCGACGCGTTGGCCGCGCACCACAGTCAGATCGCCGACTCCTTCTGGATGAAGATGGGGCGTGAGCAGTTCAAGCAGGTGATGAGCACCGAGTGGTTCGTGCGTGTCACCAACCCCCGTCAGCTCGAGGGCTGCGTGCAGGACATCTTCGCCGGTTACCGATAGCGGATCAGTAGCGGTACGTGTCGGGCTTGTAGGGTCCCTCGACGGCGACGCCGATGTAGTCGGCCTGGCGCTTCGTGAGGGTCGTGAGCTTCACGCCCAACGCGTCGAGGTGTAGGCGGGCGACCTTCTCATCGAGGTGCTTGGGCAGCACGTAGACCTTCTTCTCGTAGTTCGCGTTGTTGACGAAGAGCTCGATCTGGGCCATCACCTGATTGGTGAAGGAGTTGCTCATGACGAAGCTCGGGTGTCCGGTTGCGTTGCCGAGATTGAGCAAGCGCCCCTCGGAGAGCAGCACGATGGCCCGGCCGTTGGGCAGGATCCACTTGTCCACCTGGGGCTTGATGTTCTCGCGCTTCACACCGGCCAGGTTCGCCAGCCCCGCGATGTCAATCTCGTTGTCGAAGTGCCCGATGTTGCCCAGGATGGCCTGGTGCTTCATCATCAAGATGTTCTCGACGCTCACGATGTCGCGGTTACCGGTGGCGGTGATGATGATGTCGGCGAAGGGCAGCGCCTCTTCGAGCGTCGTTACCTGGAAACCGTCCATTGCCGCCTGCAGCGCGCAGATGGGATCGATCTCGGTGATGATCACGCGCCCGCCCTGGCCCTTGAGCGACTCCGCGCAGCCCTTTCCCACGTCGCCGTAGCCGCAGATGACGGCGACCTTGCCGCCGATCAAGGTGTCCGTCGCGCGGTTGATGCCGTCGATCAGCGAATGGCGGCACCCGTACTTGTTGTCGAACTTCGACTTCGTGACGGCGTCGTTGACGTTGACCGCGGGGAAGAGCAGCGTGCCGTCGCGCTGCATCTCATAGAGACGGTGCACGCCGGTGGTCGTCTCCTCCGAGACGCCGATGATCGACGTGCTGAGGGGCCCAAAGACCTTCTCGCCGCTCGAGACGATCCGGTCGAGCAGCCCCAGGATGACGCGGTACTCCTCGGAGTCGGCGCTCTCGGGTGCGGGCACGAAGCCGGCCCGTTCGAATTCAAGACCCTTGTGCACGAACAGCGTCGCGTCACCGCCGTCGTCGAGGATCATCGTGGGGCCGGGGTGCCCCGGCCAGCGCAGCAGCTGCTCGGTGCACCACCAGTACTCCTCGAGCGTCTCACCCTTCCACGCGAAGACCGGCACCCCCTGGGGATCGTCGAGCGTCCCGTTGGGTCCGACGACGACCGCGGCCGCGGCGTGGTCCTGGGTGGAGAAGATGTTGCAGCTCACCCAGCGCACGTCGGCGCCGAGGGCCACCAGCGTCTCGATCAGCACCGCCGTTTGGATCGTCATGTGCAGTGATCCGGCGATGCGCGATCCCTTGAGGGGCTTGGTGTTGGCGAACTCGGCGCGCATCGCCATGAGACCGGGCATCTCGTGCTCGGCGAGCGTCATTTCGGCGCGACCGAAATCGGCCAGTGAAAGGTCCGCGATCTTGTAGTCAAATACGGCAGAGGTCATGATTCTCCTAAGGAATAGTGTTTCGCTCCAGGCGCCGGCCTCTGTCGAACACGCCTGAATAAATCGTAGCGGCTACGCGTTCACGCGGAACTCCACCACGTCGCCGTCGTGCATCACGTACTCCTTGCCCTCGATGCGGGCCTTGCCCGCCGCTCGAACGCCGGCCATGGTGCCCGCCGCCATGAGGTCCTCGAAGGCCACGACCTCGGCCTTGATGAAGTGCTTCTGGAAGTCGGTGTGGATGACGCCGGCGGCCTCGGGCGCGGTCGCGCCGCGATGGATGGTCCAGGCCCTCGTCTCCTTGGGACCGGCCGTCAGGAACGTCTGGAGGCCCAGCGCCTCGAAGCCCACGCGCGAGAGCTGGGCGAGGCCGGACTCGCCTTGGCCGTAGGACTGCAGGAGCTCCATCGCGTCGGCCTCTTCGAGGTCGGCCAGCTCCGCCTCGACCTTGGCGCACAGCACGACGCACGGCGCGGGCGACACGGAGTCGACGAGTTCTCGACGACGGTCCTCGTCCGCGATGGTCGCCTCGTCGACGTTGAAGACGTAGATGAAGGGCTTGTCGGTGAGCAGGTGGAGGTCGCCGAGCGCCTCGTGGTCGAGTCCCTTGGTGACCTGGGAGATGACTGTGCCTTCGTTGAGGAACTTCTGGGCCTTCAGTACCTCGGCCAATTTGGTTGCTGCTTCGGGAAGGCGCCGGGCATCGCGCTCGAGGCGGCTGATCGTCTTGTCGATGGTCTGTAGGTCAGCGAGGATGAGCTCGGTTTCGATGGTGGCGACGTCGCCCGCGGGATCGATCTTGCCGTCGACGTGGATGACGTCGTCGTCGATGAAGACGCGCACCACCTCACATATCGCGTCTGACTCGCGAATGGCCGCGAGGAACTGGTTGCCGAGGCCTTCGCCCAACGACGCGCCGCGCACGATCCCCGCTATGTCGACGAAGGTGACCACCGCCGCCAGGATCCTCTCGGAGTGGAACACCTCGGCCAGCTTGGCGAGGCGTGCGTCGGGCACCGCCACGACGCCGATGTTGGGTTCGATGGTCGCGAAGGGATAGTTAGCCGCGAGCACGTTGTTCTTGGTGAGTGCGTTAAAGAGCGTGGACTTGCCCACGTTGGGAAGTCCCACGATGCCGATTGAGAGTGCCATTGCGCTTTCGAGGCTACACAAGACTGGTCAGCGTTCAAACCACTGACCAACCCCGGGCGGCGTTGCCACCGCCCCTTCCACGACCTACGCCGAGACTGAAGGCTCTCGAAACGGCTGCGTGGTTCTGCTCTGATAACGGTCCCCGCCATCACGCCTGGGTGTGGTGGTCTTCTGGTTCCTCGAGTCAGCGTTTAGCGTCTCGGGTTGGTGCCCTGCGACGGTTGATTCGTCACCGTTCAGGCGTAAACCTTCGCGATGGATGTTGCGAGCGGCGTTGACGTCTCGGTCGAGACGTGTGCCGCAGGTACTGCATTCGAAAACACGATCACTGAGGGCGAACTTGGCTTTCGTCTCGCCACAGTGGGAGCATCTTTTCGAAGAGGGGTAGAACTGGCCAACCACGACCACACGGTGACCGCGGTCTGTGGCCTTGTAGGTGAGCTGGCGACGCAGCTCGTAGAACCCGGCGTCGAGGATCGAACGCGACCGACCGTGCGTCGCGGTGTGCTTCGACTTCGTGACCATGCCCACGACGTTGACGTCCTCGAGCACGACCGTCTCGAAACTGCCCGCCAGGGTGGTCGTCAACCGGTGCAGGTGGAGGTCGCGGGTCCGGGTGATGCGACCGAGGAGGACCTGGCGGCGCTTGAGGATTTTGCCACGGTTCTTCGAGCCCTTGACGCAGCGCGCCAACTGACGATTGATCTTGGCGAGCCGTTCGAGTTCGGCTTCGAGGTGCCGAGGGTTGGCCACGTGGCCGTCCTCGTCATTGACGCCAGAAACCGTCACTGACAGGGTGGCGAGGTGCTTAACCCCGAGATCCACTCCGACGAGCGTCCCGAGCGATTTTCGTGCAACGAGAGCCGGCGCGATGAATTGACGCACCGAGAACGAGGCTTGCCAGCGACCGCCGGTGAACGAGATCGTCACGGACTGAACCCGCCACTCGCCACTGGCGACCTTCTTCCTGAGTCGGCGAAGTGATTCGGTGGTGTACAGCCACTGCAGTTGGTCACGACGCCGCGCGATACGGGGGTCGGTGGCGAAATGCGGCAGGATGAGTCGCACGTGCCGTGAATCCTCCGTAAACCAGCCCGCTTGCTTATCAGTCGCTGTGAAGGTCAGCGAAAGCTTCGAGTGGCGATTCTTGAACTTGGGGAACCCGACGGATCGACCGCGACGAACTCCGCTCTTGGACTCGGAGAAATTCTTGAGCGCCAAGGTAGCGTTGGTCACGCCACTACAGAAGGCGTGTTTGGTGACGTCGCGGTGCCACGGGGCGACGTCGAATAGGCCGACCAGGAAAGGGACTTGGTGAGGCCACCTTCACCAACGCCGTCCTCGCGTTCACGGGACCTCGCGTCCAGGTTCTCCTTCACCAAGCCGATCGTCCGGTTGTAGGCGAAGCGCGCGGCGCTGCAGTAGCTACGCAGCAGTTGCTCCTCGGCCGGTGTGGGATCAAGGGGTACCACCACGGCCCGGGTTTGGAAAGGCTGCTCCACGAAAGTGGACGGTATCTGAACAGTGTGACGTGTCAGTGGTTCGTATACGGACCCCTTCGCTACTATCGCGGGTCCGAGTTACATTTGTCCCGTGGCCAACGACCTCTTGCAGCTTCGCGACGTGGGCAAGTCATTCGGCGCGACGCTCGCGCTTGCACCGGCGTCGCTCGCCATTCAAGACGGCTCCTTCGTCGCGATCGTCGGCCCGTCGGGATGCGGGAAGTCCACGCTCTTCAACGTGATCGCCGGTCTACTCCAGCCCGACGCGGGCGAGGTGCGCCTCGAGGGTGAGGTGGTCACGGGGACCGCGGGCCACGTGGGCTACATGCTGCAAAAGGATCTCCTGATGCCCTGGCGAACAGTGCAGGACAACATCACCATGGCGGCGCGTCTCACCCGGCGAGTGACCAGCGACGACCGCGCCGAGGCGCGCCGGGTAGCGCGTCAATATGGGCTGGGGGAGTTCCTGACCCACTACCCTCACGCGCTGTCCGGCGGCATGCGCCAGCGCGTCGCCTTCATGCGCACGCTGGTGACGCGTCACCCGCTGCTGCTGCTTGACGAGCCCTTCGGCGCGCTCGACGCACAGACCCGCCTCGAGATGCAGCAGTGGTTGCTCCAGGTGTGGAAGGACGCGAAGCGCACCGTGCTGTTCATCACCCACGACGTCGACGAATCGATCTTCCTCTCGGATCGCGTGCTCGTGATGTCGCCTCGGCCGGGACGGATCATCGCGGACCTGGCCAATCCGCTCGCGCGCCCGAGGGACCTCGACGCGCTGACCGACCCCCAGTTCGTGGCGCTGAAGAGGCAGATCCTGCACCTGCTGCACGGTGGCGGCGAATGAGTCGCACGGTCCTGCGCAATGTCGCAATTCCCTTGCTGTCCATCGCACTGCTGTTGCTGGTGTGGCAGGGGGTCGTCGCGGTCTTTGACGTGAAGCCCTATGTCGCGCCTCGGCCGTTGGCCGCCATCCAGGCGGTCACCGACAACTGGGGGCTGCTCTGGCCCCTCATTCTCGGCACCATTCGAGAGACGATCTACGGCTTTTTCTACGGTTTGCTGCTAGGTCTGGGCTTCGCGGTCGTGATGGCCAAAGTGCCGTTCCTGCACCGATTGATCTATCCCGTGCTGGTGTTGTCCCAGGGCGTGCCGATTATCGCCCTCGGCGCTCCTCTCGTGCTGATCCTCGGTTTCGGTGTGACGCCCAAGATCGTCATCGTGGCGTGGATCGTCTTCTTCCCGGTGACGGTCAACGTGCTCGCGGGCCTGAGTCACGTCGACCAGGACCTGCTCAACCTGGCCCGGGTCTACGGGGCGTCGCGGTGGCGCACGTTCCTTCAGATCGAGATTCCCGCATCGTCGACGTCAATCTTCGCCGGACTCAAGATCGGCGCGACGTACGCGGTCACGGGAGCGATCATTGGCGAGTTGGCGACGACTTCATCGAGCGGCGAATCGTTGGCGCTCTACCAGGAGCACGCGAACTCGAACTTCAGCACGGCCGCGGTCTATGGCGTGACCATGGTCATGACGGTCATTGGCATCAGTTGGTTCATGCTGGTGGTGGGCAGCGAGGTACTGGCCACCCCGTGGCAGCGGCGCACCACGGCGCGGCGCGCGTGGTGGCGTCGCGCCGACGATGTGACCGAGTCCACGTCGGTCCATTAACCTCGACGCAAGTTCTATAAAGGAGAGTCGTGCACGTTCGTACTTTCGGGGTCGCCGCCCTCAGCGCTTCACTTGTCCTCGGATCGCTGGCGATGCTCGGCGTCGATGACGCCGCGTCGGCCGCGACCACCACCAGCATCACCTACGCCTACGATTTCCCGGGACCGGACTTCGAGCTGATACCGCTCGTGGTCGCCAAGGACCAGGGATTCTTCGCAGGCGCCGGACTCAACGTCAAGGTCGTCTTCCCGCCCGACACGTCTACGACCACCAAGCTGCTCGCGACGGGAACCGCCAACATCGGCTTCATCACCACGACGGATATGGGCGTCGCGGTGAACGCGGGCGCGCCGGTGCTCTCCATCGGCAACTACACGATGAGCAACAACTGGGCCCTCTTCGCCAAGCCCGGCGTCTCGCTCACGTCCAAGGACCTGAAGTCCGAGCTCGAGGGCAAGAAGATCTTCTCCTACGGTGACACCTGGACCGAGTCGATGCTGCCCTTCGTGCTCAAGTACGCCGGGCTCAGCCAATCACAGGTGAAGATCATCACCGATCCGACGGGCCAGGATCTCAAGTTCCTGCTCGCCGGCAAGGTCAACGTGGCGACCAACACGACGAACTACGAGGTTGCCGGCTTCGACACGTCAGGCACGAAGGGCAAGGAGCCGACGCTGCTGGGCACCTCGGTTGGAGCCCCGAACATCCCCATCTGGGTCTACGCCACGTCGAAGAGTTACGCCGCGTCGCACCCCAAGAGCGTGAAAGCCTTCATGTCGGCCGTCGCCAAGGCCACCGCCTGGGCGATCGCCAACCCGACCAAGGCGGCGACGGAGTTCGACAAGGCGTATCCCGCGAGCGGTTACAGCGACGCCTACAGCCTGGCCGGGTGGAAGCTGACGATTCCCTTCATGGCCAACGGCGCCGGGAAGTACTTCACGCAGACGGACACCCAGTGGGCGACGCTGGCCAAGGCGCTTAAGAGCATCGGACTCATCTCGACGGTGCCCGCACCCTCGACGTACTTCACGAACAAGTTCCTTCCCTAGTCGTGGCCGCTCCCGGCTCGAGTCCTCGCCTCGGGGTCGTCGGCAGCTGCAACGTGGACCTCGTCGTGCGATGCCGGCGGCTGGCTCGGCCGGGTGAGACCGTGTTAGGCGACGACGTGGTTCGCCTGCCCGGTGGCAAGGGGGCCAATCAGGCCGCGGCGGCCGCTCGCCTCGGGGCTGACGTCTCGCTGGTGACCTGCGTGGGAAACGACGAGAGCGGTGAGTGGCTGCTCGGCGAACTTCAGACTCGGGGCGCGCGCGTCGATCTGGTGCAACGCTCGTCGCGGGCGACGGGAACGGCCTTCATCACCGTGGACGATCTTGGTGAGAACGAGATCGTGGTGTCATCGGGCGCCAACGCCGACCTGAGCCTCGTCGACGTCGACCTCGGCCGTTTTGACGTCGTGCTCGCGCAGATGGAAATCGCCGAGTCCATCGTCGACGACGCAGCCGCACGCAGCCGCACTTTCGTGTTGAACGCCGCCCCGGCTCGGCCAGTGAGCGGCGACACGCTGGCCAACTGCGCGGTCGTCATCGCCAACGAGGCCGAGGCCGAG